>OGOW01000052.1_pt1 | contig 135881 bp, 140 predicted proteins | sample 1552781 | NCBI WGS metagenome assembly OGOW01 (sample SAMEA2580145, study PRJEB22360) | human gut metagenome | biome: human gut; feature: human-associated habitat; material: faeces | place: Denmark | collected 2008/2010
TGGAAGCTTAATTATTCAATTTTGACCCGGTGTCCAGAAAACTGGGTACATATCACTTTGCAGCCTGCACTTTTATTTTTTACTTTCCTGCTCGATTTCTCTCACGAAGCTTGATAATCTCCAAAATTGCATCTACGGTACCCTCTGGTCCAAGTACGCTGCTGTTTAAACAGACATCATAGCTTCTGGCATCGCCCCACTTCTTACTTGTATAATAATTGTAATAGTTGGAACGCTTCTTATCTGTCTTAACAATGATATCCTTTGCCTTTTCTGGTGTCTTATCATACAGCTTAGAAATGTACTTGATCTTCTCATCCATGTTGCCGGAGATAAATACGCTTAACACATTTGGATACTCTGCCAGTGCATAATCTGCACAGCGTCCTACAATTACACAGCTCTCTGTGTCAGCTAAATGCTTGATTGTATCAAACTGTGCCAGAAAAACCTTGTGATTTAACGGCATATCAATAAATGATGATGTAGAATATCCCATTGAATAGCTGTCCATTACAAGAGAATAAAGAAAACTGCTGGTTGGCTTCTCATCGTGACTCTCAAAAATTTCCTCGCACAGTCCGCTCTTCTTCGCCGCCAGTGTCAGCAATTCCTTATCGTAACACTTAATATTCAATTTTTCTGCAAGACGATTTCCGATCAATCTTCCGCCGCTTCCGCACTCTCTGCCTATTGTGATCACTAAATTACCTGTCATAATGCTCACTCCTTTCAACTTTCAAAATCTTATGATGGTATTATACAATATTTCAGATTAAAATGCAACTTTTTTCGTACAATTCTTTTAAGTGCGTATCACTCTGCAAAAAAGCCATTAAGATAATCAAATGTTTTCTCAAAGCATCTCCATATGTTTGTCTTCTGCGCAATCAAGTAGCAGATTTGAGCAAGTACTACACCTCCAACAACATCCACAATCACATGTTGTCTTGTAGTAAGTGTTGAGACAAATACTGCCACGGCAATCAAAAAAGACATCACCTTATACAATTTTGGAATTTTTCTGTCACTTATAATACCTATAAAGCAAAACCAACTGACAAGGCAGTGAATGGATGGAAAAAGATTTGTTGGCGCATCGATTTTGTAGAGAAAGCGAATGGCATCATAAAAAATCCCCTCACCTTCTACAGCAGGACGTACCAGTGTAGTCGGATAACATAGAAAAAACACAAGACACACAATTCGTGATAAAAAATCTGCGACAAAAAAACGGTAGGCATACTCTCTGCTTCTTCTGTAAATCAAAATATAATTGATAATCCAAAAAATATAGCAGCCAAAGTAAATCACTATTGTCCACGGGATCAGTGGAATCTGCTTATCAAGTGGAATTGCAAGACTATGAAGATTCCAGTTTCGTGTAAGCGCATTGCAGCCGCTATATACAACAAAATTGCACAGCAATGCCATAATAAGCGGTACAAGTCCCCACGGTGAAAAGATTTTTGCAATTATTTTCTTCATACTTTTTTATCCTTTTATTTTTATCCTGCGGATGATTGGCGAAGCTTTTTCAGAAGATCTTCAAAATAATCAGGAAGCGGTGCCTGAAACTCCATATATTCCCCTGTAGACGGATGAATAAAACCTAACACATACGCATGCAGTGTCTGACCCTGAAGCTGATATGGGCATTTTGCAGGCCCGTAAAGAGCATCTCCCAACAATGGGTGACCAATAGATGCCATATGGACTCTAATCTGATGTGTACGGCCAGTCTCAAGGCGGCACTCTATCCATGTAAAGCGCCCAAATCTCTCCAGTACCTTATAGTGCGTTACTGCATCTTTTCCATTTTTATGATTGATTGCCATGCGCTTTCTATTATTTGGATCACGGCCAATCGGTGCGTCAATCACTCCCTCGTCTTCTTTTAAATTGCCGTGAACAATGGCATAATAACGTCTTGTGATTGAATGCTCCTTTAGCTGCGCTGCAATGCAGTTGTGCGATGCATCGTTTTTACAGGCAATTATAACACCTGTCGTATCCATATCAATTCTGTGAACGATTCCAGGACGAATCACTCCATTGATTCCTGAAAGACTGTCTTTACAGTGATACAGAAGTGCATTCACGATTGTACCAGATGTATGACCCGCCGCTGGATGCACCACCATACCCTTCGGCTTATTAATTAAAATGACATCGTCATCTTCATACAAAATATCAAGAGGTATATCCTCTGCAACTACCTCAAGCGGCTGCGGCTCTGGGAGCGTGACAGAAACTTCATCATTCTCCTTCAGCTTTATTCCACTTTTTTTAACAGAAATACCATTTATTGATACATTTCCCTGGTCAATCAGCTTTTGCAGAAAAGAACGTGTATATTCCTCATACTGATCTGCCAGGAAACGATCCAGGCGAGTATTGTCCTGCTCACTTCCTACAATCAGAAGTTCACTCATGTTTTTTTCCTGCCTTTCCTGATGGTTTTAAAAATGAAAAGTCATCATCCTGGTAGCAGAAAAAGAGTGCGATTAAGAGAATGACTGTTGACACAGTAATATAGCAGTCTGCCACATTAAATACTGGGAAATTGATTGGCACAAAATAAATCATATCAACTACATAGCCTCTGAATATGCGGTCAATCAGATTTCCAAGTGCTCCTGCCGTGTACGTAACACAAAGCATTCTAAGAATACGATATGACTTTTGATTAAGCAGCCGTACATAGCAGTATGCAAATACAGCAATCATCACAGCTGTGATCAAAAAGAAAAAAATCTTTTTATTTTGGAAAATGCCAAATGCTGCACCTCTGTTCTCTACATAGGTCAATGTAAGCACGCCTGGAATTACCACAATGTCATGTACCTTAAGCACAGACACGGTTAATGCCTTTGTGATCTGATCTAATACAATAAGCAGCGTACATAAAAGGGCTGCAAAACCAGCTCGTTTCTTTTTCATGTACTCACCTCACGCATCCTGACACACAAAGTCAAGTGCCTCGCGCATCTCATCCATTGTAACAGTCTTATCAACAACGGCCTCTCCAAGAGACTTTAACAAAATAAAACGTATCTGATTGCCCTGCATCTTTTTGTCACTTTTTGTTGCTGCAAGTGCTGCCTCTTTATCCACACCAGTCACTGTTATTGGAAGCTTAAATGATGTGAACGCATCAAGTACAGTCTGAAGCTCATCTTTTGTAAGATAACCCCGCTTCATACTAATATAAGCTGCGGCTGCTGCACCAATCGAAACGCACTCACCATGATACAATTCTCCTGCCTTTTGCTTTTCAATTGCATGACCAAGTGTATGACCAAAATTTAAAAGACTGCGGATTCCCTGCTCGGTCGGATCTTCCTCTACTACCTCTCCTTTAATACGGCAGTTATGATAATCCATCTCAATCAATGTCTCATTATCCTGGCTGCAGATTTTTTCATGGTTTATTTTCAGCCAGTCAAAAAACTTTTTATCGCGAATCAGACCATGCTTTACAACTTCACCCATTCCAGAAAGATAATCTCTTTCATCCATCGTAGATAATGTGGAAACATTCATATATACAAGCTTTGGCATGCAGAATGCACCAACCATATTTTTATAACCATCAAAATCAACGCCTGTCTTTCCTCCGACACTGCTGTCTGACTGAGAAAGAAGTGTTGTTGGAATTTGTATAAATGAGATTCCTCTTAAATATGTTGCCGCTGCAAATCCGGTAATATCACCTACAACACCGCCGCCAAGCGCTGCCAAATAATCCTTACGGTCAAAATGAGATTCTATCAGCTCTTTATAAATGTCGCGAACTACATCAAGTGTCTTATGAAGCTCTCCTGCCGGAAACTGGAAGGAAATCACCTTCGCAGATACAGGCTCTAACACCTTTCGTACCTTTTCCCCATATAAATGGCTAGTGTTGGAATCCATTACGATGCAGACCTTTCTCCCCTCAAGACCGATCTGCTTTACCTTTTCTGCCAGTTTTTCAAACGCCGTCTCAAAGACGATCTCGTAAATCGGCTCATGTGCCTGATTATTGATCATTAAACTTTTTGACATTGTACTCCTCTCTTTCTTATACAAAAACTTCTACTGATGCCATAAGTCTTCCTTTTTTGGTAACGGCAGAGGTTCCCTTATAGCGAAACTTTCCAAGACCACGCACAGAGATCAGATCATTTTCCTTTAAATTATAAGCATTTGATGTAATCACTTTTCCGTTTACCTGTACCTTCTCCTCACTTATATAACCAGTCTGCTTACTTCTTGACTGAGAAAATGCCAGTCCAATCACTGCATCAAGACGTACAGATGCGATGCTTCCCATGACCTCCTTCACCTGCGGCTTATAGTCAAACTCCTGCCAGTCAATCTGCCTGCACATAACACTTGTATGACGGATTCTGGTCAAATTTTCACAAATGTAATCTGCAATCGACTCTGATACAATAAGATATGCCTGCTTATCCTGCACGATTATATCGCCTGTTTTTGTTCTTGAAATGCCAAGATTCATAAGTGCACCCAGATAGTCTCTGTGTGTCAGTTCTTCTGAAAACTTCTTCATTAAAGGCTGAACCGATAATAAAGAGATAGGAGCCGGGTATTCCTCCCCAACTCCTACTGGCTTGTAAAATATAATCTTTCGTTCTGCAAGTTCATAGCCACCACACATCTCCATAGAAACAGGCGGAAGCTTATCCTTTGAGAAAGCCAAAAACAGATTCTGCTCATTGAGCGTCAGAAAGTCGCTGCCCATAGGGTATCCTCTTCTGTCGCATGCCTCTGCCAAATCCAGCAGATGACTGCAAATCATCTGTTCTTCTTTGTTCATCTCATCACACCTTCAGACTATAAGAGCTGATATCGGTTGAATCATCGTCACCAAGAAGCTCAGTGAAATCACCAGAAAGCTCTACATTGCTTGGTGTTGCAATGATGATCTTTTTGGAAATCTTCTGCAGATTGCCGCCCATTGTAAAGCATGCACCAGATGTAAAGTCAATTACACGCTGTGCGGTATCAAAGTTCATTGCTTCCATATTAAGCACTACGGTCTTTCCTGAAAGCAGGATCTCAGCGATATCCTTAGTATCGTTGTACTCCTTTGGAATGATCATACATACTTCTGACTGTTTCATAACACCATTCATAGAAACCACCTTGCTTGAGGTATTTTTTGCTGACTTCTTGCGGAAGGTTGCTGTAGAAGAAGCTGGTGCAGACTCTGTCTTTGGAGTCTCCTGATCAGCCTTCTTTTCCTCAGCTGCGCTAGCTGCGGTTTCTTCCTCCTCTTCTTCGTTTTCTTCTGTCATATCCATATCGTCATAATCTCCATCGTACTCGTCGGTGGTAGAAAAATTCATCTTATTTAAAAAACCGTCTAAAAAACCCATTACTGTTCTCCTTCTTGTGTTATCGTGAACCAAATATGCCAGTTCCTACCCGGACAATCGTTGCACCCTCTTCAACAGCTACAACATAATCTCCAGTCATACCCATAGATAGCTCTCTCATTGATATATTATCAATGTTTTTACTCTGAATGTCAACTGCTAATTCATATAATTTTTTAAAATATTTACGATTATCCTCCGCGTTCTCTACAAAAGGAGCACTTGTCATTAAACCTTTCACACGGATTCCAGGCATCTTGGAAATTTCTCTGCAGGCATCCTCTGTTTCTTCTGTAAAAAAGCCAAACTTGCTTTCCTCTCTTGCTACATTAACCTCTAAAAGCACTGGAATCTCAATTGATTGTTTTTGTGCCTCATCTGAGATTTGCTTTGCCAGACGAATACTGTCCACAGAATGAATCAATTCAACCTTTCCTGCGATATATTTTACCTTGTTTCGCTGCAGATGACCAATCATATGCCATTTTATATTGTCTGGAAGCACTTCCATTTTATCACACATTTCCTGAACCTTGTTTTCCCCGAAGGTATCCTGACCAGCTTCGATTGCCTCCTCAATTAAAGAAATCGGCTTTGTCTTGCTGACAGCAACAAGACGCACATCTTTGGGATCTCTTCCAACTCTTTTACATGCTGCTTCTATATTAGCTTTTACCTGCTCTAGGTTTTCACTTACCATTTTCAATTTCTCCTTTTAATAGATGATCTGGTTTTCGGTTACAAGACCTGCATTTAAAATAATGCGATCGTAGGCGGACAATCCGTAGTAGGTACCCGTATTAATAATATAGTAGTTATGATCGCTCGTCTCACTTAAAATATCAATCTGGCGGAAAATACAATATCCTCTGTTTACACTGTACACACCAGTAAGCGGTGCTGACACAGCAATCAAATGGCGATTTGTTGGATCAGTTGTAATTGTTTCAGATGTGCCATCCTCACTTTTTTCTACACTAGCACCAATCAGATAATCCTCCGTCGTAAGTCCAGATGCAGAAATATAATAGCTGTTTCCCTGCTTTGCATAAATAGAAACTTTTGTAAATACAGCCTTTGCACTGCCGTCAGACTGAATTACTTCCTTATATACACCTACACCTTTTTCTTCTGAATTGATAACATATTGTTCTGGCACAACAAGAAAATCCTTGCTAAGCACTGCTGACTTTGGAATCTTGTAGCCTTTAATATCATCCTCTGCAATCTTAAAATCAAGATAACGCTCCGTCAGATAGCTTGAACCATATTTATTTAATGAAACTGTTGCCATTGAAGTGCCATCAGATGCAGTGTGAAGATAAAAGCTTCCATTTACTGTTACACCAATTGATGTTAATTTAATAGAAAGATATTTTTTATTTCTATAACGGACAGCATCAGTGTCGCTTATTGGAAATGTAATGCAAAAAGAATCATCAGAAACAAGCTTATAGGCAAAATCGCCTTTCTTTCGCTGTTCTCCATTTGCGTACACCTTCATAGAATATGACTCTTCATCGAAACATGAACGCGTCACATCTTCTGGTGTATATCCATCATATGTATCTGTTCTAAATAACACATAACCACTTTGATCGCTCTTGACACAGTATGCATCTTCTGATGAAAAGCTGTCAAGTGCATCAGATGCTACCATCAAATATGCATCCAGAACGGAAACTTCCAAATCATTTTTGTCCTGATAAGCTAGTGAAAAATTAGAATCAAGATCATGCCGCGCTGCCTTTTCAAGCTTTGTTTTTAACGTACTGATACTTGAGGTGCTTAGTATCTGCGCACTGCTGTATTCCTTTAAAAGTGCATCAGTAATTGCACTGATATCCTGAGTCGTGTAAATTGTGCTTCCAAGCGCTGTCTTTAGTCCTTCGCGAACAGAATAGTTTACATAAGCATCATTTTTCAGTGTAACAATCTGCTCATCTCTTGTGATAAAGCCTTTGTAGTCAGTTGCTATTGAGTAGAGTGCTTTTTCCTGAACCTCAAAAATACTTATTTTTTCTTTTGTAAAGAAAAAATAAAGCTGAACTGCCAAATAGATGAAAATAAAAAGGAAAAGGAATCCTATTACACTGCCATGCCACCGGTTTTTGTAATGGATCACCTTATTGTTTTTGTCTGCCATCCAGTTTCCTGCCTTTCTCTTCCGGTACACCTGTACCGGACATAGCTATTATTATAGCATTTTTCTTAAAAAAAGAAATAGTTTTTTTAAAGATGTATAAAATACTTCTGTTATGAAAAAATAATAGCGTATAACAAAGCCATTTTTGGCAGAATGAGAGGTTGCTATGAGTTCAAAAGTATGGGATTATATTGTACTGACTGTTGTCGTAATCGGTGCTATAAACTGGGGATTGATTGGCTTTTTTAAGTTTGATCTGGTTTCGTGGCTTTTTGGCAGTATGTCACTGTTAACTCGGATCATTTATGCCATCGTAGGTCTTGGCGGACTTTATCTTCTTTCCTTTTATGGCCGCATCCGCGACTTTTCCCAAGAATAAAAAGTTTGTAAAAAGGAGTCGGGTCAACCGGCTCCTTTTAATCTGTACTATGTACTTTTTGTTAAAAACTGATACACTCTGGCAAGAATCTCATCTTTACAGAGATACGATGATGTGAGATTTTACTTCATCGGACAACTCCGTAGCATCTGCTGAAACACTCAAAACAAAATCAACTCCAAATTTTGCAGAAATCGCTTCGAGCGCCTTGATTGCCTCTGTAATATCACTTCCCTCAAGACAGGAAATCTTTAAGAAGCTATCAAAATACATTTTCTCAAGATCATGATCCTGAGAAATGATTCCGCTGACAAATCCGATAAATGCATCATAGGAATTGATTCCATAATCAGAAACATTAATCAAACGAACCTTATTGCTCAGTTCGTACATGTGCTTTGCTGTCTTATCCAAATATACTACACTTCCCTGTGCAGACGCAACAGCACCGTTTACACTGTCTAACAGATACTTTGTTTTTCCTTTGCCCTTCTTGCCTGAAATAATCTGAACCATATGCTCGATCCTCCTTATATGAATTAGTCTTTTACACTTAAGACCAATGGTAGTTCTTGCGTATAGTATAGTATATTTTACCGAATAAAGCAAGTCATAAATAGAAATTTTTATAAAATTATCAAATTTTCGACAGTAATGTATTCATCTGGTTGTATAGTTCGTCTTTTGTTGTTGCACCAAGAATAACAGCCACATACTCCTTGTGATGGCTGTCCTGGACGAGCACTACCAGGTTATATCCGGCTGTATTTGTATGACCTGTTTTTCCGCCAATGACAGTAATGCCGTCTGGCGGCGTATAAGCACCTACCAGATACTGATTAGTGCTGTTAAAGTTCTTCGTCACATTCTCTCCTGCTGCATTCGTGTAATAGCACAGAAAAGATCCACGCGCTATAATATCGCGAAACGTCGGATACTTTAAGCATTCTTGAAACATCAAATAAACATCATATACTGAAGAATAATGTTTAGACTGTGTCAGTCCTGTCGGATTGGCAAAATGTGTATGACTAGTCATCAGTTCCTTGCTTTCCTGATTCATCATATCTACAAATGCTTCCTGTGATCCTGCAACAGCAATAGCAATATCAATAGCAGCATCGTTTCCAGAATAGATAAGTGCTGCACTCAGCAAACTTGAAAGCATCATCTTATCGCCTTGCTCAAAACCACAAAGAACAGCACTGCTCTCAAGTCCCTCCGGAGTATACGAAATAGTTACTTCCTGACTTAAATCAGCATATTTCATGGCAAGAAGAGCTGTCATAATTTTTGTGATACTTGCAATTTCGCGCTCATCATTTGCATTTTTGCTGTACAATGTTTTCTGATCTGTAATATTAAATAATGCACCAGCCGGCGCTTCTATGTCATTTTCAGAAAATTCATCTTCATTTTCTATTACACACAAATCTGCTGCAGCTCCATCCATTTTCGACAGCTTATCTTTTGATGTCATAAGAGTATCTAAATGAGTACCAAAGCTATCAAGAAGGGCTGGAGATGATTTGCCGCAGCCTGCTCCCACACCAGCGGCACTGCACATTAAAAGCACTGCCGCCAGCGTGTAAATGAACCGTTTTTTTCTCATGAACGGTATGCCTCTCTCCACTCTAAGTCACCAGAGTCAAGTGAACGAATCAAAAGCTCTGCCGTTGCCAAATTAGTTGCCAGCGGAATGCTGTAAATATCACAAAGATGAAGCACTGTCTGTACTCTCCTTGTATTGGTTGGGCTCACTTCGTTTGGATCACGGAAGTAAAATACCAGATCCATGCTATTATTTTCAATCTGAGATGCAAACTGCTGTGCACCGCCTAACGATCCCTCAAGAAACTTATTGACAGTCAGTGTCGTTGCCTCCTCTATCAGTCTTCCTGTTGTTCCTGTTGCATAAAGGCTGTGCTTATTCAGAATGCCTCTGTATGCGATGCAGAAATTCTGCATCAGTTTCTTTTTGGAATCATCTGCTATAAAACCGATATTCATTTTGATACCTCCACTATAATAGTTACTTTGTAAAACTTATCAGAACACTTTCATTTTTCTGTGCATACTTATGTTCAGCATAATTCCCATCATAATATACGTGCTTATCAGTGAACTCATTCCTGCGCTGATAAATGGAAGCGGTGTTCCCGTATTTGGAAGAAGCAGCATGGCTACTCCCATATTGATAAAACACTGGATTAACAAAATTGTGACAAATCCGCTTGCAAGAAGTTTCCCCTCAAGATCAGGACTTCGTCCTGCAACCCTTAGGCCTTCAATAAATAAAAGCAGATATATCAATATAATAAATGCACTTCCTGCAAAACCCAGTTCTTCTCCTACAACAGCAAAAATGAAGTCACACTGTTCCTCTGAAAGAAAATTTCCATTCTTAACAGATTCATAAGTAGAATTATTTAATCCTTTTCCCAAAAGCTGACCGCCGCCAATAGCCATAACTGAGTTTAACTGCTGACGCGTCTGATCAGGGTAATCCTCTGGAAAGAAATATGAGTTAATACGGTTTACCTGATATTGCTGAAGGATATCCTTCTCGATAAACCAGTTGAGTGTCTTTTGCTCAGGCTCATAAATACAAAACAAAAGTGCGCCCACAAAAACAGCTACTACACCAAGAACACCGCCTACCCACTTCCAACTTATTCCCGTCACAAAAACCATTGCAACAAGCGCAAAAACGATAATCATTGACGTAGATAAATCTGGCTCTACATAAATCAGATACACTGTTATGCCCGTCAAGGCAAAATATCCAATAAGATACAACACATTGTTTATATGTTTTTGGATACGTATAAGCACAAAGACTGCCATCAAAACGACTGCAACCTTCGAAAACTCAGACGGCTGAATCGTACCAAACCCCGGTAGATGCATCCATCGGTTTGCATTACTGATATTTAACGGATTGATGTATTTTACATAGATTAAAAGTGCCATGCTGATCACGTAAAATACAATTGAATATTTAATCAGCTTATGGTAATCAATACATGTCAGAATCATCATAAGAACAAGTCCTATGACCATTCCAAGGATCTGCTTTTGTGTTGTTGTAATCATACCTGTCACAGCTTCATTCTGTGTTGCACTGTGCACCATAAAAATACCAATGATACTCAGTATCAGCGCATATATGATGATTTTAAAATTAAGATTGCTCAGATGCAGGTTTTGTCCTGTTTTTCTCTTGCGCATGCTGACAGACCATTCCTTTCTTTATCTCTATCTGCTTTTTTTGACTGCTGAAAGCTCCGTCACGGTAAATAAAAGAATTTTACCGGCATTTCGCTTCAGATACAGACAGATGTTTTTTTCAGATACCGGCAGATATTTTGAAATAGTTTTTGTAATATCATGCTCCATACAGCTTAATGTCTCTGGAGTGCACTGCGTATGCTCCTCAAGCATCATTTGTATCAGCCGCTCCTTCGCTGTCTTTCCAGAGCGAACTGCCTGACTTGGTAATGAATGCCTGACCATATTACTTTATTTTCCTTTCTTTTCCAAAATACTTTTCAGCCTTTTTATCAATCCCTTCGATACAGACGGCTGTGCAACCGGAATATCTTCACCCATAATTCTTCGACAGATATCAACAAATATCTGCCCTAACGGTGAATCCTTTCCGGCAACCGGCTCTCCGTTATTACTGGAAATGACAATCTCTTCCTCATCCGTCACCGCACCAATAATAGGAACGGTTAATATTTCCTGAATGTCTGAAAGTGACATCATGTCGCCTCTTGCTACCAGATCTGGACGAATGCGGTTAATAATCATCTCAATCTTTTCCATCCCATCCGCTTCAAGAAGTCCCATTACGCGATCTGCATCACGAATTGCAGATACTTCTGGCGTTGTGACAACAATAGCTCTTGATGCTCCTGCCACGGCATTTTTAAAGCCTTGCTCAATGCCAGCCGGACAGTCCAGAATCACATAATCAAACTCCTCTGTCAATTCCTGCGTCAGCTTTTTCATCTGCTGCGGCGTCACACTCGATTTGTCTCTCGTCTGTGCCGACGGCATCAGATACAGGCCCTGATGATTTTTGTCTTTGATCAGCGCCTGCTTTATCCGACAGCCTCCCTCTACTACATCCACAAGATTATATACAATGCGGTTTTCCAGCCCCATCACAACATCAAGATTTCGAAGACCAATATCGGTATCAATCAAAACAACTTTATTTCCAAGAAGGGCAAGGCCACAGCCAAGATTTGCAGCCACTGTCGTTTTTCCTACACCGCCTTTTCCTGATGTCACAACAATCACTTCACTCATGATATTCCCAAACCTTTCTGATCCTCTCTCTTATCCCTGTCTTCTGTAGCTTACATCAGTCACTGTACGTAGCTGACTCTCCAAGTGTATTGTAGGATTTATCCAGAATGTCTTCCATATCAATGTAGCCAAAGTAATACTGATAAATGTAACGGCAAACTACTGCGGCATTGTATGCCATGTAACCATGCGGGATAGCAACCGTTACGGAAATCTTTGGATCGTTGTACGGACCATATGAAATGAAGGTTGCGTGGTTCGCACGTGAAAGATTCTCCTGTACAGAACCAGATTTTCCAGCAATGTCGATCTGCAAACCGGTAAACGCACCTGCCGCTGTGCCAGCCGCATGGACAACTCGGTACATACCTTCCCTCATGACATCGTAGGTTGACTGTGAGATGCCCTCGATCTGCTCGCCCTCTGGGGTGAGTTCTTCAATCACATTTCCGTTTGCGTCACAGATTTTGCTTAACAGACGGAATGTATAAAGTTTACCGTCCGTTGCAAGTGCGGTCACATAGCGCGCCAGACTGATCGCAGTCATGTTGTTTGTACCCTGTCCAATTGCAGATGTCGCCGGGTATTCTGTTGAAATCTGTGACAGATTTTCTGCGACTTCCACACCGCTCTTCTCACCAAAACCGTACTTTTCAGCGTATTTGCGAAGCATTGCAAGACCACGCTCCGCGTCATATTCTCCGTTTTCATTTAAGCTTAAACGGTAGCCAACTTCATAAAAATAGAAGTTGCACGACTGCTCAATAGCCCCCGCTGTGTTTAACGGGCCATGCTCACCGCCAGTCTCTCGAGCGATCCAGCATCGCGGATGATCCAACTTGTCGAAAGTACCAATACAATTAATATACTCTGAGCTGTCAATTACGCCCTCCTCGAGTCCTGCACTTGTCGTAACAAGCTTGTAAACAGAACCTGGCGCAATTCGTACCTGCGTCGCCTTATCATACAGCGGCTCTGACTGATCATTAATAAGCTTATTCCAATATTCAGCATCAACTGTTCCAGAAAGCTTGTTCAAATCATAGCCTGGGTAAGATACCATTGCTAACAGCTCTCCTGTCGTCGTATCCGTTACAATCGCAGAACCACTGCACGGATCAAGCGCGATCTGCGCCGGTGTCAGCTCAGTATTTCCAATTTTCTCACGAATAAAGGTAAATGCAGTCTGCGCATCTCCATTTTGAAGTTCTTCATAGGACGCATTGTCGGCATCTAAGATACCCTGATCAATCAACGCCAGGCAAACCAGATTACCAGAAAGCTGCTCATTATGAATCAGCTTTTTATATACAAGTTTACGAAAACCACTGTCAGCTGAAAGATTTTCTTCACAGAAGGATAGGATCTGGCTCATAACCTGGCTGGAATCCGAGTATGCAGACTCCGCACCAAGCTTTGAGGAATCAATCCATCCCTTTGAAATCACATATGACAGGAAATCATAAAATGAAATCTCTGTATTTTTCCATGCGAGGAAGGTCTCATCTGAGGTATCAATCTCACTTGCGGTAATAACCCCCTTTTCTCGTAAAAAGGTATAGACATATTCCATGTAGTCTTGCATGTCTTCTGTCAACTCAGACTGAATCGTTGCACCCGGTACCATTTCCTCCAAAATATGACGAATAGCAAGTGTGGACTCTCCCTCATACAAGGAAAGAATCTGTTTTTCGGCCTCGGAAGCACCATCATCTGAAAAATGCTTTTCATCTAAAATATTGTTGTTAAACATCTGATAGTAGACATCTTTTACCGAAATCTGGAACTCGCTTGCAAGTGTTGAATCATCTGCCTCGAAATCCTCGATTGTAAGCTTTCCGACAAGGACATCCGCAAGACGCTGCTCCACAATATTATACACGGCAACCTGCAGATCATGGTCAATAGTCAGGTATACATCATTTCCGCGAACCGATGGCTCACTGTCGATTGTATCAAGAATCTGACCGACATTGTTTAAATATACAGTATCGTTGCCCTTTGTTCCTGCAAGTTCACTCTCGTAATACTGCTCGAGTCCATCCTTTCCGACCATATCCGTTGCCTCATAGGTGGAATCGCTCTCCTGAAGTGTCTCAAGCTCCTGCGTACTAGGCTTTCCTGTATAACCAAGAATATTTGAAAAATACACGCCATCCGGATAAACACGGCGCTCTGACTGCTCCACCTCGACGCCAAGCAGCTGCTGTTGATTTTCAAGAATTGCTGCCTGAAGCTCTGGCGAAATATCAGAACAAATGGTGGTAGACTTATACTTTGCGTAAGTTGTCAGACGCATAGCATATCGTATATTGCAGATTGCCAGTGCATCTTCCTTGCTGATCGTTTCGGCATTCTCCCATCTTGTTGTAAAATTATAGGAAACCTTCATAAGACGCTTCATCACAGTCTCTGCGTCATAAGTATAGACATCCTCACCTTCCTTACTTTTTTCTTCAATGTAGGAAGTTCCATATACATCGCGAATAAGCTGGCGGATAGCATTATCCTTTCCACTGTAAGCAAACTGCCCGTCATCATCAATAATCACAGGAAGTTCTGTCACAATGATTCCATCATATTTTTTCACAATTTCAATCAGACGAAGAAGCATCTCATTGAAATCACCGTTTGCCTTTGTATATTCGCTAGTATCTTTTACAGTCAGGTTATAGACTGCCTCATTTCCGGCAAGGACGACTCCATTTCTGTCGTAGATAGTACCTCTTGTAGCAGTTGTCGTAATCTCCTTTTTGGTGCGGGAAACGTATGAATCATAATAAGCTGCTCCATCCAGAATCTGGAGCTGGAACAGCCTCACCACCAGGACTGCCAGAAAAAGCGTGCACACAATACCAAGCCAGAAAATTCTGGATCTTAATGTATTTTTTACCCATTCCCTGAATAAATCCCAATATTCCTTAAGCAAATCTCTTTTCTCCTTTTTTCTCTGCCTCTGTCAGATGTCTGTCAACCGTCATGATCACACCATATACTATAATCGTAGCGATTGCTGTCATCAACAGCTCCGGAAGTGCCAGATTTTTAATATAGTCTGCAATATTTACCCGGCCGAATAATAGGAAGCTGAATACATAAATATAAACACTGTAAATCAGCTCATTGGCACTGCATAACAAAACAGGCATCACAACCATATCATGCGCCAGCACCCTTGTAAAAATGCCATTGAAATAGCCAATATAAATAAAGATAAGCGTATAATACCCCAGTACACCTCCGCTGAATGAATCCAGCAAAAGACCGCACCCAAGTCCTGTAAGCATTCCCCACATCCTGCCCTTTAAAAAGCCAACTGAAAATGTGACAATTAACAACAGATTGGGCGCTGCAGTCAAAATTGGAATAATCCTTGTAAAATTTGACTGCAGCATAAAACAACTGACGGCAAGTACTATACATAAAACAACTCTGAGTATCTTAATCTTCATCTGTTTTTTTCTCCATCCTTTGTTTACTCTGCAGACTGCTTCTGTGTCGTAACTACAAGCACGTTGCGTATGTGTTTGAAATCCGCTGCCGGCTTCAAATAACCAGATGCAGCCAGCCCATTTTCATCCACAGTAACATCCTGCGCATAGCCAATAACAAGTCCTGGAAGATAGCGGTCTGAAATATTGGATGTAACAATTACATTGTCTCTGCTGATATTAAAATCAGTATTCATATACTGAAGCTTCAAAAGACCATGCTCCTTCATATAAGGAAGATCACCGGTAACAACACAGGCATCTCCTGTTGTAGACTGCATTGCACTGACATTTACATTATCATTGATAATCGAAGTCACAACTGCATGACCCTTTGCTATATCCGATATGTAACCGACAAGTCCGCCGCCTGAAAGTACATTCATGCCTACTTCAAGGCCATCATCTGTACCTTTGTCTATCGTAAAGGTAGAGAACCAGTTTCCTGTCATATCAGAAAAGATCACAGTTGCCCCAACAGTATCATAATCGGCATACTCACTTTTGAGTTCAAGAAGTTCTCTCATATCCTGATATTCCTGAATCTTCTGATCATAAGAAACCATCTGCTCTTTGAGTTCTTTATTTTCATCTTCAAGCGACTCAATCTTTGCCATCGCCTCCTCTTTGCTCAGTCGTTCCTGATCAAAATTAAAGAAAATACTGCCAAGCTTGTTAACACCCTTCTGCACCGGAACAGTGATTGCCCCTGCTACCTGTCCGACTGACACGATGTTTTCTTTTTTGATGTAATAATACCCCATAGAAATCACACAGCACGCCGTCAATATAAAAAGGATCAGCTGCGGTCTTCTTGTAAAAGGCATTTTTACATTGCTGTTTTGATTGCTGCTTTTCATGAAATATATCCTCGTTCTTTTAAACTGATAAATCTGCCGTCACCAATGATGATATGATCAAGCAAAGGGATGGCGGTAAGCTCTCCCGCCTTTTGAATCTGCCGCGTCACCGCAACATCTTCCGCGCTCGGGGTTGGATCTCCGCTGGGATGATTGTGAATCAATATAATTTTGACTGCCTGATAACGAAAGGCCTCAATAAAAACCTCTCTCGGTGACAAAATTGTCTGATTCACTGTACCTTTAGTCAGCACCAGATCGCGAATCAGTGCTCCCTTATTATTTAAGAACACAAGAAGTACCTGTTCCTGACGCTCATCTTTGAGACGGTTCATATAATAGTTTCCGACTGCCTGAGGACTGTCCAACACAATCCCCTGCTGTCTTGACGCACTAAGACGCCTTGACAGCTCACCAATACACTGAAGCTGTATTGCCTTTACCTTTCCGATTCCGCGTATCTTAGTCAACTGAGCTACGGTCATAGACACAAGCCCTGAAAGACTTTCTATCGCAAGAAGCCTTGAGGCAAGCTCAAGAGAATTTTCGCCAACGCTTCCTGTTCTTAAAATCACGGCAAGCAGTTCGGCATTGTTCAGTGCACCAGCGCCCTGCTCCATACACCTTTCGTACGGTTGGATATCTTTGGGCAGCTGCTTTGAAATATCATGTTTCATAATCGTTCCTTACTTCCAGGTATCGAAACCATTATGAACTTATTTTATCACAATTCTTTTTTAAAGTATAGAAGAAATTTTCGAATATTAACAAATCCGTATGTCAAAAGCCGACAGTTCCTGCTCTGACATACGGAAATTTCTTATAAAGTGACAATACCTGCCTGAACCAGTTTTTCAAGTGCCATCATAATTCCATACTTTGCATGATACCAGGTAAGACCTCCCTGGAAATAAACTGCATATGGCTCCTTTAGAGGACCATCTGCACTCAGCTCAATCGAAGAACCCTGGATAAATGCACCGGCTGCCATAATAACCTGTGAATCATAGCCTGGCATATCCCATGGTTCTGGTGTTACATAGCTGTCAACCGGAGCTGCTGCCTGAATACCCTGACAAAATGCGATCAGCGCCTCAGGCTTTCTAAGCGTCACGGCCTGAATAATATCATATCTAGGTTCTGTACCGTTTGGAATTACATCATAACCTAATTTTTCAAATACGTTTGCTGCAAAAATTGCTCCCTTAAGCGCACCTGCCGCTACTGTCGGTGCCAGGAAAAATCCCTGATAGAATGATGGAAGAACACCCAAAGATGCACCAACCTCCTGACCAAGCCCCGGAGCACTAAGACGATATGCACACTGTTCAATACATGCTGTTGTTCCGCAGATATAACCGCCAATCGGTGCCAGTCCGCCTCCTGGATTTTTAATAAGAGAACCAACTGTCATATCTGCACCAACATCAGATGGCTCAATTTCTTCGATAAATTCACCGTAACAGTTATCTACCATACAGATCACATCTGGCTTAATTGACTTGATGAATGAAATCAGCTCACCGATACGCTCAACAGAAAGTGTCGGTCTTGTCTGATATCCTTTTGAACGCTGAATCGTTGCTACTTTTGTCTTCTCATTAATTGCAGCGCGAATACCTTCCCAGTCAAAGCTGCCATCACTAAGCAGATCTACCTGGCGATATGAAATATTATATTCTCTAAGAGAACCAACAGACTGACGGATTCCAATTACCTCTTCAAGCGTATCATATGGCTTTCCCACAGGTGAAAGCAGCTCATCACCTGGACGAAGATTTGCAGATAGTGCAAGTGCAAGCGCATGTGTTCCGCATGTGATCTGTGGACGCACCAATGCAGCCTCTGTGTGGAATGTATCAGCATATACCTGCTCTAACGTTTCTCTTCCCATATCATTGTATCCATATCCAGTTGTTGCTGCAAAGCAAGCTTCACTTACATGATTTTTTTGCATTGCACCAAGCACTTTCATCTGATTCTGCTCTGCAACTTTATCAATCTCGCAGAAACGTTCTTTAAGATCCTGCTCGATTTTCTCACAAAATTCATACGTCTTTTCACTAATCCCCATGGACAGGTAAGTTTCTTTCATTGTCATTTTTCTTTCTCTCTTTTCTATTTTTACTCTATTTTTGATGCGGCATGTAAATTGTTTACACACTGCTCTGTCAATATGTTTATAACATCTTCGTTTTTTGCTCCATCAATATCAAGCCATGTTACATCGCGTTCTCTGCGAAACCAGGTAAGCTGACGTTTTGCAAAATGTCTCGTTGACTGCTTAATTTGACTTACCGCATCATCTAATGTACACTCGCCATCAAGATATGATAAAAGTTCCTTATAGCCAAGTCCCTGCATTGAGACATAACTTCTGTCATAACCCATCGCCTTTAATGTTTCCACTTCCTTAAGCAGTCCCTGCTCCATCATCTGATCCACACGCAGATCAATTCGGCGATACAGCTCTGCGCGATCTCTGTTCAGGACAAAATAGCAGAAATTGTATGGTGACTCTTTCTGGCGCTGTTTCTCATTATGTTCTGAGATTGGACGACCTGTCAATTTAAAATATTCCAGTGCGCGAATTAGACGCTTCGTATTATTTGCATGAATTGCCTCTGCCGATGCAGGATCAACGCTTCGCACTTGCTCTAACAGCCATTCATTTCCAAGCTCTTTTGTCTTATCTTCAAGCTGTGTACGGTACGCAGTATCCTCGCATGTATCTTCAAAATCAATATCATACAAAAGTGCCTGAATATAAAATCCAGTTCCGCCTACCACAAGCGGAATATGACCATTAGCATAAATTTTTTCCATTGCCGCCTTTGCCATCTGCTGAAAGCGCACTACGGAAAATTCATCACCTGGTAGCAGCTCATCCACAAGATAATGAGGAACGCCTTGCATCTCATCAGGCATAATTTTTGCAGAACCAATGTCCATATATTTATAAACCTGCATAGAATCTGCACTGATTATCTCACAGCCAAGCGATTTTGCCAGTCCAATTGAGGCGCTTGTTTTTCCCACAGCCGTTGGACCGGTCAATATAATAAGTGGTTTCTTATTTTCTGTCATATTTTATTCCTACCTATTGCTCGTTGCAGTTTATTGTTTGCTATTCAAAACTATACAATCACACAATTCTCTTAAACTTTTTTTCAAGTTCATATTTAGTCATCGTGATAATCGTTGGTCTTCCATGAGGACACGCATACGGATTTTCAAGTGTCAATAGCTGTGACACAAGCGCATCTGCCTCCTGAAGCGAAATCTTCTGACCGCCCTTAATAGCTGCCTTACACGACATCGACGCAAGCTTTGATGCAATCAGTTCGGATGGCTGCATGCTTCCTCTATCCTCAAGATCAGACAGCATCTCCAAAAACAACTCCTTTTCATTGATTCCATAAAGATTTGCCGGAATCTCACTGATTGCATACTCGCGCCCGCCGTATGGTTCAATTGTAAAGCCAATGCGTTCAAATTCACTTTTAAATTCTTCTAAAATCGCTTCCTCTGCCCTTGTCAGTGAAATAACCATCGGCGGACTCACAAATTGAGTAATACGCTCCTTTTTGCGGTATGCTTCCATAAGCCGCTCATAGTTTACCTTTTCATGTGCGGCATGCTGATCCATTATATAAAGTTGATTTCCATACTGAATCAGCCAGTATGTATCAAACAGCTGTCCAATCAGACGATGATGGATTCTTGCCTTCTCCGACAATAACGGCTCCGTAAACAGTGTTTGCTGTTCTGGTTTTTCTAATTTTTGTTCTGGCTGAGTAGGCATCTGATTAACAGTTTGAGATACATCCTGTCCAATACGTTTGTGTATTCCAGAGGCAGACTCCCACTTCGAATCAGAATCCTTTATTGTCTGCTTTTTTTCTGCCTTATATTCGCAAACAGGCTCAGAAAGTTTTGACGGCACTTTTGGCTGTTCTTCGTTTCTTGGCAGCTTTTGTTCACTCTGAGTTTTATGTTCTGCTGATGGCTTTTGTTCATTTTGAGTTTTATGTTCTGCAGGTGGCGGTGGAATAATCTCCTTCATTGCCTGAAGACGTCTCTGCTCAAAAGGCTCTGGCAGCTTTTGCTTTTCCTGCACCTTCTTTTCTGCCTTGCCATCATCACTTACATCAGGAATAAATTCTTTGCCGCGAAGTGTATTTTCAATTGCGCCTGCTAACAGCTCATAAATTTCGTTTTCCTGCTGAAAACGCACTTCCATCTTCGCCGGATGAACATTTACATCAATAAGATCAGGCTTAATTTTAATATGAAGCACTGTAAACGGATAACGATGCTGCATCATAAATGGCTTATACGCCTGCTCAATTGCAGCAGCAATCAAACGGCTTTTTACAAAACGGCCATTTATATAATAGTTTTCAAAAGTTCTATTTCCTCTTGAAATAATTGGCTTACCAATATAACCTGTCACTGCGAATAAAGGACACTCATAGTTGATCTCTAACACATTAGATGAAATTTCTCTTCCATAAATTGTATAGATCAAATCCTTCAAGCGGCCATTTCCACTCGTATAAAGCTTATTCTGTCCGCCATTTATAAAGCGCATAGATATATCCGGACGAAGCATAGCCATGTTTTCCATCAGCTGATTGATATAATTTCCTTCTGTAGCTGCTGTCTTTAAAAACTTCTTTCTGGCAGGCACATGGTAAAATAAATTGCGCACGAGAATTGTTGTGCCGTCTGGTGCACCTATCTGTGTTAAACTTTTTTCTTCTCCGTCTTCAATCTGGTAGGAAATGCCAAGCATTGCTTCAGGCGGTTTTGAAATGAGCTCCACCTGTGCAATAGCTGCAATACTCGAAAGTGCCTCACCACGAAAGCCAAGTGAACCAATATCTAACAAGTCATCAATTGTATGAAGCTTACTCGTTGCATGACGCAAAAAAGCTTTACGCACCTGATCCTTTTCAATTCCGCAGCCATTATCGGTAATGCGAATAAAACTGATTCCACCATCTTTGATTTCCACAGTAATCGCTGTTGCTTTCGCATCAATAGCATTTTCCAACAGCTCCTTTACAACAGAAGATGGTCTGTCAATAACCTCTCCTGCTGCAATCTGATTAATCGTTGCCTGATCGAGCAATTGTATTTCGGGCATTGCAGACCTCCTTTGTATATTTTTAATTTTTATATTTTTGATGCTTCCCACGGATTGCTCCGCAGCTTCGCCGCTCTCGCAATCCTACTTTCATTCGGATTCGCGGATTTACTTCGTAAATCGCTGCCATCCTCATGGGAGTGCAGGTTCCAAGCTCAGATATGATTTCCTGCAAGCAGGAATCAATCTGAGCTTTTCACCTTGGAAGCATCAAATGCGATTTTTTAGTGTTGCCTGCATACGATACAGCGTATTAAGTGCATCAAGCGGCGTCATATTTGCAATTTCTAGTTTTTTGATTTCTTCTATTATAGAATCATCTTTTACTGTATCAAAAAGTGTCAGCTGATTTGCATCTACTTCATCTGGGCGTGATACGCGCTTTTTAGATGGTGTTGACTGCATCTGGGCAATCTCTCTTGCACGAGCTGCAATGTCAGCATCAGTCAGTTCCTCAACCAGTTCCTTTGCACGGTTTATAACACGGTCTGGAACACCTGCCAGTTTTGCAACCTGGATTCCATAGCTTCTATCTGCACCACCCTTGACTATTTTTCGCAAAAAGACAATATCGTCACCCTGCTCCTTCACGGCAATGCAATAATTATTTACACCATTTAATGCGCCTTCAAGCTCTGTCAGCTCATGGTAATGCGTTGCAAAGAGCGTTTTTGCACCAAGCTGTCTGGCATCCGCGATATATTCAACAACAGCCCACGCAATACTCATACCATCATATGTACTAGTTCCGCGTCCGATTTCATCAAGAATAATCAAACTCTTTTTTGTCGCATGACGAAGAATGTTCGCCACCTCATTCATCTCTACCATAAAGGTACTCTGACCAGATGCCAAATCATCAGAAGCACCTACTCTTGTAAAAATGCGATCACTTATACAGATATTAGCCGATTTTGCAGGAACAAAGCTTCCAATCTGTGCCATAAGCGCAATCAATGCGACCTGACGCATATAAGTCGACTTTCCAGCCATATTCGGACCTGTAATAATAGAAATGCGGTTCTTTCCATTATCAAGCAGCACATCATTTGCTACAAACATATCATTTGGAATCATCTGCTCAACAACAGGATGACGACCATTTTTAATATCAAGAATTCCTCTTTCATTGATCTGTGGTTTAACATAATTCTGACGTTCCGCAACAAAAGAAAGAGATGCGATAACGTCAAGAAGCGCAACTGCACGCGCTGTTTTCTGAATACGTTCTACCTGCGATGCCACACGATCTCGCACATCACAGAACAATTCATACTCAAGCGCTGCCAGCTTATCCTCAGCACCAAGAATTAAATCCTCAAGCTCTTTTAACTCCTGCGTGATAAAGCGTTCTGCATTTGTAAGTGTCTGCTTTCTTGTATAATCATCAGGAACCATGTCCTTAAAGGAATTGGTTACTTCAATATAATAACCAAACACCTTATTGTAACGCACTCGCAATGTCTTAATTCCTGTGCGTTCACGCTCCTTTGCCTCTAGCTCTGCCAGCCAGTTCTTTCCCTCTGTCTTTGAGCGGCGAAGCTTATCTACATCCTCATTATAGCCATCCTTAATGATTCCTCCCTCTCTGATAACAAGCGGCGGATCCTCTATAATGGCACTGCTGATTAATGCTTCCAAATCGTCTAACGTATCTAGTTCATCATACAATTCTTTCAGCAATGATCCCTTAAAATCAGCTAACTGCTGCTTAATCGGCGGCAGCATACGAAGTGATGCCGCAAATGCCAAAAGATCTCTTGGATTTGCTGTCTTATAACTGATACGGCCTGCCAAACGCTCCAGATCATAAACTGGCTGCAAATACTCGCGAATTTCTTCTCTTGTCACATATTCGTTTAGCAGTTCTTCAATCGCTTCCTGTCTTTTTAAAATTCTCGCACGATCAATAAGTGGCTGCTCAATAAAGCTTCGAAGAAGCCTTGCTCCCATCGCTGTCTTTGTCTTATCAAGCACCCAAAGCAAACTTCCGCGTTTTTCTTTTTCTCTAAGTGTCTCTGTCAGTTCCAAATTGCGGCGTGTCGATGTATCCACAATCATATAACAGCCTGTCGTATATGGCTGAATATTTGTAATATGTGGCATTGTACTTTTCTGAGTATCATACAAATACTGCATCAATGCACCTGCCGATATCATTCCAGAATCATAATCATCCAGACCAATTCCAAGAAGTGAAGTTGTATGAAAATGCTCCATTAAAATCTTTTTTGCATTGTCTTCCTTATAATACCAGGAATCTGGTGTTGACACCGTAAAATGCAGCCTGTCTTTTAATTCATCCAGATTTTCTCCACTTAATTCAAACAAATCATTGCATATTACCTCTGCCGGTGTAAACTTAAACAGCTCATCCTCTAACTGTTCTTTTGTCTTTAATTCTGTCAGATAAAATTCGCCTGTTGATACATCACATGTACTTACTCCGTAAATGCCACCAACATAGGCAATTGACATAATGTAATTGTTCTTTGTTTCATCAAGTGCCTTATTATCACAAATTGTTCCCGGTGTCACCACACGGATAACCTCACGCTTTACAAGACCCTTTGCAAGCTTCGGATCTTCCATCTGCTCTGCAATAGCGACACGATATCCTTTTTTTACTAAACGATCTATATAATTGTCGGCTGCATGAAAAGGAACTCCGCACATAGGTGCCCGTTCCTCTAGTCCGCATTCTTTTCCTGTTAACGTAATCTCCAGTGCCTTTGACGCAGTAATCGCATCATCAAAAAACATTTCATAAAAATCACCCAATCTGTAAAATAAAATACAGCCAGGATACTGATCCTTTGTCTCAAAGTACTTCTGCATCATCGGCGACAGTTTCGCCCTGTTGATTTCCATTTACTTATGCCTCTCTTACTGTAAATTGTTGCTGTCCATTTGCAAAACTGCACACAGTCTGATAGCGGCTATCGTAACCGTCAGCCGCTATCTCCTCTTATCTTATGCGTTATTCCACAAGCTCTCCCAAATAGTAAAAGCCTTTGGACTCTATCATTTTTACTTTGCAGATTGTTCCGATCAATGAACTATCTCCCTTAAAATGAACCACTGTGTTATTGCTGAGACGTCCTGATACCATAGATGGATCTTTCTCATTAACCTCTTCTACCAACACCTCAAGTGTTTTCCCAGTATCGCGGCTGCACTGAGTTGTCGCAATAGACTGAACAAGCTTTAACAGGCGGTCAAAACGATCCTTTACCACTTCCTCTGGTATCTGATCATCCATTGCAGCAGCTGGTGTTCCTGTACGCTTTGAATAAATAAAAGTAAATGCACTGTCATACTGCACCTTGCGTACTACATCCATTGTATCTTCAAAATCTTCCTCAGTCTCACCTGGGAAGCCAACAATAATATCTGTAGTCAAAGAAAGGTCTGGAATCTCACGGCGAAGCTTTGCTGCCAACTCCAAATATTGCTCCTTGTCATACTTTCTGTTCATGAGCTTTAAAATACGACTGCTTCCAGACTGAAGCGGCAAATGTAAGTGACGACAAATCTTTTTGGAATTTTTCATCACTTCAATTAATTCATCTGACAGATCCTTCGGATGTGAGGTCATAAAACGAATCCAACGAAGTCCTTCGATCTGCTCTACCTGCTGTAAAAGCTGTGCAAATGTAATCGGATTATCAAGTGTCTTTCCATATGAATTTACATTCTGACCAAGAAGCATAACCTCTACTACACCATCAGCTACTAACTGCTTAATCTCCTTTATGATATCCTCTGGCTGTCTGCTTCTCTCTCTTCCGCGCACATATGGAACGATACAGTAGCTGCAGAAATTGTTGCAGCCATACATGATGTTGACACCACACTTAAAGGAATATTTACGGACAGCAGGAAGATCCTCTACGATTTGATCAGTTCCTTCCCATACATCAATTACCTGTTCTTTTTTAGTAAATGCCTGATATAACAACTCTGCAAGCTTAAATATGTTATGAGTTCCAAATACAATATCAACAAAACGGTAGCTGCTACGAATCTTTGCAACCTCATCTGGCTCCTGCATCATACAGCCGCAGATAGCAATCATACGGTGAGGTGCTTTCTTCTTTCTGCTCTGGTACATTCCTAAATGACCGTATACCTTCTGGTTTGCATTCTCACGCACAGTACAGGTATTCATGATCAAAAAATCAGCAGCCTTTTCATCATCAGTTTCCTCATATCCGATTTTTTCAAGAATACCAAGCAGTTTTTCAGAATCTTTCGCATTCATCTGGCAGCCAAAGGTAGTAATATGAACTGTTAAGTTTCTTCCTAACTCTTCTGACTTTCTTTTCACATACTCTCTGCTTTTTGCCATGAAATAGAGCTGTCTGTTTGGTTCCATCTCCGGTGCCAAGGTGTTTGTATCTACCATATTGATGTCAATTCCGGTTAAATCGGAAACGTTTCTCAAATCTATTAAATCCATGTTATTCCTTTCAAGGGTTGGTTGTTTTGACTTTTTTGCCCTTCAAATGGCAGAAAAAGATATATTGTATATTACACTCAGCAATTTAAAATGTCAAGGGGATTTCCTTTGTGACCAGGTTGGCTGTTACAGTCGCAAAGATATGTTACGAAAACCCTTCGGTGCAATGGTTTCGTCGGCGTCCCTTATTCCCGCGGCGCCTTCTGCATAATTTTTATCTCATCGCCTGTTTAGCTCTCTGGTACTCTTTCTCTAACTGACTCTTAAATGCTTCAATTTCAGCCGGTTTCATGCCTGGTTCAGCTGATGCACAGATATCAGGTGTTTCATTCGCCAGTATTTCTGTTGCCTCTGGCTGTTCTCTGTACATCTCATCATAATCATCCACCAACATATCTTCAAGGATGATTGAGAACTCGTAGATATCTTTCGGGGTGTTCTCAAGAAATTCCTCGATCTGCTCCATCATCTCTTTAAACACTTTCCCAAATCTCCTTTTATAAAAACTTTAATTTTTACAACTATTCAGATCCGCGCAAAACTGTTTACATCCAAATAATAACGCAATATTTAATTGATGTTGCGCCAACTTTCATTTCAATTTACGCCTCTATATGAGAGGCGACTTAGATTTCAATACACACCTTCCTTGCAAAAGGTATTTCAATTCACGCCTCTACATGAGAGGCAACCCATCAGAGCCACCGCACATTTCGGATGCATGGAAATTTCAATTCACGCCTCTGCATGAGAGGCAACAGTAACTGCTACTGTAACAGATAGTAGAGGTTGGAAATTTCAATTCACGCCTCTACATGAGAGGCGACATAGATTTCAATACACACCTTCCTTGCAAAAGGTATTTCAATTCACGCCTCTACACGAGAGGCGACCCTTACCCTGATCGGTAAAGCAGCCGTTTGTGCTATTTCAATTCACGCCTCTACATGAGAGACAACTTCCATTGATTGTTGTTGTCACCTTTTCAGGGGTATTTCAATTCACGCCTCTGCATGAGAGGCAACCCCTTTTGTGCTCCAATACGGCTTTGATACGTTCTATTTCAATTCTCGCCTCTGCATGAGAGGCAACTCCTCAAGATTGATAGAATGCCAGGGAAATAAGTTATTTCAATTCTCGCCTCTGCATGAGAGGCAACTCCATTGGCATCCTGGTCAAATGATGGTCAGAGTGGATTTCAATTCACGCCTCTGCATGAGAGGCAACTCGTCCATGTTTCCGCCCTCGATCTTAATAACCGATTTCAATTCACGCCTCTGCATGAGAGGCAACCCATGCTTGGCAGCTTCCCAGTGCATACAAATTAATTTCAATTCACGCCTCTGCATGAGAGGCAACCTCTGCCGCACTTGCTGGCGTTGTGTCTGTATTATTTCAATTCACGCCTCTGCATGAGAGGCAACTTCATGCCAAACACAGTGGCCTCTCCTCCAGAAATATTTCAATTCACGCCTCTACATGAGAGGCAACACTATGGAAAATATGGTTGCTATGCCAAGATAGATTTCAATTCACGCCTCTACATGAGAGGCAACTCTGATGAGCTGCCAACTTTAGAAATATTTTGCTCATTTCAATTCACGCCTCTGCATGAGAGGCAACAGGTTTCATTTGCTGCCCGTTCCATAAGGAGAAATTTCAATTCACGCCTCTGCATGAGAGGCAACGGTAGATAATCTCACAGGGGCATTATCTGGTATATTTCAATTCACGCCTCTGCATGAGAGGCAACTTTCTTTACGCCCGTGATAGTTCTATTCAGTTCTATTTCAATTCACGCCTCTGCATGAGAGGCAACTTTTTCTGAGCGACTAAATCATCGACAACTCTTATTTCAATTCACGCCTCTGCATGAGAGGCAACAGCAAAAATACACAATCTTTTCGATAAAATCTACATAATTTTCTACCAAACCTTGTTTTTTTTATAGTAACTTCTCGGAAGGTAGTCTTTTTTTCAATTCCAGTTCAATATTTCTTATAAATTGTATATTTTTACCTGCGCCAATGTCTCACAAAAAAATGTATGAGAGTCATCAGCGCACACATTTTTAAAGCAATAATGGTTCACCAGCTTGAAGTACTGATGTTTTTCCCATTACTTCTATTTTGTTTTTATAACTGTTGCCAAGACGATAAATTCGAATTGAATCCACATCTGGCTCAATTATTTTTTCAAGTTCACATTTTAAAGTAGTCAGTTGAGCTGTATCTAATAAAACTTCAAACACTGAATTTTGTACACGCATTCCATAGCGTTCACATAACTGTGCCACTTTGCGCAAACGATGTTCTCCTTCTTTATTAGTCGTGTCAACGTCATATGTAACTACTAATAACACGTTAATAATCACCTCCAAACAAAAGGCGGATATTCATCCAAATCACCTCGCAAAACACGTGCAAATAACATGCATTGAGCATATGGTATCATACCAATCTGAATTTTCTCCTCCAGAAAAGGATGCAATATTTCTTCACTCTTTCGTTTTTGCCAGCTTGAAAGAAGTGTTCTCCTTCCTCGCTCATTCAAATATACAGCATCTTCATTTTTATCGAAATCTTTCTGTGATAATTGTCCCTTGTTAAAAAGTGAAATTACAAAACGATCACACAATGGCGCTCTCAGTTCTTCCAGCATATCAAGTGCAAATGATGCCCGCCCTGGGCGCAATGTATGAAGATAGCCTGCAGCTGGATCAAGCCCAACTGTTTCCATAGCTGATTGCATCTCTCGTGTTAATAGCATATAAGTAAATGATAATGCTGCATTTACCTCATTACGAGGAGGTCTTCTGCTTCTTGTTTCAAAACAAAATCCGTTAGGATTATCCGCTATCATCTGATCGAAGCGGGCAAAATAAACCGTTGCTGCTGCTCCCTCAACACCTCTTAACGAATCAATGTTCTCACACAAAGCTAATTTCTTTGCAGCTTCGTTTAATTGTGTAACACCCTTCTGTAAATTTTCTTTTCCAGATTCTGTTTTGCAAACTCTGGCTGCACGCATTAAAACCAGCTTACTGTTGCGAATTTTTGCATATAAAATCGTCTGAACAAACTCTCTGCAAAACTTCTCATCATTCATTTCTTCATATTGTTTTTTCCTTAACAGAACATTTCCACTCACAGGTCCGTAAAACCGTCCCATAAAATGTCCATGCTCGCTCAAAAATGTTACGCTGATTCCATGTTCTCCACAATATTGAATAAGTGGTGTAGAGACTGTCATCTTTCCAAAACAAACAATTGAATCAATCGTCAGTGCTGGAACTGCAAGCTTTTCCTCACCTCCCACTTGAACACAAACATTATCATTTCGGCAAAACAAATAGCTCTCTGGAGTTAACACATACAATGTATTCAATAACTTCTTCACAGTGTCTCCTCCTCTATTTCTCCGCTTGCTTCGTTGCGCAAAGCTTCGCAATATTTTCTTGCAGTTCTTTTTACTTTTGGCATACAAAGCTCCTTCAGTGAACATTTACGGCATTTTGCACTATACACAGCATCTGGAACAAAAAGTTTTGTACGAATCTCATGCAGTTCATTTGCTAATTCTCGTGTCTGCTGACGAAGTGATTCGTCAAGAACTATTTCAAGCCTTCGATGTGACGATATAAAGAATAAGGCACCTTCGGGTATTTCAGTGTCAAACATTTCTTCCAAGCACATCGCCTGTGCACAAAGCTGAATTTTATATTCCTCTTCATCCCGGACAATTCCATGCTTGTATTCAATCGGATATAATTGTACTGGGAAATCAACTGCCGGGATATGACATCCATTTTCACTTTTGTTTGCTTCAATGCAATCACATTTTCCCAACAGTTCCAATGAATCTGAGTAGACGGTAAACTCATACAATTTTACACAGTCCCCTCTTTTCTCAATTCTCTGTGTATGAACTCGCTCATGTTCCGCCCTCCCTTTTGCGGTATCACTGCTTTCTTCCCATACTCTTTCATTTAATAGCAGACCTGCTCGTCTCGGACAATAGCTGATCTGTGAAAGCCATGATAACGGCAGATATTCAGACTCATCCATGCGTAAACCAGCTTTCGCTTTCAGGTAGCTCCTTCCAAACAATTGGACTAAACGCGTCTTCTTTAAATCCAATTTCAACGCCTGCTGGTACCCGCTTTAAATCGACAGTTGCATTATAGTCGTGATAACTACGCGGAGATTCTACTTCTGGCTTTTTCATTACCTTAACCAGTTCAAATAGTTTATGAGCCGGTGCACATCCTAATTTCGCCTGACGAACGCGCTGCACTGCATCCGTATCCGTTCCAACATGCTTAAAAATAATCAATGGAGAAACTACCTCCATCTCTCCTTTACTTGCACTACGATCATGCTCATACATATTCATAATGGCCTCAAACAAAATATTCAAATCATTTTCGTCGAAACCTGTCTCTGCTGCAAGATTCGCACTAATAAATCCACGAACCTCATATAGTCCAAATGGAATTAACTGCTTACGTCCCATAGTACGCAATTTATCTTCTGGTGTATTTTTCTCAAGTTCCAAATATGCTTCCACGGTCTCTTCTTTTTTCGTACTGTCAGTTACAGCCATACGGGTAATTGAAATATCCATTGGTAAAATTGGATCCAAACTTGTTCCAAATGTAATCTGAACCGGTCCGCGCACCTGTCCCGCATTTGGTCCAGTAGACATCACTGCACCAAATGTACGAACATCATAAAATAGCTCACATGCTTTTTTGCGTCCAGCATAAACACTATTTTTATCCTTCGCGCCTTCCATTCCTGCTGCTCTCTTCGCCTCTGCAATATGGCGATTAATATTTGTAGCCTGCTGAATAATAAGATTCATACCCGGTTCTTCACCATGTGCCAGCTGAACATAATTACGAATGCGGCGTTTTGTTGCCACATCAGTAATATATCCTTTCATCGTCTCTGGATCCATACGCGGTGTATTTCCCATATCAGGATCTCCATTCGGATTTGCATTCGTACATGCTACATAATACATAAATTCATAACGATTCTGAATAGCCATTTCTTATTCCTCCTGCATTGTTTCTGTTTTGCTCTGTTCTTTTTCTTTTTTGGCTGCTGCTCTTGCCCTTTTATCTGCATTCATTTGCGCGCACATCTGACGATATCCGATTGCAAAATAACTTTGCTGTTCAAGATCTAATGTTTTTGGCATCTCGTGCCCTTTCTCTTTTCCAAAAAAAGTATATATCTGATTAAGACGATCCTCATAACTTCTTACAAAAGACTCTTTTTCTTTTTTCTCGTAATTTTCATCTTTTTTTATCTTTTCAAAATAATATCGAGACATTACTTCCAAGCGTCCTAATACTAACGCAGGCGTCCGACTGGCAGACGCATAATAACGCTGAACAATTCCTGTTTTTGCATCCATCGCTGCACGCTGTATATCCGCATAAACGGCCACCAATGCACCACAATGATACGCGACATTCGCAAATTCTGGATCATAATAAGCCATTAACTTTACCTCCTCATTTTTCATACGTTTTCTACGCAGCAGCCAAACTTTCAGCCACTGACAACAGATTCCATTTGGCATATATGAAAATTTATTATTTTCATCCGGATCAAGCATTTCAGAACGAATAGTAGCTAACGCCTTTACTGCCACTTCATCTGGCAATTGTGTTCCATTCATAATCGCCATTACAATAGACGGAGCAAATCCTGCTAGTTCCTTTTTCATTCGTTCCAAAGAATTTTTATCATTTTTCTGACGTGATAATAAACGAATCAAACGAACTGTCAATTTGCAGGGACGCATTTCCGTGCCTATATCATTGCACATTTTCAAATCATCTTCCCATTGAATCAAATTTTTCTGTAAGTCTGCATAGTTTCCATTTTCGTATCTACGTACCATAACACGTCCATTTGCCCCAGAAAGTAACAGAATATGATATCGACAGTTGAGTGCCACCCGTTTTCCACCATTCTGAATACTCTTTATTAAATCATCCGCTTTTCTTTTTGCTCGCTGTGCTTTTGTCTTTTGTTCTTCCTCGTATAACACCTCCTGCTTTTCTGGATTTAATACTTCGTCTTCTTCATCCTCATCATCTTCTTCATCAACAAAATCTTTAAAATTAAGTACCAATGATATTGGATCTTCCGTTGGCTCAACTTGACAATCATACCAATGTACAAATTTCATGCCTGCAAAAACAGGCGCAGTTGGATTAAATTTTCTATCTTTATCTCGTTTGTACATAGCTGGAGAACCAACTAAAAGATCATCTAATGCTGCTTTTACCACCGCAAATGCTTCTTCTGAAACTGGCGCATTTGCTGCCTGTTTCAGGTTATACGAGCAAAATGCACTCTTGTCAAAACAAATTAGTGCATCGCCGCGTGCGTGACCACCCACCAGTTGAAGTCCATTTACTGTTGGCACGGTTGCCAAGGGAACCGTTGGTTCCCCTGTAATAATACAACGTGCAAAATTGGAATCATCTGATTTCGTAAACTGAATCCGATACTGTTCCCACCAATGCTGTACAAGCGGATTTAAAACAATTGGTTGCCCATCTATCTTAAAAGAAATGCGATCCATACCTTTTATTTTTCGCTGATTTGCCTCTGCTTGTATTGCACTAAGTATCTGTTCATTCTCTAGCACCTTAAGACATAATAAAAATTCTGGAACTTCTTTTGCTCCATCCGCAAGTGCCTTCCTAAAAAACTCATTTTTTGCAGAACGATCTCCCTCCTTCTCTGGTGCAAATAAAATTACACTAGACTTTTCTGCTAAAACATTACACTTGTCTTTACCATTTGCTAAGCTTCCGATATCCGGACATGGTTGCGTCTCATTTTCGCATTTTTCAACAGTTAGATACTCTCCATCTTTTGACAGCACTATATATCCTCGTATCTGCTTCTTAATCAATCCAGGAGGCAACGTAAGATGGTTATGAATTCCATAATCATATAATGCTTTTAGCATAGGCTACCTCCTTTCAATACTTCATCACTGTCATATGGAGGCACTTGAATCACACCATGCTCCATAACAGCATGATATAATGATACTTTTGGCTGTGTCTTCTTGTGAACGATGTAGTCATGTAAATCAAATACATCATATAACATCAGCCCCAAATCCATGCTATCTTCAATCGGCTTTCGAGTTAAATCACTCTCTTCAAAATAACATACAAATTCACGAAGCCCTAATGATGGCTGATAAAATGTTTTTCCAGAGCGGATCCGGCGTAAAGCTTGGCTATATAACTGCTCGATCGTTCCCGTATATGTTGGCTGAGGCTTAATCACTGCCACAATCCGATAACGTACATCTCGAAGCGCCTGAGTCATCCTCTGGGTTCGATCTTCGTCCGTATAAAGAATGGAATCTTCCACTTTTGATTTTACGTTAACCGTCGATTTCACCTCATTTCGTTTAAAGCTGATATAACGTATAGGATTCAATACTTCTATCCGTGTTATCTGCCAATAGAACTCTACGGGTTTACTATAAATTGCAGAAAGGATTCCTCTTGCCGCTGACGGAGTCGGTACTGGGCTACTTAATCTTTCCACCTTCGCCTCTGGTGGTGCGAAACATGCAAAATCCCCCCATACCTCCAATGCAATCTCACGTTCCATTTTTTCACCTCCATTTTTGTATGCATTCCCAATCATTATGCTTTGCTTGTTTTTGGGAATGCCACAAAAATTATAATATATATTTTTCAATTCACACCAATTTATTGTGATCAATCTTTTTTGTAACACTTGTGGCTAAATTTTGAGGATTGGTTCATTTAGCTTACTAGACATATCGTATTTTATAAATGACACCGCTACGCGGTTAAACATGTCTACTCTGCTTTACGATAGTATACATTTAATAAATATTGAATCGTCTAATGAACCTACTAATACAAAACTCTTCACCGTATGCATTGAGAAATCGATCAGTCTCTAACCAATTTCCTTTGCAAAGAATACCGCTGCTTTTTTCAAGAACTCTACTTCCTTTTGGGATTCTTCTAGCTCTTTACGTAAACGGCGGTTTTCCTTCATAAGGTCCATTTCATTTGGTTCTTCTGGGGTAGCTTCGACTTTTGTTTGGCCTTTTTTGCTAAACTCTCTACACCACTTGGACTGACTGGTTTTCGATACGCCATACTCCTCTGTAATGCTCTTGTAGCTGCGTCCTTCTTCTACGTGAAGACGAACTATTTTTTTCTTAAATTCATATGTATAACTCTGTAACATAATAAGTACCTCTTTTTCTTGTTTCATTATACATCATTAGTCACTACTGTTACAACAGTACCACGTTAGTTTAATTTTTGGTGTCATATAAATTATAATAAAGTTCAAATATTTTGTCAACTTCATTTTTCTATGTTTCTGGTGGTTATATCATATAACCTTTTGCTTCTATCTCTCCCATCTTCAGTCCCAATTTTTCATCATAATATTTTTCATGTCCTACGTTTAAAATATAATATCCACTTTCTAATTTTACTCTTGTTCCGTTTACTCTTTTCCAAAAGTACAATGGTTCTGCATGCTGTTCTACCCACTCTTTTTCAAAACAAGAAACTGTAATTGGTGCTACTTCACGCATGATTTCAGCTGTCAATCCTTTTTCTTCAAGTCTTAAACGAATATTGTTAAACAACTCTTTTTTTTCACTCCATGGAACAATCAGCTGTATACCTTGATTTGTAATCAACTGATACTCTTTCGCCACATCATAATAATTTTTCTTATTTAATGCATCATTTAATGACGCTTTTCCCTTTTCTTTCTTAAACAACCTATTATAATAAGATTGGATCGTTTCTGGATTATCAAGATCCACTCCTAATTTTTCATTCGCTTTCCATAAATATCTTACTTCATTTGCAGCTTTTTCATAAAAAGCCCCTGGATACCCTCCATCCTCCATCACTTCAAATACAATTAACTTACCACCATCCGGCAAACTACCATTTCGATTGCAACGTCCTGCTGCTTGAATAATTGCCTCTAACGGTGCTAATGCACGATACATTACATTAAAATCAAGATCAACTCCAGCTTCTATACACTGCGTTGCCACTACTCTACATGGTTTTGGCGAATCTGGATTCAATCTATCTTTTATTTTATCTATAACTGCCGAACGATGTGCTGGACAAAGATCTGTTGTCAGCAAAAATACTTCTTCATCACTGTCACATCTATTTTTTAGCTCATTAAACAATTTTCTTGCATGACGTCTCAAATTTACAATCGTACATACACTTGTTTCCGATGCCATTTCATCTGCAATCTGTTCTAACGATGTTCTCCTGTTATTCAATCGCTCCCCATTTTTATAAAGTCTCCATTCAACATGAACACGACGCATCTGATCGTAGAGTTTTTTATTTTCAGGAATAACTTCTACGGGGTTCCATTCTATATCTGGCAACGCATCAAAACTTGGCTGTGTAGCAGTTGAAAATACCATCGAACAATTATATTTCTGACACAATGCTTTTACTGCTTTTGCAGTTGCCGATGCTAATTCAGCTGGCAGGCTCTGTGCTTCATCAAAAATCACCACACTATTTGCAATGCTATGCAGTTTTCTACAATCACCCGGCTTATCTGCAAACAAGCTCTCAAAAAACTTAACAGATGTTGTAATAATCATCGGCGCATCCCATCTTGAAGCAAGCTCTCTGATTTCCTTGGGCAAATTTTTCTGACTATGATCTACCAATATGTTTGGAACAATCTTGCAATATTCCTTTTCGCTCTGTTCTGCTAATGACAAAAATGGGAGTACGATAATAATTCTTCTCATTTTATTTTTTTGACAATGACGCAATGCAAAATGAAGCATTGCCAATGTTTTACCTACTCCAGTCGGTGCCGTTAATGTAAAAAGTCCCGGCTGCTTTTCCCCTGCATCACCACAAATATCAAATACCTGATTTCGGATTTTGTTTATTTTTGAATCCGCTTTCGAGCTTTTTCTAAGCTCTTCACAATGTTTATATAATACTTTTAATGCTTCTTCTGCATTTAATTGACTTCCACTATTCTTTTCCAGGTAATCAGGCTCTTTATCGCTTGCTGAAACACTATAATCAGCATCCACCAAGCACGAAAACAGCATTCGAGTATCTAACATATTTTCAACTTGATTCTCAAACTTCCTTTCTGGAAGCTTTGGGAAATGATATGTTGGGAAATCATTCTTAAAAGCATTTATTGCCTCTCGAAATTCTTCTGGTCCTCGCAAAGAAGGAATCTGCTTACTAGGGCAGGCGTCCATTTGAGGATCTTTTATTACCTCACAAAATTCTTCTTCCAACTCTTCCATAGAAATTAACCTATCATGATGTCCTTGTATTGATTCAATAATAGGTTCATATTTTTTCCTCACTGAACTACTATGAACTTTTTGCATCAAGTCTTTTTTCAAATACAATAGTGCCGCACTAGAAAAAGCATGGTCTACTCCCTTATTGACCCCTGAAAGCACACCTTGAAAGCGTTCCCCATATTTTCCTGTGTCATGAAAAAGTCCTGCAACTTTGGCTTCCTCTGGTCGTTTAATCTCCAAACCAAATTCATATGCCAAATCTGCAACTTTGGATAAATGTTCCTTATTTGTCACCCTCTTTTCTCCCGTTTTTGTATCAGACTTTGCATAATATATTTTCATATACGATTCCTTTCATCCTTTGATATTATTTTCACTTTTTTCAAATTGATTTTGCCATTCTGTTTTATACAATTTTATCATTACTTGCACTTTCAATCAATATATTTCATCATTTTCAACAAAAAAAGAAAGATATTACGTTCTTCTTTCATAAAGAATATAATATCTTTCTCTCCATTCTTATTTTAGATTTACCTCACCATACCGCTATTGCTGACATACTCCTCATTTAACTGGCGAAGCTCCTTCTCTCCATTTATATAAGGCTCATAAAATGCCTCTACGGAGCCACCACCCAGATTGTCGCAACCACTACAGAAATCACATGAACCGCCACACTGGTTTAACCCCTGTGCCACGATCTGAATACGTTCTTCTCGTGTTGTGTCCTTGATCAATATACTCTTAATCTCCATTGTCAATTACCTACTGCTGTCTGATATATACCTTTATCTGCTTTCTAATAAAAGGCAAAACCTCTTTACAGCACCCCCTGGCACTTCCAAAGCATAATCAAAAAGCGAATGGACGCTATTAATTGGAAAATAGCCACTACAATAAGTGCCAATGATCCAATTGCTGCGACGATAAATCCTAATATCGGAATAATTGAAAATACGAGCATAACAACACTGATCGCCAATGAAATAACCATACAAGTTACATACCAGTTGCATACGCTGTGGCAATAATCTGCTACCTCATAAGATACTATACTTACACATTCCTCTGTTGCTGTGCAAATGTAGTAGGTTGCACCCAATGTTGCAAGGCCATGGAGAATTGATATCGCTGTTCCCCATAATCCATCTCCACCGGCGAAGAGCCCAAGCACAATTCCAGCAATTGTAAACCAAAATGCATTGTTATAATTTTCACTTTGTTTTCTCAGATTTACAATCGCAATCAATTCCATGATTCCGCCAACAAGAGCTGCGATTACTCCCAGAATTGGAATTACTGCAAATAATGCCACAATGTTTCCCCAGAACATTAATCCCAGTCCTGACTTTACCTTTTGTCTATCCATTCTTCTTCCTCCCTCAAGTGTTTTGTAGCCATTCTGCTAATTACTGCTTTTTTCACCCCTGCGGATAATACTCCTTACAGCACTGTGCCGCAAATTGAATATCGCTATGTGGCGTCTTAACTCCATTCTCCTCCTGGTAACTCTCATGTCCCAATCCAAGAATGGTAATCATATCGCCTTCCTGTGCATGTTCAATTGCATAGCGGATTGCCTCTTTGCGGTTTGGAATTACCAGATATGACACTGGCTCAGATTTCTCTTTCTGTGCCTTGTCGATTCCGATTTTGATATCAGCAAAAATCTGATCAAATGTCTCATAGCGGTTATGACCGGCAGTAACAATACTCAAATCAGCTAACAGTGCACTCGCCTCTCCCATCTCGTAGCGACGATACTTGGAACGGTTTCCGTCAGCACCAAATACGCAGACAATGCGCTTTGGATGATATTCGCGAAGTGCTTCAAGATGATTTCTTGTGCTGTAACCATTATGGGCAAAATCGACACAGACTGCAAAATGACCATTATTGAACACAATATCAAAACGGCCGCGAATCTTTAAATGAGTTAATCCTTTATTGATGATATCAGTTGAAATTCCCATATCATGCGCAATGGCAACGGCCGCTGCAGCATTATACATATTGAAATCGCCTGGCAGGTTGACCTTAATGTCGGCATCAAGTGCGCCGCTCATTGTAAATTCAATACCTGGTGCTTCCAGCACACCATTTTGGCTCTTCTTTAAATTTCCAATGCGATAATCGGCCTTTTCGCCTTCTCCGTAATAGAATACCTGCTTTGTGCGACCATCCAAACCATCACTAAGAGTTACATATTTCATAAAAGCATCCAGATGACGATCATCACAGTTTACATAAGCACGGCGGCTCTGGTTTAACAACATCGCCTTGCAATATAGATATTCCTCGAAATCCTTGTGCTCATTCGGTCCAATGTGATCACCTGTCTCAATGTTTGTCCATACTGCGTAAGCAAAGTCTACTGTTGCCACGCGTTTTTGCTTCATACCTTGTGATGAAACCTCTAAAACAACATGCGTGCAGCCAGCCTTTACCATCATTGCCAGATACATTTGAAGCTCCATTGGATCCGGAGTCGTATTATTTAATTCATAGCAGTCATACCCTGGCGTTTCGTTACAAGGTGCGCAGCTATATTTGTCAGATCCCCATACAGCATGATCGCATCCTGCAGGCATTATGGCACCGTTTGTACCTATTGTTCCAGTAAGATAACCAGCTGCACGCAAAATATCAGCCATCATATGAGTGCATGTTGTCTTGCCCTTTGATCCTGTAATTCCGATACAAACCATCTTTTCAGATGGATATCCATAAAAGGCTGCTGCAAGTGCTGCAACTATATCTCTTGTAGATGCGACCTGCACAACTGCTGTTTTACAATCAGCATCAAGTTCAACTGGCTTTTCAACAACAAGAAGTGCTGCTTTCTTTGCCAGTTCCCCTGCCATTGTATGTGTGTCAAAACGTGCGCCTGAGATACAGATAAAAGCATCTCCTTCCTGAATCATACGGTTATCATGACAAATGCCCGTCACTTCATCTGAAAGATTGCCCTGCAATACCATATAGTCAATGCGCTGCAGTAATTCACTGATTTTCATAATCTTTACTCTAAGCCTCTCATATCCTCTATATTGTCTGTCAGCAACAATCCAAATCCGTGTTTCTTTCATATAAGTTTGAATAAATACTGACTTTTTTAATTAGTATTAGAAAAGAGGCATCTTCTTTTTTAGAAGATACCTCTTAAACTATACTATCAATCAATAAAAATTGCAAGTGATATTCATGAACTGTAACAAAGACCCTTTTATGCCTTCTTAGGTGTATGAACAACTTCTGCCTTCAAACCGCCATCACCGACATCAATTTCAATAACATCCTGTGCGTGAACTTCTCCAGAAAGAATGATTCTTGCTGCAAGTGTCTCAACATTCTTCTGCAGGTAACGCTTCAGCGGTCTTGCACCATATACTGGATCATAGCCATGCTCAACAATATACTGCTCTGCATCCTTTGTCAGAGAAATCGACAGCTCACGATCTTCAAGACGATTATTGACATCTGCTACCATTAGATGAATGATATTGCCAATATTGTCCTTTGTTAATGGCTTAAAGAGGATTATCTCATCAAGACGATTCAAAAACTCTGGACGGAAATGACCGCGAAGATCATTCATAACAGCTGACTCTGCCTCTGATCTGATATTGCCCTGCTCATCAATGCCATCAAGCAAATATGAGGATCCAATATTAGATGTCATGATCAAAATTGTATTCTTAAAGTCTACGGTACGACCCTGGGAATCAGTGATTCGACCATCATCAAGTACCTGAAGTAAGATGTTAAATACATCAGGATGAGCCTTTTCTACCTCATCAAATAAAACAACGCTGTATGGTTTACGACGTACTGCCTCTGTCAGCTGACCGCCTTCATCGTATCCAACATATCCCGGAGGCGCTCCGATCAGACGAGATACAGAATGCTTCTCCATGTACTCCGACATATCAATACGAACCATGTTGTTTTCATCATCGAACAGATTCTGAGCAAGCGCCTTTGCAAGCTCTGTCTTACCAACACCAGTTGGTCCAAGGAAAAGGAACGAACCAATCGGCTTTGAAGGATCCTTAATTCCTGCCTTAGAACGAAGAATCGCCTCTGTTACCTTCTCAACAGCCTCATCCTGACCAACGACTCTCTTATGAAGCTCATCAGCCAGATGAAGTGTCTTCTCGCGCTCACCCTCTGTAAGTCTGGCAACAGGAATACCTGTCCATTTTGAAATAATTTTACAGATTTCATCATCTGTAACAGCCTCATGAACAAGAGAAAGATCCTTTGACTTTACAGATTCTTCCTCTGCTGCCAGCTGTTTTTCAAGCTGTGGCAGCTTGCCATACTGTAACTCAGCTGCCTTGTTAAGATCATACTTCTGCTGTGCCTGAGCAATCTGCTGATGAACTTGCTCTATTTCCTCACGCAGCCTGCTTAAGTGATCTACTGACTTTTTCTCATTGTCCCACTGTGCCTTCATGCCTGCAAACTCTTCACGCAGACTTGAAAGCTCCTGCTTGAGTGTCTCAAGACGCTCCTGTGACAAGTGATCAGTTTCCTTCTTTAATGCAGCCTCCTCAATTTCAAGCTGCATAATCTTACGACTTAGCTCATCCATTTCAGCCGGCATGGAATCCATCTCGGTCTTTACAAGCGCACATGCCTCATCGACAAGATCAATTGCCTTATCTGGAAGGAAACGATCTGAGATATAACGATTAGAGAGTGTTGCTGCTGTTACAAGCGCAGCATCGGTAATCTTTACACCATGATAAACCTCATAACGATCCTTCAGACCTCTCAGGATGGAAATGGTATCTTCTACCGTTGGCTCATCAACTAAAACTGGCTGAAAACGACGCTCTAGTGCCGGATCCTTTTCAATATATTTGCGATACTCATCAAGTGTTGTCGCACCAATACAATGAAGCTCACCTCTTGCAAGCATCGGCTTTAACATGTTGCCGGCATCCATTGCGCCATCAGTTTTGCCTGCACCAACAATCAAATGAAGCTCATCGATGAATAGAATAATCTTACCTTCACTCTTTTTAACTTCATCAAGAACGGCTTTCAGACGCTCCTCAAATTCACCACGATACTTTGCACCAGCTACAAGTGCACCCATATCAAGTGAAAAGATCTTTTTGTCCTTCAAACCTTCTGGAACATCACCGCGGACAATACGCTGTGCAAGACCCTCTACAACTGCAGTCTTACCAACACCAGGCTCACCGATTAAAACAGGGTTATTCTTTGTTTTACGCGAAAGAATACGTACAACATTTCTAATCTCGCTGTCTCGTCCGATTACTGGATCCAGCTTATGATCTCTTGCCTTATCAACAAGATCACTGCCATACTTGTTTAATGTATCGTAAGTGGCTTCTGGATTATCAGATGTCACTCTCTGATTTCCTCTAATAGTAGATAATACCTGAAGAAAACGTTCTCTGGTAATACCAAACTCGCGAAACAGTTCCTTTACATCATTGTTTGGATAACGAATAAGTGACAGGACAAGATGCTCAACGGAAACATATTCGTCTCCCATTGCCTTTGCTTCGTCCTCTGCGCTTACAAGTACCTTATTCAGTGCATTGCTGACATAAAGCTGTCCGTTTCCACCAGACACCTTAACCTTTTTTTCAAGTGTCTGAACTGCTCTGTTTTCAAAATATTCAAGCTGAATATCCATCTTGGTGATCAGTTTTGCAAACAAACTGTCCTCTTGATGTAACAGCGCAACGATCAGATGCTCCTGATCAATTTCCTGATTTCCATATTGATACGCAAGCTTTTCACAATCCTGAACTGCCTGCATCGATTTTTGTGTAAATTTATTAATATTCATAGCCCCTCCTTATCTGCCACTGCACGACATCATTTGGTATATTTTGTCTATGATGTCTTGAGAACAATCGCTTAGTGGCTGCGAGTTATGTATGTTTCATTTGTTCTATAAGAAGTATAACACAGTTTTAAAATCTGTCAAGCACTTTTTTATTTTTTTACAAAAAAATTCGCCCTATCAAGAAGATAAGACGAATTTTGCTTTTATTTAATTTCCATAAATTGTTTGATGCAGACGATTAATTGTTGCCTCAAAATCTGGAACAAGCTCCTCACCTAAATTTGAATACAGACCATCATATGGTATACGATCCGTCTGAATATCATAATTTATATAGGAAGGTGCGTTAGCAATCAAGGTTGTCAATGTTGCCGCATCAATATTGTGAGTAATAAGCGGAAGCATATTATTTACAACAGCGAGCAAAGTTGTTGCATCCAGAGATCTTGCTTTTTGCATCAGCTGTACAAGAATCTCTCTCTGTCTTGAAGTACGGCCATAATCGGAATGCTCATTTCCACGGCTTGTGTAACGGATTCTTGCAAATCCAACTGCCTGATTTCCATTCAAATGTGTAATTCCACCACCTGCAACATAGTAATCAGAAGCATTTAATCCCTGAAGTCTGCACTGTTCATCCAGATACATATTGATATAACCAGCCTCCTGTGTTGAAACTTCCAGATCAACACCACCTACAAGATCTATGATATTAGCCATCGAACTAAAGTCAACTGATGCATAGTTATCAATATCAACACGATAATTACTTTCGATTGTAGAAACAAGGAGCGGACCTCCGCCAATTGCATAGGCACTGTTTAGCTTTCTTATACCAACATTTGGAATGTTAGCATACAAATCTCGCATAAAGCTTGTCATATAAATTGTCTTTGTCTGCGAATTGATGGAAGCTAAGATCATGGAATCGGAATTTCCATACCATCCATCTCTAGTATCAGAACCAATCAGCAGGATATTATAAACATTGCCATCAGAAGCAACATCAATATTTTGACCTACATTTACTTCTTTAGCAAAAGCTGCAGCTGCCTCTGAATCCAGTGTCTCCATCTCAGTAAATCCTTCCACATCATCTTCATCTGCTGTTAACAAACCATAATTAATGGTAACTTCACTATCATCTACATAATTCGTTTTTCCAAGATAATGCTTTAATCCAAAATAAAATACACAAAGTCCCGCAAAAACAATAATCAACAATACAAGCACCACAATTAAAAGCGGTGTCTTGGCCGACTTCTTCTTTCCCTTGGCCATACCGGGTTCTCCTCTCTGTCTTCCAGACTCTAAAGCCCATCCTATTACAGACAAACTCTTGTCCTAATTTGATTTATGGCTATTGTTTAACCACACAATCTTTAATAGTATAGCATATTTTAGACAAATTACCAGACTTTTTTTTACAAAATCTTTGCCTGAACTGACCTTTTGATCCTGATATCATTCTATCAAGATATAAAATCATGATTATGGCATTCTTTATCATAAAACTGTTCCATTACACTGCTTATCGATGCTGTAATTTTCTCATCCATACAGCCTGTGTTTACTCCGTTTTGAATAGCACGCGAAAAAGCAGCTATCTCATAGCGAAGCCCTTCTCCATCCAACTTATAGAAATAGCGTCTGTTCTGTGTAAAGTCCTCATAACGAACTTCAAAATAATCTGTTTTCCACCACGGTGACGGTACATAAATATATCCTTTTGTCCCTGTTATGATAAGCTCACCTTCTGACTTTACACCGATTCCTGTCTTGATAGATGCGACTGCATTTGCGTACAAAAAATTTATCTTTGAAAAAAGATCTTGATCATTTTTTGTCTGATATGTCACCATATCACATTTTTTATAATCTGCCCCCAAAATTGAAAATACAGACAATAATCCAAATGGTCCCCATACTGCCATACTGCCAAAGCCACCCTTTTGGTAACCTACAGGCGGCGGCGTCATCTGTGTACAGGTTGCTTCAACTGCCTTGATATTTCCAACCTCTCCACTCTTTGCCATAAGAACAAGACGGTTAAATGCCATAAAATATGCGGTTTTAATAGCTTCTAAGAAAACACAGCCTTTTTCTTTTGCAAGTCTTGTCAGAAAAAGTGCACCCTCTTTTTCTAGTGCCACTGGTGATTCGCAAAGAACATGTTTTTTTTGTTCTAATGCCTTTTGGCTGTACCAAGCCCGTTTATCCGGCGATGTTACCACATAGACTGCATCACTCTCATCAAGTAATTCCTGCAGCGTTTCATAAACTGTAAGGCTTCCTGCATACTTTTTTTCATGTAATAACAAACCATCTGACAATTGTTCTTGCTTTATTGGCGGCTGAAAAATCCCCGACAGCTCTACATTTCCTACATACCTGGATTCCTGAATAAATTTTTCAACCATCGGCTCATAGCCAATAATACCAATACGTATACCACTATTTTCCTGACGAAGCTTTGTACTGGAAATATTAGCAGTGCGTGGAAGATAAACCACCTCACAATATTCCTTCAAGTAATCAAATTTGCCTTCCCAATCTGAACCAATTGCAAAAACATCAATATGATATCGACGAATATCATCTATTTTTTGACCAATGTACTCCTCTGGTATAACCTCATCTGCAAGTCCAGTATCTTTTACTGCCTGAATACGCTCCATTAGAGACTGCTGAACATTCAGTTTTCCTCTGCTGATATCAAAACTATCTGTTGTCACACCCACAATTAAATAGTCTCCCAGCGCCTTCGCACGTTTGAGCAGGTTTATATGGCCATAATGTAGCAGATCAAACGTACCATACGTAATGACTTTTTTCAAATCGTTCTCCTTGTACTCGTATTTTTCATTCAAACGTCTGCTAAATCTATATTATGCTCTTTCATCGATCTCAAAAAATGCAGTCAGGAAACGTTCCATTGCATCTTTTGAACCAACTGAAATACGCAGATATTTTTTCAGCATTTCATTGCCATATGATTTTACTAAAATCTTTTTTTCTGTCTCTAATTTCTGCGCAACCTCGGTCGCCTGATGTTTTGGCGTCACGAAAATAAAATTTCCACGGCAGTCTCTTGTCTCGTATCCATGCTTTGTGAGTTCTGCAAGAGTATATGCCTTTCCCTCTTTTTCCGTTTCTATTAGCTGCTCAATCATCTCTGGATGATCTAAAATGCGTTCTGCAAACAATAGCGCAATCGCATTTGCATCAAATGTCAGCTTCGCATTTTTCACATAATGAATAATCTGAGGATTGCTGATTACAACGCCAAGACGACATGCAGCAATCGAAAACAACTTTGAAAATGTACGCAAAAGCACAACATTTTCTTCATTCAGTGCATATTTTAAGAAAGTATTTGGATAAAAATAATGATACGCTTCATCAATAATAACGATTGCACCGACTTTCTTTGTTTTTTCGATTACCTTTTCCAATTCATCTTCAGTGTAAACATTGCCGATCGGATTGTTTGGATTTAATAGCACTACAATTCTAGTATTTTCTGTAATGGCATCTAAAATTTTATCAATCGAAATCGTCATATCCGGCTCATATGCAACTGGAACATGATGAAGGCCAAGAATGCTGCAGTTTACCCAATACATTTCAAAGCTTGGTGCAACTGTGACAACATCTTTTCCTTTTTCACCAAATGTCTCTAACAGATAACGTATTCCCATATCAGAACCATTTACTGCTACTACATTTTCATATGATGCGCCAATATAGGCTGCATACTTATTCAAGAAGCGATCCGGCTCTGGATATATCGAAAGAAATTCTGGTGTAATCTCTTTTAATACGCTGTCTACAAATTCCTTTGGCAGTCCCTCCGGATTTTCATTCATATCATAGCGCAGATAATCATAACGGCCCTGCTGCGGAAAAACGCGATTTGTATTTTTAATATGTTCATCTACATAATACATAATTTGAAAACCATCCTCTCATAATGTAACATTTTTTTCTCTTGTTTTTATTGTACTACAGATAATCAAAACATACAATAAGAAAAATCATCATGAATCCCACCTTCTTTACATATCAGTTATTAAAAAGGTATCAGGTGTCCTTCCATGTTCAATTTTCAAAAAGATGTCTTTCATCCATTTTCTTTCAAAACTCTTTTAATTTCTGCTGCTTTTTTGCTTCTTCTGCTTACTGCTTTTACACTTCCCGCCGCCGTAATGGTAAGCACTACCCAAGGTTCACGAGAATTGCCAATTTATTGTGTTCAGACTGATCAAAAGAAAATTGCGCTTACATTTGACGCAGCCTGGGGCAATGAAGATACATCTGATCTTTTGTCAATTCTGGCACGAAATCAAATTCATGCTACCTTTTTCTTAACAGGAAGCTGGGTAGATGCCTATCCTGATGATGTCAAGGCAATTGCTGCTGCCGGACACGATATAGGAAATCATTCACAGACACATCCAGAGATGAGCACACTTTCAAAAGAACAGATCCGCGATGAGTTAATGCAGGTACACAAAAATGTAAAGGAGCTGACTGGTCAAAATATGTGCTTTTTCAGACCACCTTACGGCGACTACAACAATCTTTTAATACAAACAGCAACAGAATGTGGATATCTTAGTATTCAGTGGGATATTGATATACTTGTATCGTAAAGAAGTGCAATTTTCTTACTTACCTTTGGTCACATAATCAAGGCTAATCCAACCAGCGCCGGACTTGAGCTTGCCCCAACGTTTCGCACCTTTACCAGAGGCTTCCTCTATGATGGTCAGCGACATCGTCTCTCGGATCTGCCCAGTGATTGGCGCGTTAGTGCTTGGCCACTGACGTATGTTTAAGGCTTTGCCAGGAATAGTTTCTGGTGTTACCTTTACCATATATGGCTTAGTTGACGGCGTATAATTAAGTCCAAAGCCCTGCTGGATACCTGCAACGATTGCGCTTGCAATCTTAGTTTTGTTTGCCAGATACCAGCTCACGTCATCCCAATCGCTAATAAAGCAGGTTTCCAATACGGCGTGCGATACACCCTGAGCGCGAACACGACTCTGTACCATCAATCCGGATGGCCACTGTCTCTGAGCAACTACTACACCATCCCATGCCTGGCAGCTTCCCAACGAGTACAGGTTGAACAGGATCGCATCTTCCACCGAATGACCTGTTTCAGACTGGTCAATGTATACCATGCTCCCCTTCTTGATGCCATCACCGCTCTGATCAACAGTTGCAGATGCGTTAAAATGCACCTCTAAAACATAATTGTAGGCGGACACGTCATACTGACCACCATTTTTAAAGTAAGAGTAGTGATTGCGATCTGGTGCAACGTCACATGGCACACCTGCCCGATCAGCTGCAGCTTTAATCAGATCTCGCAGCTCACGAGTTAAGTTCGCCTCCTGATATCCACATCCTACTGCACCCGGATCCCATGATCCATCTACGTTTCGACCATGTCCGGCCATAACTAACATACGAAAACTCATCTTCTTTTCCTCCTTCTTTTTTCCAAAATAAAAATGTCCCCACTTATTTGATATGGAATCACTACCCAAATAGTCATAGGCTGCGTACAAGTTTGCAAGCTTTTCTTTGTCTGGTTGCCCATGCCCGTCTGAATACTTCGTAAAACTTCGAAACTGTAAAATATGTGCATTTGGAAAACGTCGCTCTCCCTGCTCGAATACTGCTTGTGCTGCCTGTAAGCACTGTGGATCGTACTGATCTGATGGAACCGTAAAGGCAGATGCCAGGCAAGCGTCTAAGTCTTTGTATGACGGCAATAAATCGTAGATGCACTGGGCGATGGCCAACAGGGCATTATAATTTTTCCCAGAAAATATGCCGCCTTCGGCATATATCACTTTTGCAATCTTTATCAACTCTGCTGTAGTCATTAGTTTCCCTTTCTGCCAACTTGCGCTGGCACAAAAAAGGAGAGCCGAAGCCCTCCTGTCTTAATAGATTATTCCTTATCATCCTGTCCTGGCTGATTGATCGCCTTGTCTGCTACCTCAAGGCCTTTCGTTAAGATACGCGGAACGTCGTAGCCCATTTCCACGAAATTTTCAAGGATTGAGCGAAGTTCGTTGACAATCAGTGAAGCCAAGACAAACCAACCTAACAGCACGGTAATCTCAAGATTGATACCCAGCGTCGCACCAATCTCAACAAAAACGGCTGACGCGCCAAAAGCCACCGCGATCATCAGCCAATAGCCAAGCTTTTTTAAGACTCCCTTCCACCCTGCGGAAGAGCTTTCCTTGTGAGCCATTCTTGATTTCATCCAACCTGTAATCCAATCAGCAGCGTTGAATACTAAAAACAGGGCGAATAATGCCCAATGCTCGCCGAAGATGTAAGTAAGCACTGCGATCACTGCACCTACAGCTGCGTTATATGTATCTAATATTTTCATGACTTTTTCCTTTCCGCTGCGCTTTCGCAGCGTTTACTTGATTTTTCACTGCCTAAAAGCAGCAATCTTTTGCAATGGTTCGGACCAGCCCGTACCGCATACTGCCACTTAGTATGCAAACTCATAGTCATCACCATCTCCGTTTGCAATCAATTTCAGTACTCGATTTTTCCGATCCACAACAAAGTAATTGCCAGTTGAAACATATTTATAAGTTGGATGACCATAAACTGCACGCGTGGCAATATGATGAATCCCATCCACAATTTTATGACATACAACATGCGTGTGTCCATAAACACACGCAATTACTGTATTCGATCTATTCTTTGTGAAATCATAGGATACAGATGTTTCAAAATCTTGTGTTGTATTTGTCACTATGCCTTTTGTTCCAGTTACAAATGCACCGATAATATCAAGCATTGCTTGGCTGCCATGTGCTGCTAATACGCACCCACCTTTTCCACTAACAGAATATCCGTTTGCCTCCGTAGTTTCTTTCTCAAACGGAATCATTGGATGATGACAAAAAAACATTACCTGCCATCCTTTTTCAGAAAATTGCAAATGGTCTGCAACAAATTGCAACTGATCCTGGCGAAAGCCAGAATCATTCTGTGCAGAATAAACCAGTTTATTTGTATCCTCATCTAGCTCCGTTGGTAGGTCTAAAGTGTTTAAAATAAACACTCTGATTTTCTTATTTGGAATATCATAATATCCATAGGACATTTCCAGATGATCTGCATTGCGCACAGCCGTTGTACTGTCTTTGTTGGTTAAGATCTTATACAAAGAATCAATTGAAATGTATCCATTTTTGTAATCTGTATACATTGTATTATCATCATGATTACCTTTTGTAATAATGATTGGGGCACCTTCTGTTTGATCAATCAGCATTCGAACAGCTTTCAGCGCTTCCATTGCAGTCTCTTTATTGGTTTGCGATGAATTATTGAGATAATCGCCACCATACACACACAGATCAACAGGATATACTTTTGCAATGGAATTGTATACTGCCAACTGTCGACGGATCTTGGTTGCGCTCTTGGCTATACTCTCTGCATTTTGACCATAAGGACAAGTAATATGCAAATCTGTCTGAAACGTAATCAGCGCACAATTCGCATCCAACGCCGCTTCAATAGATGCCTTTGTAACATTCAATTCTAACTTCCCCGCAGAATCCAGCTCGTCTTCCCCTAGAAGTACAGTATCTCCACTATCTGTCGCAACCTGCTCAAGCAGCTTTGATACTGCTGATCCAGCTAAAATAACATTAATTGCTTCAAGATCAATAGATGTTGCATACACAACAGCACGCACGTACCAACCGACCTGCGAATTCTGAATCTTATAGTATCCATTTGAAGCTAGCATTTCTGATGCACCAACAAACTTCTTGTTTGCATCATAAAAATAAAATGCACAAGTATATCCTACTGGGCAGCCACTGATCAGGACTGTATCACCGGATGTAATTTTTTGATAACCACTACTTCGGACGTATGCAGTATCTCCCGTATCTACTCCAGTTGTTTCATTGATATAGCCTCGCTCCCAAGATGAAAAGAAATGATCTTTATATTCAAGTAACACGTTGGTCTGTGGCTTCTTTAAATCTGAAACAGACTCCTTCAAGCCTGTAATTTCCGAAATGTTTTTCGATACATTCTCGCTCAACTTCTTCAGATCAATGCCCTCTGCCAACGAAACTCCATTCTCATGCAGGTATTGAGTGATGGCTACATTGACTTGATCATCTGTAGCTACAAATTGAAGAATTTTTGCAAGGACTTGTCCATCCTTTGTAATAAGATTGTATGCCATTTCTGTCCTCCTCACACACTCTGAATACTAACGGTTTTAGCAAATGCTTCAATATAGGTATCATCCCATTTTGCATAACCATTTCTCATTACTTTAATTGCAATACCATCATACTCATCTGCCTTGATTTTTACTGTCATATTACAATTATTCCACTTACCATCACGCGCAATTAATTTTCCATCTTTATAGAAAAATGTATCAAACTTATAGGCAGTTCCTCCAGTCATGATAATTTCTGTATCAACTGGAGTGGCAATATACGCAGATGAAATTCGCATATTTTGTGAATCCGAGCTACGAGAATACGCTGCTCCCATGGTCTCACCCAAAAGTCCAATCTGCCAATCAAAATCTGTATAAACATACTGCTCAACCGTAATCTTTGCAGTTGCTCTGTAGTTTCCACACACTGCCATGATAGATACGCTGCCTGATTTGCCAGTCATCTGCACGGTACCATTTTGCACAGTTGCCATAGCTTCATCACCAGAAAACCAGCGGACCTTTTGGTTACAATCTATTGGTTCTGCTTTTGCAATTAACTCAACTTTTGCTTTACCATACACAGTTGATTCTGCCGGCGATATCGTCAGTCCAGTACAAATAATTTCATTTGCTCGAAATTCATCTAATGCTACGCTATCAATCAAAATATCTCCAATATACAGTCCCAATGCCTGATTCTTGGTTGCCCTAAGTTCCAGCTTTGCTAGTGTCTCGGCTATAATATCATCAGCTGTAACGGCAGTTCCTTCCTCCACCTCTTCATATAGCACAAGATTATTCGGTGTGAAAATTCCTTCTAATGTGTTTGATTCCAGATATTTATCTACTGCACTTTGTACATCTGACGGACTCAGCGCCTCTCCCAAATTTTTCGAGAGATTATCAATTTTATTTTTCAAGCTCTCGACCTCTTTCTCCATTGACTCTGCAACTTCCGTCATCTTTGCAAGCGTACTTTTTAATCGTTCCTCCTCTTCTTCTGTATAATCTGTCGGCTTTGCTCTTCTTGCAACGGGCAACGCAATCTCGTACAATGTCTTTCCAGATTCACCATTTGTCTGATAAACCCATGCATGCAGTAAGTATGCAGATCGCTCATCGCAGATATCAACAGGATCTTTTAACAAACTATCTGGAATATCTACCGTCGTTACATTGTTCTTGGTTGTTCCAATATGCGTTATAACCTCGCCTTCCAGCTGCAATGCAAAATGCACTTGAACTGCTGCCGGGAGCTTTAAACCTTGAATTTGTAAGGTCTGGCCAAAGTCATACTGCCACAAACCATACGCAACAGTTCCTTTCTTACCCTCTCCAAATACTGCTGTTATCACGCTTTCTCTCCTCTCACTGTCACAATCCGCTTATATAGCAGAATCATCACTTTTATTCGTTCCTTCTTCCTGGCATTCACATTCCTTTAACAATTCAGCATTATAGTCTGCCTTATCCTTCGTTATCTGTTTTTCATACATTCCTTTGATTTCAAGATAAAATGACTTCGCTATCAGTTCCCAGAGATACAGCGGAAAGTTATATTTTGAGATTGTTCGCCATAACTCAGACTGAGCGCTGGCCACAATCAGAGAGTCGGGCTTTTTGATTTCATTTTTCTCGTTCATAATGTTTATTCCTCAATTGTCTATAATGGTTTTGAGTTTTTCTATTTCTTTCAAAGAATATTGTGTTGTTTTAATGAGATCTGAAATAAGATCAATATAGTTAATGGCAAGATATTCTCCGCGATCATCAACAAGTCCCCACTGAGCTATTTCTTGTGCTTCCTGAGCGATTAAGCCATGGTGAACATTATCATCTACACCATTGATATATTTATAACTTACAGGTCTATATTTTGATATTTCCTTTAAAACTTCATCAATACTTAGGTCGGCAATATCCTGTTTTAAGCGTCTATCAGAATCATTTACGAGAGTACCGCGAAATTGGGCACTTTGAACAGTGCACCCAGCTGGGGTATTTTTCCCATCTGATAAACCATAAAAAGTGATCCAGCTTTTCTGTGTATTCTGGAGTCTCGCAGTATAGTCATACGCTGCCTTGTCGTGACTAGGTGCTTCTGTGTGAAAATCTATGTAAGGTGTAGCTCCATCGTTTCCAGCAAGTAACTCAATACCATAATCTACGAAAATGGCGTGTTTAAATTCGACATCGTCATTAAGTTCTCCCACCGATTGCATACAACCTATCTTGAAAGGTCCAGCAGAGTCTATATAACCTTCACCTATTTGGAGATAACCTGAAATTTTTGTTACTTTTATTTTTTGTACGCAATTGCGAGAGGTCGTTCCGTATTTTCCAAACTCAATACCAATACAATAGTATTTTGTGTTTGCAGGAAGCATTGGAACCTTTACCTTTCCAGAAATATGCGTAAAAGAGTCTCCTTGAGCAGGAATTGCAGCTCCTTGCCAATTACCAGCGTTAATATATTGCCCATTTTTATCGTAAAACCAGATTCCATAGACTATTGATTGTTCCTGTCCACACCAAACGCAAAAATCAAAATTCAATATATCGTTTTCACGGAATGAATTGATACAAAATCGCTGAGAGACAAACATATACCTTAGTCCTGTTTTTTTATCCACATTTTCAATCCAGTCCCCCATTGTTTCACTACTTACTATAGTTTGATCCGACAACAAAGTAGAAGGGTCATTCTCAGTTACTGTTGCATAATTCGTAAAATCTCCAATTGCAATTTGCTCCGCCGTTATCGTATGTGCTGCAACTTTTCCACCATCTATAGTTGTCATGTTATTGTCATAACTCCAACTTGAAAGTGTTGAACTGGCAGTATTGGCATTATTTACAGAGATTTTAAGATCACTATCCAATGATGATATGGTAACTGCTCCTTTTAAGTTGATTTTTGATGCACTGATAGTAACCGACTCAGAAGATTGATTTATGCTGGAAATAACAGAGTTTTTACTAACCTTACTTTCAATACCCTGTTCATTAATTTTTATACTTGCTTCAGCACTTTCCATACGAGTTGTCAAAGGATCAATATAGGTCGTCTTCACAGTTGACGTAATGGAGTCTGGCAGAAGTTTGATTGAGGCACTGTTATCACTGATCTTTCCATCCAGCTCCGTGTATTTTGATGATACATCCGCTGTGATCCCATTCAGTGTGACATCAAGCGTCACACCTGTACTGTCACTAATATCCTTCAAATGAAGATTTATAATCTGTACGATATCTGCATCTAAAGTACCAGTTTTTATATATTTTGCGTCCAGACCAATCACATAAATACGATCCAGTATCGCCTTTCCCGATACATCAAAACCATACGGATACGTTTTTCCACCATCGGTACTGGCACCAAATGCAGTTGCCGTATATTTCCAGACAATTAAAGAATCTGATAGTTCCGCTTTTTCATGTAGATAATAGATTGTGCTACCGTCTTCCTGCACCTGCGGAGTACAGTATAATCCCGGTGACTCATCCAACTGTTTGTTCAAATCTTCGATTGCGCTTTCTCTCTCCGTGCGCTCATACTCTACGGCTTCATTTGTATACTTTCTACTTGCAATGATAGCTTTTGACGTCTCAGATAATCGCTGACCACCATTGACAGTCGGAGAGGCCGCATTGCAAGCGATCTTCTGAGCCTCCAGTACCGCAAACGTCGTTGAGGTTACTACAGTCTGATATGTATTGCCCTTTTCGTCTTTAACAGCAATTCGATCACCTGCTTCAATAGACGGATCTGATTGGCAAGAAACTGACAGCGGGCGAAACGTCAATCCGATGAGCTTGTTTCCAAGATAATCCGCAGTTTCCTGTGCTTTCTCTTCATCCAAAAGAATGTTATCACTAATTGCAAGGCGATATCCATCAGCACCAGACTTGGCTGTTGTCTCCCCAGATATGACAGTAATTCCGGTGATTGTAACATCATCGGTGCAAACATTTTTACTGTACAATGTACTGATTGTGTTAGATGCAGCATCCGCATACCATGTAATTGCTATACGACCATTTGGGCGTGCCTTCACATAGCAGCCTGCCAGCTGAGCTACCGCTGCCATGACTTCTCTGCATGTGACATCTGTTGGAGCAGTTGCCACAACATAGGAGCTACGTGGGAACTGTAAGCTTTCTAAGATTACTCCACATTGCACGCAGGCATCCTGTGCGATCTGGGCCAACGTTGCCGGGTATGTGATGCCAGGAACATACGCCTTGTCCAATAAAATCATGTTGTCATATGCTGTTAAAGCGATACTGATGCCTGGCGAAACAGGCTCATCAACTATGTAATGTCCCATCTCCAAAAGCTCTGGTTTTTCATCTACCAGAATTCCGGTATACGCTGATATATGCGCTCCGTAAAAAGTTTTATTGTCAAATTTTCCAGTCCTGTTATTCAGCGTGATCAGCGCCTCGCCGATCACAGCAGCACCAATTTCAAATTCGCTGGAACTAGAGCTTTCATCAACAAATTTTAACTGCTTGAAGTCCTGTAGCTCAGTTAATGTCTGAGATGAGCCATCTGCGTAGTTGATAATAATCTTTGCGCAAAATTCACGAACTCCTTTGATAAGCTCCTTGTATTTTGATGATGTATTTCGCATTTGCCTCACCTCCTACCTCTGCACAATTTTGCAACTCACTGATTTATAGTAAAAAATTCCATCACCAATCTGACCTAGTGCTACTTTGCTTAGTGTTCCTCGATAGGCTTCGATTGTCAGAAACTGTCCAGTATCCCAAAAAGTCACTGGAAAATATCCGGCACATAACTTTTCTTGGATCAGCTTTACCGCTTTCTCTGGAAGCACACCCCAGCCGATTGTTATTGTTTTCTTCTGGGCAATAACATCTCCAGAGAAAAGTCCTGAAAGATCTCTTCCAGAGTCAGATGTCCAAATAATTTCATCATCAATTTGAATTGATGTGGGGGATGGCAATGCCACCCCATTTACCGATAATATTGCCATATGTCCCCCTTATATCGTTACTGTTACCGTGCTGTGTCTGCGTTTTAGCCGGAGTGTTCCAGTTATCATTGCTCTGGCAAGCTCCTCACCATCCACTGCCAGGACGATATCGTCACCGCCCTGTACCAGGGAAATCAGTGTTTCCAGTAGACTGATAATCTTCTGCAGTTGCTCTGGGCTTCCTGCCTGAGAAGCTGCCGTCTTGGCCATCTCCAGAAGTTTTCCCTCTGGAGCTACAACCTCTCCCTGATGGCGATTATCACCGATCATGGCAAGCTGTGGAGTATTTTTCTTGACAAAACCGCCTTGTGCCAACCAAGCGACCTTTACATCCGGAAGTGCAAAACCTACACCAGCGGCCGATGCGCCAACTGTACCAACACTAAAGCGAGGTGATGGAATATGTACCGATCGAAAGCCATTTGCCAGCGCCTGGGCTGCATTTCGCCCGATTGGAGCCAGATCACCAATTGCATCTTTAATCTGCTTTGGGATTGACTTAAAAGTCGCCAGTGCACCCAGCCAAGGTAATGTAAAGCCTGCAAGCAAACCTGCCGGAATCAGTGCACCTGAAATTGCAAATGTGGCAACCAGATCACCAAGACATTCGATCATCTTGCCAGGAAGCGAACTCATCAAATCAGTGATTAGATTCTCGGTATTAGTTACACCGTTTACGAGTCCTTCAATCATATATTCGCCATCCTGTTCCGTTTTCTTGGATGGTGAATGGATTTCTGCCTCACTTCTAAACTCTTCGATTGCATCCTTTGCGACATTTCGGAAGGTGTTGTTCAACTCATCTTTCTTGTTGATGATACCTTCTTCATAGCCCTCAAGCATGTTAGTTCCGTTACCCTTCCAGGTATCGTACCAACTCTTCATTTCCTCATCCGTTTCGGAGAGTACACTTGATAGCGTGCTCTGAGGAACGTAGCGACCATCTTCAATACCTGCACCCAGCTGGATCATCATGCCGTCTGCCGTCGTGTAGCAGTAATCCGGTGCCTTCTTTAGCTCATCTGCAAATGCTTCATAGAGTTCAATGGCATCTTTTCCTACTACTTGCTTTCCATCAACAAGGATACCGTCCATCTCGTCGATAGCGGTCGCAATGTTGATAACCGACTGACGCATATCAATGGAGTCGGCAGCTGTGTTTAAGCCACCCATATACTCTGTGAGCGCTCCGACCTGAGAGGTCGCATCCATCCAGGCTTGATTGACATCTGCCAACGATGTATTTAACTCATCCTGTGAGTTTCGGCACTGAGCCATCTGCTCCGATAGTGATTCAAGTAAGCCGATATTCGGCTCTGTTTTAGCCATTTCCTCGTTGTATTGTGCGATTAAGCCATTGTATGTTTCACTTATTGTATTAAGCTCTTTCTGTGCTGACTGTATTCCCACAATCGCTGTTGCTTGTGCTTCGTATGCATCAGCAAGCAAGTTTTGAGCTGCCTGCTTTTTATAGTACTCTTCCGTCTGGTCGACTAATGCTGAAATCTCATCCTTTTGGTCTGTAAAAAGTCCTGTCTGCGTGTTGATGTAGTCGTTTATTTGTGGACAAATCTCGGCCATCATCTCAGCGATATCTTTCATTCTGGCTTCGGCATTTGCACTTTCGCCTGCCTTTTCAGCAAGTGTCTGATACTCTTCCCATAGATCTTTGATTTGTTGCGACTCCGCAATTCCAGCCACATCCAAGGAGTCTTTGATCGTCTTCATCTGGCTCTTGACATTGCTGCTGCATTCGCTCAATGTTTTGCTCAAAGCTTCTACGTCTTCGCGGAATGGTCCGTACTTATTTTCTTCGTACTTTGCGCTCGCAAATCCAATAACTGCCAAGGCGAGTGTTGTAAGCCCTGCCGCAATTGTAAGAAGTGGATGTGCAGTTGCTGCCGCAACCAGATTTTTGAGTCCGACTCCGATTTTTGTGAGTGTATTGCCTACGCTTGCATAGAACATGAAAGCGCCTACGCTTACTGCTACTGCTCCGAGAGCCTGGCCAATTGCATTCAACACAGGAGCAGGAATTAAATCAAGTACACTTGCAAACGTTTTTAAAGCAGCTGCGAACAAATTTACTACCTTTGCAAGTCCATCAGTAATCTTAAAGTTCTTAATAAAATCAATGACTCCCTGACCGATGCCTTTCACCATCTTTGCTAATACCGCATAAAATCTTTCAAATGCACCGTTCAAGAAGTTCCAATCAACTTTATTATTGAATTTGGTCAGCTCATCAACAAGTTGTGGAATGGCACTGCTCATCGTCCATGTTGCCAGTGGGCGCAGGAAGGAGTTATAGAAATTCATTTTATCCGTCCACTTGAACTTTGCCGGTCCTTGCAAGGATGTATAGAACTTGGCAAGCGATGTTTGCAGGCGATCCCAGTCAATTTCGTTGAGCAAATCATTTGTAATGTTGAAAAATCTCGGAAGACCTGCATTATCACTAAGCATCCAGCTTCCCATAGGCTTTAAGAAATTATTCCAGAAATCTTTGATTGTTCCCCATGTAAAATGCTCAAGTTTTTGAAAGCCTTCGTTGTATAGCTTTTTCATTGCTCGAAGGGTTGGGCTTGCAAGCTTTAACAGCTTATCTAGCGACTTAGACAACTTGTCTACTGAATTCTCACCTTCTGCAAGCTTACCAAAGTTTGTCGCACCACTTCCCAGTCCTGCCAAACCACTTCCACCACCAGAGCCACCGCTTCCCGGATTTGATCCACTTCCAGATCCGCCACCTGAATCACCACTGGTGTCCGTTTGCTCAGCTAATTTATTGATTTCGTCGAAGCCCATCAGCGTGCGCATCTCTTTGGCAGCCTTTTTTGCCGCTGTACCTGCTGCACCTGCATTATCTGCAAGATTTCCAGCCTGATCAGCTGCACTTGCAAGTCCACTTCCCGCATCGCCAGCTGCTGCCGTAGCATCGCTCAAACCACTTGTAAGGCTATCTGTAATACCACTACCGCCTTCAGACTTTTTGCCCGTAATCAGTTCTGTGAAGCCCTTAAATGCCTCTGCCAGCTGCGCAATCTTGCCCAACACAACATTCACAGTCTTGATTACTGGAGTAAATAGATTGATCAGACCTTGACCAATCGATGCCATAATGGACTGGGTCTGTAGTGCCATAAGACGAGACTGATTGGCCCATGAGTCCGATGTTCTGGCAAAATCTCCTTGTGCTAAAGAGAGCTGATCAAGTACAAAACGATACCTTAATGCAACCTTTTCCTGCTCCGTCATGGCGGATGTGGTCTTGCCAAATCCTTGCGCCAGCGCATAAGAGTCCAAAGAGGTTTGGGTCATGACAATGCCCAAATCTTTTAGGGATTCTGTTTCTCCGGTAAAGACAGATTTTAACTTGGTGTATGCCTCGCCCTGATCCATGTTATAGAAAGATGCCACATCACCGGCAAGGCCAGTCAGCGCAGTCGACATATCATATGCCTGTTGCTCCGTGAAACCGACCGCCTTGGCCATGGCTCCGAAGGTTCCTGCATACTGCTTTGCCATGGTCTCAGACAGTCCGAAACTCTTTGCCGCGGACTTAGCAAATGTATCCACTTTTGCAGACATGCTACTAAAAGTGACATCAACGACATTCTGTACCTCTGCCAGATCAGAGCCTAGTTCAATGCATTGTTTGCCAAAGTCTGCTAACTTTTTTACTGCAAAGGCACTGGCAAGCGTAGCACCTGCCTTTTTTGCCAGCCCCTCCATTTTTGATACTTGCCGCTGAAATCCAGATGAATTGATCACAAGATCTAGGCCAATTTCACCAACGCTAGTAGTGCCCATATTATCACCCACCTTTTCGTATCAAGGTAGGCACGCGCTGCTACTCTCTGGTGCAGCCTATTGGCTCTTGCCCTTGGTAATTAATTCTGTTAATTTTTCCGCATCGCGGACACTTGATTTCGCCCTTTACGACCTCTGCCATAAGCAGTGTCTTCCCACACTTTTTACACTTTATCTTTTCAATTTTGATCACCTGCCATTCTGATAAAGGCCTGTTTCATTTGCTCAATGAAATCCATTGTCTCATCCACTGTCTTTGCCTTTGCACGGTTGCCCATCCACTCTGATCGAATCCGCCTTTGATCGGGTGTGAAATGTTTTAAGATGTCTTCGTCATCCTCTGATCGAATGGATACAATACGACCAAGCGCCGTGTCTGGACCAATTCCAGTCAGCAGCTGACAAAATTCAGCCCACGGCATATCATGGATTTCTTTTGATAGACGCAGCCCGTACTGTGTCTGGAACGATGATACAATTAAGTCGTAATCACCGATCAGGTCGTAGTACGGGTCTGATCTTCCCCCTCCGGCTCATCGTCTCCATGAATCAAATCCATTGCAGCTTCAATTACACGCTGCAAATCAGCAAAACTCAACTTCTTTTCCTCGATCAACTTCTGACTCTTTGGCGGAAAAATCAAATTATACATCTTAAGCGTATATTGTGCCTGACTCATTCCATTCTCGTTTGACTGGGCATCTTTAAACATGCCCATTATCTTCAGAACCGTTGCTGCATCTGCATTTACTTCAAGTTCTTCTCCCTGAATGATTAAGCACGGATTCTCATCAAGCTCTAATTTCTCTGTAATGTCAACTTTCTTTGCCATATCCTTCTCCTCTTTTTATGCTGCTGGATTTGTTACGTTAGGCTTACCATTGCTCTGTACCTCAAATTCAAGTGGTGCAACGCCTGTAGAATCACCGGCTCCCACATTGGTAACATTAATAACGGCATTCTCGAACTTAATAACTGTACCATCTGGAAATGTCCACTGAAAGTTTGCCTCTGCATCACGGCCATTCTTCCATGCCTTCCCTGCGACAAAATCATTTCCTTCATCTCCGACGCTGCGCTTTGCTGTTACTGAAATGGTAATGCCTTTGGAAGTCATTAAACGATTTACCCAGCCTTCATCCTCAAATGGATGCCATTCTTCAATACCATTATCGAATGCCACATTGAATGTCTCACAGTCTGCAATTGTTTTCATTGTTTCGTTAGCTGCCGATTCGGATGTATTAATCTGAAACTGATTCTCATAGCATGGATACACACCAGATTTTTTCTCAGCAAAAAGCTGTAGGTTCATAGGTCTAACAGTTGCTGTATCAACTTTGTTCTCGTTTTCTGTTCTCATTCTGCTTTCTCCTTCTCATAAATAACAGCCGCCTCTATGACCATCTCATAAATACCGGCATCATCTGTGCCAATATCTTGAAGATCATAAAGCGGCTGAAAAAACTTTATTGTTGACTCATTTATTTTGACTTCACTTGCTACTAGGATTGCATTAAAGACAGCTGTGGCAGCTGCTTCCGTTTCTCGTGGCGACTTGCTCCAGTGGATCAATAATGTGACATGCTTAACTCCATAAGATTCCAGTTCTGGTCCACCGATTGCAACCTTATGCGGATACTGGTGTTTGCTGTTGTACACTCCAATGGAGCGATCTTGCTTATCTGGCAGCTTTGCCATATACACATAATCTGCAAGGCCAAGCGAATCTATATAATCTCGTACATCTGCCAGTGTCATACGCCCGTTAACCTCCTATACATCTCTGTGAAAGCCTGTGTGCAAAAGTCTGCATACTTGCCTCCCGGCAACCAATCCTCATACCATCTGCCCTTTGCGTGCGGATTTGCAGTTTTCTGGAAATCATATTCTGGATGGAAATACAACCGTCGCGCATAAGGTGTGCTTGAAACGATTGTTACCTTTCCTTCGTTACTTTTCGAATAGTCTACGTAGGTGCTTTCGTTTTGCAAATGTCCGGTGTCTCGCGGAAAGACTTGCGCTTGTGTAACTTCTGTGTGCAGCGCCTCTGCCGTCTGCTCTAATGCTACAACCTGTGCACGCTCCAGAAGGTTGATCTGTGCCATGTTCAGCTTTACTTTAGAACTGACCTTTATCATTCCAACCACACCTCCGTGTAATTAACTGTACCATCTGGATTACGTGCTTTTCGCGCTTCCACAATGCGGCGCTTCATGCCAAACACAGTTGCCTCTCCTCCAGAAATGGTTGGCAGTTTCTTGCAAATATCTCCCGGAAACAATGCTGTTCCTGTAATCTGGATCAGCTTTTTTTCAGCTGTTAAAACTGTTTTCGCTTTATCCTGATAATTGCAATTTCCTGAATATGTTACTGTCGAGAATGGTTCTCCGTATTCATTCAATCCTTCCTGATCGATCTGGATGCTGATTGGCGTCTTGCAAAGCCTTTGGGGAACTAAGCATGGATATCTCATCTCGCCACCTCCTTAGATTGCCAGGCGGCAGCACAAACCAGTCTGGCATAAAAGCGCATATACATCGCGTCGCATAGCAACTCCATGTTCTGTATATATGTTCCAGCTGCTTCCAAACTGGGCTGATACTCCGTTAATACTGTAAGAGGACAAGATCATGTTGATCTCATCCTCATTCTCAGTTTCAAAGTCTGCCTGCTGGCAAACAACCTCTTTGATTATATCCTGCTGAAACGCGGTTAAATGGCCGAACCCCTTAGCGCAAATGCGATTGTATGTCAATGCGTCTACATGCCGTGATGCCTGTCTGAGGGCATTCTGTAGTTTCTCAGGCAGGATACTGCCACTTCCAAGCGTTCCATATTCCTCTGGTGTTACATACGGCTCATAACTCATGCTTTTCCTTTCTTGCCTGCCGGCTTAGTCTCTGCCGGAGCTTCCTCTGTCGGTGCCTCCTCTGTCGGAATTTCTGCCGCTAAAGTCTCTTCTATTGGAGCTGCTTCCGACTCCTCTACCTTGTATCCGTGATCCTTAAACCACTGGATAAGGTGTGGATCATTTGTCTCTCCCACACCGTTGCAAAACGGAACGGATGCAGAAACACCTGTATAATCTCTATTTGGACTGTAAATTTTCATATGGCCCTCCTTACTTAACTTTGATGCCTCGGAATACTCCTGCCGCCTTGGATGCCTTTAATGCGATAGCTGCATTCATCTCGACTTCTCCTTTCTTTACAGCCCCAGCGGTAGAGAAGTCCGGAAGCCATGTCTGCACTGGCGCTACACCTGCAAAGGATACTGCGTGGAGACCATCCATGCCCAGACGCGCTACATACAGAGAAGTCTTTCCAGTTGCGTCAATCTTGATAACTTCCTCGTTTGTTCCCGGCTTTGTCTTCATATCAACAAACGGGATTCCAGCATAGCTCTCAACCTGATTGCCCCAGTTATCCTTAGTTACAGAATACATGGCTGCGCGTCTCGCGCACGCTCTCAGCTTTGCGATCATTTTGTTGTTTCCGGCGATGAAAGATGGTGTGCCATCCAAGCCACCAAGAAACTCATCAAACATATCAAGAAAATACTGATAGTTCTTCGTGACCAGTTCTGATGTTGACAAGTCGATCACACTTTCCACGTTATATTCTGTAGAGCTTCCAGTTAATGCCTTATCAAGTCCATCGAACGCATTTGTCGTGACCGCACTGTCGCCGTTAATGAAAGTGTCATTAAAAAGCGCCTGTGCCGCCTTGATCTTCTGGGCCTGCTGTAATTCTACTTCGGATACAATACCGCCCATTCCGGCAAGAACACGGTCGATCTGGTACGCACCACCAAACACTTTGATATCAACTGTGATTCTTTCCTTGCTTACCTCAGATGACTCGTATTCGTGATTGATCTCACGGAACTGCGCTGTCGGCTGTGTCTTGAGTCTTGTATAACTGTAGCTTGGTGTCGCTCCGCCACCTGTTGGAGATACGGCATCGTCAAAAGTGATATGATCCAGAATCCAGTTGGATTTCTGAAACTCGTCAATAACTCCCATTTGCAGGTCATCCTGCACATTTTTCTTTGCTTCATCAAGTGTAATTGGCATAAATTACTCCTTTCCTTCTGCGCCCAAATTGAGCTTTGCGGCAATTGCTTCTTTCATGGTCATGTGGCCTTCGTTGCCATCCTTGCCACTGTCTGGCTGCTTTCCACCCAGCGGGAAGAATCCTCTCTTTGGATTTGGCTTTTCCTCCTGCTTAAACAGAAACGGCTTGCTTTCCTTCAAGGCCTTCACCTGCTCATCCAAGCCTGTGATTTTTCCATCATCACCAAGGATAAGCTTATCTCTGTTGATCAGGCCTGCAACCAAATCACCGTCCTGTGCAGACGCTGCAATAGACATCTTGATTGCACTGGTAAGCTTTAAGTCCTTAATCTCTTTCTGGTGCTCAGTTTCCTTCTGCTGCATCTGTGTCTGGAAGTCTGCGATCTGCTGCGTCAGGGCGGCATTGTCGCCCGCTGTCTTTTTCAGATCTTCAAGCTGCTTCTTGTGATCGGCTACAGATGTCTCAAGCTGTTTCTTTTCCTGATTAAGCTGATCATAAGACTCTTTCTTTACATAACCATCCAGCTCCTTAGTGGACTCCTCTGCCGCTTTCTTCGCAAGGGATCTGTCGATTCCCAGCGCTTCAAACTGCTCCTGTGTCATCGTGTTCTCCTTTCTGGTAGTTTAATGCCGATTCCGGGCATAAAAATAACACGCATTGCTGCGTGCTTCTTCACTGATTTGTGCTGGCGCAAATTACTCCTCGTAAATCACGTTAAGCCCATATGCAATAGCTGCATCATGCTCAAGTCGGCAGCCTCTTGCCTGTTCCCAACCCTTGCAAAAATATGCCGCATGGCAAAGACTCATGTTCTCTAATGATTTTGCTAAAAAGCAGAGAGGAATTTGTACAACGCCTCTTTCTTTCATTTTCTCGCTGCTATACCACTCATCTGTAAAAAGAGTATTTACGATTTCATAACCCTTTGCCTTTAAAGCTGCAACAGCCTTTTCTCTTGTTGCAACAATTTCCTCCTCAGTTTTGCCAGCCATTGGCTGTGATAACATTGCTTTCACTTGCTTACTCCTCCTTGTAACAGGTGTTAGTCACCTTCTCATAAACATCTTCATATAGTTCCTCTTTGTCGCCATTATATGTATACTCTGCATACACTCCATCATCAAGCACCGTTGTAGCTACAAGGCATTTATAATTCTGCAATACCTTACTGTTCCAGACAATAACTACGTTGTGTCTGGCAATATTTATTGACGGCTTATGCTTGTGATACCACTCAACAAGCTTAGTTTCGCAGACGCTCGCAAAGTGATCTACTCCCGTAATAACCATTAGTGTTATCCTCCCTTCCTTAAAAGTTGGTACAAAAATACCACCAATCGCTCGACTGGTGGTATCTACTGTGCTTTTACTGGCCTTGTTCCCATGACCACTTTTTTACTTTTTCAAATGCCTCTATTGCCTTTTGCGGGGCATTTTCAAGTTTCCCGTCATGTATACGATTCGCATACGGTTCATATACTTTCATCAATTCCTTTATTTCCTCTGGATATTCCCTAATTACCATGCCTTTTTCTCCTATGAGTAATCATATACTCTGCTTCAACTTCATCGTAGCGTCCTAAGTGATACATTTTTTCTGCATAATCGCTTATTTCACCCACATTGTACTTGGTAATTCCAGCCTTGTCAATTACTTTCTTTGCGTCTTCACAAGCACTTTGCAAGTATTCTCCATAGTTTTCTTTAGCAATCTCTCCATGTCGTTTTTTGAAGTTCTCCGCCTGTTTCATATGCCACATCTCATGAAACTCAATGTCGCCTTGAGCTTCGACAATTTTGCTGTCTGTAATCTGCGGAATGTAGAAAACGGTATTTTGCATGGCATCATATTTTCCATAAGCCGTAGGCATTTCATCTGGCGAAACTACAACAATTTTAGGCTTTCTCTCTAATGGAATTTTCCATTCCTTCAAAGCATCCTCTGTTCTTCGGTTCAATGTATGTAACGCACGCGGTTTTATTTCTGCTTGATCAGAAACATACACTTCACCTGAGTAGGTTTCAACCCTCTTAATATCTATTTTCTGTTCTGGCTTAATAAATATCGTCGATGGCTCGCCTCTGGTAACAGGTCTGTATGCTTGATCGTCCCATTCCTCTGCCTTTTCGCTGTATCTTTCTTTGTTTTCTTGATCCAGCGAATACTTTGCCAGCCTTTCATACTTCTCTGTCTGCCGCTCAGAAAATTGTTGATATGCTTCCTTCTGGTTCTGTTCTGCCAGATCGTTCAACTCTTTCTTCGAGAATTTTCCGTTTGGTGGTGTGCTGATGCCCTCAAAGTACGTTGTGTGTGAATCGCGGCACCGAGGATGATACAGCCCCGCCTCGATAGCGCTGCTGATCAGCGGATACTTCTTACCCGTCACAGGAGATATTCCATCTTTAGAACCTCCGGACCAGACATCATCAATCATTACTTTTCCGACAAAGGGCAGGCATTTCGGACACGGATTATCACCGCGCTTGTTGATGATCACAGTGGAAATCCCCCACTCCTGACGCTTCACGCCTTCGCCCTGTAGGTAAGCTCGCTTGCTGGCGGTGCGGATCGCCATGTCTGCATAGTCTGCTAACGTGTGGCGCGATCCGTTTTTATACTCGATGCAGTTAAGTCCTGCGGCCAGAAAGTCTTTCGTTGCCATGTCCACGGCTTTCTCGTAGGTTCCTACGCCTGTATTGGCATATGCTTGCGCATTGTAAATGATCTTTCGATATTGATCCTCTGCCATGCGCAGCACTGCCGTCTCAGCCTTCTGCATATCGCTATGCGTAGCCTTGATTAGTGCCTCAAGCTTGCGATCATTAAGCCGGAAGAACTCAGCCGCCATACCCTCTTCGATTTTCTCAGCCGGAAAGCCATCTTTGATCGCTTGGAAGATCTCTGCTTCCTGATCCATCTGGCCTTCCTCCTCTGCCATGCAGATCAGCTCCTCAATCTTTCGGTTGATAGCATTGAACTGCTTCGGATACTTCTTCTGATTCTGCTTCTTGAACTTCTCAAGAGCCTTGAGCTGTTCAGCCTGCCACATACTCCATTCTCTGCCTTCTTTTTCTTCCTGTGCCTTGTGGCGGCTGATATTGCGCATCATGGAAGCGATGATTTCATTTTCAATTGCCGCGAACGCTTCACCAATGTCGTACTCATCGTTTATCTTCATGTGTTATCTTCCGTTTGAGTGAACTTTAAAGCCTTGCGCCTTAAATTTTCTTATCAATGATTTCAGTTGAGTGATGCTCTCACATTTATCGCATCTAAGCTCTGCATAATCTTTCTTTTCAATTGCGTAGACTCCTATCGGCACCTGCTCGCTTGCTATTTTAAGTAACCCCTCGAACTCCTTCTTACTCATCTGGTACGTTCTTTTTCCCACCAACACTTGCATTTTCTCTTCCCTCCAAATCTATTGAAAAGGAGTCAACTTCTGTGCTGACTCCCGGCTCATCCAGCTCTATGATACCCTGCTCGGCCTTGATCCTAGCAACCTCTTCCTGCTTTTCCTCATCCGTCCAGGTATCTCCATACAGCTGGTCTACCGAGGTTTCAACGCTCATGACTCCGTACTGCTTCGCCTTGCCGACGGTATCTACCGTAGTTCCAAAGTCTGGGGAAGCATACTCACCAAACTTCACGGCTACCTTGTAGCTTTGCGGAGATCTGCAACAGATCAAATCATTGCATTGCAGGATCGTTTCGAAGAGCACCGGAAGTACCTCATTGAGCGCATCCACAAGCTTTCCACGCACATGCAGCGTGACTTTTTCTTTTTCTCTCTGGCTCTCTGCATTCTCAGTCTTTTTAAGATCAATTCCGAGAGTTGACGGAGATATGATACCTTGCAGCACCATATCGAGAAAGCTCGCGTAACTACTTACGTATGCGTCATAGGAGATCTGCGGCTGTGAAATCTCAACCTGATGATTGGCTCGCTCTGACATATCGGCATTTATTGCGATAAAATCATTGTCGAACGGGTTAGCTGGAAGCAACTTCCCCGACTCTGGATCTCGCGGAATCAAATTATCTGGAATGTATCTCTTGATACGTCCCATACGGATCGCGTCCACCCACTGGCTTATAATCTCGTCTAAGCCGTCCAACACATCAGTTTTAGTATCGAAAAGCGCCTTGCCTCTGCCTTTGTATTTTGTGGAATTGAAGAATTTAAGTGGCACCCCAAGCATAACGTCGCCCTCAATACCGATGTCTACCAGATGAGCCGTCTCTGGTAACTGCGTCAGTGGCACCTCTTTTCCACCCTCATCGTAGAGCTTATATTTTATGTATCCGTGGCCGTAAGTCTCTTCAAGCCTCAGATCTTTACTGCCGTTCTTATAGCTCGTGTAAAACTTAATCTCTTTGAGCATGGAATGAACGTATACATAATCTACGTTTTCCGCATCGTAAAACTCTACGATTGGATACGGGCTGCACTCGTCGGCCGTGACCTTGAACGCGCCATCGCCAGAGGATAATGCCCCTACAATTGCCTCGCCGATCACATCATTAAGACGGCTGCTCTTGTAAATTTCTTCCCACAGATCCTCTAAGGCTGCATTATCGCCAAAGTCAACCCCATCCAGATCTGCCAGCACGATATCTTTGTACCGGTCTACCACGATGCCAACGATACCACTATGCATCTTGCGGACGCTGCCTTGTGCCTGGGCTGCCCAGAATCTTGCTTTTTCAAGTCCTCGCTTTGCGGTTCGCTTAAAAAACTGCTCAAGCATTGCACTGTCGCCCTGGTACCAGAGTTTGTTGCGGATCACGCTTTCTCGAAATGTGTACGGTTCTAAGAGTGTGATCTGCTTTTCTCTTGCTGGCTCGATTTTGAATAATCGAACTATAAAATTCTGAAACCAATTCATCTCTTTTCACCTCATTTCTTGAAAATCTTGTCCTGGTACGGTATCCATCCGTACTGTACCGAGTTAACCATATGATCGTTGCCATCCTCTGGCACGTTATCCTTGTCCTCGCGCCAGCTGTAAACCTCAAGCTCGTATATGTAGTTCTCGCAGTGTTCCAGCACATAGAAGCACGGCTCAATCGTTTCATCAGCGTCATAGGCCATCCAGCCAAGTTGCGCATTGATTCTGTCGATGATTTCCATCGACTTCCACGCATTGTTGAGAACGTAGATGCAGCCGTGCATTCTTCTGTATTTCTCCCATTCCTGCATGGTAGCCTGGTCGGCACTATCCAGGAATGCGTTTCTGGCCAGCCCCCACTCTCTGCGATTTCGCTCCAGGAAGTCTATCAGATTCTTTACCGTATCCGATGGAGCCAGAGGCTTATCCAGATCGGCATTGTTGTAGACTTTCTCATCCAGCACAATGCATTTTCCTCTGTTGGTGATGCCCAAAAAGGAAAATGCAATTGTATCTGGTGAGCTTTGCGAATACGAAGTATCGATGCCAGCCGAGAAATACATGAGAAATTCTTTCTTGCCAGGTGCCGGAAGAAATTGCTGTGCCCACTCACGAGATTTGACGTGCCGTGTGCGGTCGAAGTTTGAGAAGACCATACCAGTAGCTTTTCCTCGTAGACCAAGGATCTTGTTCTTGTAGATCTTCGTTCCCTTTGGGGTATTCTGGATAATCTTTTTTCTCTTCTCTTCCGGCAGCCCTGCATTATCGAAAAAAGAGAAGAACCAATGTACCCATCCGGGCTTTGCTTCCTCTCTCAATTCGCTCCGGATCTCTGCCGGAGTTTCTTCTGCCCACTCTGGCAGAGGACGGCTGCAATTGATATACTCTTTGTACACAGCCAGAGACGGATCATCGGGGTTAAGTGTTGCCATAAAGTAATCGCATCGCATGGCAGCCTCTCGCACGAAGTCGATATCGGCCGTGTTGATCTCGTCTATGTATAGGCATCCGTACTGACCGCCAAGAGCTTTTTGCCACTTCTTTTTATCTCCATAGCCCATCACATAGATTACTTTATCACCTCTGCTCGTGTGAAAGAGAATATGCGGTATCTTATCATCTTTTGTTCCGTTTCCGTTATACTCTGCAAGTATCCCAAAATCATCTATGATTCCAAGATCCTTGTTGATGATATTTTTCTCTGCCGATCCGGTATCCTTTGCCGCGATAATATGCAGCTTTTTAGAAGACTCTGCAACTCGAAGCATAAACTTAAACAGGCCAACCGTCGTTTTTCCTGCTGCCGTAGTGCCCTCGAGGAACTCCACTGGAGCTTTACAGTGCAGGAATGCTTTATACTTATCTGATAGTACTAGCCTTTCCGAACTCACTAACCATCACCACTCATTTGCTTTATCAGATCATCTAGCTTTGTCTTCTCCTCTGCTAATCCTGATACTTCGACATCCTGCTTGTCTTTCCACTTATCAGGGCGGCGATTCTTTAGCCAGAAGATCTGTGCGGTTACGTCTGGTACCACTTGCTTTTTAGTTATCTTCTTTTCAGTCATCATTCCCGACTCATACTTTTCAGACACCTCTTCGTACTCATACCCAATAGCACGTTTCAAAAGTGCATTTTCTACTTGGCGATCTACAACTTCTTTGCCCCTTTTTAGGGTGTCACCTATGTCACCATACTTTACACACCACTCCTGTAATGTTTTTCTACTTACACCAATGTTTTGAGCGATTTGCTCATTTGTTAAGCCGTCCCTCGCCCATCCTTCCAGTTTCAGCAAGCCTTCTGGTGTCAGCCAATATTCATATTTTCCTTTTGCCATCAGACTCACCTCTCTTTCTTGGCATAGCAAAAGCCGCCAGCTTCTGCTGACGGCCTACCTTAGGGAAGAACACTACCCGATGTGTTCAAGATCCTCTGATCTCTATTTTTGATTGTATCACACTTTTTTATGCTTTTTATGCAAAATTGAAATTTTCAGAGTTTTTTTCTAAAATGGGCACCAGCTTCCGCCAGTACCCATTTTAGAAAAATCTTATCCTACATCTAACTTTGCCATCAAAGCTTCTTGTAAAACTTTCGATACATTAAGATTTGCTTCCTCTGCCTCTTGATTCAACCAGTTTGGTAACGTTACATTTCTTCGTACCATTCGTTTATCATTTTTTCTACGATAGAAAAGGAAATCCACATCAACCAATGTTACAAAGCCTTTTCCATCATCCGCAAATGTTCCTTCTTCAGGATGAATACTCAATAGATCAGATGGCTCTGGAAGCTTTTCACCGGCATCTTCCATTGAAATTCCCTTAAGTCCGATTGCATCTCTTGCCATCGTTATAGCATCCGCATAATCTTTCCCCTGTGTCAAGATCTCCATATCTGGAACCTCAATCAATACGGTTCCATCGTCCACTCGTGTTAGTATTGTTGGATATACTTTTTTGCTCATTTTCTTCACCTCCTTTGATAATACTATCTTTCCAGATTCTATATGAAAAATATTGGGAAGAAGGGGGGATCCCTTACAGTAATCCCCTTCTCTTCAATATTGCCTTTGCTAATCTCTCATTGATTTCTCCATGTCTCGGAACAGTTTCTCTTTCATTTCCTCGAACATATACATCATGATTTCCACCATGACGTTCAAAGTGAAATCCGCCATCTGTTAGCTTTTTTACAAAGTCTTTATTTTTCATATATCCTCCTTTCTATGATTATATTATACACATTTTATACACACTTGTCAAGTGCTATAATGTGTATTTTTTACACATTATTATTTTTCAAGTATTCATCAATTCTCCTACTTACCCCACTCTGTGCCATATGCACTTTCTGCGCAATCTTTTCTTGACGCATCCCCTCTAAGTAACGTAGCCGAAAAATTCTCTGAATTTTGCTATCCTCAATTTCAAAGATCCACTGTTCGATCTCCTCCTGCTCCTTCTGAAGCTTCTCAATCCGGCTGGAATACCTCTGCCGCAGGCGCTGCTCTTTGCTATAATTATATCCCGTTACTGTCTGTGGACGTGGATAACCTTTCCGGTAATCAATGATCGTGTCGCTTTCTACCAGCTTTTCCTTGCCTTCCTCGGTACCCATCTTCTGTAACTTTCCCTGCAGTTCCTTAATTTCATCGTTATTGCTTCGGTACGCTTCCAAGCGCTCCCGTGTCATGCCTTCTGTTTCCATCGGTATTACCTCCTCTCACAATAGCTACTGCTTCTTCTCAACATCATTTCCTTTCTTGATCCATTTGTGCAACATCCATGCAAAATATGGTGCAAACAACCATCCACAAAAGATTGCCATAATAAACAGCGATATTGAGCGATCATCCCCATACTTTTCCCACTCTGGAAGAACTTCTTTAAATGCATTCTGTGTATACATAACTGCGTAAATTGCAATAGATGCCAACTCAGCCCCTATCACTAACATTAACAATAAAATCATTTCGTTTTTCTCCACCACTTTCTTTTACTTTGATTTCTCTGTTTAATATTCTCCAGAAAACTAGAATAGGCAGCTCTCGCACATTCTTTCTTCACCTCTGCAGGACGTCGATCTGCATATTCGACCATATCTCTAATCATCTGCTGAACACGGTCTTCCTCACCTGGGTTATAACCGCGCTTCTTCTGATAATCTTTCTTTCTCTGTCGTCTATTCATCTTCTTCCTCCGAAAAATTCCATTCAAGAGCCTGTCCGCATGTATCGCAGTAATTAATTCTTAAATCGTCCATTCCTACCAGATTTTGGCATATCGGGCATTCGTACACTTCATCATCCCAGTAACTGGTTGGGGTTCTGTGAACCGGTGCCTTTGGAATCTGCCTTTCCATTGCCAGACTTGCCATGCTAAGTGCAGTCGCTAATCTAAAACCAGCTGCAGCCATTTGTCTATCTCCATTGTTGGCATTCTTTATGAGTAATCTGGCACTCTCATTTGCACATCTTTCTAAGATTTGCTTTGCCTTTTCAATCTTCATTTTTTTCTCGTCTCTCCTGACGCTCATATTCTTCCTTTGTCTTATAAAACTTGCATTCCTCTGTTGCACAATACAACTTTGTCAGCGCTGTGCAGCGATCTGTCTTTCTCGCTCCGCAACGAGCGTCAAAGCCGAAGCAAGCTCTCCTTACCATGTCTCTCCTCCTCAGATTAAAAATATTGTGATTTTATGGATTTTGGCAGCCTCTGCCACCTTCTGCCACAGATCGGCATTGGCTACTGGATTTCCGTTTGACTTTTTCCAGTCTGCCTTTTGCCAGGTATTCAAATACTGAAAGCCCGTTTTTATGTAGCTGCTTCCCTTGATCGTGATCTCGGACGGCTTCACCATGCGGCTTAGACCTGCCAAAACGGCCAGCAGTTCCAAGCGTTGGCGCGAATCTTTTGGTTCGCCGCTCCCTTTTGTCTGTACAACATGTTCTTCTCCTTTAAGCACGCAACGGAGGGTGGCCGTATAGGCCTTTCCCTCCAAGCGAGTGCTAATCTGCACTGGTATCATCTTTCTCCCTCATCCAAGTAGTTGCGTCCAAAGATCTCCATGAAGTATCCTCTTGTGCCCCAGTGGGCTTCAAAGGCTTTCTGAGCATCTTCGTGCAGGACCTTTCGATTCTCATTGCCATTCATGCTGTCGTGTACCGCATTTGGTCCTGTTCGGTGGCAGGGGATGCAAAGATATACTTTTAATCCGTACTTCTCTGAAAGCTTGCGATTTGGTCCTCCGAAACAATGATGTTCCTCTGTCTGGCCAATTGCTCCACACAGATAGCACTCACCTTTTCTTGTCATCATTCGTGTCTTTGCCATGTTTCCTCCTTAGTTCATGTCCATGCTGATCTGTCCCGGAATCTCTTTGTCTTCCTGAGCCTTGCGCATCACGTTAGCTACGTTCTTTGCCTGCATCATATGTCCTTCCCATGCTACCCAGCGTCCTTCCTTTGCTGATTGAAGCGCTCTCTCGAAACACTCTTTCATTCGCTCCAACCACTCTTGTGCTGGCGCAATTTCTGATTTCTCTAGCGTGGCATCTTCTGCCTTTTCTGGCATTCGTTCACATTTTTCTGGGATTTCCCCCGGTTTTTCCGAAAATCGTTCACGTTTTTCTGTATTTTTCTCTGGTTTTGTGGTTGTACATTCAGATTTTTCGGGTTTTCGTTCTCGCTCTGATGGTCTTTCGTCCATCTTTTCTACTTTCTGTGGCGCAACCTTTGTCAGAATCTCCACTGTTTTCGGCTTCGATGGTTCGGTCTCGCCCTGTTCCATTGGGCGACCATATAAGGCAAACCACGCCTGCTCTGGAGTCTTGTCGATTGGGCACAATGCACGAACTTCTAAAAGCAGTTCCTTGGGTGTGTACTCTGTACGAATCTGAGAGCGCACATTGACAATGCTGATTTCTTGCCCATCAATGGAAAACATTAGTTTTCCTCTGCCTTCTACGCGTACCATCGCCATTCCAGATCCTGTTGGTGCTAGTGCTTCAAGCAATGCCTCTTCTGCATCTGGCTGATGCACTGCCGTAAAGACTTGAGAGTAGCGCTCTGGCATCTTGTCAAAATACTGATACATTGTTTCCTGTGCCAATGTAGCCAATTCTACTTTCGGTTCTTCTAAAATCACTTCGAGATCGGTTTTTTTCATTTCCTCCGTGATCTCCGCCTTAATTTCTCGAATTTCCTGACGCGTTGCTGTTGTCGGAATTGCCGCAATCACCTCATCTGGTAAAGTAAGCATCTCTGCCAACTTAGTCATGCCGTATGCTTGATACCGATCTGCCAGACGGTCAGAATAACCGCCTTCTGAAAAGCGATCGTTGATTGCTATGTAACGAGACACGATGTCTGCTGTCAGGCCATAACGCGAAGATGCAAATTCAGCTACACTTTTGAATCCTGACTCATGCAGGATATCTGTATCTCTCGCAACTTTCAGAAGGTATCCGATGCGAACAAATCCTTCCGATGCCTCCTTGATCTCATGATCCATGGCCTCTTGAAATGCCTGAAATCCTTCAATTTCTGTTAATGCTGTCATTTTATGCTCCCACCTCCATTAAATCTGCCATTAACAATGCCCGTAACTGGCGGTTTCTCTCTGTTCCATTCCGCAATGCTTCCATTTCCTCTGCCCTCCGCTGTGCGGACTGTGCGGCTAGTTGCTTGTCTCTCTCTTTCAAGCGCTTTCTGATTTCTGTCTGCCATTCCTTTAGGTATTGATTTACTGTATCAAGATCAGGCTGGCGGTTATACTCGGAGCGTTTCTGGCGGACTGTACCGCCTGGCTCAATCTCAAGCGTATACCAAGCTGTCTTTGGATCGCGGCGCAGGAACAGTATATACGTTTCTTCCGTCTGGATGCGCTCGTAATATCTGTCTGATGCGCCGGCGCAATGATGCAGCTGGTGAGAATCATCTACGATATCCATCAGCGTGCATGGCGTGATTATCTGCCACCCATCGCCCTTGTAATCATAAATTCCTTTGATTCGGTCTAAGACTGCCTGTGCCTTTGGCCACTTTCGATTCATCGCTTCTGCCTCGTACTCAGCTTTTCTGAGTTCAAATTCTTGGACGAGCTGGTCATGTCGAAGCTTTAAATCTTTAGGGTTGTACACAATTTCATCTTGTGCATCCATCCCCATTCCCTTCGCCATTGATATATAATCCGTATACAGTTCGATTACTGAGTAAGGGACATTCTTGTTCAGAAGCTTCATCTGCCGTTTGATGAAGTTTAGGCACTTTTGAGGTGTCATATAGTCAAGCATCTCTTTGACTGAATTGGGTGTAATGTGTGCTGTTTCTAGTTCCTTTAAGGTTTCTGTCTTCAATGGTTCGTTTGGGTGCTCCATTCGCCATTGTAGCCACTCATGAATAATTGATCCTCCGTTTAACTGCTTGAGTCGCCCGATCGCATTTCGATCCAGCCCTAATATCTCCTCCGGTGTCTCGCCATGCAGATTCAGATTTTCATTATAGCCATAGTAAGCAAGCTTCGCTTTTGAATTCTGTTCGGCCAGTTTCTGCAATCCCGCCAGAACCAGTTGTGTGTAGACCGGTGTTCGCTTCTCCATAATCCAGTTGATTGGAAGTTTTGCCTTTCCGATATCCCACAATCTTGTCTCTTCATAGCCTGAAGTTTGCAGGACTTCCTCTGCCCCCACCGGATACAGGTAAGATGGCATCCAGCGACGGTTCCACGGGTTTCGATCCCACCAGTTATATAAATCGCGATAGTAAACCTTTCCTTCCTTGTAGGGCATCCATGTCCATCTAAGGATTTCTGTAAGGTCTACCGTTTTCCCAGTCTTATCCCACCGAACGTTGATTTGATAAAGACGTTCTGCCAAGCTGCCGTCTGACTGTCTCGAGAAGGCAGTGATATAGTCTTTCTGTTCCTTGCTCCATGTACGTGTGCTTACGATCACGGTCTTTCCCGAACACTGGAAGCGTTCTGAATGCTTGAATTTTCCAGTGTGCGGCTTTCCGCAAGCTGTACAATGATATTGTCCGTCTATGCGAAAAGCATATTCCCGAGGGGCAATTTCTTTTAGATACCAGTTTTTAATTTCATCCTGCTGATCCTTAAAGAGAGACATGTAATTGTGAATTTTCTCAGCCTTTCTCTCTTGCTTTCTGTAATATCGTGTCTTATCATAATAGGCTTCTGCATGTTCAATCAGACTCGCTACGCTTCCTCTGCGTCCAAAAAAACTTTCTATCATCTCCTCATCTTCTGGTGAAACGGTTAGATCAAGTGGCCATAAGCCACTTGAGTATCTGCCCGTGCTGCTCATCTGACTTACAAGCTTTCTTATGCAGCGCTCTCCTTTAAGTTCTGATACATGCTTCCCTGTCTTGTCGATAAAGTATTTTCCCTTGAAGGTCTCGGCATCCCATAAATGGAGCATCAACACATCTTTCTCTGTGTAAACACTAGCATATGCATCACATCCCTCGTACATCTCAACCGGAATTGCCATCAGATGTTTCTTGGCTGTTCTGTCCATGGTATTACCCCTTCCTCTGTAATGTGATACCAGCCGGGAGCTGCATCCTTGATTCCTCTCAAATTGCCTTTTTTCAGATCTATCAGTATAACAATGCCCGTTTGCTGTGTTACTTCTGCCTTTGGATCATCCCCAACTACAATGAGGACTATGCAGTTCATCGACTGCATTCCAACGTTCTTGCACACGGTAAAGCTTCCGTGTCTCTCCTGAACGCGTGTTGGATGGTCATACATGTACAATGCGCACTCCATGGCATATTCCATCAAAGTTAATTGCTGTGCCGGAATCAGCTTAGTTGTGGAGATCTTGCTGTCTACGCTGTCCTCGTCAATATCGCCTACAGCTTCGCATCTCCAAAACTCATTTTTTCCATCCCAAGAATAATAAGACAGGCAGTCCAGCGGATCCTCTGCTGCATGGATCCCATTACGTGCACAATTTGCGATTGCCTCTGCGTTAACCTGACCCGGCTTATAATGATACTCCTTGCAGACCATACCCGGTCCAAATGCTTTATATACCGTCATAGCTTATCACCTCCATAGTATGCCTTGATAATTTCTCGTGCACGCTCTTTGCTGATATCTCCCATGTACACTGTCGGGATACCTGCTGCATCTGCGATCTCATCCGGAAGCTTATAGCGTGTTCTTGATGCCTCTGCTACCAGTTTTCCCAGGCACTCAGCCAGACTCTTCTTAGGATCGCGTGCTGCTTTCTGCAGCTTCTCATTTTGCGTGACCGTGTAGACAATCAGATCACGCATTCCGCTAAGTGTCGTGGAATGCGCAAGGTTAAGATGCTCAGACTCTACCTTGATCTTTCCTATTGCTGCTTCCACTGGAGTTGTAAACGTGTCCACTACTTTGTCTGCGTAATCTTCTGCATCTTCCTTCTCCAAGCCATTCTCCTCTGCTAAGAGGATGAGGGACTCAATGTCCCCCTCCATTTTCAATCCCTCTGCTGTCTTGTTCAGCTCCTCATAGGTCAATGGACCAAACTTATCAAACATGGTGTCTCCTTCCCTAATGTTCAGTTATTTTTTGCTATTCTTACTATCTTGCCTACTTCGCTTCGCCACCATAGTAATTTGCGATGATTTTATATATCTTCTTTTCCGGCAGATCCCCGATATAGGTAATTGGAGTCGGAAGGTCAGCAGCTTCTACAAGAACATCTGGCAGTCTATAACTGTCTCTAGCAGCTTCTTTGATAATCTGTCCATAGCACTCAATCAAATGCTTGTCTGGATTGTGTACGGAGATTCTCAACTTGCTATTCTCGATAAGTGCCTGAGTAACCAGATTCTTCAAGCCATTCAAAATTTCAGATGACTCTGGTGATTTTGCAATCAAAGCCTCTGATTCCACACTGATCTTTCCGAATGCCGCCATAAATGGAGTTGCAAGCTTTCCCTCGATCGCATTCAGATAGCTGTCTACATCCAACTCATTTAATCCATTCTCCTTTGCCAGAAGGGTAAGTGATTTAATATCTCCCTTATCCTTCAGCTGTTCTGCTGTACTCAGCAGCTCGTCAAAGGTCATTGCTCCGAACTTATCAAACATTCTCTTGTACCTCCTCTAAGTAATACTCTTCAACGATTTCTCTTACTGACTTTTGTGATAAATCTGGAATTGCAAGCTTTCCCCATGGTGTCAGATCTGCCGGCATCCGATCAGGAGCCTGCACAAGCGCCTCCATCAGCTTGCATACACAATCTACAGACGACTTGTCTGATCGCAGCACTGCTTTCTGCAATTCTCTGTTATCTCTCACTACCTGGCGAAGCATGCCAATCATTCCGCAGATCATGATAGAATCTCTTGAATCAATTCCATCCAATTCTGCACGGAGTCTTCCCATCGCTGCATCATCAAGATATGCTAACTGCGACTTTCTTCCCTCCATGTACCATTCTGCATCTACCATACACAAGCCATTTTCCTTGGCCAGTGTTACCAGACCCTCCAGATCACCTTCCTGTCTGAGCAATGCTGCCTTTTCGTTCAGCTGCTCTAATGATGTCATTTTTCCATATGTATCGAACATCGTGTTCTCCTTCCCTGAAGCAGGATCCATGCACCGTGATACAGTGTCTTTGTATTTGGTTCCTCGATGCCATAAAAGGCATTGAAGCGTCCGATCAGATGCACTATCTCCCTCTGCTCCTCATTTAGTTTTGATTCAAACCGTTCCCATGTGCTTTTTCGCACAATTTCTTTCAGTTCTTCCCAGCTGTCCAGCCACGGCATTCCATTCTCAGCTTTATCCAGCTCATGCTCAGTGGTCTCCATTTGCCACCCCTTCCTTTGTATTCCATATAAACCACATGAGGAAATTTTTCACGGACAACCGCTGTCACCTCCAGCATTTCTGACTCTCCGATATCAAGATCGAATTTCATTTTGTCACCGATCTGTGTCTGTTCCTGCATCTTTTCTGCGCCTTCTTTCAGGTGACTTCTTTTTCTTGTTGTCTCCTGATAAAACTTTGTCTCCATCTGTGTCCTCCATACTGTCTGTTGTTATTAACTTATAATACTGATACAGATATCCGCTCACCTCGGATACTCCTGATACCAGCGTTCCTTCCACGATTTTGTAGCCCTTTGGCGGTTTTGGTGTCTGTCGGAATGACTTTGCCTTTATCTTCTTTCTTTCCGGTTCAGGGTTGAGCAAATTACGGCTGCAGGTGTATCTCTGCTTTCTCGTACTCTCCGGATCCCGGAAGGTCTTCTCAGTCTCCTTGATCAGATACTCGGCAAGTGCTTCATAGTCTCCTGACTCATCTAATAGCTTCATGTCCGGTCGTCCATGTGGCCAGTTCTTTTTGAGCAGCTTTGGTGTCTCTGGCAATCCGTTCATAATAATGTGGTGATGGATACGCTTTCCCTGCCATTCTGTCACCACTATGTATTTCAGCTCACTTCCAAGCTTGCGGTAATCCTCTCTCATCCCTCGGATGAACTTGTCCAGCCGTCTCTTTGCCTCTTCCTGGCTAGGTGCATTCCCTGCATATGTCAATGTGATAAAGTAATCATCCTCTCCAAAGTTGGCCTCCAGCTTTCTGGCTAACAGCCTCTTTGCCTGAAGGTCATTCTCCTTCTTCTTTTGTTCAGGAGTCGGAGCTTTCCTCTCTGATCGCTTTTCCCCTTTGGCATACACCCTCCTTTGGTACTTCTCCACCCATACCGTTTTCCTGCAGCGGTATATCTTTTGATAGTACATATACTTCTCCCTAAAGTTAGTGCCCTAATCAAGTCTCAACGGGAGGAAAAACCTCCCGTTTTTGCTTGCCTTTTCCGGCAGCTTCTGTTATACTTACGTTGTACTTTTACTTGTGCCGCTGACTGGGTTTCCCGACCCGCAGCGGCTTTTTCAATGTACTGCTTATTCCATCGCCGCGGCTGACAATATGTAACTCTTCATCGGTCTCTGACAATACCAACCAGTCCGACCAGATCAGTCCGGCAGCCACGATAACTGCCTTCTGATCACCTGTCGGCTTTGTCGCTTTGCTCTTTCCCATTGTGATTCTCCTTTCGTTAAATCAGCGCAATAATCCATCCGATCATCACGCAGACCACCGACCATGCGATCATATTGACAGTATTTGCAATCGGCTGTTCCTCCTCTGCCGCTCTCTGCTCTTCCTCCTGCATCAGGTGACGCAAACGCATCTTGTTACGCTCTGGATCGCTCATAAAGCTTGGCACCTGTGGCGCACGGCTCTGATCCACCTCGTCCATTACGTACTTTCCATTTACCTTGATAATTTCGAACATGATATTTTCCCTTTCTTCTTTAGCCTGAGAGAACATCTAATATCAGCTGCTTAAGCCTGCTTTAGAAGCATTGGCAGCGATAAGTTCCTCAGCTCTGTCTGCATACCATAGAAAAAATTCTGCTACTTTTGTAGCTCTCTTTTCCAACTCAACACCAAAATACTCTGGTGTTGAATCATACATTTTGACACCATTCATGATGCCCATAAAACTCAGTCTCGGTCTTATCTGAGACTGATCTGGCTCGGGATTTCGTTCTACATACATATACTTTGTCTCCCTTTCAAGTTGTTACATCTTATGTCTTATTACTTGTCCTTTAAGACACAGATTCTTAAGTTACAAGGTCGGCCGACCATTCCCCCCTGCCGGAGTCGAACCAGCAGTACACCATAGGGGATAATTTAATTCCTTCTAAAATAAATTACTTTCTTATCACATTTTTTCTAAATTTTTCTTTCCCTTGAAATATTTACGTCGCTATGATAGAATGCATTTAATATTTCAAAGGAGAAATGTATGTTAGGACTAATTGCTGATATTACTGGTATACTAAGTTTCATTATGTCTATTGCTATATTTTTCGTATCACATAGTCTTTTACGCGATATGGCAAAACGTCAACAGGATTATAATTCCAAACGAATTGACATTCAGTCTGATTTGATTGCACTCAGAGATAACATATGGAAAGATCATTTAGACAACCTAGAAATTCGAAGCCGTCTACGCCAAGCTCTCTATTCGTATCGTAATCAATACTGGTTAATTGCATTTCCGTTTCGCCTGTATCACATACAATGTAGCCTGCATTATATAAAAGGTCCTATAAAGCCTAAGAACAAAGAACGGCTTTGTAATCATATAGATTACTTAATAGGCAACATGGATAAGGAGGAAATAATTAAAAATGGATAACAACTTGCTTCTTGAGAAACTAATAAAAATGACAAAAGATAATTCTCTTTGTTGGGTACGATATTGTCAATCTCAAATTGAATTAAAACCTCTTCCTCCATCTCCATTGGATGATGGGCCGTTCAATATAGCAAATTCGTTTGCTCTGCTTAGTAAGGGAATAGATACCGAAAACAGTTATGTTTGCCACTATAATCAGGGTTATTTCTTTTTGCTACTGTATGACAATCTTTTACAGAATTCCCTTACATTACGTGTCCAAACTGATAGTGCCGAATATTCCCGAATATATCTATCTACGTCAGATACTGATGATGTTAATGTTGTAGCCCAGCTAAAACGCTTATACAACTTAATTTCTTCTCATGAATCAACTCAAGACGTAGACAATTTCATAAATTCGTTTATTAATGGCGAATAAATTCATTTACAAAGGCATCTACTTTTTTTTGGCTATCAATTTCCTTAGACAGTTCTTCTGGCTGTCTAAGGATTTTTTCTGCCATTTGCATTACTTGCTCATTCATTTCATGTTTTAGGTTTTGGACTTCTTTTCTGCATTCAGTAATTTCCTGTTCTAAAAGCATGATACGTTTTCTTGATAACCACATTACTGTTTTTCTATGCTCCTTTCTGCTCAGTTCCACTTTCTCAAATTTGCTCACTATTTGAGCAGGATCAAAATGACCGTTTTGAAGAATCAAAACCAAATCTTGAAGAAACTCAGCCTCGGCCTTCAAATGGCGCTGATATTCCTGATGTAATCTGACATACTTTACATCATTTACACACCCCTGCATTAATGCCAACGCTGCGCACGCTCCAACAAATCCTGTGCGCAGCCTGTTAAAATCTTTCTGCATTCTTTCCTCCTACGCCGTCTTCTGGGGCTTCACCATCATCTGTTCCTTTTCTGTCATTTCCTTACCTAGCAATAAACTACCACTTCCAAGCCAGATTGCTCTCGAAAGCTTATCCATACCTGAGTATAGTTTTATCAACTCCTTAAGTTCCTCTTTGGATACTTTCATGTTTTTTGCCTCCTTTCTTTAAGCTGCTTTAATTATAATTCAAGCAGCTTAAAAAGTCAAGCATATTTTTTGAAGCTACTTAAATTTTCTGCTTTACTTTTTATATCTTTGTAGTTATAATAGGCAATAAAAGGAGGTTCCAATGAAAGATAGAATCAAAAAAATCAGAAAAGAATCTACAGAAAAAACTCTTGAAAAATTCGGTGCTAAAATTGGTATTTCGGCCGCCGCTCTTTCGCAAATTGAAAATGGAAAAACAGAAGCATCCAAACAAACCATAAATACAATTTGTGATAAATTTGGTGTAAATGAAGTTTGGCTTCGAACTGGTGAAGGAGACGCATATACTAAAATGCCAGAAGATGATTTGATAAAACGTACAACAGAACTACTTGGAAAACATGATCCTTTTTTTGAATCGTTAGTTTACATGTATAGTGAATTATCAGATGAAAGCCGAAAAATATTTCTTGAAAAAGGTGCAGCACTTTTCAATGATGCGCTTCGTAGACAAAAAGAAAAGGAGTAGCAAACGCTACTCCTTTTCTTCCTTCTTTGAGCGTGGATAATTTTTTGCAAAAGTGTATACCGCTCTTAAATATACTTCATCTTTTTCCTCTTTGATGAACTTTATTATTTCCTCTTTGTACTTTTCTTCGTTCGTATGTACCGCCCCTTTCTCTTTTGTGAACGTGTGTTTGTTTATATAATAATAGCAAACACACGTTTTGTCAATACTTTTTAATTGTATTATGGTACTTATTTTGCTTGAACTGCGTCCCTTTATGTAGTATTTTATAATTAATAACATTTTTAAGGAGGCCTTTATGGGACTATTGGATATTTTTCGAATTTCTCGTATAAAAAAAGAGAATGCGCGCCTACAACAATCGGTTTCTGACTTACAAAGTAAGCTAGATTCGCTCAAATTTACCGAATACACTGATGCACAAAAAGAATTAGATCGCCTCAATCTGGATATTTCAATGAGTAATTCTATTGTTGCCCAGCGAGAAGAACGCATTACAGCTTTAGATGCAGAAGTTGAGAAAAAAGAAAAACAGCTTGCAACGTGTACTCGTAAAATTGCGCGCTCACAAGAAATTTACAACGGAATCATCTATAGCATTGATGCTTTTCACAATCCATCATCTAATGATTCCGATGTACCACATGTAGACCAGAATGAATTGGAAGAATTAAGCCCGAGTGTTATTCTTAAATTACACTGCATGGATATCAGAAGCTTACAAAAAGCTTTTCGAGAAAACGACAAGCAAATCAATAAAATTCTCGAATTGTATGACTCCAGATACACAACAAAGGCCAATAAAGCAATCTATCGTCTAATGGTCATTGCGCTCCGCGCTGAACTGCAAAATATTCTTTATAATCTGAAATATGAAAAACTTGATGAAGCAGAAAACCAAGTCAAAAGAACAACTGCCAAATACCTTGAGATTGCTGGATCTGGCAATCAAAGTATTGCTGGAACCCTCACTCGTTTCATTGGTGAAATTGAATATTTGTTTTTGAATGCTGTAAAGATTGAATACAACTACTACGTAAAGAAAGAACAAGCTCATCAAGAACAGCAAGCAATCCGTGAACAAATGCGCCAGGAAGCAGCTGAACGCAAGGCTCTGGAGCAAGAACGGAAACGAGTGGAAAAAGAAGAAGCGAAATATAAACAGGAAATTGACAGAATCACTTCCCAACTTCAATCCGCAGCTGCTTCAGAAATCGAAAAGCTTCAAGCACAAATTCGCAATTTACAATCTGGTCTTTCAAATATTGTTTTAAAGAAAGAAGAAATTTCTTCGCTACAGAACGGTAAAGCTGGAAATATATATATCATCAGTAACCTCGGATCCTTTGGAGAAAACGTCTTCAAAATTGGAATGACTCGCCGCTTAAATCCGCAGGATAGAGTTGATGAACTTGGAAGCGCCAGTGTTCCGTTCAAATTTGATGTACATAGTTTCATTTTTTCTGAGGATGCTGTTGATCTCGAAAATAAATTACATCAGCGTCTAAATAGCAACCGCTTGAACAAAGTCAATCTTCGCAAAGAATTTTTCTATTCGACTATTGATGAACTCGAAAAACTTGTAAACGAAATTGATCCCACTGCTGAATTTACTCGTACAATGGCTGCTGAGGAGTTCCGCCAGTCACAATCAAGTGATGAAATCTACGATAACACCTATTTGCCAGATACAGATGAGGATGAATAAACAATTAGCCCCGGCACAATTTGTGTCGAGGCTTTCTTAAACGTAAAAGCCCATGCAAGTAATGCAAGGGCTAAACAAATACGGCTCTCCCAGAGAGCAATGCCTTCTATAAGGTCGATAAACGGCAATGTTTTCGCATCTTCGATTAAACCGTCCATTCATTTTACTCCTGTTAAAAGTTGCTGTCAAGATTTTTCCCAAAAAATTGTTATGAATACTTGACATTTTTTTTGCATATGATATAATGTAACATGATTAGCGAATGACTGCTGGGCGGTCGCAAAGAGGCCTTGGAATAAAATTCCAAGGCCTCTTTTGCATATGGAGGTACTTATGAGCAAAGAAATATTATATACAGATGTCAATAACCAAATTGAAAAATTAAAACAGCAAGGTCTTATTATTGATAATCTAAATTTTGCCAAAACAGAACTTCAATGTTATGGTTATTCAAATCTGATAAAAAGCTATCGTGATCCTTATACAATTATGAGCGATGGCAAAAAAATTTATAGATCTGGAATTACTTTTGAGCAAATATGGTCTTTATTCATATTAGATAAAAATCTACGTTATGCAGTAATGGGTTCCATGTTAGATTTAGAAGAAAGGGTCAAAGAAGCTGCTGCTGATACAATTGCTGGTGCCTTTGGAATATTAGAAAGTGATTATTTACAATTTAGGAATTATCAGAATAGAAAAACAAATGCTTATCGTTTTTCCTTAGGTGGAATTTTAGACTCTTTAAAAAAGACTTTACAAACAAATAAAAATCCCATCTATCACTATGCGCAAAAATACAATAATGTTCCACCATGGATTTTATTTAAGAGCATTTATTTCAGTACTCTTGTAAATTACATAGCATTATTTAAGAAGTCTGAGCAGCATGTATTGGTCAGCAAACTCTACAATCCTACTGAGCTTGGACTAAGCATAGATGATCTTACACCTATAATGTTGGATTCTTTATTTATTTTTCTTGAATATCGTAATCTTGCGGCTCATGGAGGTCGCATTTATAATTACAGCTCTGATAAACGGTTGCGCCTTCCTAATAATGCAAGCTCACAGGTTCATGGTTTTAGTCAGCTATTGTATCTTTTAAATATCATGGATTATCCTGGTCCATTTCGACATATGAAAAAGGTATTAGAAGCTGAACTTAGCAGACATTGTTCCCTTTTTCCAGAAGATGTTACTTATCTCAGCCAAATTTTACAAGTAGACATTACAGAATCCCATCCTGTATGGATAAGTCCTCAAAGTGGTAAATATCATTATGACAACCATTGCTGTGGTATGAAAAATCCTTTGCAATTTGAACTTCGTGAAGCAAAAGCCAAAGGATTTCTTCCTTGCAAGCGTTGTGTTAACTCTCAAGACACGCTAATTTAATTATTCCTCAAAACCCCGACACATTTGTGCCGGGGCAATTTGCTTTATAGTACATATAAAAATATTCGTTAAATCAATTGACAAATATTTTTATATGTGTTACCATATATTTGTCGGGAGGTGAACTATGAAAAGTTACTCTTCACGAGAGGTTATCAAAATGCTGAAGGACGATGGCTGGTACGAAGTCAATGTCGTTGGAAGCCATCATCAGTATAAACATCCTTTTAAAAAGGGGCGTGTTACTGTAAAGCATCCAGATAAAGATATACCTCTCAAAACGCTGAAAAGCATTGAAGCACAGTCGGGGTTAAGTTTTAACTGAGCCCCGGCTCCTTCCGACACTATTTATGAGGAGGTTTCGCATGAAAAAAATTGATCGTTATTTTTATCCTGCTGTTTTTACCTATGAACCTGGTCAAGAAATCGCCGTTGTATTTCCTGATTTAAACTGTGCTACCAGTGGAACCAATGACGATGATGCTCTTCTGTCTGCAAGAGAATTATTAGGATGTGTTCTTTTTGGTATGGAAGAGGACGGTGAAGAAATTCCTGCACCCACCCCACTATCAGAAGTAAAAATGGAAACAAACGAACGTGTTGTGCTGATTGATGTATATATGCCATCAATCCGACAGGCACAGGTTAATCGTTCTGTAAACCGCACTGTCACACTTCCTGCATGGCTTAATGCTGCAGCTATTGAGCGAAATATCAATTTCTCTCAGGTACTGCAAGATGCTCTTAAAACTCAATTTCACCTTTCTCAAAAAGAAGCTTAGTCTTTACAATGCAGGAGGGTTATCATGCCATGTTGACAGTGTTCCTGTCTAATGGAAAAGGAGATTCTATGATTGCTATCTACACCCGACAGAGCATTGAAAAGAAAGATTCTCTGTCTATTGATGCGCAGGTGAAGGCCTGCGCAGACTACTGCAAAGCACAAGGCTGGGAATATGAGATCTATACTCAGGATCACGGATTTTCTGGAAAGTCCCTTGATCGGCCAGGCTTTCAAGCGATGATGAGCGCCGTGCGTTCTGGTCAGGTTGATAAGATTGTCTGCTATAAGCTCGATCGAATCAGTCGCAGCGTCTCCGACTTTGCACAGCTTTTGCAGGATCTTGAGCAATATAAATGTGATTTCATCAGTGTAACCGAAAATTTTGATACATCCTCTCCGATCGGCCGCGCGATGGTCTATATCTGTATGGTATTTGCGCAGATGGAACGTGAAAACATTCAGGAGCGCGTGAAGTCTAATTACTACTATCGCTCTGGTCTGGGATTCTGGGGCGGCGGTCCTGCTCCGTATGGATATCAGCTGAAGCGTCAACAGATCGCCGGGAAGGTTCATACCGTGCTTGAACCTGATCCAAATGAGGCGCCTTGGGTAAAAAAGATGTATGAATGGTATCTGGAACCCGGCGGATCGGCGATGAAGATTCTTCGCCTTCTGACTGAAAATCAAGTTCCAACAAAACGAGGATATAAATGGACCAGCCGCGTTTTAATGGATGTTCTGTCAAAGCCACTATACACACAAAATTCAATGGATGTATACAACTATTTGACACAGTCTGGAGCCGTGATATCGAATCCACCAGAAGACTTTGACGGTACATTATCAGTTGATTTGTATGGAAAGAAAGATTCTTCTCAGTCTAAGCATAAACGCTGTCGGAAGGGTTCTGACATGTACTGCAACATCAGTCTGCATGAAGCAATTATTGACAGTGACACATGGCTGCAGGTTCAGTACAAAATTCTTGCCCGCCCGAAGATCGGCGGACGTACCGGAACTAGTAAGAATAGCTGGTTTACTGGTCTTATGATCTGTGGTGTCTGTGGCCGCCATGTCTCGTTTACACATTCTGCAAGAACAGCTGGCTATTATATCTGCAGTTCCCGTAAAAACTGTGGTTGGAACAGCTGCAGCTCAAAACCTGCTTCAAAGAAAAAATTTGATCCGATCATTGTAAAATTTATCCGTGACCATTATGATTCCCCAAAAACAAAAGCTGCCATTCAACAGGCAAAGCTCGCAGCGAAGACACCACAGGTATCTATCGAGCGAAATAACCTGCAGATGGAGCTTGCCACTATAAATAATCAAATTGACAATTTACTCACTTCTCTGGCATCCGGAAATGCTGTAATGAGTAAATATATTAATGACAAGATCACAGAGCTTGATGCTAAGCGCACTCCTCTGCAGGCGAGGCTCTTACAGTTTGACGCCACATCATCCGTCAATGATGAGCTTAAACGGCTTGAACGTATTGAATGGGCTATGGAGCAGCTTCCTCTTGTCTACACAGAAGATACCTTTGATCTGTCTGTACAGGTCTCTCAGGCACTCGTCAACAATATTGTTTTTAATTCGGATGGAGAAGTTACTATTTCATTTGCCATTTAACTCTTTTCTTTTTACTTTCTGCACTTCTTTACTGTTCAAGTGATGACAGCTTAGATTGGAAAGACTACGGTGTTCAATCTATCATTGATAGAACTGCATTAAATCCTGAGCTTTCAAACGGATCTATCATTTTGATGCATAATGGTGCCAAATATACAAAAGATGCACTTGAAACTGTTATTTCAACACTTCAGTCAAAGGGTTATGAATTTGTAACGCTTTCTGAGCTTGTTTATAAAGATCATTTTCACATGGATCCTTCTGGCAAACAAATTCCTGATTAATTACATCTTTTTTCCACTTTTTTCAATAACTATGCTATACTGAAAACAAAATTTAAATGCTTCAGAAAAGGAGATTTTATGAGTACACTAACGAAATTAAAAGAAAACATTGAATCCGTGATCGTTGGAAAGGGAAAAGTGATCGATATGGTCATGACTTCCTTAATTGCCGGCGGTCATATTCTATTGGAGGACGTTCCTGGAACGGGCAAGACAGTTATGGCTAAGTCACTTGCCCGCTCTTTGGATGCCTCCTTTTCCCGTGTACAGTTTACACCAGATTTGCTGCCATCTGATGTAACTGGATTAAACTATTACAATCAGAAGCAGGGTGAGTTCGTATTTAAATCAGGCCCTGTTTTCTGCAATATTTTATTGGCAGACGAAATTAACCGCGCTACACCAAGAACACAATCTGCACTTTTAGAATGCATGGAGGAGCGTCAAGTTACTGTAGACGGAAAGACCAGACCCCTTCCTACTCCTTTTATTGTTATCGCAACACAAAATCCTGTTGAGACAACTGGAACATTTCCTCTGCCTGAGGCACAACTTGACCGTTTCTTCATGAAGCTTTCTATGGGTCTTCCATCTAAAGAAGAGGAGCTTTCTATCCTGACGCGTTTTGAACATGCCCAGCCGCTTTCTGAACTGTCTGCTGTATGCACTACTGAGGAAATTGTTGCAGCACAAAGGGATTATAAAAAAGTTTTTGTTCATCCGCTTCTGCTTGATTACATGACAGAACTTTCACAGCAAAGCAGACGTCATCCTTATGTAGTTACTGGCGTAAGCCCACGAGGAACACTTGCACTTTTGAACGCATCAAAGGCGTATGCCTTTTTACATGAACGAAGCTTTGTCGTTCCAGAAGATATCAAGGCTGTCGCAGTCTTTGTTCTCGCACACCGACTTGTCTTAAGCCGCGGCGTTGGCAGCCAGTCAACAGGTACTGAAATTATTGAAAAGCTACTGTCTGATGTTGCCGTTCCTACTGAAAACTGGGGAAAACACGAATAAGACTGAGGATTTGCCATGAAAATACTTCTTTTATTAGCCGCAGCAGGTCTTTTATACATATTGCAGGATTTGATCTACAAAACTTTTTGGGACAAAAATCTCTCTGTTTCAATCCACTTTCAAGATAAGGCAGTCCTAGAAGGCGAACAAGCCACATTGACAGAAATTATTGAAAACAGGAAGCTTCTCCCGCTTGCCTACCTTAACGTCAAGTTTCAGGTCAGCCGCAATCTTGTATTTCAAAATATGGAAAATACAAGCGTTTCTGATTTCAACTATAAAAACGATGTTTTTTCTGTTTTGTTTCACCAGAGAATACGAAGAACGCTTGTCTTCTCCTGTCAAAAGCGCGGATACTATGAGATTACACAATCTGATATCATCTCATCCAATCTACTTATGACAAGTGAATATATCAGCACATTGAATCAAAATACCTATTTATATGTTTATCCTAGATATCTAAATATTGATTGTCTTGACGTACCGTTTCGAAAAATGATAGGAACCATGACTAGCCGCCAATTTTTATATGAGGATCCTTTTGAGTTTCGCGGCATACGAGATTACACATCTACTGACCCGATGAATAGCGTAAACTGGACTGCCAGTGCACGAACTGGTGAGCTTATGGTTAATGTTCACGACTCTACATCTTCTCAGGAAGCCATTATTATTTTAAATCTGGAAACAGAAACTGTATGGGTATATGAACAGCTTCACGAAATTGCAATCCGGCTTGCCGCATCAATCAGCTACTACTTCCTTAATACTGGTGTTCCCACCAGAATGATATGCAACGGAAGTGACTGTATTACTGATCAAGTTGCCGTAATTCCTACTGGAAGTGGTCTTCGTCATGTGAATGCTATTGCTGAGGTTCTTGCAAGAATCGATCTTACACGAACAGTTGTATCCTGTACAGACCAACTGCATGAACTCACAAATAAAATGGCAAACTCGACTTCTGCTCCGCTTTATATCATGATCTCTAACTCAATGAGCAATTCCCTGCAGGATGCATTTGAACAGCTGATCAAAACTGGCAGCAGCGCTATGTGGATTGCACCTCTCTACGAGGACATGGAGCTTCGCGTACGGAAAATACCAAATATGGACATTATACGATGGGAGGTAAACAAATATGAGAATTAAGCTTCAGGCTCTGACAGAGCATATTCATGGATTTTTGTTAATTCTTGGAATTACTGCATTTCTCTCCTGTCTTATTTTTCCTTCTCATTACTTATTCTACTTTTTTCACAGTTTTCTTTTGCTGATTCCATTTGCAGTTACTGCTTATGGCCAGGAAAAAATCAAGCATTTTGTCAGCTATTTCATTATTGGTATTGCATGTGCCATTTTGCTGTTTTTTATTGGAAGCAACTTTTGGGAGAAACTGTACTTTTTGATTCTTTCAGTAGCTATAATGCTAATCCGTATTCCTTCCCGTCTTCAAAAAACAGACGACTATGAAATTGTGGATGAAAACGTAATTGAATCAGGTGGTCTTTTTGATTCGCCAAGTGCCGGCTTTTTAGGGTATTTTGTTCTTCTCTTTTTTATCGCCTTGCTGCTAAAACGAAATGATCTTCAAACAATACTCTACTGGATTACATTTGCCTGGCTGACTAATTTTCTTGTATACACGAATTTAAAAAGCCTTAATCGCTATCTTTACAGCAGACGCAATATAGCAAACCTTCCCGGCAAGCAGATTATTTCTACGAACCGTGCACTCATGATTGTCTTTTCAATACTGGCTCTTGTGGTTATGCTTGTTGTTCCACTTCTTCCACTAGATCATATTGTTTATTCCATCGGCATTGCTATACGCGATTTTTTGCGATGGATTTTCTCTCATTTTTCCAGTGAAGAACAAACAGTCGTAGAAACAGCAGCTGAGTCACTTGCCACCTCTGGACAATCTGCTATGTTTGGCGATGTTAAACCTACACCTGTCTGGCTTAAAATGCTTTATGATATTTTATTTGCTACCATTTTATTTGTTGTCAGTGCAGGTGCGCTTGTAGGAATTGGCTATACAATACTGATGCTTGTACATCGTTTCTACAAGCCGTCTGCAGTAACTGGCGATATACAGGAATTTATTAATGAAGAAACAGAATCTACTTTTCTTCAGGATTCTGAAAAAAAAGAACGTGATTCTCTTTTTTCTATGCTGTTTAATCCGAATACCACGATTCGAAAAAAATTTAAAAAGCAGATTCAGCAGGGAAGCCATTTAAACAAAAAGGCTGGCAATTTCATTCCTATATCACTGACTCCTCTGGAGCTTGAACAGTATGCAAAACTGCCAGATGATGAGCGCACACATCTTCTGCATGCCCTTTATGAAAAAGCACGATATTCAAAAGAGGGCTGCACAAAAGATGATGTTGCTTCATTTAAGAAATCATAACAATATAGTGAAAAGCATAGATAAAACGTCAGGAGCTATTGTATTTCCAATTGCTTCCTGACGTTTTATATTGCTAATATTTTATTGTTGTTCCAGATTACATACCAATACACTCTTTAATGTATGAAAGAAATGTTTTTACAATAATAACAAACCAATTCAATTCAATCTGCTGTTTATCTGATTGCACTGGTAGTGTTGCATTTGCCTCTGATGGCATTTCTGATTCTAGTGGCATTTTTACTTCTGGTTCTGACTGTGCCGTAAAAACTGTCGGCTGTGCATGATCCTCTTCAATCATAATTGCCTTCTCTTCCAATATCGCTGCTGCCTTCTGATTATCTACATCTGGTTCTACAAGAACAGATGCATATGTCTTTCCACTATCGTTATTCAAATCATGGCTCCAATTCAACACACCATTTTCTACATAATAACACTCTCCATTATACTGACATGGACCAGTATAATTCCAGTTTATCTGACCATTCTTAATATAATACCAGACTTTGCTGTGGAAACACAATCCAGTGTAAGACCAATCTAATAAACCATTTTTTATATAATACCAAGCACCATCATGTAAGCACAATCCAGTATATAACCAGTCAACAACACCTGCTCTCACATAGTACCAACTGCCCTCGTAGTAGGTCAATCCTGTATAATTCCAGTTCACCTCTGCTCGCTCTACATAATACCAGCTTCCACCATTGCTTACAAGTCCTATATAATTTTCCTCTAACGCTCCATTCTGATAATACTTCCATTTTCCATCACGAAGAAGCAAACCTGTATAGCCATTTTGTGTATTCTGGTCAAGTGGCACATACGTTCCTTCAAGTGCAAAATCTCCATCCGCATCATATACATAAACATGTGTAATATAGGTTCCATACTCATTTTTATGATCTGACGTACGGATATAACATGTTGCAGTATTCTGTGAAACACTTGCCTGATGCCAAACTAAATCATCCTGACCATTTGCCTCTGTCCATGTCGGCATCAGCACTTTCGATATTCCTCTTGAAGCCTCGATCTGAGCTGTTACACGATATCCAGTACTGCTCACTTCTGATACTGTAATCTTAACAATTTTTGGCATTTTAGAAGGTGTATTCGTAATAACACGATACATACTAAACTGTCCAGCGTAATCCCATATATACACATCATTAATATATGGGCCTCCCTTTTTATCTTTTGCCGGAAGATCAATGTATCCTGACTTTGTTGATGGATTATAATTTATATCTCTCCAAACAAGATCATCCTGACCATTCTCTGCTGTCCATGTTGCAACGCGAATCGCATTTACACCAAAAAGTGTACTATACTGGAACGAAATTCGATAATTATCGGAATTTGTCTGTGTACATGAAGCTGTAATTTGCGGTTTTCCGCTTTCTCGCTCCAAATCCTCTGGAATCTGAACGTCAAGTGTTCGCGTTACGCAATTTCCTGCTTTATCATACAAATAAATAACAGAATGATACGTTCCACTTTTATTTTGATGAGCAGATGTCATTACATATGCCATTACACTTGATCCATTGACCGTCATATTCGTTGTCACTGCAGCGCCTAAGCCAAGTTTGTCTGTCCATGTTTTCATCTCTGCCTTTGACACACCAAGCGGACAATCAAAATTTGCATTCACCTGATATCCCAAAGCACTAACTTCCGTTACAGATGCCGATGTAATCTTAGGAACTGGCGTAGGAACAGATGCTGTTAATGCATACAGCTTTTTTGTTCCCCTATTATCAGTAACATACGCATGACAATTATATTCACCTCTATAATTTCCATGATTTGAAATATTTACGCGAACACTTGCCCGTCCATTTACAAATTGAAGCGGATACCAGATAAGAGTCTTTGCCTGTCCTGCGGTACTGCTCCATACTGCCACAGAAGAATTTCCAGAAAGACCATAATCACTGGCTGCTTCTACTGTAAGTGTAAATCCATTATAAGAAATATCTGTTGTATAAACATTGTAAATAACAAGTGCCTCTGCCGCACCCTTCACAGTAACACTAACTAGCACTGGCTTTGAAGCTACATTGTCCGTATCATATGCCACAATTCGAACACCATATGCACCTGTTCTCCACCCAAACTCGGAAATTGAGAAACTGCACTGAGAATATCCACCAGAAATGCTTCCCTGCTTTGTAACTGTTTTCTCTGTGCTGAATGCAATATTCCATGCACTATATTCTACTCTTGCAACCGGCTTTGTTCCGCTCACATTGCAGTATGCTGTAAATGCATCTTGAGTTACTCCTGTGTATCCCGATTCTGTAATTGTAAGTGATGGTGCTGATGTTGTACTTATACTACTGCTTTGGCATACATTCTGAATTGTAAAGCTTCCATTCTGCCATTTTTCAGTTCCATCCTGCTGCACCCAAATCTGAATCTTAGAAACATTGCTTTTTCCCTTCCAGTTTCCAAGATCAGCATATATCATCTGATTTACATTCTTTTTCAGTGCAAGCTCCGTTTCAAGTGTGTCCTGACCGCTTGTAAAACGCATGCGCACTCTCAAATTTTGATTATCTCCAGCCGTTCCTGAAATATTAAAACAAAAATAACGCTGTGAAGAAAAATCAACATTTCCTGTTCGTGCAATTCCTGCATATGTGAATGGACTGTTTGCTCCTGCATTTACGGCAATCTTCTGGCTGTCTGCACTGCAGGAAGTTAATCCATACTCACCATACCAGCCATTCATAAGAGTCGTTCCAACATTACATGACGCGGCATATCCGCCGGTACCTAAATCTGCACTCCTGTTTTTTGACGCCATTACAGAACCATATACAGATGAAAATGACGGCAATCCAACAAGCGATGCAAGTGAATCTGTATACGCAAATGATTGATCTGTATCAATGTATTTCCACACAGTCCACGCAGGCTTCTTTGCAAATGTACACCATGCCTTATTTTCATCATTATACCAAAGGCCCTGATGTATTCCCGCATCTGCCTCCGGCTTCGCATCTACTTCTCTCATTGCAATAAATGCATCAATATAAGGATTGGCTTCAGTCACATAATACGCATAAGCAAGTGCCGCTGCCTGCTTCCACTCTACATTTCCCTGATTAAAAGAATGTGATGTATATCCCTGCTCAGACAGTATCACATGTTTTACGGAACCATCTGGATTTCGCAGTCCATTTTTACACAAATATCCAGTTAAAACTGAAATATTCTCCATTGAAATAAAAATCGCATTTTCATTAAAAGTTGCATTATCATTCCACCACTCTGCCTCCGTAAGTGGATTTCCATATGGATGGAATGCTACTCCCCACTCAATATCTCCCTCTGCCTTCATATAGGTGTTTACATAGTCAATTAGCTCTTTTCCATCATAACGTGTTCCTCCAGACACACCATGCCAATACATGTCTAACGACATAAAAACTCGCGCATGTGCACAGCTGCTTTTCACTGCCTGGCTTGTAATTCTCATCATATTGGTATAAATGTATGCATAATCCGGCGCAGACTGGTGACCTGTGTAATTCCACGAAGTATCTGCATTAACTTCATTTCCAACTGTCCAGCTTGCAATATGTCCATATGCATGATCACTTCTGCCATATCGTTCACCAAGAAAATGAATTGCTGCTGAAATACATTCAATTCCTTCCTTCGAGACAACGTTCCATCCATGATATGCACCAATTGATGCATTTGCACCAGGATAGCCAAAGCTATGTGGATTTTGATCTGGCTGCCATAATAAAATCGCATTCACAATAATATTATTTCGGTCGTACATAAGAAGTGTTTGATCTAATTTAGCAATACAATTTGACGAATACTGATATGTTTTCCCATTATATGTATAGGAATATCCGCTGCCATTAATTAGCTCATTCATTACAATATTTACATTTGTATAACTAAGGCCTAATTCTTCAATATCTGTTCCAAAAACAGTATCTGTGAGGAGCCCTTTTTTGCTTCTTGCCTGCGGATATGATGACTGATTTTCTGCCAATGCTTCTGGATTTGTAATAAAGCATCCATCACTCAATGCCTGGTACGTACCATCCCTAAATTTCATTCCAACAAAAAATTTAGAATACAACTTTGACTGTGCTGTATTATTATTCAGCGGAACAGAAAATTCAAACGTATCTTCTTTTTTCACATCTGCAATCGGACTGCCTGTAATATCTTTTTGATACATCGGCTCCTCAAACAGATACAATTTTTCATCTGCTGTCTTAAACTTATGGTTAAGCTTTCCCTTGACAATGACTTGACTTCCCTCTATCCGACATGATGAAATTTGAATAATCTGAGTCACATCTCCAAGATCTAAAAAGTCAATTCCATATTCAAACTCGGTAGTTTCCTCTTCTATTTCCTCAGTTGACTCCTCTTCTGTCATTTCTTCCGATGATACTTCCTCAGAAGATTCTTCTGCAAATATATTTTCTCCAGATGATTCTTCAGGAGATTCTTCTACTGTCGTTTCAATAGCTGTTTCAGTTATTGTTTCACTTACATCTTCTCCCACTGTTGTTTCTTCATGTTCAGAAGCTGTTTCTATCGTTGACTCAGTCTCTAACGATGTACTTTCCGGTTGTGTACTCTCTGGCTGTATGCTTTCCGACTGTGGACTTTCTGTTATTGCTGCTGAAGTTTCTAGCTGTGGACTAGTCTCAGTCTGCACTTCGATTTTCTCTTGCGTCTGATTCTCTTCCTGATACAAGCTAATGTCGGTTGTGCTCATTTCTTCTGCTGCCGGTATTGTTTTTACTCCAGCAAAGCTTCCCACCACAGAAAGTGAAACAGCCATAAGAAGTGCACTTATTCTTGTTTTTAACTGCTGCCTTCTCATTTATTCCTCCCATTTTTTAAAAGAATAGGCAGGTTACTACCTGCCCATTCAATTATACTCGACTTATTCTGTTATGTGCAGACAAATTTTGCTGTCTGCAATACCAATTTTGCTGTTTTGAGGTTCATCACAGCAAACTTCCCAGCGAATGACATTAATATTCTCCAATATACCCTGATGATTTAAATGTTCTACTGTTTTGATTTTAAATTCACCCTTGCGTCCCTCTACATGTAAAATAGCACAATGCTTTTCTCCATGAATTACGACACTATCATTTTCAACACTTACAGGCAGTCTGGTAACAAGATTTTCATGAACTTCAACACCTGGTCTGCACTGAATATAATCACATACAGTAAGTTTTCCCGTATTTTCATCTAGCCAAATCTCACGGTATACCTTCTGTGCTTCAATTCCATATGCCTTTGCAAATGAAATCAAAATATTACGATCTTTCGTTAATTCAAATCTGTCGGCACAATATTCCTTTCCTGCCTTTTGATCAACATCTCCAATGATCGGAATATTGTGGCTTTCGCCTCTATTACAGAAAATCTCATAACGTTTTTCAGAAAAATAATCCTTTGTGTATTCTCCTGCGCCCAAATCATCCAAAAAAGCTTCTCCGTCTACCAGGTAATGAAAACTTCCAACATCATTATGGTTATGTGATTCACCATTATTACCACCCTTTGCAATAACAGCTGTTTGCTTTGCACCTCTTAAAATACACCACTGTGCATCCTGTAAAACACAAGCACCGCTTTGTTCTAACGGCTTTGGCTCTTCTGCCTTTTTATTCTTTACATCGTTTAAATAGCGATGCGTCCAATACCAGTTCCAGTAAATGCCAACCCATCTCCAACAGCTGTCTCCATCAAGCTTTTGCGCATATAATGTATCTGGGAAACGAATATCACTGTACTGATCTGCCAGACAACATGTAAGTCCCATTGGATATGTTCCTCTTGAATCACCATCAGAAAAGCTAATAGTACGACCTCCGGCAAAATAACACTTCTGTTGAAAATGAGCTATCGCATTTACCTTTTCAGATGCCATCAGATCCTTTGATGGATCGTATTCTCTTTGTGCTAATGCAAATAATGTAAAATACGTAAAACCATATACCCAATAACCAAGGCCCTCCTGACATGCACCATCCATGCCAAAGCCTTCTAAATAATAATTTTCCAGTGCATAATTAAGTCGTTCTAACAGTTTTTTCTTTTCTGTTCCTTCCTTCATAAGAAGAAGAGCTGCACTTCCCACATTACCACAGCAAACAGCATTCCAATTATTCGTTGCCTGTTCCCAGCTTGCATATGGCACCTTCGACTCTATAAATGGCTTAAGAATACGAGCCTTCACTTCGTTTTGCGCAAGCGTAATCACATCTTCTGAAAGCTCATCCTTTAAAAGAGTTGTAATATGTGCAAGTGTCTGACCTGTTTCACTTGCAAAAAGATCGATTACACCTCTCCAATTAGGATTTTCCTTTCTTCTCACGTGTGCCGGAAGTGCCCAACACTCCTCTGCACAAATTTCTCGTATTACTTCTTCTAACTTTTGAATATCTTCTTTTTCACGCCATATCACACTTGCAAGACCAAGCACTGATAAGAATTTTCTTCTTCCAAAGTAAACAGCCTCATATCGCATACGGTTTCCATTTGTTTCAAATTCGCTAAAAAGCTCCTCTGTCGGCTGTGGCATGCACTCATTTCTTAACTGATCTGCCAGTTTTCTAACTTCCTTTTCATATTGTGCCACATATTCCTTTATCTGATTCTGCATCTCCATATTGATTTTCTCCTTTCATCCCTTTCGTCTGATGCATAATAATTTTTCTTTTTAACAGATTTTTCGCCATTTTTACCGAAATATCTGTTAAGATTATACCTCTTTTTCTTGAATATGTATAGTATTTTTTATCGGCGACGAAACCATTGCACCGAAGGACTTTTGTAACATGACGCGTGAACTGTAACGACTTCAGAAAATTTGCGTCTGAAGATTTCTAAAAACACCATACAAATCAAGCGTTCCAAATCCCCATTCCCTGTTAGGATATGTTCTCGATGAATCTCTTTTTGCACCTCTGATAAAATACGTTCTTACATCTGCGCTGCTAAAATAGCGAATCCCACTTTCTCTTGTCCACTGACAAAATAATGCCGCTGCTCCCGCCATATGTGCTGCTGCAGCACTTGAACCACTTCTTTGTACACGACGAAGTTCATTTCCCACACCTGATAATGACGATGTAAAGCCTTCAATTCCAACGCCAGGCGCCGCCAAATCCGGACAAATCCTTCCATCTGTAGTATAGCCACGCCCTGAATACAAGTAAACACTATTATTTTGATGATTGTAATTGCTGACTGAAATCACATTTGCTGCATCAGACGGCGAAGTAAGCGTTATAAATTCTGAAGGACGAAGAAATACAGTATCCTGCCTCAAAAATGATTCTATCGGAAGCCACATATGATAACGACCTGTTATAAAAAGATCATTATATACACGTACTGTCCAGACACCTGGTGTAATATTGATAAAGCGAAGCAGTGCAAGAAACTCACCTGTTCCCGTAACAGAAAGTCTATACGAAAGCTCCACTCTTGTCTGTGCCAATGCAAAATTTAAAATTTCAATGCGCCCTGGCCTCACATATATTCTTGGAATTACTTCTCCATTCGGAGAACGTATCGCAACTGAATATGTTTCTGGTGCATTTGCCCACAATTCAAGAAAGAAGCCATTCTCTCCCTCTGCAACGCGAATCTCTACATCCTCATATCCGCTTTCTGATGAAATTTGTCCTTCAAAATGATGACCTCTTGCTGTCTCGTTTCCTGTTCCTGCCACAATTGTGATGCCAACAGAGCTTCCAAGTCCTTCAAGCATTCTTGCAAGCGGCAAGCCACCTCGATGAGATCCAGCATTCGTTCCCAGTCCCAGACAAATCACAAGTGGCTGTTGACGCTTCTTTGCTAACGATACAAGATAAAGAACACCTGCCATAATATCATTTTCCTGATAGGCCACCGCATCCTCTTTAATCTGATAATAAGCTCGCAAGCGATTCTTAGCAGGCTTTAACTTTACCATTGCAATATCTGCTTTTGGCGCTGCACCAGTAAAACTTCCATCTGGCAACTCATTTCCTGCCGCTATAGAAGCCAAAAAAGTTCCATGCCCAATTTCATCCCTTGACGAAATTCCTTCATAAGCATCTTCCATTTTTACTGCTGTATTCAACTGCTCATGTGTAAATTCGCTTCCATATAAAAATCCTTCCGGCGTTCTTGTAATGTTCTCTAGCGTCTCTGGAAGCTCTGGCTGCACAGGCAGTCTTATTGGGCTTCCAGCTGGTATTGTCTGATCCCAGATTGCTGTTACTCTAGTTGTTCCATCTTGTTTTAGAAAAATAGAACCTGCATAATCAATTCCCGTATCCACAAATCCAATCAAAACACCACTTCCATCAAGCTTAAGATCTGAATTTTCCCTTACCTGCAAAATACCAGATGATTCCATACTTCCTGTATCCTGCAAACCAAACAGCTTTGGAATGTTATAATAGCCATAGACAGTTCCATCTTCATATCCATCCGAAAGCTTCAGGTAAAGAGATGCAAACATAGCCCCCAATGGCTGTTTACAGTCAAGCGTATACTTTGACTCAATAAGACTTCGATTTCCAATAAAATCACAATATTCCTCTGAATAAATCTGATCTTGACAGTTCAAAAAAGACTCCCTAAAACAAATCTCGTCATACTAGAATATGTACGTTATGATTGTTTTAGAAAGTCTTTTTATTATTCCATTAAATCATGTACCACTTAATCTCATTCGGCGCCATTTCCAACTCAAAGCTACTTCCGTCACCGCGGTAAATAGTCGTCTTCTGTGGCTCATAAGTATTGTTCACTACGCAGAATTTTCCATTCTTTACATAAGCGTGAACTTCTACATTAAAGTTTGTGCTAAACCACTGATTTAAAACAGCCTCACCATGCGCACTCCACAAAATGCTTCGATATAAGATACGGCTGTTCTCAAAACTATACGGCAGACCGCTAATATATACACTTCGGCCCTTACCAAACTCATTTACAGCCATCTGCACTTCTTTTTCACGCTGTACAAGAATTTCTGTGCCGGCATATGCGTACATACTCTTCTTTCCCTCTCCAAAGTCTACCGGCTTTGTTGTATCGGCAAGAATGAAATGATCCTGATGTTCTTCCCAGTTATACTTATCATAGTTTAAAGTAAATCCTGTCTCTTTCTCAACACCAATCAAATCAGCCAGCTGTAAGAAATGACCCTGGAATTGATGACCAGATGGTTCACCAACACCAATAAATCCACCTCCATTGTAAACAAATTCACGAATTGCAGATGAGATTTTAGGATTTTCCCAAATACTTCCACCAGTATGAGCTGTGTCACCATCTCCAACATTTATAATAACATCAATATCCTTTAATATATGCGGATTTTGAAGAATATCATCAAATGAAATGAAGCAAACATCAAATGGTGCTCCGCTAAGTGCCTCAATAATTCCAGCATAGCTATAATTTTGCTTCTGATACAGCGCATGATGTACCATATGACATCCCCAGCTGCGAATCTTGCCCCAGCTATTGAGCACTGCCACCTTTTTCACACAATATGGTGTCGTTCCCTTTGCATTTTCATATAACTCACGAAACTCATTACATACATCCTCAACATACTGTAAAAATTCAGGGAAATCGAGTGTCAGTTTTAAGTAGCCGCCATATCCGATGCGATCAATCGGTTTTCTTAAAATCGCACGCCTTGCTGTAATCCAGTTTTCCTTTGCTTCCTTCACTGGATCTCCATTCTCATGGAATGTATCTGGGAAGAAGTAAGGCAGGAAACGGCCTTCTGTATATTTTACGCCCTTAATATCAGAAATCAGACGCAATGTACTTCCATTTCCAACGCTTCCTACAACTGCATCGAGTCCAATTGTAGCAAACTCTTCCATAAACGGTTCTGTTCCAATCCAATGATCGCCTAAAAACATCATGGCCTCTTTACCGCACTCGTGAGTAATATCTACCATTTCCTTTGCCAGCTTTGCGACTTCTCTGCGCTGGAATGCCTGGAAATCTTTAAATTCCTTGCTCGGAACGCGATACTGGTTATTATAATATCCCTGATCGATTATATACTCCGGACGGAATGGATAACCCACCTCTTTTTCAAACTGCTCTAAAATATAAGGGCTGACTGATGCAGAATAACCATACCAATCCACATATTTTTCTCTCTTTAACTCGTCAAACATAAGAGTAAACTGATGGAAAAATGTTGTATAACGAATAACATTCACATATGGATGTTCTTCACAATACTTGCGAAGACGCTCTAATGAATACTTATGTGTCTTTGGCTGGCGCACATCAAAAGTAATCTGATGCTCAAAATCCTTCCATTCATTTGTTACTGCATTATACATATGAACTGGGTCCCAGATAATATATGCTAAAAAGCTAACAGTATATTCATGGAATGGCACAGCGTCGCAGATCACCACACAGCCAGTCTCTTCCTGATAATTCCAATTCGTTGTCGGCACGATCGCACCTGTTGAACGATCAATAACTTCCCACCATCTTTTGATATCATCTCTTGTATTGACCTTCATCAGTTCATCTGATATTCCCTTCATAAGCGGGATGGAAAGTTCTTTGTCAACCGCTGTATAAAAGGCTGTCATCACATAGCACTGCTGCACCTCATCTGGATTTGCCTTTGCCCACTCATTATCTTTTCTTGTTGTATAATAAGTCGCATAAATTTTTGCACCCGTTTTTGTCAATTCCTCTGGAAATTCAGTTCCATCACAGTCACGTATTGCATCCGCTCCCCAGCGTTTCATTAGTTCAATTGTTTCTGGTACAACGTCTAGATTGGTCGGAATCGTAACTCTTCCCTTTGTCTGGCTCATCTTACGTTATCCTCCTATCGAAAATTTTCTCATTCTCTTTTTGTTTTACTGTTCTTATTTCAACACAATAATTTGGTTTTCTTCCTCAGTATAGTTTCCGCCGCCCATCTGATTTCTCACAAATGGAACACCTTCTCTGACATAGAAAATATTATGAGAAAGCAATGCATCAGGATTCAAGGATGGACTTATTGTTCCTCCAAGATCATCATAACTTACATTGTGACTGAAAGTATTATGAATTGCTTCATCAAGACAAAACATCACACATCCGCCTTCATTTTGTCTGCTGTAATTATATTCATATGTCGTTCCATCTCCAGAATCTGCATCATAAGCCATTCCATCCTGATTTAATCTCGTATCCGCTGCTTCATTGTAACGAAACAGCGCATCCTTACATTTCCATGGCCAAATGGCTGCCGCTACCTTTCCTGCACGATTTTTTGGACAACAATAAATATGATCATTAATTTCCTGTGCTACACAATCCGTCATATTGTGTTCCACAAGCGGACGAAGCGCATACATAGCTGTAATGCCATCTCCACCTGCTTCCTTGACATAATTATTGCGAATCACCACATGTTCATGACCATACTTAAGGAATGCTTCTTCGTCCAATATAGCTCCCTGAAATTTATCATGTGCATATGTATATCCAACTGCAATTCCCCAGCGGCTTGTCCGGTAGACAAAGCAGCTTTCTACTGTAATATCACAAAAACGAGCTACGCCTGTAATATCTTCATTTGCCGGCTTTAATGCTGTCATGTAAATGCCGCCATTATTCATATGCTTATCGTAAACATTTCCATTAACGTCATGAACATAAAGATTCTGCAGGTGAATACCACTTCTTACTCCCTTGTCCCTTGCAGTAACAGCAACTCCCGTGCGATTCATCTTATAAGGCGCACTATATGTTTCTCCAATGATGTTCTCTGCACTGTTTGTAATCTCAATATCATGAATCCAGATATATTCTGCATCGTACAGCAGCACTGCTGATGACACATATCCCTGATACACATGTGTTGGCGAATCTAATTCTGTACCATAATCCTGATACCAGATTCCCTGTCCATTTGCTGCAATCACCGGCAATACTTCCTCATAAAATTTCTCGCCGCCCTCTGGCAAATATGCACCAATCTCAATCGGAGATTCTTTTGTTCCACTGTCTTTGATCTGTAAAAACTGTCCTTCAAAAACAGATCCCCTGGCTAAAAGCACACGATCTCCTGGCTTCAGCGTCAAACGGTTAATGGCAAACAAAGTTGCAAATGCAGATGATTTGCTCAAACCATCATTTGTATCATTTCCGTCAATCTGACTGACATAATATGTTCTGAATGAGTTTGTCATATGCTTCCTCTCTCAATCTTTTCTCAATGATCTGCTCTACATCCTCAAATGGGAAATAATCTCCATGGTAACGTCCAAAAAGATCATGATTATTTTCATAAAAATTCAATCTTTCTTCCCGTGTAAAGGATGGGCAAACACCTAGCTGTTTAATTTTTTCAGATGGCTGTACGAAATCCAGGCGAAATCTCGTAAGCTCATATTGAAGATACATCGGTGGGGTATAAAAATATGGACCATAAAACAATTCCCCTTTTTCCTGCTTATGCCTGTTCTCTTCATTTTTTTCTTTGCGGCGCTCTTCTAATGCTTCTACAGTATCATCAGGAATCAGACCAAAGTTTTTTGCTAGTGCAAGCGCAGCCTTTGCTTTTTGCCAATCTTTTTCATCCAGACAATACTTATTTTTCATCTGATTTTTCATTATTTTACTGCTCCTGCAATTCCATTTGCAAAGCTCTTCTGCAGACAAAGGAAAATAATCGCTGTCGGCAGTGTACAGATCAGTACACCTAACATCAGCATTCCGTAATCTACACTATAGCCACTCTTTAAATTTGCTACTAACATCGGCATTGTAACCTCATTTTTATCCTGAAGGATAATTGTTGGCCACAGATAATTGTTCCATGCATTCATAAATGTTACCGTCATAGCTGCACCATAGGTAGATTTCATAACAGGAATAAACATCGTAAAGAAAATCTTAATCTCGCTTAATCCCTCTAATCGTGCAGCCTCAATAATATCATGAGGGAAAGATCTTGCTGCCTGACGGAACATCATAATCAAAAATGGCGTTGAAATAGAAGGCAATGCCAGTGCAATCCAAGTATTTACAAGCTTCCATGATGCAAACAGCTTAAATAATGGAATCATAATAGCAACAAACGGAAGCATCATTGCAAGCAGCAGGATATTCATTAAAATATCCTTTCCCTTATCATGATAAATCTCAAAACCATAACCTGCAATTGAGCAGACAAGAAGTGAGATTACCGTTATTACAATCGCATTTCTAAAAGAGTTAAACATTGCAAGACCTAAATTTTGTGTCTCAATCAATGTCCTATAATTTTCCAACAGATGAGTTCCAGGAATCAGCTTTCCTCTAACAATGTCGATGCTGGCGTTTGTCGCACCTGATATCATATAATATAGAGGAAACGCTGACAGAAAACTTGCAAGAACCAAAATCACATAGGATATTGTTGTTTTTACTTTAGTCACGTTTATCACCTACTTTCATCTGAATCGCTGACAGAATTGCCACGCTTACCAAAATAAATACTGAAATTGCTGCGGCATAATTAAATTTTGGTGTCTCTACAAAGGAAATATTATAAACATAATGTGCCAGTGTCATAGTCGATTTTCCTGGACCTCCGCCCGTCAGGTTCACTGACTCATCAAACAACTGCAATGTTCCTGATGTGGACATAATTGCAGTTAACAAAATGGTCGGCTTTAACAGTGGAATGGTGATACGTGTAAACTGCTTGAATGGACTTGCACCGTCAATGTAGCTTGCCTCATAGACTGAATAATCAATATTCTGCAATCCAGCAAGATAAAATACCATATTGTAGCCAGTCCATCGCCAAATCAATGCAATTACAATTACAAAACGTGCTGCCCATGCATCCTGGAACCAATTTACTGGTGTCAAACCAATCGCTGCAATAACATTGTTAACAAGACCATCCTGCGCAAACAAAGATTTGAAAATCATAGAATATGATACAAGTGATGTCGCACATGGAAGGAAAATCAATGTACGGAAAATACTTTTTCCTTTAATCTTTGGATTATTCAGAAGCTGAGCAAGACAAAGTGCCAAAATTAACATAATCGGCACTTGGATCAAAAAGTAAAATACAGTATTAAACAAGCATTGTTGGAATGTTTTATCCTTTAAGATTCTCTTATAATTTGCCAATCCTGCAAAAGTGCTTGCACCACCTGTACCCTTTTTTGAAAAAGAAAGCACAAATGCCTGCACCATCGGATAAAAGCAGAATATAAAAATGAGAAGTGCGGCTGGAATTAAGAAAAACCATCCTGTAAGATTATGTCTTTTTTCCAGGCTCATCTTTGTTTTTTGTCTTTTCACGTTAACCACGCCTTTCTATTTTGTAATTATTCAGAGCCATGCAAAAATGCTTTCTGTAGATGTCTGTATTAAAGCAGAAATTCAATTTTTATGGCAAATATGATGATAAAAATATACCGGGAACGCACTGCATTCCCGGTACCAGAATTTTCTTAATTACTCGCTAATGTTAAACTCAACGGTATCCTGTGCATTCTGAATCTCTTCATCAATGTCAGCATCATTCTGAACCACATTTGTAACAGCATCCGTCAGTGCACTTCTGATATCAGAATAATATGCGCCATAATCAATTCCCGGAACCTGTCCTGCAAATTCAACGATATCCTTATATACAGCCTGTCCGCCGTAGAAATCAGAAGTCTCATTGTATACATCAGACTCTGCAGCTGGCAGATAACTTGCGATTGCACCTGCATTTACAAGCAGATCATCGTAAAGATCAACATCTGCGCCAAAAGTAGAGTTCAAGAAATCAAAAGCAAGTTCTGTATTCTTGCAGTTAGAAGATACTGCCCAACTCGCACCGCCACAGTTTGCGTAGTTTGTTGCTCCCTCGATATCATCAAGTGCCGGCATATTTACGATCGCCCACTTACCAGACTGATCCTCTGCTGCCTGAATGGAAGACATGATCCAACATCCCTGAATAACGCCTGCTGCTGTTCCCTTGTTCATGGAAGCGATATACTGATCCCAGTCAGTGTAGTCTACCATGATACCCTCGTCGATCAGTTGCTTATATACTTCAATTGCTGCCTTCAGTGCTTCGTTATCTACAAGTTTAACTTCGCCATCTACAATCGGAGATGCGCCTGCAGACTGCAGCATCTCAATTACGATCTCTGAACCGCCTGAGCTTGTCAGCATCGGAACATCATTTGCTTCTACTACCTTCTTTGCCAGCTCGATAAATTCAGACCATGTAGTATCCATGAAATCTTCTACCTTAAGTCCAGCCTTCTCTACCATATCAGAACGAATTGCCATGATGGTCGCACCATTATCAAACGGAACACCATAATTCTTTTCATCTACTGTAGAGTCTGCCAGCTTACCTGCTGAGAACTGTGAAAAATCAATTCCTGAATCTGTTAACTCAGTGAAAATCTCCGGATAATTAGTTACATTCTTATGGAAAGAATAATCCTGCATTAAAAAGATATCTGGCAGTGTATCATATGTACCAGCCTCTGCTGCTGTAATCAGGCTCTGCTCAATATCAGAGTAAACCTTCTCCTGAATGTCAAGCTTGAAATTCGGGTGATCCTTCTGGTATGCAGCCTCAGCCTGCTTCATTGCATATACGTTGAATGTAGGATCCCAACACCATACTGTTAATGTCTCCTCTTCATCTGCTGCGTAAACATTCTGTGCAATTCCTGTAGTTCCTGCAAGCGCATATGCAAACATAGCTGCTGCCGGAAGGACTGCTGTTAATTTCTTTCTCATAATAAATTCCTCCTTAAAAATTTGTTTTTCTGTTCTTGATGATCTTATTATAACTTTCCCATCTCCTTATTTCTACTTTTATATTGCTCTGTTTTGTTATTATCTTGCTATTTCAAGCGTTTTTTTGCGATTTCACGTCTATATTTTTCAGCATTTTATATTCTTTCTCAGGATAAAATACTATTTTATCGTATATTTTAACAGTTTTTTCTTTTGACTTTATCGATATTGCTCAGCAATATTCTTTAAATTTATAACAATTTATTATAAACTTTTCTTTTTTTCTATGCTATCATAGCATTACGACGATTCTTTTTCACTGAAAGGAGATTTTATGGCAGATGAACGTTACGACATCTCAATTACAAAAGAATATTTAATCCGAAACAAAGCTAAGCTTCTTTATATTTCCTCCGCTACCTACAGCGGCGACTGGCTTAGCACACCTCATACACACTATTGCTCTGAACTTTTTTATGTTCTTGAAGGCATTGGACAGTTTCAGGTAGAAGACAAAATCTTCCCTGTTAAAGCAAATGATTTAATTATCATCAATCCAAATATTTCACACACTGAGCTTGGACTTCACTCCCATCCAATGAAATATATTGTACTTGGCATTGAAGGTCTGGAACTTTCCTCTGAAAATGATCATTCCAATTTTTGTATTGTTAATTTTAAAGAAATTAAGGATACAATGGTTTTCTATTTACAGATGATGCTAAAAGAAATTGAAACACGTGCACCTGGGCATGAAGCTATATGTCAGGATTTAATGGAAATTCTTATTGTTCTTTTTGGACGCCAGACAAATTTCTCAACAATTCTTACTCCAGCAAACAAGAAAGCTTCTCACCTATGTGATTCTGTACGCCGGTATCTCAACCAAAACTGTGAGGAAGATATCACACTAGAACAGTTGGCAAGATTTTCTCATGTCAACAAATATTATCTTGTTCATGCATTTACTAATGAATATGGCATTTCTCCAATCAATTATCTTATGCAGGCACGTGTCAAAAAAGCTGAAAAATTGCTGACCACAACTGATTATTCTATGTCCGTAATTAGCAGTTCCTGTGGATTTGCTTCATCTGGCTATTTCTCACAGACATTTAAGAAAATTACAGGCCTCTCTCCGAGTGCTTATCGAAAGAAAAGCAAATCAGAACACGAAGCAAATAATTAAAAATAAGGTGTCAAAAACAGACTTTAAACTGTTTTGACACCTTTTTCTTACTATATGGATTATATTTTTATAGATCAGTTTTCACTCGCCAGTCTAAGCGGTTCCTGTCCTCTAAGTTCTATCACAGGTCCGCCTGTATGCTCCACGTAAGCGCGTGTAATACGTACACGGCCAATATTATCATCCTTTGGAATCTCATACATGATATCAAGCATAAAATCTTCTATAATGGCTCGAAGTGCTCTGGCTCCCGTATCCTTTTTTAATGCCTTTGCAGCAATTGCCTCAAGTGCATCCGGCTCAAATATAAGATCTACTTCATCCATTGCAAGAAGCTCTCTGTACTGCTTTAAAAGTGCATTCTTTGGCTCACTCAAAATTCTTGTCAGCATCTTCTCATCAAGTGCATCCAATGTAAAGACAATCGGAAGACGTCCCAAAAACTCTGGAATCATACCAAAGTTTCTAAGATCCTCTGTCTCAACATAGCGAAAAATATTCTTCTCATTATCATAGTGATCTTTAAGCTCTGCATTAAAGCCCATCGAAGATTTCTTTGCCAGACGCTCGCGAATGACCTGATCAAGATCTGGAAAAGCGCCGCCACAGATAAATAAAATATTAGTCGTATCTACCGTTACCATAGGCACCATCGCATTCTTGCTTGATGCACCAACAGGAACTTCTACCTCAGCACCTTCAAGAAGCTTTAACAGACCCTGCTGAACACTCTCACCATTTACATCACGATGATTTGTCTCTCTTTTTCTTGCAAGCTTATCAATCTCATCAATAAACACAATTCCCGTCTGTGCTTTCTCCACATCATTGTCTGCTGCTGCAAGAAGCTTACTGATAACACTCTCAATATCATCACCGATATAGCCAGCTTCCGTAAGAGATGTTGCATCTGCAATAGCAAGCGGCACATCAAGAAGCTTCGCTAATGTCTTAACTAGATATGTTTTACCGCTTCCTGTCGGTCCAATCATAAGCATATTTGATTTTTCAATCTCAACATCCTTTTTTTGCTGAAGTGCTGCCACTCTTTTGTAATGATTATATACAGCAACAGACATAACCTTCTTTGCGTGCTCCTGACCTACAACATACTCATTTAAGCTTGCATGAATCTGATGCGGAGACGGAATTGCCTTTAAATCAATTGGCTTTACCTGATCATCTGGTTTCTTTTTCTTAATTTTTTGTTTTTCCGGCATTCCCATATTCATGCCACTCATCATATTCATCAGATCATCTGGCATCCCAGCAAATGGAAACCCCTCTGGGATTCCAAACATTTTCGGGAAATTACCACTGTTAACCTGATTAAATGCTTTTTGCATACAATCATTACATATAGTAATATCTGGAGAGATTGTGATCATCTTTCCTGCCTTGCTCTCTGGTCTGCGGCAGACATAGCAGACCTTCTCATATGCATCATGATCATCATTTCTATTGCTATTAGCATTGCTGCTATTATTATCCGCATTTATTACATTTGTATCATTATCATTTGCATTCTGATTTGCCATAACGAAAACTCCTCAATCTTTCTATTTTATTGACTGATCAGCAGCCAGCCTGCTGCACAAATAGATCCAGTCATTACCTATCGATTTTTCATATCCCTTGTAGTATACTTGATACACGAAAGAAAAACAAGATTTTTCGAAAAAAAGACTGGCAGATTTCTCCACCAGTCCCTAAAATTTTTATAAAGTGAGTTCAACTATATAATGATACCCGCGCCTATCATGCGCAAAACCGTCCCTTAGGGCTTAATCGCTGCTTTGCAGCTGTTGTATCAAATTAGTTATCGATCAGCTTCTTTGTATCCTTCCAGCTCATCAGACTTCTTAACTCCTCGCCAACCTTCTCAACTGGATGCTCAGCCTGCATACGTCTCATAGCCAAGAAGTGTGGCATACCAACCTTACTCTCTAACAGCCATTCCTTAGCGAATGCTCCGCTCTGGATATCAGCCAGAACCTTACGCATTGCGTTCTTAGTATCCTCAGTAATGATCTTCGGTCCAGTGATGTAATCACCATACTCAGCAGTATTGGAGATGGAGTATCTCATTCCAGCAAAACCAGACTCATTGATCAGATCAACGATCAGCTTCATCTCATGAATACACTCAAAGTAAGCTGACTCTGGCTCATAACCTGCCTCAACAAGTACCTCATAACCAGTCTTCATCAATGCACAAACACCACCGCAAAGAACTGCCTGCTCACCGAACAAGTCAGTCTCAGTCTCCTGACGGAATGTTGTCTCCAGAACACCTGCTCTTGCGCCACCGATAGCCAATGCGTAAGCCAGTGCCAGATCATGTGCCTTACCAGTAGCATTCTGATGAACAGCGATCAGACACGGAACACCCTTGCCTTCCTGATAAGTAGAACGTACTGTGTGACCTGGTCCCTTCGGTGCGATCATTGTAACATCAACATCTGCCGGCGGAACGATCTGATTGAAATGGATTGCAAAGCCATGAGCGAACATTAACATCATACCTGGTCTTAAGTTCGGAGCTACACTCTCATTGTACATAGCTGCCTGCTTCTCATCATTAATCAGAATCATGACAATATCTGCTCTCTTAGTAGCCTCTGCTGCTGTATATACTTCAAATCCTTCTGCTTCTGCCTTTGCCCAAGACTTGGACCCCTTGTACAGACCAATAATGACATTGCATCCAGATTCCTTTGCGTTCTTTGCATGTGCATGTCCCTGGCTGCCATATCCGATAATTGCAATGGTCTTACCCTCCAGTAAAGACAGGTTGCAGTCCTTCTGATAATAAATTGTTGCCATAACTTTATCCTCCATATAGTGTTGTAGAGCAGCTGCCCTACTAAATATGCAAAACAAGACTCTAATATTAGAGAGTTGCAATGTCGCGTTTTAATATAACTATTGATATGTTTTAAAGCATTTCCATTAGGAAAGGCTATTTTCAGAACCTCTTGACAAACCTGTGATACCAGTTCTTGCTAACTCAAGTATCGTAAACTTCTCAAGAAGCTTTTTGCAAGCATCCAGCTTGCTTTCATTTCCGGTAAGCTCAACCATCATAGATTCTTCTCCGACATCTACGATCTTTGCACGGAAGATATCTGCAATCGCAATTACCTGCGCTCTTTCCTCCGGTTTTGCTGCTACCTTAATCAAAATCAATTCTCTACAGACAGACGCATCAGCAGGCAGCATCTGAATCTTTGATACATCTACCAGCTTTGCGAGCTGCTTTTCAATCTGCTCAAGCACCTCTGGCTCACCCTCTGCCACAACTGTCATTCTGGAGTGACGCTTATCCTGTGTCTCTCCAACCGTCAGGCTGTCAATGTTATAACCTCTGCGGCTGAATAATCCGGCAACGCGGCTCAGCACACCGGCTTCATTATCTACCAACAATGAAAAAACAACTTTATTACTCATGTAATCACCCTTGTATCCTTCCGATTCAACGCTTTCGCTGCAAACATCCCAAATATTTTTTTGGCTGCCTGCACGACTAATCATAACAATGTTTAGTTTCATTGTCAAGTGACAAATTTAATGTTGATCCGTGCGAATTTAATCTCTTTCGCCCTTTAATCTCATTTAATTTGATGTGCAATCGACTTTTATTGATTTTTTGTAACTTCCTACTACATGTGTAAAATCTTTTTTTCAACTACAAATCACCGACAAATTTTATTCCATATTTAAACATTTTGTCCAAAATGGAAAATGATTCAAAGCATATTCGCTCCAAATAGGTAAAAACTAAAACAAGATCCACTAGAAAGGACTACAATTATGGAAAAACTTTCAAAAAATATAGATATCAACATGAACTATCTTTCCAAGCTTCTTTGTATCAACAAAAGCTTTGATCTTATCACACGTGTCATTGAATTAAAAGGACACAAAGCTGCTATTTACTGCATTGATGGCTTTGTCAAAAGCGACACACTTGAAAAGCTTTTGGAATTTATGTTTAAAAAAACAGACTCCTTCAAACAGCCTGAAGATTTTCCAACGGATGCATCTTCTTTTTTGACCCTCTTGCTTCCCTACTGTGAAATCAAACTGGAAGCAAACTTTGCGCCTGCCGTCACCTCGCTATTAAAGGGAATGAGCCTTCTTATTATAGATGGCTATGATCAGCTTTTTATAATAGACTGCCGCAGCTACCCTGCAAGAAGCATATCTGAACCTGACAAAGATAAAACCATGCGCGGCTCTCGCGACGGTTTTGTTGAAACACTTGTATGTAATACTGCCTTGATACGGCGGCGAATCCGCGATCCGAAGCTAATCATGGAAATGCAGCAGGCTGGAACACGCTCCAAAACAGATATCTGCTTATGCTATTTAGACGATCTTGTTGATAAAAAGCTTTTATCATCTATACGGAAACGGATTCAAAATATCACTGTACAATCACTTACTATGAACCAAGAAAGTTTAGCTGAATGTATTTTTCCATACAAATGGTTTAATCCATTTCCCAAATTTAAATTTACAGAACGCCCTGACGCTGCATGCGCTGCCGTATTTGAGGGCAATCTGATAATACTTGTTGATAACTCTCCAAGTGCCATGATTCTTCCTTCTTCTTTGTTTGATATTGTTGAGGAAGCAGACGATTATTATTTTCCTCCGCTCACCGGCACCTACCTTCGCCTAACAAGAGCTCTGATTGCACTCATGACATATTTTGTTCCCGTTTTGTATCTACTTTCTACCATGCACCCAACAATGCTTCCTGATTGGTTATCATTCATTGCTATAAAAGATAATATCAATGTTCCCATCATCTTGCAGCTTCTTATTTTAGAGCTGGCGCTTGATGGCCTTCGTCTTGCAGCTGTAAACACACCAAATATGCTGTCCACACCTCTTAGCATCACAGCTGGTATTGTCTTAGGTGAGTTTTCAGTTAAATCTGGCTGGTTCAATTCGGAATCTATGGTCTATATGGCATTTATTTTTGTAGCCAATTATACACAATCAAGCTACGAATTTGGTTATGCACTCAAATTTATGAGAATACTGACTCTTATTTTAACTGCTATTTTCGACTTCTGGGGCTTTGCCGCAGGTGTTATTTTATTTATCAGCTCCATGATCTGCAACAAGACGATAAGCGGCTATCCTTATCTGTATCCAGTCATTCCATTCTCATGGAAGGCACTTTCAAGGCGATTTTTCCGGTCACGGCTTACAGACGTTGAATCCAAATAAATGACCACTGTTTTCAGGAATCTCTTGTCTTTTTCTGTCTACTCATGGTATACTGACTGCAGTTTGTAAGCGCAGACAGATTCCTATGGTATCTGCTGCAGAAAGGTTAAAGGTATTCCATGATTAAAATAAAAGACTTTACTGAATTGACAGAAAAAGATAAAGCTTCCATCCGTGAGCTTATTGATGACTGTATCCGCTATGAGCAGCTTGAACTTGCTGTACCAGATTTGAATGAAGAAGACGGCACTGCATATTTATATTATCAGTCTTCAAAAAATCCAAAGCTCATCAGTGTACTTTTTTGCTATGATCTTGAGGATTATCTCGAGGTTAGTGCCTTCACAAGTCCTGCTCATCGCTGCCAAGGTGCTTTCACAAGTCTGTTCCAGAAGCTTATGGAGGGATACGAGGAAACACCAGTATGCTTCTATCCAGATGGAAACAGCTATGATGCGCTGATGACAATGGAAGTATTAGATTGTGAATATAGTGGAACAGAGCATTTAATGAGGTTAGAGAAAAGACCTGAGGTAGCTGGGGATGCTGCAATTGCAGAAAATAATACCACCGTTACTCTTTATCCGGCAACAAAAGATGACTTACTTGCACTTGTCGCAGTTCACAGTGCCGCCTTCGATATGGAAAAAGAAGATTCCATCGCATTCTTAGAGCAGTCATTTGATACTGGAGAAACCATCTGGTGCATTGCTGCAGGCGGTACAATTGTCGGCCTTGTATTAACTTCAATCCAGCCAGACCAGACAAATCTCTATGGACTTGCAATTCATCCTGAGTATCAGAAAAAAGGCTATGGCCGCGATGCAGTAAACGTGCTTTTGCAAAAGCCAGAGATCACCTTCCCAGTTACACTACATGTGACAGAGGAAAATGAGGCTGCGTTTAAGATTTATAAAGGGATGGGATTTGTTACTACACAGGAATTGATGGAGTATTGGTACTAACTAATGTAAGGCAACAAAAATTCACACGACAAAAATGCCGCTGGTCATATGACTCGCGGCATTTTTTCACCTTTTTCTTGTCTTATTCAACGCTTTCCTTGCCTTTGCAATTGCCTTCATATCTGCACTTTTTCTGCTTTCGACATGAAGTGAACGATACAGTTCAAAACGCTCTTTTGATAATTGGCCATTCTCCAATGCCTGCCTTACAGCACAGCGCGGTTCGTTTGTGTGTGTACAGTCACGAAAACGACACTGCGACGCCAGTTCTGCAATATCTTCAAATGTATCATCAATTCCTTCGTCTACATCACAAAGTCCAATCTCTCTCATACCTGGCGTATCTATTATGACAACATTATTCGGTAGTTCAATCATTTCTCGATATGTTGTTGTATGGTGTCCTTTCGCATCTTTTTCACGAATCTCACCTGTTTTCATAATCTCTGTTCCTGCTAATGCATTGACAAGTGTTGATTTTCCAACACCTGAGGATCCTAGAAGTGCAATTGTGTTTCCTGTCTGCAGATACACCTGTAATTTATCCATCCCATCACCTGTCAAAGCACTGACCGCATGAACTTCTATCTGTGGAAGCATTTCTATAAGCTGTTCTTTTAGTTTTTCCACATCTGGACATAAATCTGCTTTGGTCAAAATTACTATCGGCTGTACGCCTTCCTGCAAAACAGTTGCCGCATAGCGTACTGCACGATTGACACTAAAATTGTCATTTAACGACATGACAAGAAAGGCATAGTCAATATTTGCTGCCATTGGCTGTTCTTTCATACTTTTTGCCGTATCTGGACGCGTCAGAAAATTTTTTCGTTCACAGATCTCTATAATTTTTGAATCGCCTTTTGGATTGTAACGAAATGTCACATAATCTCCAACTACTGGGAACATAGTTTCTTCCTTATAAAATTTCCCACTTAATTTTGCCTGAATCTCCTTTTCCAAATATCGAACCAGGTAACTATTTTTCTGTACTTCGCTGATACGCCCTATGCACTGTTCATCAAATACGTCCAGTTCTTTTATGCCTTCTTCTGTCTGATGATATTCTTCTTTTCTTTCTTTCAATTCTAATCTCTCCTGTCTTTATGCCAGAGGCCTAATGACCTCTGTTTTTTACAAGATTATAGAAATTCAACTTGTATATGTCAATATTACAGGTGTCCCGAGAATTTTTCCATCAATTCTTGCTCTAATGCCCTCACGGGCTATCACCACATCACCTGATACTCTCCAAATCCAAAGCTACTGTTTTTTCCAATATGCAGTAATTCTCCTGCAAACAGCAGTTTCATTGTATCTTCATTTGCACCATCAAACCAAACTTTTCCTTTGATTCCACGAAGTGTCATTGCACTGTCTCTTCTATTTGAATAGCGATTAACTCCTTCTAATCTTGACTGTTGGCGCGTAGTAACAGCTGTCTCTGGCGTTTCATCCCAGAATATTTCTGCTTCGATGCCTTCAAAGCAGTCCAGCATATAAAGGCGACGGCGAATGGACGCGATGATTGGATCCATTTGAAGATCACGAATAAATTCTCCCTGATATTTTACCGTGAATGGTGTATGAAATGCCAACATCCCTGAATAACAGGCGTCACTTACATGAGAAAAACTTTTCTGCTGTTCTTTTGGCAGCTGTGATTCCTGTAGCTGTACTTTTTTTAGCTGTCTCATTCGGTAATCAATATATTCTCCCAGCGTGGAAATTTGATAGTTTCCCATTTGAATGCTGTTATTTACAAGAATATCCTGCCAATACTGATTTTTAACAGAAACAATAATAAAATGTGCCTGATGCTTGCCAAGACCTGATGCTCCGAGCATACTGATTGCCTGAAGATATTGATTAAAGTAAACAATATTTTTTCCGAAGAGAATTAGCTGAAAGCTCAACTGATCTCCCTGATAAAACTCTTCCTTATAATTATCACATTCAAGCACATAGCCTACGCTCTCGCCCGTTGTCACAAAAGATGGCTTCTTTTCATATTTAGAATACATGATGCGCTGCACGATACATTCATCTAAAAAATCACATTTTTCACATTCGCGCCCACGCACGCAATTAGCACGCAGCAGCATTTCACCGATTCCACCACGAATAGCAGATACCTTCTGTTTAGGCAGCATGGTATCCCCTGTAAATTGTACTACAAATGTAAGTTTTGTATAGCGAATGTCCTGTGACTTTATTAACAGCTGACTCATGCTGCACCTCCTTCTTCATTTTCACTACAAAGCCTCTTCTGCAAATATACTTGTATTGGCTTTGATTTTAATATCTGCTTAATCGAATAAACGATAAAACTCATCCTTATATCCAGCCATGTGATCCCACACTGCAGGACTAAGCATCTTCTTCTCTGCCATTTCCTCAAGCTGTAGAAGTGTTACCTTGATAACATCCTCTGTTTCTCCCTCTTCAAGATGAACCTCATCAAGTGCCACATCTTTAAAAACGGCATAATTATCGCCAAGGAACTGACCAATATGATTATCTCCAAGCTCAATCAGCTCATCTTCTTCAATCTGAATGCCTGTTTCTTCCTTAAGCTCACGCACAATGGCATGTCTGCTTGTCTCTCCTGAAATCATATGACCGCCTGTGTTCTCCCACTTACCAGGTGCATAACGTTTCTGACTGCTGCGCTTTGTGAGCAAAATCTTTTTTTCACTGTCAATTACCCAGATACCAACACAGTACAGGCAATATCCATACGGAACATTCTCGCCTGCCTGAATGGTCTTTCCTGTTTTTCTGCCCTGCTGATCATATAAGTCCCATTTTTCCTGTTTTGCCTGCATAGTGTTTTCCTCTCTTCCTCTTTACTTCTACTATTTTCCAATTAAGTCTACTAGGAGTTGCCCACTTTGTCAATATATGATATGATAATACAAAAATAGCAGGTTCATTTAACATTACAGTTCACGGCAAAGCCCCATGAACAATAACTCATTACACAGGAGGTCTTACTATGAATTTTTCTTTATCACCAGAAAACGTTTCTGCATGGCGTGAGGGCCATGTTATGAATGATATCGTATTTAATCTCGGATGCTGCTGTCCAGGACAGGGCACTGAGGAAGTCTTTTCTTATATTGAAGTGATATATAAGAATGGAAAACGCCATTATTTCTATGAAAATCAAACCGGCTTTGACCGCTTTGAAAAAGATTTCTATGACAAGCGTTTTACCTCATTTCATGAGTTCTGGACAACAGAAGAGCTTGCCGAGGAAAAACGTGACCTGTTCTCTTTCCGCTACTATGTACGCCGCCCAGAAGATGCCTATACACATCTTACCACTTCTGAGATGGATGAATTAAAGACAAAGCTTCCGGCTTCCTGTAAGAAGCCAGATCGCATCACACAATTTCATCACTATGATCGCACGGTTAACTATCACGAAGACTCAGAAAGCTAAACTTGAAGTATCAAGGTCACGCAAAACACCTTACAAAACAGCAAAATATCCAGACACTCGCATTCTCTTTCGAAGCAATGTCTGGATATTTTTATGTTTTTTGATACAAAAGTTTACTCTATAGTCACTAGCTCATACTCTATACTTCCAAAACCAAGCTCTGCAGCTGCCTCAATTGTATGAACTTCGTGTCTATCATTGCACTCTCACGACCCGCTAGACTTGTAGTGGCGCACGCCAACGCGCCACAGCACATAACACGGGATCAAAAAAATAACAGCAAATAGTGGCATTACCATGTTCCAGAGAGAAGTAGTTCTTCCTAGCAAATATAAGAGCGGATAATACTGAATCAGCGCATACGGAACAATCACGGTACAAAACTGCAGCATGCGCTTTCCGTAGATTCCAATCGGATATTTGCCATATTCTCTTGCACCATCTGTTAACACATTCATAAATTCGAGTCCATCTAGTGTGAAAAAGCAAAGTGCTGCATATACCATGAACAATCCTGAAAAAACTGCTGCCCCACCGATCAGCATGAAAATCACAGTCAAGATCCGCAGCAAATTCCAATCAATTTGTACGTGCATAACACCATAAATAAACAAGATAATTGCTTGAAAGCTTCTTCCGATTCTTGATAATTCAAATTTGCTTCCTAATACCTGCAAGATTTCGTTGCGTGGTCTTACAAGGACTCGATCAAACTCGGCATGGCGCACCATTCCAGAAAATGAGTCAAAGCCTCTTGCAAACATTTCTGCCAATGAAAACTCAACCAAAACAAGTGCATAGCAAATCAATACTTCACTATAGGTAAAACCTTTCACCTCGTGGAATCGCTGAAACATGAATGTAATTCCCATAAACACGTTAAATGAAAACAAAAACTGGCCAAGTGTCGTCAAAAAGAAGGAAGTCTTATACTGCATTGCACTTCGAATATGAATACTGATATAGTGCAAATACAGACGAACTGCTGAAATCCTTGCATTCTCAGCTTTCATGTTGCCTCTACTTCTTTTTCTGTGCCTTTTTTCATTTTGATTTCCATTATGATTTCTATTTTTGTTTCTTTCGATTCTTCTATTCATTCTTTCCATGGCTCACCCTCCCTGCACAACTAGCTTTTTTTCAGCAAATTTAGCAAATCGCCATCCAGCTCCAACAAGCACAATGAGCCAAAATATTTGAAGAAAAATTGCCTCTGCCATGGCTCGACCTGATAAATCGCCTGAATAAATTCGAAATGGCACATTCTGCATAGCAGCAAACGGAAGCACCTTTAACACACGCTGTACCACCTCTGGCATAAATGGAAGCGGCACAATTTGCCCCGATAAAAGCTCACAGGCAGACGCGTAAAAAATGCGAATTCCTTGGGCTGAAATCGTGAAGCAACAGCTGGTATAAATAATCACGCCAATTGCAACTGTTACTAGTGTTCCAAGTATCATTGTCAGTAAAAATAAGAAAAGCGTCATTGGATCCTGTGGAAGCATCAATCGATATGGCTTTGGCAAAAATAGAGCCACCAATAAAATTGGCGCACAACGAAGCAATGCCTTTGACACACGGTTCGCGACACTTCTTGCAAACCACATCGAATAAATATGTATCGGGCGGCACATCTCATAGGCAATATTTCCATCCACGATAGATGAAAATATTTCTGCTTCCATCATCCATGCCATGAACAATGCCAAAAATGCCTGCTGCAGCCAAATATAGCTGGCGACAGCTTCAAAGCTCATTGGAAAGGCAGACGCATCTGCCTGATAAAATGCTCTAAAGACAAGAAGTTCCATAAATCCCCATGTAAACTGGGTGACAATACCAGCAGCCGCAGCCGCGCGATATTGTAATCCCATCAAAAAGCGCATGCGAAAAAAAGAGAGATACTTTTTCATTTGACTCATCCCCCCCTCTTAAATCTCAAGGCTGCGATACAGCTTTACAACTGCCTCGTCCATGGATGAGGCACCCTGCTTTAACTCTTGCGGACTGCCGTCCATCAATATACGCCCTTTTCCGATCAACATAATACGATGCGTAATTGCTTCGATATCCTGCATATCGTGAGTAGTCAATATTACTGTTGTTTTGTGGATTTGATTGAGCTGCTTAATAAAATCACGCACGGCAAGTTTCGACACTGCATCAAGTCCAATCGTTGGTTCATCCAAGAAAAGAATGCTTGGACTGTGAAGTAGCGATGCAGCAATCTCACAGCGCATTCGCTGTCCAAGTGAAAGCTGTCTTGCCGGTGTTTTTAATAGCTCTGATAAGTTTAGAAGTTCTGTCAGTTCTTCGAGATTATTTTTATACATTGCCTGTGAAATGGAATAAATATCCCGCAAAAGTTCAAACGAGTCAATTACTGGCACATCCCACCAAAGCTGGCTTCGCTGCCCAAACACAACACCTATATCCTTTACATAGGAAATGCGATCCTTCCATGGAATCTTTCCGTTGACAACACAAGTTCCCTCATCCGGCGTTAAAATACCGCTGAGTACCTTAATTGAAGTGCTTTTACCAGCTCCATTTGGACCAATATAGCCGATTGTCTCTCCGTCCTCAATCTGAAAACTGATGTGATCAAGTGCGTGAATTTCTTCATATTCACGCCGAAATAAACTTCGGCATGCTTCTCTCATGCCTGCTTTTCTCTTTGCAACCTTATAGGTCTTACATAAATTTTGTACTGTAATCATCGTACTTCCTCCTGGTAGTCATACAAAAACTGTCACGGTTCTCACATATGTGTGAACTGTATCTTGCCAAGTAGGTCTGCCTTTTATGGATTTTGCCATAAAATACCTATCTGATCCGGTTTGTCCCGCCTTCGGGCCCGTCCGTTCTAGGGTTTGTCCGTTCTCGTACATGCTGTACATTCTTTTGCAAAAGGACTTTTACTATAGCGTATTTTCAGGTATATGTCAAGAACTTATTCTTCACATTCTGCAAATCTCAGCTTTTAATTCTTCTGGTGAATTAATCTCATACGGATGGCTGTTTAATCGGATTGTTGAATGAAGGCACGCACCTGTCTCCTTTTTTGTAAGGGTCTGCCCACAAAATGCCGCCCAAGCTGCCTCTTTAGGCACACCATAGCGCTGCAATGCAAAAACTTCCTCATATTCGTGAGCCAACAGCTTTGGATCAGAATAAAAATCAGTGCCGCAAGTCATGCGAACACCTTCTTTTACACAATATTCTACTGCTTTTTGATGTGCTATAACAGCCGGACGCGCATGCTCTGCAAAAAATGATGCGACCTGCAGTGGATTATCATTAGCGGCAAGCAGCTGATAAATTGCTGCTGTCGGGACATAGAGTATGTTTTTTGATGATAATTCATATGCCTGTCTTTGATTCATGTAAATACCATGCTCGACTGAATCCACACCTGCCTCAATGCACCAGTCTAGGCTGTCTCCGCCCCATGTATGAACCATGACAAGTTTTCCAGCCGCATGATAGTCTTGTACCAGCTTAAAAAATATTTCTTTTTTCATTGTTGGAATCAGTACTTTCTCTGGTGGTGCACCGACACCGCCTGTTGCAAAAATCTTTACCCACAGACTATTTCGTTTTTTTATACAATTCTGAAAAGCACTGTCTTTAGCATTTTCACCATTCACCATTCCAGAGCATTCGACAACAGAAAGCGCATTTTCTTTAGTGCTTTGTTTCCATGCATCTGCCTTGATGCACTCTAACCCGCCTGCATCGCGAACTATACGAAAACCCATAGCAGCAAGTTCATTAAGGCAGCGCTTAATGCACCCTTCTACATCCAAGCTACTTCTCTTTTCCTGATCATCATGATCAAAATCAGTCCACCCTGCATGGAGGTGGAAATCTACAAAACCTGGAATTTCATATTGTATCTGACTGATGCCATCTAACACTTTTGAATCGGTCACATCTGTTTGTGCTTTTAATTTGTTTGAATTATCTGCCTGATCTACATAAATTTCTTTTATCCAATCTGCTCTCTTTTCCATGGTTTCTTCCGTTTCCTCTCATTGACTTTTCTCTCATCTTTCACGGTCCACTTCTTCACTCTAAATACGGCAGAGTTGGCACACTGTCAAGCAGAAGTTTTCCATACTCTGTTTTAGGTTTAGCAAAAAAAGCTTCCTTTTCTCCTGTCTCTTCAATTTTTCCATCCTTCATTACAGCCACCTCATCACAGATATCATAAATAACACCCATATCATGCGAGATAAAAAGAATTGTCAGCCCCATCTCCCGTTTAAGTTCTTTGATTAACTGCAGCATACGAAGCTGCACTGAAACATCTAAAGCACTAGTTGGCTCATCTGCAATCAAAAATTTTGGTGAAACACAGAGCGCTCTTGCAAGTGCAATTCGCTGCTTTTGTCCGCCGGAAAAAGATGATGGAAAACGTGAAAGTGTATCTTCTGGAAGTTCCATGCGCTGTACCCATTCCTGACATTTTTTCTTTACATGCGCCCTGTCTGTAACTTTATGAAACAGCATTGCATCAGAAAGTATTTTTTCTATTGTGTGCTTTGGATTTAATGAACCTTCTGGATTTTGAAATACCATTTGAATTTGTTTACACTGCTGCTTGCGATGCAAATGCTTTTTCTTGCTATAAAGCATTTCTCCATCAAATACAACTTCTCCCGTATCAGCCTGCAAAAGCCCAGTGATAACCTTTGCCAGTGTTGACTTTCCTGAACCTGATTCTCCAACTAGACCAAGTACTGTATTTTTTTTAATATCAAGACTGACTTTATTTAATGCAGGGTATTCTTTGTATGATGCCTGAATATTTCTAATTTCTAAAAGTACATCACTTTTTTGCATTTTGCTGCCGCTCCTTCTTAATGATATGTTATTATGTTGGGGTCATCTATATGGAATACGCAAAATTGCTGACAAAAGCATTTTCGTATACTCATCCTTAGGTGTTAATAAAATCTCCTTTGTCGCAGCTCTTTCCACAATTTTTCCATGATGCATCACAGCAAGATGACTGCATATGCCTGCTGCCACTGCCAAATTGTGAGTGACGAACAATATGGCAAAATTCATCTCTTTTTGCAGCGACAAGATCAAATCAAGTGTCTGCTTTTGAACAGTAACATCAAGCGCCGTGGTCGGTTCATCACATAAAAGCACATCTGGGTTACAGGCAAGTGCCATGGCAATCAAAATTCTCTGACATTGTCCACCGGAAAGCTCTGATGGAAGGCGATCCTTTTTAGAAAGCTCTTTCGGTAAGCCAAGGCGCTCAATTAGCTCATTAGCGCGGCATACCGCTTCTTTTTTGCTCACATTTTGCCTTATCATAACAACTTCAATTAGCTGTGCAAAAACAGGACATAACGGATCGAGTGCACTCATCGGATTTTGAAAAATCATTGCCACATTTCCGTTAATCTTTTTTTCTTCATAGCTCTCTGAAAGATTTTTAGGAAGCAGTCCTATCAGGCTTTTTAATGTAAGTGTCTTTCCTGAACCTGATTCTCCAACTAGGCCAAGCGTCTCTCCTCGCTTTAACTGCAAAGAAAGATGATCGACAAGAAGTCGGCCATCTTTTCCAGTCACTATTAAATTTTTTACTGATACAATCGGTTCTACTGCTTTTAAATCTGATGCTATGGATTTCACTGTTTCAACTGAATCAGTCTGCTTTTCCATAAAATTCTTACATCCTTTCTTTTTCTTAACGAAAACGATCTGCAAGCCCATCTCCTATAAATGAGAGCGCCACTCCTGTATATACGACAAACATACCAGGCAAAACTGAAAGCCACCAGGCACTTGTCATAAAGGTTTGTCCCTCTGAGATCATGGTACCCCAATCTGGTGTGGGTGGTGAAATTCCAATGCCCAAGTATCCAAGCGTTACAATAATGACGAGAAGTCCAACCATATCTGTCATTAAAAGGACAATTGCCTGCGGAATAATATTGGGGAGCAATTCACAAAATAAAATTCGAATATCAGAGTATCCAAGAATCTTTGCTGCAGCAATCCACTCTGAATTTTTAAGTGCTGCACTTTGTCCTCGTGCTACCTTGCAGTAAATAAGCCATCCAACTAACAAATATGTGATAAAGATACCGTGCGAGCCTGCACCAGATGCAAATGCGATCACAATGACAAGCAAATAAAAGGGAAATGCGATAAACGTATCTGATGCCATTCCTACCAGCCAGTCAATCGCACCGCCAAAATATCCTGCTGCCATTCCAAGAGAAATACCTATTATAAATGGTGCTATCTCAGCCATAACCATAATCCATAGATCAGTTCGCGCAGCATACAGCGTTCTTGTGAATAAATCACGCCCTAATTGATCTGTTCCAAACAAGTGCTTTGCCCCAGGTGCCTGGAGAAACTCTACAAGATTTTGTCCCAGCGGATCATATGGGCAGATCACAGGCGCCAGTACAGCTAAAACTACCAGTAGACCCATCATAAAAAGGCCGATCCACAATGTCGGCGCATGTGTTTTTTTTATTTTTTTTATTTTTGCCTGTTTCATAACAATATGCGCCTTTGCCCTTTCATTTTACTTAATATGTTATACTGTCACAATTTTTACACTTTTGCCATTCGCGGATCAATCTTCTTTGCAATCAAATCAACAATCAGGCTAATAATGACAACAAAAAATGCGCAGTACAGCGTGATTCCCTCTACAAGTGGAAAATCACGATTGGATATTGCCTCAAATAATAGCTTTCCAATTCCTTTTACAGCAAATACCTGCTCAACCACAAGTGTTCCGCCTATTAAATAAGACAAATTGACAGAAAGCAGCATCAATGTTGGCACTACTGCATTATGAAGCACATGTTTCCATAAAATTACACGTCTTGGAAGCTTTGCTGCACAAAGCGTAAGCACAAAATCTGCATCAAGTGTTTCTATCAATTGCTCTCTAAGTGAACGCACAAGCGGCGGAATCTGCCCAAATGATACAGTTATTGATGGCAAAATCAAACTATAAATCATGCCTGCTGTCCCTTTTTTCAGACCGCCAACTGGAAACCACTTCAAATTGACAGAAAAAATAAGAATCAAAATTAGTCCGATCCAAAAAACAGGCATACCATGCGCAATAATAGGAATAATCCTAATTAAATGGTCTGCAATGCCATCTTTATGTGTGGCTGCCGTAAATGAAAGAAGCAGTGATATAACAATTGAAATAGTCATTGACATGACAACAAGCAAAAGTGTCACTGGTGCATACTGTAAAATCAGACTGCGGCACGATACGCCATATTTAATTGAATTGCCCGTATCTGCATGTAAAAATACATTTTGCAGAAAAATGAGAAACTGCTGCCCAAGTGAATCATTTAAATGCAGCTGCTCTCTTAATTGATTTACTGCCTCATCTGTCGCATGTTCTCCAAGAACCATAACAACTGGATCTCCTGGCACGAGACGAATCAGTAAAAAAACTGCTGCTGTAACAAGCGCAATGACAAGAGCTGCCCTAATAAGCGCTCTTGTCATCGTTTTATAACTATTATTCTTCAAAATAAACATCCTCAAAGTGGACACTTCCATTCGGCAATACAGTAAAGCCCTCTACATTATCTCTCAGTCCAACTACGTTCTCTGAATTATACAGTGGAATATATGGAACTTCATCTGCTAAAATCTGCTGCAGCTCTTCGTAAACTGCGGCACGCTCATCTCCGTCTGGTGTCACTTGTCCTTTTCTCATCAAATCTGCTGCTGTTTCATTGTTATAAGAAGTCCAGTAGCACTTGCTCCATCCATCTGGATCGACCTGAAATGCAAAAATAGAGTTTGCATCCGGATAATCAGCTGTTGCACTGTTGATCATCATAGAGAAATTTAAATCGCGGAAATCTGAACGGAATGTAGAAATTTCCTGTGCATTAATTTCAATATTGATTCCAATCTGTGCACCTGCTGCCTGAATGATCTGTGCCTCCTGAAGACGTGTATTATTTCCAGATGCGATGCTGATCGTAGTGTCAAAGCCATCAGGATATGCAGACTGTGCCAATTCTTCCTTTGCAGCGTCAATATCATACGAAAGCGCATTTACCGTATCATTTGTCTGATACAAAAGCGCACGCGGAAGAACAGTGTTTGCTATCTCTGCATAGCCAAAGGTTAATGCCTTTGTCAGTGACTCTCTGTCAATTGCCATTGCAAGTGCACGGCGTACATGCTCATCACTGAAGTGCTCATCAAGCGTATTAAAGAACAGTTCTTCTACATTATAGCTAAAGCTGGTTGCTGTCTTCGTATCAGCATTTCCATCTACATTTGATGCATTGCTAAGTGACAAATCCTCAATTCCGTCAATCTCACCTGCAAGCAGCTGATTAAGTGCCTGATTGTCATCATCTACTACTTTATATACCAGCTCATCAATATATGGCTTTCCTTCCTGCCAGTAATATTCATTCTTTACAAAAGTCAAATCTCCAGATGGATCCCACTCGGATACGGCAAATGGACCTGTACCGACTGGATTCTTGAAAAACTCCTCCTCAGTCTTTCCACCAAAATCCTTTGGAATAATTCCATTTGAGAAATTGGCAAGCTCTGAAAGAAATGGTGTGTAAGCTGTTCCTAGTGTAATCTCTACTGTCTTTTCATCCACTGCCTCAACAGATTTTACATCTGCCTCAATTGGAAGGGATCCTCCAACTTCAAGATGGCGCTCAATGGAAAACTTGACATCCTCTGCTGTCACATCTGTGCCATCGCTAAACTTTAAACCATCACGAAGCGTAAAGGTATATACAAGACCATCATCACTGATCTTATGATCTTCTGCCAGCCAGTCAATAATATTTCCATCGTTATCAAAAGTCACAAGTGACTCAAACACCTTATCAATTGCAAAGGCATTATTTTCTGTAATTTCCTGATGAAGATCAAAAGAGGTCGTAGAATCAGATCTTGCATAAGTGAAAGTTCCACCATATGTTGACTCCTCGCCTGCTAAAGCCAATGTACTGGCTCCAAGACTGAAAACAGCTGCCGCCGCTACTGCTGTAAGAATGTGATGTTTTCTCATAATCGTACCATGCCCTTCCATTCCCCGAAACAGACTTTTTTCTCGCCCATCAACAGGGAAACTTTATTTTGCAGTTACAGTTCACGCATCATGCTAAATGCGGATACTTGCAAACCCTCATAACTGCTTAACTGCTTGAGTTCTATCATACCATGTTATTTTTTTCTGTCAACAAAATAAGAAAAGGATTTTTCCTATATTTTGCTATAGGATGTTCTTATATCGAGTTGCATTTATTTTTCTTTTTTCTTTACGTCCTCTTAGTTTTGTGTTACACTGCAGCATAAGAAAGCGAGAGCAAACATGATATTAGCAGGAGGTTTTTTCAATGCAGGAAAACATTGTCATACTTGGAACTGGTTTTATAGCAGGCTATTTAAACAGGGGTCTTCATTATCTTTTTTCAGAATTAAGACAACCAATGGCAGGAAATGTGTGTGCCATTGGAAAACATCCAGAAAAATTAGCTTCGCGTACTAATATATTAAAGGACTGTGTGCTTTGTACAGATCCAATTGACTCTGTATTATTCAAGTTCCATCCTACAATTCTCATAGTCGCGGTACCACCGACTGTCTCTGTCGATATTGCAAAAACCATACTTCTTCCCTATTATAATACGCTTCGTGCCGCCTCACAGCCACTGCCAGATTTGTATTCCTTTACTCCAACACCAGATGAAAACTGGTATGCGAATCTTCTCGGAAACGACGTTTCTATCGTTAAAATTCTTCCAAATATTTTTACTGACGTTCATGGAATTGATATCACAAGTGTCGGCATCAATACCATATCCCCAACACCTGCTTTTAAGCACTCTAACCGCCGTGTACTGCTTGACATTCTGCTTACCCCTTATGGAAAAACAGTTTCTTTATCTGCATCTCAGGCACTGATCTTTCTTGCTGGAAAAATCACAAGCCATGTCTGCTGTGAAGCCTGCTTTTGCATTCACGAAGCCGCACAAAAGGCTGGTCTTTCAGTTACGCTAAATGATATTGGAAAAGCATTTCAGTATGCCCAGAGATCATTTACGAAATTTTTCGATGATCCAGTTCCATCTCTTCGCCGTAATGATCTTCTGCCGTCTGCATTGTTAGAATTTATGCAGCATTTTTCTGATACCTGGTTTAGTGGTCTTCACGATTTTACAACCTCGATGCCTGTCTGTGTATCTGATGAAGAAGCACTGTCTCTTGATGTCTACTCCTACGCACTCAACACGATTGCCATCGCAGTAAAAACAAAAGAGGAGTTGGAACAAGATACAAAAAATGCCGCCACAAAGGGCGGCATACTCGAACGAGGAGTTGAATACTTTTATGAAGTTATCGAAAGTGAGCTTGGCAATCAGGCATTTTCTGCCGCTTGTGATCATCAGATTTCTTCTGGCTACTGGGAAACACTTCGCAGTCAGGTATGCAGCCTAAGCCGAGAAGCCTATGAGCGCAGTCTGAATCTTACATCACATTAACCATGCCATTTAGTTTACTGTGTTTTTGTTGCCTGCGCTTTCGTTGTCTTTGGCTTCCATCTAGGATAAATCATCCATGATGCAATTCCTATTACAGCAAGCGCACGCAGCGCCCAAAGCAGATACTGTCCCACCGAATAATATGTATTTTGCTCATATGGTGATAACGATACAGTTATAAGTACATGATGCAGTAAAAATATCTCATATGAATACTTTGAAAGCATACCGATAAGTTTTTTCAGAATCACGCACGGCAAATTTTTTATCCGATCCAACGCATTTCCTGCTGCCATAAAAATCAGATACCACAAAATGCCTTCGAATGCAAATAAATACCATGTTACACGCTCTGGAAGTGGGATAAACACAACTAGGCACAACACTGCAGCTGCTGCCACACCTGTGCGAAGCGATACGTTTTTCATATAGCGATACAGATAAATGCCTGCCAGAAAAACAACCACATTTAATAAGATATCCTTGTCCACTCTTCCCGTATTTCCAAGAAGCTGTACCATCACTAGATAATAAAGAATCGCTGCGATTAGTGTTGGCTTTGGATAGCGCTTAACCAGTGCATACAATACCGGAAAGACGATGTAAAGTACAAGAATCATTCCAATAAACCATTCTCCAACAAGGTAGTGGCTTTGAATACCAAACAGCGATGCATAGCCATCAAGTCCGGTAATAGTCCATAAAAATGACAAATCAAAAAGTTTAACTCCGCCGCCAAAGCCACCCATCAAGTAGCAGACAAAGTATGCCATATAAAATGATGGAAAAATGCTCCACCAGCGCTTTTTATAGTAAGTTTTTAAGTCACTGCAGCGCTCATAGGAGATACACTGCGCGGCGCCGGACACCAGAATAAACAGTGACACTCCCTGCCAGCCAAGATACCCTTGCGCGCCAATTTTCGTTACGACAAGCGAACTTTCCATAAGGCGCGCACTCCACTCGCAGTTCATATGATAAAATACAATCAAAAGCATGGCAGCCGCACGCATAAGATCATAGGCAAAATAGCGTTTCTTACTCTCTTTTGTTTTTTGCTGTTCCATCAGATCCGTCCCTCTCTTTTTGCCTGAGCCTTTGAGTAGCCGCAGCCACAATAGCTCTGGCGGTACAAATCATGCTCCTTTGACAGCTCTACAGAACGCTTATAGCCATTCTTTTTCTTAAAATCTGAAAACAACCAGGGGATGCCATATTTTTCTCCCACTTCCGCCCCTATCTCATTTAATTTCTCAGCATTTTTCATCGGGCTTATGGAAAGTGTCGTTGTAACATAGTCAAACCCACCATCTGCTGCTAACTTTGCGGCTTCCTCTAAACGCAGCCTATAACAGGCAAAGCAGCGCTCACCGCCCTCGTCCATCTGCTCCATTCCTTTCGTGATATCATAAAAGCGCTGTGGGTCATATTTTCCTTCCACAAGCTGAATCGGATAAACTGTATCAAGTTCCGAAATTAGACGTGCCTGTTCTGCGACACGCTTTTTGTACTCTGCCTCCTCTGTGATATTCGGATTATAGTAAAATACGGTGATTTTAAAGTAATTGGACAGATACTCTAACACATAGCTGCTGCACGGCGCACAACAGCTGTGCAAAAAAAGTGTCGGAACATGCCCGGCCTTTGTTTCTTTATCTATCGTCTCTTCAAGACGCTTCTGGTAATTAATTTTATTCATAAATTTCGTTTGGTTCCTTTCTTGTCTTTTTTCTATAACTCCATTATAATAAACTCCATGAAAAAAGAAAGGAGTTCTTTATATATATGGAAACAAAACTTGTTCTTCTTGGAACGGGAACACCTAATGCATGCCCAAATGCATGCGGTCCGTCTTCCGCGGTTGTTGTTGGGAATCGTGCGTATCTGGTTGATTTTGGACCGGGCGTTGTCCGTCAGGCTTCCAAGGCTTATTTTAACGGGATTGATGCACTTCGCCCAGATCTTTTATGCACTGCTTTTTGTACCCATCTGCACACTGATCACACTGCCGGATATTCAGATCTTATTTTTACTCCATGGGTGCTTGAACGCAATACACCACTTAAGGTTTTTGGTCCAAAGGGACTGCGTCATATGACTGACCATATTTTAGAAGCATATTCCACAGATATTGATTTTCGCATTCATGGATTTGAAAAAGCAAATGAAAATGGTTATAAGGTGGATGTGACCGAAATTGAAAATGAAGAAAATCCTGGCATTATCTTCCAGGATGAATATGTAAGCGTGGAGGCATTTCCTGTCAGCCACGGCACACTAACCTGCTATGGCTATAAATTCGTGACAGCCGATCGCACAATTGTAATAAGCGGCGACACAGCTCCTCTTGAACTGGTGGCCCAAAAAGCTTCTGGATGCGACATTTTACTGCATGAAGTAGAATATTCAGCTGGTATCTCTGCACGCGAACCAAAGTGGCAGAAATATCACAGAGAAGTGCATACATTAAGCACGGATCTGGCATGGGTAGCAAAAAAGGCTCAGCCTAAGCTTCTTGTTACATACCACCGAATTTACCATATGAATATCCAGGATAACCACATCAATCTGGCTGCTGAAATGGCTCGGCGCGATGAGGCAATCCTGGAAGAGATTAAGACCGCTGGGTATGAAGGTTATACCGTAAACGGACGCGATTTGGATGTCTTCTAATATTATTTATTTCATCTGCTGTTCTGATACGTGATATACACGTCGGTACAGCAGATTTTTTATTTTCTGGTATTCAGCTTCAGTAACTGTTCTCTGGTAGGTCATAATACGAAGTGGAATCGGTTTTCTTCCTGGAGCAATTGATGGCTGGGTATATGGATATGAATTATAACAAAATCCATTTCTTTCATAAAAGCTAATACGCCTTTTTTCAAGCTCTCCTTCTGGCAGCTCAACTTCAAGACATGTCAGTTTATTTACCTGAGTAAGGACCTCTCTTAACATGCGTCCTCCGATACCACCATTTCGTACTTTGCTGCTTACTGCAAAATGCTCAAAGAATAAAATATCATCAAACTCCCAGGCAGATAAAAATCCATCTATTTCTTTTGTTTCTTCATTTCTATGTATAAACACCTTATATTCTGGATTCTCAAATAATTGTTTCTGGCCCTCATATCCTCTATATTCATCATATGGAAAACTTTGTTCCATTATTGAATACATCTGATCAAAGTCTTCAAATTTTAATAATTCTACCATAGTATCTTTTTCTTCCCTTTCTTCAAAATATTTTTTGCGTGTATTATTAAGGATACCAATTTTCCTAAGTAATGTAAAGAAAAGTTCAATATGTTGAACTTTTAAAATAACGCTTGAACCATAAATTATATCGTGTTATAGTGTCCTTTGTAAAATTTTGAACTAACAAGAAAGAGGATTTTTTATGCTTCAATTTATTGAGACCGTCAATTCGGCCGTGAACAATTTCATCTGGGGTGTTCCGGCTATGGTCTGCATTTTCGGCGTTGGCCTTTATTTGAGTCTTCGCACACGTTTTCTCCAGATACGCAAATTTCCTTATGCAATTAAAACAACAATCGGACGCATGTTTCGCAAAAAGAACGCATCTGATGGTGCTTTGACACCATTTCAAGCTGTATGTACTGCACTTGCTGCAACTGTTGGTACTGGAAATATCGCAGGTGTTGCCGGTGCAATTGCAATCGGTGGGTCTGGAGCTATCTTTTGGATGTGGATCTCTGCTATTCTTGGCATGTGCACTAAATTTGCTGAGGTAACACTTGCTGTTCATTTCCGTGAGAAAAATGCTGAGGGTGATCTGGTCGGCGGTCCAATGTATTACATAAAAAATGGTCTTGGAAAACGTTGGATGTGGCTTGCCTATCTTTTTGCCGCCTTTGGTGTACTAACTGTATTCGGAACTGGAAACGCAACACAGGTTAACACAATCACCACTGCTATTAATTCAGCTCTTATTGATTTTCACGTAATCTCTAATGATGCTGTGTCAACTTCTAATTTAATCATTGGTATTGTAATGGCTGTACTTGTTGCACTCATTTTGTTGGGCGGTGTAAAACGTATCGGACAAGTAACAGAAAAGCTTGTTCCTTTTATGGCATTATTATATATCGTTCTTGCTGTCGGTGTTATCGTAATCAATATCCGCACAATTCCTACAGTATTTGCTTCTATTTTTGAAGGTGCATTTAAACCATCTGCCGTAACCGGCGGCATTGTCGGAAGCATGTTTACCAGTATGAAAAAAGGAGTTTCCCGCGGTATCTTCTCTAATGAGGCTGGACTTGGTACTGGTTCCATCGCCCACGCATGTGCAGACACAAAAAAACCTGTAAAGCAGGGAATGTTTGGTATATTTGAAGTATTTACTGACACAATTGTTATCTGTACTTTGACTGCTCTTGTTATTCTTTGCAGCGGCACCACGATTGAATATGGAGCTGCAGCTGGTGCTGAGCTTACCATTTCTGGATTCACATCTGTTTACGGAAGCTGGGTTTCCATCTTTACCGCAATTGCAATGTGCTGCTTCGCCTTTTCTACTATTCTTGGTTGGGGACTCTATGGTGCCCGCTGCATTGAATTTTTATTCTCAGAGAAAGTCATTAAACCTTTCATGGTAGCATATTCTCTCGTTGCAATCCTTGGTGCAACAGCAAATCTTGGACTGATGTGGAGTATCGCAGAAACCTTCAATGGTTTAATGGCAATCCCTAACTTAATTGCACTGTTCCTGCTCTCTGGTACGGTGGTAAGATTAACCAAAGAATATTTTGCTGGTGAGGGTGCGAAAGGGTAACAGTTTCATCAAGCACTAACCGATATTTCAATTCATAATTTTTTTCAAAAAAGGCAGATATCTTTTCCAAAACACTCGGATAAAGACACCTGCCTTTTTTAGTTACTCATTTACTTGCTATCATCTAATCTTCAACGTCTTCATCAGCTTAGCTCAAACATACCGTGATACAGCTGATAATACTTTCCTTTTTGTTCCAAAAGATCATCATGATCGCCTCTCTCAACAATCTTTCCCTGTTCAAGAACCATAATCGCATTGGAGTTTCGAACTGTACTTAATCGATGAGCAATTACAAATACCGTTCTTCCCTCCATCAGCTGATCCATTCCTCTCTCAATCAGTGCCTCGGTACGGGTATCAACCGATGAGGTTGCCTCATCCAAAATCAGTACCGGCGGATCTGCGACTGCTGCTCGCGCAATCGCCAGAAGCTGTCTTTGTCCCTGCGACAAATTGGCACCATCTGCTGTCACAAGTGTATCATAGCCATGTGGAAGACGACGGATAAAGGAATCGGCATTTGCGATCTTTGCAGCCTTTTCAATTTCCTCCTGCGTCGCATCAAGCTTTCCAAAGCGAATGTTTTCGGCAACAGTCCCAGTAAATAAGTGTGTATCCTGAAGAACTATGCCAAGGGAACGGCGAAGCGCATCTTTTTTGATGTCGCGCACGTCGATTCCATCATAAATGACAGAGCCACCCTGCACATCATAGAAACGATTGATCAAGTTCGTGATTGTAGTTTTTCCGGCTCCTGTAGAACCCACAAACGCAATCTTCTGCCCTGGCTTTGCATACAGACTGATCTGCTTTAATATCATGCGATCATCATCATATCCAAAATCTACATGATCAAAACGCACATCACCCTTTAACTCAACAAGAGTGCCATCGTTCTTTTGCCATGCCCAAAGACCTGTTTTTTCCTTGCATGGAACCAGCACTCCATTTTCCTTTTTCACGCGAATAAGATCTGTCTTTCCTTCGTCAATCTCTGGCTCCATATCCATTACTTTAAATACTCGCTCTGCTCCGGCGAGTGCAGCAAGTAAGAAATTACTCTGCTGCGTAAACTGGTTGATTGGAAGCGCTGCCTGACGCACAAATACAAGATAACTTGCCAGACTTCCTAAATCAGTATGACCATTTAAGGCTAACAGGCCACCAAGCACAGCGACAATCGCATAGTTGATAAAGAATTTCCCCACTTCAAATTTTCACGCACAGTTCCTGAAATAGTACGTTTTTCTGTAGAGTAATATTTACACTGTCACGAAGTACACTCAAATCATAATCGCGCACGTTGACGCCGCCAACACGAACAACGCCCGTTGTCGCATCATACAGACGCGGAATTAGCTGAACAAGTGTCGTCTTTGCCGATCCTGTCGTTCCAATAACACCAATCGTCTGACCTGCCTGAATATGAAGATTCACATTCTCTAATGCATACTCGCTAGCATCCTCACGATATTTGAATGACACATTTTCAAAATCAATGCTTCCATCCTTGACTTTTTTCACTCCATTTTCTGGTGAGGTCAGAACAATATTCTCGTCAAGAATCTCTGCAATACGATGAGCACTCGCAAGAGAACGTGTCAATAAAAGAAACACATTTGCAAGCATCATTAGGGAATTTATGACCTGCCTGACTTAACCCAGCGGCAAGCCACTGGGGTTCCATTGACGGAGTTCTAGTGCCTGCGTACATCGCAAGGACTTTGGCAGACACATCTGTTCCGGAGCAACAAAACTCGCGAACAAGCAGTCCTACGACCACATTTGTGTCGATTCGATGGAACTGAATCTTCACATTCGCGTTCTCTGGGCCACAAGATCTCCCAGATGGATACTAAGTCAAATACCCGG
>OGOW01000072.1_pt1 | contig 123485 bp, 129 predicted proteins | sample 1552781 | NCBI WGS metagenome assembly OGOW01 (sample SAMEA2580145, study PRJEB22360) | human gut metagenome | biome: human gut; feature: human-associated habitat; material: faeces | place: Denmark | collected 2008/2010
TACATATCTATTAAATTAATAAAGAATGGCATCTGATTTAAAAAAACATCAGATGCCATTTTTTCTTCCCGCTACTCTTTTATTTTTGCATACACAACCTTCAACAGCTTATTGTGTGGATTCTCAATCGGGTTTAATTCAATGCTCCTAAACTTCTTTAAGAAGGTAGAAAGTTTACTGCACTGGTAATTTCGTGGGTCAAAGCCAGGAATACGTTTGCTCAGATTGATTCCAAGCTCAGAAATATTAATCCAGCCATTTTCCTCTGCATTGCTCCGGATAATGGAGATTACCTCCTTTTCAATATCCGAAAGCTTCGGAAGGTTGTCATTGTCCCCGGCATCCTTTTCCGAAGATGCATTCGTATTTCTTCTTGTGGTGGCTGTGCGCTGTTTTTCCTCTGCTTCTTCCTTATTATAAAGTAAATCAAGATACTTGAAATTCTCGCAGGCATTTACAAAGGACTTCGGTGTCTTCTCCTCTCCCATTCCGATTACCATCATACCGGCTTCCTTTAAGCGCATGGCAAGTTTGGTAAAATCACTGTCTGACGACACCAGGCAGAAACCGCTGACTTTGCCGGAATAAAGAATATCCATGGCATCTATAATCAATGCCGAATCTGAAGCACTTTTTCCCGCAGTATAATTGCACTGCAATTCCGGTGTCAGAGCATACTCCTGCATATTTTTCATCCATGCAGATACGCTCGGATTCGAATAATCTCCATAAACCCGCTTATAAGTAGCCACCCCGTAATTGCTGACCTCATCCATAATTAGTTTCACATATTTATTGGATACATTTTCTGCATCAATCAGTACTGCTAATTTCGGTTGTTCATTCATACCATCTGCGCTCCTATTTCTTTAAGTGTCCCGTAACTACTACACGAATCAGATTGGTAGTACCGGAAATACCCAATGGAATTCCAGCTGTAATAACCGCCAGATCTCCATGCTGTACATATCCATGCTGTTCTGCGGATTCCATTGCATTATTAAACAATGCTTCTGTATCCGTCTCTTCCTGTATCATAAGTGGTGTTACGCCCCAGGAAAGATTCATCTGATAATAACTCTTTTCCGATGGGGTACAGCCGATAATTGCACATTTCGGACGATATCTTGAAATCATGCGGGCAGTCTTGCCGGATTTGGTTACCGTAACAATTGCTGCCGCATTGATGTCAATGGCAGTCATACAGGTTGCATGGGAAATGGCATCGGTTACATCCGGATTATCAATCTTCTCCAGCTGGCGGAAACGTTTCTCATAATCAATATCATTTTCTGTATATTCCGCAATCTCTGTCATGGTTTTTAATGCCTCCACCGGATATTTCCCGGCAGCAGTCTCACCAGACAGCATAATTGCACTGGTTCCATCATAAATAGCATTGGCAACATCTGTTGCTTCTGCTCTGGTCGGGCGTGGATTCTTCATCATGGAATCCAGCATCTGGGTTGCCGTAATAACAACCTTTTCTGCATGGTAAACCTTTTTTATAATTTTCTTCTGAATTGCCGGAACTTCACGAATCGGAATCTCCACTCCCATGTCTCCTCTGGCAACCATAATGCCATCTGACACGGCCAGAATCTCATCAATATTATCTACACCCTGACGGTTTTCGATTTTAGAGATAATCTTAATGTCATTGCAGCCCTGCTCTGCCATAATTTTCCGTAACTGCAGCACATCATCTGCACAGCGTACAAAAGATGCTGCAATAAAATCTACACCCTGCTCAATTCCAAATAGAATATCGGAGCGGTCTTTCGGGCTGATATAAGGCATGGACAGATTTACATTCGGTACATTAATTCCTTTGCGGTCTGAAATCACACCACCATTTTCTACTTTACAGGTAATCTCAGTTTCTGTCACATTGGTTACCAGCATTTCAATCAGTCCATCATCAATCAGAATTCTGGTTCCGGCTTTGACATCATGTACCAGATTTTTGTAAGTAATAGAGACCCGCTCTTTATTTCCCATAATATCATTGGTAGTAAGCTTAAAGGTATCTCCCGGAAGCAGCTCTGCTCTGCCGCCCTCCAGCTGTCCAATCCGAATTTCCGGTCCACTGGTATCAAGGAGAATTCCAACCGGTCTGCCCAGTTCCTTACGCATCTTTTTTACACGATCCATGGTTACTTTATGTTCTGCCTGTGAGCCGTGGGAAAAGTTAATTCTCGCCACGTCCATTCCATTTTCCATCAACTGTTTTAATACTTCATCATCCTTTGTTGCCGGTCCTAATGTACATATAATTTTTGTCTTTCTCATATTCTGTCCTTTCCTGCTACAAGCCCTCTATCTTCTTTTATTCCTTTATATTCCTTTATACTTCTTTCGTCTTTTCCTGTTCCTCTTTAGAAGAAGTCTCATCTTCTCTGCCATGATGCTCATACCACCAGCATGCAGCAACTGCTGCCGCTGCCATAACGCCCATAAGCGCTACTACAATATCCTGTGCCATATTTTATTATCCTCCTATCACAGTTATGACCTGATATTGTACGCAAAGAAACCTATGCTCCTCTGCGCACAGGTAAATTGCTTCTAACTTGTGATAGTCAGCCCTTCGCTCCATCCTGATGATGGATATAGCCTATAATGACACGCCTGCTGTCCAAAACATCCTTTGATTTCCGTAATTCAAAGTTCCAGCCGTCTTTTGCCTGATTTTCAGGCAATACTGCTGCCAGCGATAATGCTGCTCCTTCCAAATCGCTGTTTTTCTCCGACAGTCTGCGGTATCCCGCTGCAATCCTGCCGGTCTCCCGAGTTCCCAAAAGTTCTTCGGTACAGCTCTCTGATGGTCTGGATAAATGCATTGCCTGTGTGAAATTCTGGTTCGCAGTATCTTCACATGCAAAGGAAGAATCTATGTTGATATTTTCAACATACATTCCTGAAACCGTCATAATAACAGCCACTATGAGACTTATCAGCTTTTTCTTTAAACCTGTTATCCTCATTGTATTCTCCCTGCTTACTGCGTAACTGAAACAAAGAATGTGCTTTGGCACATTCTCGCGCCTGCGGCGGTCGCTTGCGACATCTACCTTATACGCCGCAGTGTGCATCCTTGCGGAGCGTTTTTTACTTTACAGGAAAGCAATTTCCTGTAAAGTAAAAAAACTGGCAGGAGTAACTCCTGCCAGTTGCGTTGCTACCCGTCTGCTTACGCTCATTATAAGCATTTCGCTATTGAAATGCAAGAAACGAATAGACAATTATTCTTTTTTTACATAATCTTTACTTATTAACTGCCGGATACGACACCAAGTTCCAAAAGCCTTCTTTTTGCCTGCTGCTGATTCTGAAACTGTATGCCTGTAATGCCAAGCTTTTCTGCCGCCTCTATGTTTTCCGGACGGTCGTCTATGAATACACATTCCTGTGGCACTAAATGGTATCTGTCCAGCAATAGCTTATAAATTTCTGCTTCCGGCTTGATGCACTTCACCTGATAGGAAAAGATTGCTCCGGTAGTCTCCTTTTCAAAAGAAAGTTCTTCTGTTGCTTTTTCATAAGTGCTCTTTGGAAAATTAGATAATATATAGGTATGATATCCATTTTTCTCAAGGCTTCGTATCCACCGCACCGTATATGGATAAGTATGAATCGTCTCTCCTACATGGTCATAAAAGAGTCTTATTTCTCTTTCATAATCCGGTGCTTCCTTGATGCATGCAGCAATAATCTCTTCATCCGGCTTTGCTCCCCGGTCAAATTCATTCCAGGTTACGGAACGGACGGTAGCATCCGCCACACATTCAAAAGTTTCCCCCTCAAAACCGAGCTTATGAAATACTTCTTCCCAGCGAAAGTCTACCAGTACATTTCCTACGTCAAAGATTACATTTTTTATCATCACAATCTGCCTTTATTCTTAACGATAAATGATATCATTTCTTCCCGGTCCGTTAGAAACCATGGTAATCGGATATCCAATCTGTTCTTCAATGAATTCTACATATTTACGGCAGTTTTCCGGAAGGTCTTCGTATTTCTTAATTCCACGGATATCTGTCTTCCAGCCCGGAAGTTTCTTTAATACAGGTTTTGCTTTTTCAAGCTTTGTGGTTACAGGGAAGTCTGTGGTTACTTCTCCGTCGATTTCATATCCTACGCAAACCGGAATCTCATCTAAATATCCTAAAACATCTAACACGGTAAATGCTACATCGGTTGTTCCCTGCATGCGGCAGCCATATTTACTTGCCACACAGTCAAACCATCCCATACGTCTTGGACGTCCTGTGGTTGCGCCGAATTCTCCGCCGTCTCCACCGCGTTTTCTTAATTCATCTGCTTCTTCGCCAAAGATTTCGCTGACGAATGCGCCTGCACCAACAGCAGAAGAATATGCTTTACATACAGTAACAATTTTCTTAATCTCATATGGTGGGATTCCTGCTCCGATTGCACCATATGCAGCCAATGTAGAAGAAGATGTTACCATTGGATAAATTCCGTGATCCGGGTCTTTTAAGGTTCCAAGCTGTCCCTCTAAGAGAATGTTCTTTCCTTCTTTGATTGCCTTATCAAGATATAAAGAAACATCACAGACATACGGAGCTACCATATCACGGTACTCATGTAATGTATTTAACAGCTCTGCCTTGTCCAGTAATGGTTTGTGGTACATATGCTCTAACATAATATTTTTCATTTCACAGATACGGTCTACCTTTTCTGTTAAAGTATCTTCATCGAAAAGTTCACTTACCTGGAAACCGATTTTTGCATATTTATCTGAATAAAATGGTGCAATACCTGACTTGGTAGAACCGAATGATTTCTTGCCAAGACGCTCCTCTTCGTACTGATCAAAAAGCACATGATACGGCATAACAATCTGTGCACGGTCAGAAACCAAAAGCTTAGGTGCCGGTACATTACGGTCTGTAATAGACTTCATCTCATTGAAAAGCTTCGGGATATCAAGTGCAACACCATTTCCGATAATACTTGTGGTATGTCCGTAGAACACTCCTGATGGAAGGGTATGTAATGCAAATTTTCCGTAATCATTTACGATAGTATGTCCTGCATTTGCACCACCCTGAAAACGGATAATAATATCTGCTTCCTTTGCAAGCATATCAGTAATCTTGCCTTTTCCTTCATCTCCCCAGTTTGCACCAACTACTGCTGTAACCATTTTTATTTCCTCCTTATAATAAGAAATATGTTCTTCTCGCTGCTCGCGCAACTATGAGAAACACGCTTTACGAGCTACTCGCGGAGCGTTTTTTACTTTACAGGAAAGCAATTTCCTGTAAAGCAAAAAAGAACCGGTGTAAAAACCAGTTCTCTGCTTCTTACTTTCTGATTATACCGAATCAGATATTATAAGTAAAGTCAATATTCCTTATACTCGATATAAGTTTTACTTATGTTGTAATAATTTCAACAATTTTTCTGCTGCTGCAGTCAACGGAACCCTGTCATCTGAAACAATACAGAACTGTCTGGCAGGAATCTTCTTATTAAATGTAATCTGAAACAGTTCCCCCTTATCAATTTCTTCCTGAGCAAAGTCCCTGACCACATTTGCTATGCCAAGGCTCCTTTTTGCAAACTGTATCAGCATATCGCTGGTGGCAAGTTCTATCTCCGGATGAATCACAACGCCTTCTCCCAGCAGAAATTCCTCTACATATTTTCTGGTAGAGGTATTTCCCTCCAGGCACATAACCGGCAGATGTTCCAATTCTTTATAGCTTAATTTACCGCCCTTTAAATATTCAAATTTTCGTCCTGCCACAAAGACATCTTCTATCTCACGCACCGAAATCACATGCATATTCTTCGTTGTCTCCATAGGCGTGCTGACTACACCAAAATCGATTCTGCCGCTCTGCAGATATTTCAGTGTCTCCGGTGTCGGTGCATTGGTAACTGTAATCCTGATTTTCGGATACTGCTCATGAAACTGTTCCAGATAAGAAAGCAGATAAAACTGCAGTGTCATATCGCTGGCTCCGATACATACTTCTCCGCTGGTCAGCTCCTGCATTTCAAGGAATTTGCGTTCGCCTTCCCGGATGGTCTCATAGCCCCGCTGCACATAGCCGTAAAGTGTCTGCCCCTCTGCAGTCAGACGCACCCCTCTGGATGTCCGCATGAAAAGGGTGGTTCCCAGCTCCCGCTCCAAATTACGGATTGCCTGGGACACTGCCGGCTGTGAAACATTCAGTTCTTCTGCTGCCAATGTAATACTGTGAAGTTTTCCTACATAATAAAAAAATTTGTAATATTCTAAATTCGTATTCATGAGCGAATTATACCATAATTAGATTGATTTTTACATTGTCATTTTTATTTTACCAATGTATACTAATCCCGTTTCCTAAGAATATAGTATTTTTTTCTCATATAGTGCAGAATATTTCTGCAAAATTTTTTTGAAAGGAGCTTATAATTATGACGAAAGATATGACAATCGGAAATCCACTGAAATTAATCCTTCTCTTCTCACTTCCTGTATTGTTCGGGAATCTGTTCCAGCAGTTCTACAACATGGTAGATACCATCATTGTAGGACAGTTTTTAGGAGAAGATGCCCTGGCTGCTGTAGGTGCAACCGGTTCTATTATGTTTCTGGTGCTTGGTTTTGCATCCGGACTTGCTCAGGGATTCGGTGTTATGGTATCACAGGCTTTCGGTGCAAAGGATGAAAGCCGTTTAAAGCATATTGTTGCTTTATCCTTCCTCTTAACCATAATCATTTCCGTGGTTCTTACCGCATTGACTGTTACTACTTCCCGGGAGCTTTTAATCTTTATGAACACACCGGATAATATTCTTGATATGGCAGACTCTTATATCCGGGTTATCTTCTGGGGTATCATTACCAGTATGATGTACAATGTTGTTTCCGGAATTTTAAGAGGTGTTGGTGACAGCAAGACTCCATTATACTTCCTGCTGTTTTCCTCCGCTCTTAATATTGTGCTGGATTTATTCTGTATTGTAACTTTAAAATTAAATGTTGCAGGTGCTGCATATGCCACCGTAATCTCACAGGGTATTTCCGCTGTTCTCTGTCTTATTTATATGTACCGTAAATTCACGATTCTCCGCACCAGAAAAAGTGATTACTACATCGACCGCGTGACAACCGCCCAGATGATGGGACTTGGTATCCCGATGGCTTTGAACTACTCTCTGATAGCTGTTGGTTCCATGATTCTTCAGTCTGCAGTAAATGTATTTGGTTCCAGTGCTGTTGCAGCCTTTACTGCTGCATCCAAGGTAGAACAGATTTCTACCCAGCCAATGCCGGCTCTTGGAACCACAATGTCTACTTACTGTGGTCAGAACTTAGGTGCCGGAAAATATGACCGCATCTTCGATGGCATGAAGAAGGCCTTTGGAATCGCCCTTGGAACTGTTGCAATTGCTGCATTCATCTGTACTGTATTTGGCCGTTCCATTGTTTCCCTTTTCTTAAGCGAACCGACGGAAGCCATTTACAGTTATGCCACACAGTACTTAAATACCATCAGCTGCTTTTTCTTCTTTCTTGCTCTTATTTACCTTTATCGTACTTCTTTGCAGGGACTTGGAAAAGGTATCATGCCTATGGTCAGCGGTATCTTTGAAATGATTTGCCGTGTCGGTGTCGTATGGCTCCTTTTAAATCCATATGGATACTGGTCAGTCCGTCTGGCAAGCCCGGTAGCATGGATTGGTGCCGGTGTACCACTTATGATTTCCTATCTTGTTTGGAAGAACCGGAAAAAGAAACAGCTCCACAGTCAGGCTGTATAAAATCCTGAGCCTGCAATGCTGCAGCACGCAGAAAAGAAGCCCCATCCTCTGAATAATCAGACGATGGGGCTTCTACTTATTTCATATTCCAGTTTATGCAACCGGATTTCCGCACTTGGTACAAAACTTATTTCCAGCTACAAGCGGAGCACCACATTTACTGCATACCGGCTGTACTGGCTGCTGTGGCTGTACTGGCTGGCTCTGGAACTGCCCCTGCTGTGGCGGCATTGGCTGTCCCTGGAACTGTCCCTGCTGTGGTGGCACATTTCCATACATATTCTGCTGTGGCATTCCCTGATATCCGTTCATCATTTTCTGTCTGATTAATGGTTTCTCAGCCTGAAGTACGTTGATAATAATCAACAAATCCAACACTACAATTGCCAGAATAAACAATATATTAAATATAAATCCGGCTGTAACTTTCGCTGTACAGTAATTATCTGTTGCTTCCTTATTTACTCCGACGCAAAGTGCAATCCAGAAAATAAAGTCAACAACTGCACAGCTTCCGGATGCGATTGCAGCAATTTTGTCTTTTAATACGCTCTTTAAGCACCAGAGAGCCAGCATAGCGATTGGAAGCAGCAGCATTATAATGCAGATTACTTTTGGATCTGTTACACTTTCGCCTTCTATCTTAATACCTGTCATAGCTTTAAAAGCACTGATTTTAATATTTCCATATCCTGCACAGGATACCATGAATGATGGCACAAAGAAAAATACCATTAATAAAATAGATAACAGACGAATAATATTTTTCACATGAATGTGCTTTGTAAAATCATTTCCAGAATTCATTTCCTTCTCCTTTAGTTTCCAAACTGAGTTAAATTATCAGTTACTTCGTAAGTATAATCAACCTTCTGAGTTACAACCAGATCGTTAAACATCTGTGCTCCATCTGTATAACCATCAACATTGTACCAGCCGTCATCATACTCTAAATCAGTATATCCTTCGATATCACCATATGTATTAAAGCTCTGGCTTCCATCGGATAATGCCATAATATTTGTATATTTTACCGGGAAGTATACTACAGTCGGCTCAAATGCATTTTCTGCACTGGTTACAGTTGTTGAAAATACCAGATAAAGGACGTTTGTATCACCCCATGTATCACTGTTCTTTGCAACCAGATAATAAGAACCTTCATAGCTGAATCCGGAATTTCCAATATAGGAATTGTTATTTGCAAAATATGCATCTAACACATCTGTTGCTTCATTTTTCATGGAATCCAGATTGTCTGCTGAAATATCTGCAGCAGATGTTACATAAGAATCTACTCCGGATACAATATATTCTTTTGATGTCTGTGTGAATTTGTAACCATTTGCCAATGCATTCTCTTCTGACTCATCAACTGTTAAAGTTACGGTATCACCAACATCAAGGCTGTCATAATCTTCAAAATTGAACCACAGATAACGTAAGTAATCATCATCTGAATTATTGGTCCAGTTTGGATATACATAAGGTGGTGTTCCTGAGAAGGTTACCTCGATATCTTCAAACGGATCAACTTCTTTTACTTCTTCCAGTCCTTCTACTGTAAATTCCTGTTCTTTGGAAAGAATTTTAACCCCTGCTTTTTTCTCATAATCTTCATTCCATGAAGCAGTAACGGTTACCACATCACCATTTGACAGGTCTGAATCCGGTTTCACATCAAAAGTAATACTGTCAATCAAATCCCAGTTACTACTTCCCATCAAATCTGTGAGGTCACTCCAGTCAAGGTCATCAAGAGATTTTACATTTTTAAGTTTCTTTCCCTGTGCCTTGATAACAGCTTCACTGAATCCGGTCTCGTCGAAATCAACATATGCTGTTCCTGCTGTTTCATATCCGTTATACTCTACAGAAATATAATCGTTGATATTTACTTTCTTTTTCTGATTCTTCACTACCACAAGTGCAACAATTGCAACTACTACAACTGCAATGACTGCAATAAGCAATGCCCATAACTGTTTCGTCATCTTAAATGGTTTCTTAGGCGGGCGTGCCTGCTGTGGCTGTCCCTGGAACTGTCCCTGCTGTGGTCTTCCCTGGAACTGTCCCTGCTGTGGTCTTCCCTGGAACTGTCCCTGCTGCGGCTGTCCCTGGAACTGTCCCTGCTGCGGCTGTCCCTGTACCGGTGCTGCCTGTTCTGCCGGCTGTTCCTGTACCGGTGTTTCCTGCTCTGCCGGCTGTTCCTGTACTGGTGCTGCCTGCTCTGCCGGCTGTTCCATCTCCCCTTTTAATTTCTGGCCACAATTCGGGCAAAAATCTGCATCATCACCCACTTGTGTGCCACAATTTCCACAAAATGCCATTTTCATTTTCCTCCTTGGTTTTACCATGATATGTTACCCGCTTTTATGCATTAACGAGTTAAACTATTTCAATTTTACACAATATTTTGTGGTTGGTCAATCAATTTTACCGAGAATTTACACTTTAAATCTTATAATTTTCTTGCACAGGCAAGTGCTAATGCTCCCGGTCCAATATGGCAGGATACATTTAAAGAAAGCGGATCCATCATAATGTCTGTAATCCCAAATTCTGCTTCCACTTCTTTGTGGAATTCCATCGCTGCACTTATATCTCCAGTGTATGCAATACAAAGCTGCATCTCATCCTGACACTCCTTAAAGCGGGATGCATAGTCATCTTTTACTGCTTTTATCATAATGCTTTTTGCCTGCTTTACCGTTCTGGCTTTTGCAAAAGCATCCAGCTTTTCACCCTGAATCTGTAATACCGGTTTTAATTTCAACAATGTTCCCAGTGCTGCTGCTGCCGGTGTAATTCTTCCACCTTTTTTCAGATAATAGAGGGTATCTACCATGATATAAATGCTGGACTGGAATTTTGCATCCTCTAAAATATCTTTAATCTCTTTTCCGCTCTTGCCACTCTCTGCCAGCCTGATTGCATCAAATACGGACTGTTTCTGTGTTACAGAAATTCTCTGATTGTTTACTACAAAAACCTTGCCCTCATACTCTTCATCTGAAGATAATGCTGTTGCTGTCTCACAGGAACTGCTCAATCCACTGGATAAAGGAATGTATACTATTTCATCATATTCTTTTAAAAGCTCATCCCAACGGTCTGTAAGGTCTCCTACTGCCGGCATGGATGTTGAAATCTCTGCTCCATCTGTCAGATGCTCATAAAATGTATCCTGTGTCAGATTGATATCCTCAAACAGTGTTTCACCATTTATAAAAAAAGGCATTGGTAATACGCTAATCCCTAACTGCTGCGCTTCTGCCTGACGAATTCCACTGGAACTGTCTGTAAGAATAACTACCTTTCCCATTTTTCTTCCTCCTTGCTATTCAGACTTCATGTTACACAATGAAATAATTGTAACATATTTTGCAAATCAAAACAACTGCCCCAAAAAAACTAACATCAGGAAAAAAACTGCATAGCAAAACTCCTGACTGCATTATCCGCAGCCAGGAGCTCTCTATCCTTACTTTTCAGTAATATATTTTATTTTCTTATTACATCATTCCCATACCTGGGTTTCCTGCCGGCATTGCAGGAGCATCTTCTTTGATATTTGCTACAACAGATTCCGTTGTAAGTAATGTAGATGCTACAGATGTTGCATTCTGCAAAGCACTTCTTGTAACCTTAACCGGGTCAAGGATACCAGCTTCTACCATATCTACATATTCTTCTGTTGCTGCATTAAATCCGATACCAGGAGCGGACTCTTTTACTTTATTAATAATAACTGCACCTTCAAGACCTGCATTTGCGGAAATGTAATACAATGGAGCCTCCAATGCTTTTAAGATAACCTTTGCACCGGTCTTCTCATCACCTTCCAATGTCTCAGCAAGCTTTGCAACCTCTTTGGATGCATGGATGTATGCAGAACCGCCACCTGCGATGATTCCTTCTTCGACTGCTGCTCTTGTTGCATTCAAAGCATCTTCCATACGAAGTTTTGCTTCTTTCATTTCTGTCTCTGTTGCAGCACCAACACGGATAACTGCTACGCCGCCTGCCAGTTTTGCAAGTCTTTCCTGTAATTTTTCTTTATCAAATTCAGATGTTGTCTCTTCAAGCTGTGCACGAATCTGGCCGATTCTTGCCTGGATTTCTTCTTTATTTCCTTCACCATCAACGATAACGGTGTTCTCTTTCTTAACCTTAACAGATTTTGCACGACCAAGCTGTGCCATAGTAGCATCTTTTAATTCCAGGCCAACTTCTTCTGAAATTACCTGACCACCGGTAAGGATAGCGATATCTTTTAACATTTCTTTTCTTCTGTCGCCATATCCTGGAGCTTTTACTGCTACGACGTTAAATGTTCCACGCAGTTTATTTACAATCAATGTAGTTAAAGCTTCACCCTCGATATCTTCAGCAATGATAAGAAGTCTGGAACCGGACTGAACAATCTGTTCTAACAGTGGAAGGATTTCCTGAATGTTGCTGATTTTCTTATCGGTAATTAAGATGTACGGCTCATCTAAAACTGCTTCCATCTTATCCATATCTGTGCACATATATGCGGAAATGTATCCACGGTCAAACTGCATACCTTCTACCAGGTCAAGTTCTGTCTGCATGGTCTTGCTCTCTTCAATGGTAATAACACCATCATTGGAAACTTTTTCCATTGCGTCTGCTACCATGTTGCCAACGCTTTCATCACCTGCGGAAATAGATGCAACTTTTGCAATCTGGTCTTTTCCGGTTACTTTAGAAGACATTGCTGCGATTGTTTCAACTGCTTTTTCAGTTGCTTTCTTCATACCACGTCTTAAAACGATTGGGTTTGCACCAGCCTCTAAGTTCTTCATTCCTTCCTGAATCATTGCCTGTGCAAGAACAGTTGCTGTTGTAGTACCATCACCGGCGACGTCATTGGTCTTGGTTGCTACTTCTTTTACAAGCTGTGCGCCCATATTTTCGAATGCATCTTCCAATTCGATTTCTTTTGCAATGGTAACACCATCGTTTGTGATTAATGGAGCGCCATATGATTTATCCAGTACAACGTTTCTTCCTTTTGGTCCGATTGTTACTCTGACTGTATTTGCCAGTTTATCAACTCCAGCCTCTAATGCTGTTCTGGCTTCTGTTCCATATTTGATTTCCTTTGCCATAATTTCTTACCTCTTTCTTCTATTTTCCTATTTTATTATTTGTTTTATTTACCAATTATCAATTCGATTATTCTACTACTGCAAGAATATCATTCTGCTTTACGATGATATATTCTTCGCCATCCAGTTTTACTTCTGTTCCGGCATATTTAGAATAAATAACCTTCTGTCCTTCTTTTACCTGCATGGTAACTTCTTTGCCATCTACCACTCCGCCAGGACCAACTGCGATTACTTCTGCTTCCTGTGGTTTCTCCTGTGCAGCACTTGCTAAGATAATTCCGGATTTGGTTTTTTCCTCTGCTTTTAACTGTTTTAATACAACTCTGTCTGATAATGGTACTAATTTCATGATTCATTGCCTCCTTGATTCGGTCTCTTTGTTTTCTTTCTTTTTTATTAGCACTCATTCAAACCGAGTGCTAACTGATAGTCATATAATAGTTTCTGCGTCTCTTTTTCGCAAGCCTGACCATTTTTTATTTTTCTCTTGTTTTCTTATATTTACTCTTAATATCTCGTTTTTTCTCTCGTTTTCTCACTTTCTGCATTTTGTAACGATTTAATACTTTTTTTAGATTTGTTTATGAAATCAGTCCAAAATGCTCCAATCCCTTATAAATGCCGTCTTCGTGCAATGGTGCTGTGATATAATCCGCTGCTTCTTTTGCTGCTTTGGTACCATTTCCCATGGCAATTCCATGCTGCACATGCTTTAACATTTCCACATCATTGATACTGTCTCCAAATGCATAGGTATCTTCTTTCTCAATACCAAGAAGCTCACAGGTTTTTTCGATGCCGGACGCTTTGGAAAATCCTTTTGGAATAAACTCTGCGCATGCCGCATCATGCACCAGCGGTGTGAAATTCTCTTCCAGATGGGAAAGTACCTTAAGATAAGCATCATCCGGTGTGGAGCAGGAAAACTTACTGATTTCCATAATTGCTTCATTTCCCGTTACCGGCAGCAAATCCTCTCCCAATGTCTCTTTTAGTCTCAAGCCATAAGGGTCTTCTTCAAATTCTTCCAGATCCATATACAAATTCCGGCTTCCCTCATATACCGTAGGAATTCCATACTCTTTTAATATATGTATGGTATCCTCTATCAATTCCTGTTCTAATTTTTTATAAAAAAGTGTTTTTCCATCCATCTCTATCCAGGTACCGCAGCCTGCCACAATTCCGTCGAATCCCAGTGCCAGCAATCTTTCATCCTGAATAAATGCTCTGGTTCTTCCGCTGCAGAGAAATGCCAGATGTCCATTTTCCCGCAGCATCCGGATTGCTTCCTTTGTGCTCTCCGGTATCACAAAATGCTCGTCCCACAATGTTCCATCAATATCAAAAAATACTGCTTTCCTGCTCATTCTCTTTATGTCCTTTCGCTGTTTTCTTCTCGCTCTTTTTGTCACAAGGGTTATTTTATGCCCCAAAAGCAGAATGTGTCAACCACGAAAAAGCCGCCTGCCACAGTTCACCTTCCGGCGTCACCATAGTCAGACGACTTTCTTCTATCATTATATTGTAATTTTCATTACTGTACGGAAAGATAAGAATATCCCATCAGACTTTCGTCTACTTCACGGGCTGCTTCTCTTCCTTCACGGATTGCCCATACAACCAGGGACTGTCCACGATGCATATCTCCTGCTGTAAAGACATTTTCCACGTTGGTCTTGTAATGACCGGCGTCTGTTGCCACATTGGTTCTGGCATTTAAGTCTACGCCGAACGCTTTGGCAATGTAATCTTCTGTTCCAAGGAAGCCTGCTGCAATCAGAACCAGATCACAATCTAACTTGCTTTCAGAGCCCGGTACTTCCACCATCTGCATCCGTCCGGTCTTTTCATCCTTTTTGCCCTCTAATTTTACGGTTTTTAATCCGCAGAGCTTACCGTTCTTGTCTTTTAAGAACTCTTTTACGGTTGTCTGGTAAATACGAGGGTCGGAACCGAACATGGCAATTGCTTCTTCCTGACCGTAGTCTGTCTTGCAGACTCTTGGCCACTCCGGCCATGGGTTGTTCTCTGCACGCTCATCCGGTGCTTTTGGCATCATTTCAAGCTGGATGACACTGGCTGCGCCGTGACGGATAGAAGTTCCGACACAGTCATTTCCGGTATCTCCACCACCGATGATAACTACTTTCTTTCCCTTGGCAGAAATATATTTGTTATCTTTAAGCTCGGAATCTAAAAGGCTCTTGGTAGTTGCCTTTAAGAAATCTACTGCAAAGTAAATGCCTTCTGCATCTCTGCCCGGAGCTTTGATGTCTCTTGGATTCTTTGCTCCACAGGCTAAGATGACACGGTCATATTCTTTTAAGAGTTTTGCCGGCTTGATGTCTTTTCCAACATTGGCATTGGTAATAAACTCGACACCCTCTTCTTTCATTATATTAATCTTACGGTCAATAACCCATTTTTCCAGCTTCATATTCGGGATTCCATACATCAAAAGTCCACCGACACGGTCATCTCTTTCAAATACGGTAACGGAATGTCCTCTTTTATTCAACTGGTCTGCTGCTGCAAGTCCGGCAGGACCGGAACCGATGATTGCAACCTTCTTTCCGGTACGGACTCTTGGAGGTTTTGCTGCAGCATATCCTTTTTCATAGGCATTTTCAATGATTCCATGCTCATTTGCCTTACAGGTTACCGGGTCTTCCCAGTGTCCGCAGGTACAGGCTGCTTCACAAAGTGCCGGACATACTCTTGAGGTAAATTCCGGGAAGTTGTTGGTCTTGGTCAGACGGTTATATGCCTGCTCCCAGTTGTTGGTATACAAAAGGTCATTCCACTCCGGTACCAGATTATGCAGCGGACATCCGCTGGTCATTCCCATGATATTCATACCAGCCTGGCAGAACGGCACGCCGCAGTTCATACAACGTGCTGCCTGTACTCTTTGTTTCTCTTTTGAGAGAGGGGTATGGAACTCGTTAAAGTTCTTGATACGCTCCTTTGGTGCAACCGCTGCTGCATTCTCTCTGTCATATTCCATAAATCCTGTTGGTTTTCCCATTTTGCGTCCCCTCCTTAATTTCTTGTATTCGCATAAAATGCTTCAATCTGTGCCTGTTCGGAAGACAATCCTTTTTCTTCCATCTGAACAATTGCCATTAACATACGGTTATAATCGTATGGAATTACTTTCTTGAACTTCGGCAGATACTCACTGAAGTTATCTAAGATTTCTTTTCCCTTTTCAGAATTGGTCAAAGCTACGTGTTCTTTAATCATATCTTTTAATTCCATAACATCATATTTGTTTCCGACTTCTTCTGAGAATACCATTTCCTTATTGATTCTGGTATAAAGGTCGTTATCCTCATCTAATACATAAGCGATACCACCGCTCATTCCGGCTGCAAAGTTTTTACCAGTCTTACCAAGGATAACCACACGTCCACCGGTCATGTATTCACATCCATGGTCACCGACACCTTCTACTACTGCAGAAGCTCCGGAATTTCGTACGCAGAAACGTTCTCCTGCCACACCACTGATAAATGCTTTACCACTGGTTGCACCGTAAAGTGCTACGTTACCGATGATGATATTTTCATCCTTCTTATATTTCACACCTGCCGGAGCGTAGACAACCAGTTTTCCACCGGAAAGTCCTTTTCCGAAGTAATCGTTGGAATCTCCTACCAGCTCTAAGGTAAGTCCCTTTGGAATGAATGCGCCAAAGCTCTGTCCGCCGGCACCGGTACATTTTACGATAAAGGTATCTTCCTCTAAAGTATCGTCATATTTCTTTGTAATCTCGGAACCAAAGATGGTACCAAAGGAACGGTCTGTATTGCTTACTTCCACATCAATGCTTCTCTTCTGTTTCTTATCCAGTGCGGAAGAAAGCTGTTTTAACAGCACAGTTTCGTCCTTGGTCTTCTCCAGTTCGAAATCGTATACATGTTTTGGATCAAATGTAACTTTCTCCTTTGGTCCTGCAAACGGGTTATTCAAAATCTTGGAAAGGTCGATTTCTTTTTCCCGGTCTGTCAAATCCTCTCTTACCCGGAGAAGGTCACTTCTTCCTACCATTTCATCAATGGTACGGCAGCCTAACTTCGCCATGATTTCTCTTAATTCTTCTGCAATAAACCGCATGAAGTTTTCTACATATTCCGGTTTTCCCGCGAAACGTTTCCGAAGCTCCGGATTCTGTGTTGCGATTCCGGCAGGGCAGGTATCCAGATTACATACACGCATCATCACGCATCCCATGGTTACCAGCGGTGCAGTTGCAAATCCGTACTCTTCTGCTCCAAGCAATGCAGCAATTGCTACATCACGACCGCTCATCAGCTTACCATCTGTCTCGATTCTTACCTTATTACGAAGTCCGTTCATAATCAGAGTCTGGTGTGTCTCTGCAAGTCCAAGTTCCCAAGGAAGTCCTGCATTATGGATAGAACTGCTTGGTGCTGCACCGGTACCACCGTCATATCCGGAAATCAATACTACCTGCGCTCCTGCTTTGGCAACACCGGCTGCGACTGTACCCACACCTGCTTCTGATACCAGTTTTACGGAAATTCTTGCATCACGGTTGGCATTCTTCAAATCGTAAATCAACTGCTCCAAATCCTCGATGGAGTAGATATCATGATGAGGTGGCGGCGAAATCAAGGATACACCCGGTGTGGAAAGTCTTGTCTTTGCAATCCAAGGATATACTTTCTTGCCCGGAAGGTGTCCACCTTCACCAGGTTTTGCACCCTGTGCCATCTTAATCTGAATCTCTTCTGCACTGACTAAGTAACGGCTGGTTACACCAAACCGGCCGGACGCTACCTGCTTGATTGCAGAACATCTGTCTAAGCTTGTATGTTTACTTGCGATACGGTCCGGATCTTCTCCACCCTCACCGGTATTGGATTTACCATGTAAATGGTTCATGGCAATTGCCAGTGTTTCATGGGCTTCCTTGGAAATAGAACCATAGGACATCGCACCTGTTTTAAATCTTGTTACAATAGAATCTACGCTTTCTACTTCTTCAATCGGAACACCTTTTTTCGGGAAATTGAAATCCATCAGTCCACGAATATTAGCATCACGCTCTTCGCTGTTTACAAGGTCTGTGTACTGTTTGAAAAGGTTGTAATCTCCACGTTTGGTTGATTCCTGTAAAAGGTGGATGGTTGCCGGATTATAAAGGTGAACATCTGCGCCACTTCTCATCTTGTGACGTCCCTTGCTGTCTAAAGTAAGGTCTGTCTCTAATCCCAATGGATCATAGGCTGCAGAATGCAGAGTATCTACGTCTTTTGCAATGTCTTCCAGTGTAATTCCACCGATACGGCTTACGGTATTTGTGAAATATTTATCAATTACTGCGGAGTCAATACCAATTGCCTCAAAAATCTTAGAACCCTGATAAGACTGAATGGTTGAAATACCCATTTTGGAAGCAATTTTTACGATACCACTGATAATTGCCTGATTGTAATCATGGATTGCTGCATAGTAATCCTTGTCTAACATATGCTCGTCTACTAACTGCTTTACGGTATCCTGTGCCAGATATGGGTTGATTGCACAGGCACCATAACCAAGCAATGTTGCAAAATGATGTACTTCTCTTGGTTCACCGGATTCCAGAATCATGGCAACTGCAGTTCTCTTCTTGGTCTTTACCAGATGCTGCTGCAAACCGGATACTGCCAGAAGGGATGGGATTGCCACATGGTTCTCATCAATGCCACGGTCAGAAAGAATCAGGATATTTGCACCGTCACGGTATGCACGGTCTGCTTCTACAAACAGATGATCCAATGCTTTTTCCAGGCTTGTATTCTTATAATATGTAGTAGGAAGAACCACAACCTTGAATCCTTCTACTTTCATATTTTTAATTTTCATCAAATCTGTGTTGGTAAGAATCGGGTTATCTACCTTTAATACCTGACAGTTAATCGCCTTTTCTTCCAGCAGGTTACCATCTTCTCCGATATATACGGTAGTGGATGTAACCACTTTCTCACGAATGGAATCAATTGGCGGGTTTGTTACCTGTGCAAATAACTGTTTGAAATAATTAAACAGTGGCTGATGGTCTCCTGCCAGTGCTGCCAGCGGAGTATCAATACCCATTGCAGAAGTTCCTTCTCCTCCGTTTAATGCCATCGGAAGGATTGCTTCACGCAGTGATTCGTAAGTATAACCGAATGCTTTCTGCATTCTCTGACGCTCTTCTTTGGTATATTCCGGAACACGCTGATTTGGAATCTTTAAATCCTCCAGTTTAATCAGGTTACGGTCAAGCCATTCACCATAAGGCTGTTTGCTTGCGTAATACTCTTTTAATTCATCATCATTGATGACTCTTCCCTGGATGGTATCTACTAAGAGCATTTTACCCGGACGAAGTCTTTCTTTTACAACAATCTTGGTCGGATCAATATCAAGTACTCCGACCTCGGAAGAAAGAATCAGCTGGTCATCATCGGTAATATAATATCTGGAAGGTCTTAATCCATTACGGTCAAGAACAGCTCCCATGACATCTCCATCTGAGAAAAGAATGGAGGCTGGTCCATCCCACGGCTCCATCATGGTTGCATAATACTGATAGAAGTCTTTCTTCTTCTGGGACATGGTATTGTTATTTGCCCATGGCTCCGGAATCATAATCATAACTGCCAGTGGTAAATCCATTCCACTCATTACCAGGAACTCTAAGGTATTATCTAACATTGCTGAGTCAGAACCTTCGGAATTAATAACCGGAAGAACTTTCTGCAGTTCCCCTTTCAGTTCTTCTGACTCCATGGTCTCTTCACGGGCAAGCATCTTATCTGCATTACCTTTGATGGTATTAATCTCTCCGTTATGTACGATGAAACGGTTCGGATGTGCTCTCTCCCAGCTTGGATTGGTGTTGGTTGAGAATCTGGAGTGTACGGTTGCAATTGCAGATTCATAATCTTTATCCTGAAGGTCTGCAAAGAACTGACGCAGCTGGTCTACTAAAAACATTCCCTTATATACGATGGTTCGGCTGGAAAGGGATACTACATAAGTATCATCATTGGACTGCTCGAATACCCGTCTTGCCACATACAGCCGGCGGTCAAAATCAAGTCCCTTGGCTACTTCAGCTGGACGTCTTACAAATCCCTGCATGATATATGGCATACAGTCTACTGCTTTCTGTCCCAGTTTATCCGGGTCAGTCGGAACTTTTCTCCATCCTAAGAATTTCATTCCTTCCTTTTCCACGATAACCTCAAACATTTTCTTTGCCTGATTCCGTTTCAGCTCATCCTGTGGGAAGAAAAACATTCCGACACCGTAATCTCTTTCTCCACCAAGTTCAATATCTGATTCCTTTGCTACCTTGGAGAAAAATTTGTGTGATACCTGAAGCAGAATACCAACACCGTCACCGGTTTTTCCTTCTGCATCCTTACCAGCTCTGTGCTTTAAGTTCTCTACGATTTTTAAAGCATTTTCTACCGTCGCATGGGATTTGATACCTTTGATGTTTACCACAGCTCCGATACCGCAGTTATCATGTTCAAAATTCGGATTATACATACCCTGTGCTACTGCTGTACTTTCATTCCACTGTTCTGTCATAATCGTTCCCTTTCTGCTTTCTCTTTATTTTCTGTCTTACTTTGTTACCTGCACTCTGCTGCTTTAAAGTGCTTTTATTTTCTGAACTAAGTTTACACCCGGCATAATATACTTTGCAATAGTTTTTTTCTTGATATTGTCTGATTATTAGACAATTCATTTTATATTCTTTTATTGTATTTATATTTATCATTTTTTTGCATATAAAAAAGGCTTATCAAAACAATTCAACGTGTTATTTGTTGAAAATACTTTTTCATAAGCCTTTTGAATTTTCCTGCCATTTTAAATTGTGTCTGAATTGTTTCTCAGTTGTACTGGGATTTCCTGGGAAGGTTTTGAGTGTATCTGCTCTTTACTTCTCTTTTCCACCACGGAAAGCCAGCACCAGTAACACCACTATCAGCACGCTCTCCACCACGGTGCATATGACGCTTCCCGTCATGGATGCATCCATGAAATGAAACAGCTTTGTCTCGCTTCGAAGTACCGATACCAGATTCGTTACCATATGGGCTGCCATGGCTGCGCCAAGTCCTTCCTGTTCCATGATGACTGCCAGCAAGAGTCCTACCGCTGTGGCATACAGGAACTGCACCAGATTAAAATGCATGGCTCCAAATATTACTGCCGATAATACAATTGCCGTCTTCACTCCCAAAAACGCCTTCAAACGCTGGTAAACGATGCCACGGTAAAGAAGTTCCTCTAAGAACGGAATTATGATACAGGTTCCAAGGATTTCTAATGCCAGAGTACTGCCGTAAAAAGCAGCACTTACTTCCTGATAGCTCTGCGATGTTTCTTTTAAGCCGGTATATCCGATAAGATTATTTAACACTACGCCAAATAAGCCTGCGGCTGCTGCAAATAAAATGGTTCGTGGCAGATTTGCCATTTTCCCGCCATCTTCTTTCCGATAGAAAGCATAGATAAAGGGAAATGCTATCACCGTTGCAATAATCTGATAAATCATATAATTTTCATTGGTCATTGTATGCATGAGATTTAACACAAACATCACAACGTTGGTTACTACAAAATAAATACCGATGGGATAAATCACTTCCCAGATGCGAAGTAGCTTATAATCTTTCAATATATTCTGCCGCCTCCTCAATACTGTCACAGATTGCCTTTGCACCAGCCTCCTGCAACTCTTCTTTCGTTCCGAATCCATAAGTGATACCGATGCAGTCCATATGTGCTTCTTTGGCTCCTGACACATCAAATCTGGTATCTCCAATCAATACTGCTTCGGTGGTATCATAAATATGCATCCGCTTTATCGTTTCCTGCAGCACCTCATATTTGCTGTCTATTCTGCCATCCATTGTGGCTCCCACCACTTCATCAAAATAGGAAAGGATATGGAAATGCTCCAAAATACGCCGGCAGGATTCTTCCGGCTTGCTGGATGCCAGTCCGATACGATAGCCTTTTCGCTTAAGAGATTTCAAAGCATCCTCAACGCCATCAAAAAGGCTGCATTCAAAGATACCGGTTGGATGATAGCGTTCCCGGTACTTGGCTACTGCCGCTACTGCGGTCTCTTCATCCATGCCATAATGTTCCATAAAAGTATTTTTAAGTGGCGGTCCGATAAAGAATTCAAGCTTATCTGCATCCGGTTCGTCAATACCATATGCCTTTAGGGCATACTGGGCACACTTTGTTATTCCTTCCTTGGAGTTGGTAATGGTTCCATCCAAATCAAATAAAACAATGTCTTTTCTGCCCTTCAGTTCCTGTTTCATCTGAAGCACCGTCTTTTTTAACACCGGATGCCAGAGATACGGTGCGATTTCACAGAGTGGTTCCAACACAAACAGGCGGTTTGCCATATCAATATGCGGAATCGTAAGTTCCGGGGTAGATATCACTTCATCATCATAAAATAAAATATCAAGGTCTATCGTTCTTGAGCCCCAGCGCATCTTACGCTCCCGGTTGCCATGAGCTTCTATGGTATGAAGCTTCTCCAATAATTCTTCCGGTGTATACAGGGTTCGAAGTTCCAGACATCCATTGAAAAATGCGCCTTCTGCCACGCCTCCATAAGGTTCTGTCTCGAGGATATCAGATACCTTTCCTACCTTGCAGTCTTCTAAGTTCCGCAGTTCTTCAATGGCATCTTCAATATATTTTCTCCGGTCGCCCATATTGGAACCAAAGGCAAGATATACCTTATGCCAGCCCCGTTCTATTTCCACTGCCACATCTGATAAAGGCAGTCCCACCGGTGCCCATGGTTTATGTATGGAAAATTTTAATTTCTGAATCAACGGAAAATGCAATAACACTGCCCGTGCTGTCTGCTCTGCTGCAGCTTCAATCAGCTTATAGGTATGTGTCGTCAGAAATTCTGTTACAAAATGGCTGACTTCTCCATAATTTACCGATTCTATCAAATCATCCGAATATCCTGCTTTTCTGGTTGGTAAATAAAGTTCCATATTGATTAGAAACTTCTGTCCAAGCTTTGTCTCCTCCGGAAACACTCCATGATTTGCAAATAGTTCAAGATTTTCTATGATAATCTTATCCATGTAATCCTCCATCCCTGATTGCTTCTGCCATCTTAATTGCCTCTGCATTGGCACGCACATTGTGTACGCGGACAAATCCGCAATGTGCCCATACGGCGTAAGCACTGGTTACTGCTGTAGCTGTATCACGTTCCTTTGCCGGAACATCCAGTGTCAGACCGATTACCGACTTCCGGGATGTGCCAAGCAGCACCGGATAGCCCAGTTCATTCAGTTCTCCCACGCATCGGATAGCTTCTAAATTATTCTCATAAGTCTTGCCAAATCCTACACCCGGGTCTGTCATAATACCATCTTCACGAATCCCCGCTTCCTTTGCAAGACGTAATGTTTCCCGTAAATCATTTTTCATATCTTCCATAAAGTTCTTATAATCTGCTTCGTTGCGGTTGTGCATCAGACAGCATGCGGCATCATATTTTGCAATCACGCCAGCCATTTTATCATCTGCTTTCAGTCCCCAGATATCATTTAAAAGATGTGCTCCTGCCGCAAGGTTAGCCTCTGCCACCTTACTTTTATAGGTATCTACGGAAACCGGCACATCAAAACGGCTTACAATTGCTTCTACCACCGGAACAGTACGCTCAATTTCTTCTTCATCAGAAATCTTTGTATAACCCGGTCTTGTGGATTCTCCACCCACATCGATGATATCTGCCCCCTGTGCCATCATTTCTTCTACATGCTTTAATGCAAGGTCTAACTGGTTATAACTTCCCCCATCCGAAAAAGAATCCGGTGTTACATTTAAGATTCCCATTACATAAGTATGATTTGCTGTGTCAAATGTCCGATTGCCTATTCTCATTTTTCTTCTCCTTTTATGCTGTCTGTAGAACCTGCTACCTGCAGTTTCTTACGGATGCCTGACAGTTTAAAACCAGGTCTCCGGTTTATTTTTCTCTTCTTCACTCCACTTGCAGCTGTCTGCTGCTTCACAGGCAAAGCACATACGGGATGCCTTATCCGCCCATTTCATAAGCTGTGTAAATGCTGTCTGCCATAATTTCTCCCCGTGCAGCTCACCGCAGGCCTCCCTGCGGTGAGCCAGAATTGCCTGGCAGATGATATCTCCTTTTTCCTTCGGATAGCCTATAGTCGCAAAAATCTCTCCTGCAAATTCGGCAGATGCCGCTGCATGAGAGATTCCCTGTTCATATTCTTTCATACGACCGATATCATGAAGCAGGGCATAAAGATATATCATCTCTTCATCCAAACCAAGCTGCTCCTTTAAATTGCGAATCTGTGCCAGACGTGCCACATCCATAAAATGTTCCATATTATGTCTGCAATAGATTCTGTCCGCTTCCAGACGGGCAATTTTCTTTACGTTTTCCCGGTATTGCTCCTGATGCAAAAGTCTTACTACATATTCCATTTCATCACCATATCTAACGCACCATCTGGAAAAATTTATTTACCAGACGCTCATCCTCATTAAAGATTCCACGGGTCACATAAGTAACCGTCCTGCTGCCCGGCTTCTTAATACCACGCATCGTCATACACATATGCTCTGCTTCCATCATGACCATGACACCCTTCGGCTTTAACTGCTCCATCAGTGCATCTGCCACCTGTGCCGTAAGCTGCTCCTGAATCTGAAGCCGTCTTGCATAGATTTCCACGGTTCTTGCCAGCTTGCTGATGCCGACTACTTCTCCATTTGGAATATAAGCAACGTGGGCTTTTCCATAAAATGGAAGCATATGATGCTCACAGGTAGAATAAAAAGTAATGTCCTTTTCTACTACCATCTCATTATTGCTGGCATGAAATCTTTTCTTTAAAGGCTCTGCGGCATCCATGTCCATTCCGCCAAAGATTTCTTCATACATCCGTGCAATACGATCCGGAGTCTCAAGTAAACCCTCCCGGTTCACATCTTCGCCGATGCCTTCTAATATCAGCCGTACACCTGCTTCCACTTTCTCTTTATCTATCATTCTTCTGTCCTTCCCGATACTGTATGACAGCCTGCTTTGCCTCTGCAAGATATGACAGGGAGCCAAATATCAGCACCACATCTTCTCTCGAGCTCTCAGCAATTGCATGTCTTACCGCATCTTCAATCAAAGGTTCTGTTATTACTGTTTGATAGCCTGCTGCCTTCGCTTCCTCCGCCAGCTTCTCTGCCGGAAGTGCCCTGCCATTATGCGGCGTTACCGCATATACAGTTTCCGAATAAGGACGCATTATCTTTAAAATCTTCTCATGTGCCTTATCAGCAAGCACCCCTATTATATAGGTTATCTTACGATTTGTAAAACAGTTTTCCAGCGTTTTTGCAAGTTGCAGTGCTGCGCCTTCATTATGGGCACCATCCAGAATGCATAATGGTTCCTCTAAAACACGTTCAAAACGCCCATTCCAGCAGACCTTCTGAAAGCCATTTTTTATCACCGATAAGGTAAGCTGCGGAAATGTTTTCTCTTTCAATACTTCTATCACTTTAAGCGCACAGGCTGCATTGGCTGCCTGATAGGCACCGGTCAACGGGAGTCTTATCTTCCACTGTGAATTATCTTCTCTTACATAATCAAACTGCATTCCATTCATATCATACAAAAGATTTCTTATGGCATCCTTCCTCGGCTGGTACAGCTGTGCTTTAAGCCGCTCTGCCTCCTTGACAAGAACCTCTTTCACAGCATCTTCCTGCCAGGCAGATACCACCGGGCAGTTCTCTTTTATGATTCCAGCCTTTGCAGATGCAATCTCTGATAACGTATTTCCCAGGAACTGCATATGATCCATGCTGATAGAAGTAATGACACTGCAAATGGGATGGGTAATCAGATTGGTTGCATCCTCTCTTCCCCCCATGCCGGTTTCCAATAACACCACATCACAGGCTTCTTCTTTAAAATATAAAAACGCTGCTGCAGTCTCTATCTCAAAGGAGGTCGGATGTGGAAGTCCTTTTTCTGTCAGTGTAAGACAGGCTGTCTTTACTTTTTCCATCAAGGCAGCGTATGCTTCTTCGGAAACTGCTTTTCCGTTTATCTGCCAGATTTCCCGATAGGAAAAGACTGCCGGGGAACTATATCTGCCTACCTTTAAGCCGGCTTCTTCCAATACTGCCTGAAGCATTGCTCCAACGGAACCTTTTCCGTTAGTTCCTGCAATGTGAATAATAGATAAGTCTTCCTGCACATCGCCCAATTCTTTCATCAGTGCCCGGATACTGTCCAGTCCTAATATACTGCCATATTTTTTTGTTTCTTCTACAAATGCAAGTGCCTGCTGATATGTCAATTTATTTCTTTACTCCTTTGGTTGCACGGTTTCCAATATGAAGCCGGTTCAATGCAATTTCTTTATCTTTTACCATGACCACTGGCGGTTCTTCCTCACCCAGTGCATAGATGTTGGTCAGTTCATCCCCTGCTGCAAGCTTCATTCCGCAGACTCCGATTGCCCCCTTCTTCTTCTCAGGAATCGTATCTGCTGCAATCCTAAGGAACATGTCCTTTGCCGACTGCATAACAATAGTCATATTTTCTTCTACCGGTGCTACGAATATAACTGCATCATCATCTGCAAGCTTCGTGGCTGCTGTGGTACGCTTTGCTACGTCAAATTCTTTCCCATCCACCTGTTTTAACATGGCTGTCTTCGTTCCAAATAAAAGCTTCTGCGTACACAGTGCTGCCAGATCTGTGATATAAATCAACTGCTCTTTAGAGCTGTCATAATTACTTACATTATCAATCGGCTGTCCCTTGTCACGGAATTTTCCAAACGGCAAATCGACTACCTTCAGCAGATGCATCTGTCCGGTATTGGTAAAGATGCAGATTTTTCCGGTATTCATACAATGAAGTACATAACGGTTCTCGCTGTCTGCTGCTTCTTTGTTACGCTCATAAGCCGCCACATCAATGGTTTTCGCATAGCCAAAACGATCCATCAAGAAGACCACTTCCATCTCTTCCATCTTCTTTTCTTCATAAACAGCAGCTTCCACATTGTCGATACGGGTACGGCGTTCTCTGGAATAGTTTTTCTTAAGACCATCTAATTCCTTCATAATTACCTTCGCCATTGTACTGCGGTTGGTAAGAATATCTTCGTATTCTGCGATATTCTTTAATGTGGTATTATGCTCATCCATCAATGCTTCCACTTCCAGACCAATCAGCTTATAGAGGCGCATCTCTAAAATTGCTGTTGCCTGACGTTCTGTAAAGTTTAACTTCGAAGCTTTCTTTTCGGATTCTTTCGTTTTGAATTTAATATTCTCTGTCACACCATTCATCAGGCAGTTTTTCGCATCCTTGATATTACGGCTTCCTCTTAAGATTTCAATAATTAAATCAATGACATCGCAGGCACGGATTAAACCTTCCTGAATCTCTTTCTTATCCAGTTCCTTTGCCAGTAATGTCTTATATTTTCTGGTAGCAAGTTCATACTGGAACTTTACATGGTGACGGATAATCGGAACCAGTCCCAGAGTCTCCGGTCTTCCGTCTGCTACAGCCAGCATATTGACACCAAAGGTATCCTCTAATTTTGTCTTCTTATAAAGAAGATTGCAAAGGTTCTGTGCATCTGCTCCCTTTCGAAGCTCAATGACAATACGGATTCCCTCTTTGGATGACTGGTTGGAAATATCCACAATATCATTTGTCTTCTTGGTCTCAACCAGACTGTAGACATCATTTAAGAATTTTCCAATATTGGCTCCAATCATGGTGTATGGAATTTCCGTAATAATCAGGCGCTCTTTTCCGCCTTTTACTGCTTCAATTTCTACTTTTCCACGAACTTTAATCTTACCGATTCCAGTCTCATAAATGGAAAGCAGTTCGTCCTGGTTGGTCACAATTCCACCGGTCGGGAAATCCGGTCCCTTGATATATTTCATCATTTCTTCCGTTGTAATATCTGGATTCTTCATATATGCTTTGACACCATCAATGACTTCGCCAAAATTATGCGGTGGAATGCTGGTTGCCATACCAACGGCAATACCCTCTGCTCCGTTTACCAAAAGGTTCGGCACCTTTACCGGAAGTACTTCCGGTTCTTTTTCTGTCTCGTCAAAGTTTGGCACAAAATCTACTACATCTTTATCCAGATCTGCCAGATACGCTTCCTGGGTAATCTTCTGCAGACGGGCCTCGGTATATCGCATTGCCGCCGCTCCATCTCCCTCGATGGAACCAAAGTTACCATGACCATCTACCAGTGGCAGTCCCTTCTTAAATTCCTGTGCCATTACCACCAGTGCATCATAAATGGAGCTGTCACCATGCGGATGATATTTACCCATGGTATCTCCCACGATACGGGCACATTTACGATAAGGTTTATCATAACGGATGCCAAGTTCGTGCATATCATAAAGTGTTCTTCGCTGTACCGGCTTCAGACCATCTCTGACATCCGGCAATGCTCTTGCGATAATAACGCTCATGGCATAATCGATATAAGATTTCTGCATTACTTCCGAATATTCGGTGCGGATAATCTGTTCTTTCGTTTCCATAATCTATCCAATTCCTTCCTGATTTTCTGCTTCTATCATTTCCCATACATCCATAAAAATATGCTGTCAGCAATTCCTTACGGATTCATAGAAATTTATATGTCAAGTTCTGCATCCTTTGCATTATCATAGATGAATTTACGACGCGGCGGTACATCCGTTCCCATCAGCATCTCTGTTACATCCGATGCCATTCTGGCATCTTCGATTTCTACCTGTTTTAACATTCTTGTTTCCGGATTTAAGGTTGTCTCCCAAAGCTGCTGTGCGTCCATTTCTCCAAGACCTTTGTAACGCTGCAAGGTAAAGGAACCTTTGTGCGTCTTACGATAGCGGGCAAGGGCTGCATCATCATAAAGATATTCCTCTTCTCCCTTAGTTGGCATCGCTTTATACAAAGGCGGCATCGCAATATAGACATGTCCTTCGTAAATCAGTTCCGGCATAAACCGGTAAAACAAAGTCAGAAGCAGCGTTGAAATATGTGCTCCATCCACATCCGCATCTGCCATGATAATTATCTTATCATAACGAAGCTTGCTGATATCAAAGTCATTTCCATATCCTTCGGAAAATCCGCAGCCAAATGCATAAATCATGGTTTTTATCTCTGCATTAGCCAATACTTTATCAATACTTGCTTTCTCTACATTTAATATCTTTCCACGAATCGGAAGAATCGCCTGGAACATCCGGTTTCTTGCAGTCTTAGCAGAACCACCCGCAGAATCTCCCTCCACGATAAAGATTTCACATTTGGAGGCATCACGGCTTTCGCAGTTGGCCAGTTTTCCATTGGAATCAAAGGAGAATTTCTGCTTGGTTAAAAGATTGGTTTTCGCTTTCTCTTCTGTCTTACGGATTTTTGCCGCTTTTTCTGCACATCCGATAATTGCCTTTAAAGTATCCAGGTTACGGTCAAAGTACATCTGAATTTCATCATTGGTTACTTTTCCGGTGGCTCTTGCCGCATCCTGGTTATCAAGCTTGGTTTTCGTCTGCCCCTCAAATCTTGGGTCCGGATGTTTCACGGAAATAACGGCAGTCATTCCATTTCTTACATCTGTTCCGGTAAAGTTTGCATCCTTTTCCTTTAAAATGCCAAGCTCTCTTGCATAAGAATTAATCACCTGGGTAAAGGTTGTCTTAAAACCGGTCAGATGGGTTCCACCCTCTGCATTGTAAATATTATTACAGAAGCCCAGCACATTCTCATGAAATTCTGTTGTATACTGGAATGCCACTTCAACAGAAATGCCCTCAGATTCTCCTTTATAATAAATGACATCATGGAGACATTCATTATTCTGATTCATCTCTTTTACAAATCCAATGATTCCATCCGGCTCATGATATTCAATATGTTCTACTTCTTCCCCACGTCTATCTTCATAAATAATAGTTAAAGCAGGATTTAAATATGCAGTCTCATGGAGACGGCTCTTTACTTCATCCTCTTTAAATCTTGTCTTTTCAAAGATTTCCGGGTCCGGCAGGAAATTAATCTTTGTTCCGGTCTTTTTCGTCTTTCCAATTGTCGGCAGCAGTCCGTTTACCAGCTCTACCGTTGGCACGCCACGCTCATAGCGGTCATGATGCACATAACCATCTCTGCTTATTTCTACATCCATATAAGTAGAAAGTGCATTTACAACGGAGGAACCTACTCCATGAAGACCACCGCTGGTCTTATATGCTGCATTATCAAACTTTCCGCCGGCATGCAGAGTAGAAAATACCACACGGGCTGCCGATACGCCCTTCTTATGCATTCCCACCGGAATTCCCCGTCCGTTATCTTCTACGGTACAGGAGCCATCTGCCTCTAATGTAACACGGATGGTATCACATACACCAGCAAGATGCTCATCTACCGAGTTATCCACGATTTCATATATTAAATGGTTCAATCCTTTTCTTGAGACGCTTCCAATATACATTCCCGGTCTCTTCCGGACAGCTTCCAGTCCTTCCAGTACGGAAATACTGCTTGCATCATATGTTTCCTGTTTCGCCATTGTTCCATTCCTTTCTTTCTAAAAACTGCTTCAAAAGAAGCCCTGCGGCTAGTATAACACATGGAGATTTTTTTGGCAAACATGTGTTTTCTTATTTCTATCTGTGGAGACTTGCGGAGCGTTTTTTGCTTTACAGGAAAACAATTTCCTGCAAAGCAAAAAACAACTACCAAGAATATCTCAGTAGTTGTTTTGAACTGCCAATGACAGATTCCGTCTTAACTAAACAGATTCTTAAAGAAATCTGCAATAGATGAAAACAGATTTGAGAAGAAGCTTCCAATCTTATCAAAGATTCCATCTGCACCAAGGTTTTCAATCTTGTCATAAATGGATTTTGCCTGATTTACAAGACTGTCCACATCAAGGTCCAGATCACCGATTTTCTTCAAAAGCTCTAATAACTGTGCTTTCTGGTCTTCGGTCAGTGTCACATCAAATTTATCTGCAGCTTCATCAATGGCTTTGCGAATGCTGTCATCATCGGTGAGGCCATTCTCTGCAATCTGCTGTTTTAAGTATGCAACCAGACCTTCTACCGACTCAGCATCTGCTCCGGTGCTGCTTTCAAGCTGTCCGGTTAATACCAGCTCATTTAATGCAGTATCTACATTTTCCTGTGGAAGCTCTTTACCAGTCATTTCCTGATATGCTTTAAATACGCCAACCAGCGCAGCGGTTCCGGAAATATTTTTCGGTCCTGCTACAATGATATCTGCATCTTCAATCCCTGCTGTTACCAGTGCATTTTTATACATACCAACGGTACAATAAGAAATATTCTTTGTGGAAATGTTGATTCCATTTCCTTTCTCCTTCTTTACAATCACAACGGAGGACCAGGACTTGCTTCCAATCTGGGAAGATGGAATATATGCATCCAGATACTGGTGTTCTTCGGAATTGTTTACTGTTACTACGTCATAGTTACCAAGCTGTGCCGGATCAATGCCCATCAGACTTAAAACAGTGTTCTTCTGGTCTTCGGATAAGTCTGCGCCCAATGCCAGATATGGTTTGTCACTTTCCTTGATTACAACATTGTCATCTGCCTTATCTTCTACAGCTGCCGGATTATCTGCAGCTGTTCCGGCATCCGGCGTGCTGCTGTCTGCTCCACTGTCCGGATTTGCTGCTGCATCAGAACTGTTGTTCTCCCCACCTGCTGCAGTACCATTTTCCGATGATGTCTCTGTAGACAGTGTTCCGGTCACTTCTGCTGCGGATGCCTGAAATGGCACTCCAAGAAACAGCATACATGCTAATCCCATTCCCATTATTTTTTTGATATGTTTTTTCATTTTTTCCTCCTTTTTCAGGCAAGGTGAACATTCATCCATGCCAGAATATCATGATATACAACATCACGGTCTGTCTCATTTAAGATTTCGTGACGGTCGTTGTCATATAATTTCCAGGTAATATCCTCTTTGCCGGCTGTGTCAAATTTATTATATACCTTCTTTACGCCGCTGCCGCAGCCGCCCACCGGATCCATCGCTCCCGATACAAAAAATAACGGAAGACTCTTTGGAACTGCTTCAATATTTTCCTGCTGGTTGTCAAAAAGAACTGCCTCAAACAGTCCCATATAAGCATTTACCGTAAATACAAACGTGCATTTCGGGTCTGCATAATAAGTTTTTACTATTTCTTCATCCTTGGTCAGCCAGCTATTGGAAGCATCTTTTCCTGTCAGGTCAAACTGATGATAGTATTTATCATAAGATAATTTCTGCAATAATTTACTTCTGTGGTGCCAGCCAAAAAAAGCTGCCTGCAGCTTTGCAATAAACATGGCAAGCTTTGTGGTATTGTCTGGAATACAGCCGGTTCCCATAATTATAGCACCGGTAAGCCCCTCTCCATGTATCGCAAGATATTTCCGAAGCATATAAGAACCCATGCTGTGTCCCAACATAAAATACGGTACACCCGGATGCTCTTTCTGCGTCATCTCCCGGAGTGTATGCATATCGGCAACCACCGTATCGCTGGGATGCTCTGCAAAATATCCCCATTCATCCTTAGATACAACGGATTCGCCGTGTCCGATATGATCATGACCTACCACCAGAAAACCATTGTCATTTAAAAATTCTGCAAAAGCCCGGTAGCGTTCAATATATTCCACCATACCATGTGTTATCTGTAAAACTGCACGATACTTTCCATCTTCCGGAGTCCATCGTACTGCATGAACTGTGGTTCGCCCATCTGCGGAAGGGAAAGAAAACACTTCCTCTTTCGTCATATAATATACCCCCTGTATGTTATAAATCCCTTATATTTTACAATGATTCTGCACTTTTTACAACCAAAGCGTCCTGCAAAAACCATAATACTCTATTAAATTTTTCTTAAATTCCTAAAGTTTCACCTACAGAACCTGCCACTGGCAGCTTCTTACGGATGCGTCGGCTATCGAAACCGCCGGATAATTGCCTGTACACTTTCTCTTCCACTGTAAGTGTCCACTGCCGGCTCATAAACGGCGGCAAACTGTATGCTGTTTTCTTTTCCATGCATAGCTGCATCCACTTCTTCACTGCCAAACTTTTCACTGAGAAATGTAAGAAATTTTTCCACTTCCCCAAAATAAACTCCTGCCACCGGATTTCCCCTTGAATCCAATAAATGAAGCTTTAATACATTCCGGTTTACACCCACTATATTGGCTCTTGTAATCCTGATATTACGGTCTGCAAATACCGGTTTGGTATTGGACTTTCCGCAAGGCTCCAGCACACTTAACTGCCGGATGGTATCTACCGTAAAATAGGACATCGGAAGCACCGCATCCAGCCTTACCACCTCCGCCATATCTTCTTCAGAAAGTTCTGCCTTCTGATTAAGCTGTTCCCGCAATTTATCAATATCTTCTTCCCGCATGGAAAGTCCTGCTGCCATAGGATGTCCGCCGTATTTTGTAAACAGCTCCGCCACTTCCGTCATTTTATCAAACATGGAATAGGCTTCGATAGAACGACCGGAGCCTTTGACTCCTTCTTCTCCTCTGGTCAGTACAAATACCGGTCTCTGATAGGCTTCCCGGATTCTTCCGGCAATGATTCCCGCAAGACTCTCATGGCATTCCGGCAGGTAAACCACTAATACTTTATCTTTTTCCCGGCCTTCCTTTTCAATCTGTTCCAATGCCTTCTGTGTCTCCTGCTGTGTCATATATTTCCGGCTTTCGTTAAGCTCCACCAATTCGCCTGCCAGTGCAGAAGCCTTTACTTCATCCCGTTCTAGTAACAGCTCCAGGGAGCGTTTTGCCGTATCCAGTCTGCCGCTGGCATTGATACATGGTCCCAATACAAAGCCGATATGATATGCACTCAACGGCTTATCGGAAAGCTTGTTTTTTGCAATCAACGCTTTCATTCCGGGATTCTTCGTATGCTCTAACGCTTTTAACCCAAGCTTCACCAAAATACGGTTCTCTCCGGTTAAGTCCATGACATCCCCCACCGTTGCAAAGCCTGCATTTTCAATAAAAATATCCGCTTCTTCCACCGGAATATCCATTCTCTCATAAAGCACCTGCACCAGCTTCCATGCCACTACTGCTCCGCAGATTCCTTTGCATGGATACAGGCAGTCATTCTGTTTGGGATTTACAATGGCATCCGCATTGCTCCGCAGAAATTCCTTTCCCTGTTCTGTATTGCGATAAGGAATCTCATGATGATCCGTTACCACGACGGTCATTCCTTTTTCCTTTGCAAAATTAATCTCGTTGATTGCAGCAATTCCATTGTCGCAGGTAATCAAAAGTTCTTTTCCATCGGACAATGCCTGCTCGATTAAATGCTCATTGATTCCATAACCATCTTTCATCCGGTCCGGGATTGCAGCATCCACATTGCCGCCGCACCGGCGGATTCCCTCTAACAAAATATAGGTTGCATTGACACCATCAATATCATAATCACCAATGATACGCATGGCCTTTTTCCCTGCAATGCCCTCTGCAATAATTTCTGCAGCTTTATCCACATCCTTTAATAAATGAGGATTATGTAATGCCTCTTTTCCACCATACAAATATTCTGTAATTTCTTTTTCATCTATTATATCCCGGTTTCTTATAATCCGGGCAATCAGTGGGTCAATTCCATATTTCTTTGCCATTTCCATGAAATTGCCGCCTTTTCTGATTTCAATCCATTTCTCCATGAAGCTTTCTCTGCCTTATCTATTCATATTCCACATTTATGAGCACCAGTCCCTTTGCTGCTGCCATTGGTCCTGCCAGGCTGCGGTTTCTGACCTCTAATATTTCTTTCATCTCACAAACTTCCCGCTTTCCCATTCCAACTTCTAACAGTGTTCCGGTAAGGATTCGCACCATGTTCTGCAAAAATCCATTTCCGGTAAAAGAAATGTCAAGTTCATCCTTTTTCTCTTCTATCCGAATCTCATAAATCGTCCGTACTGCCGATTTTTTGAAATGGCGGTTGCCGCAAAAAGAAGTAAAATCGTGGGTTCCAAGCAGCACTTCCGCCGCTGCCTTCATTTTGTTAATATTCAGGTTTTCTGCCAACGGTGTTACATATTTTCTCCGGAATACATCCGGCTTCTCCCCTAAGAAAATGCGGTAGCAATAAGTCTTTTTTACTGCGTTTAATCTGCTGTGAAACCGGAGCGGTACTTCGGATACCTCTAATACCACAATATCCTCCGGCAGATACTGGTTACAGTACCGCTTTATCTCTTCCGGTTCATATGCGCTCTGAAGTTTAAAATTTGCCACCTGTCCCATGGCATGCACGCCCGCATCCGTTCTTCCGGAGCCATGTATCTCTATTTCTTCTCCTGTCATTTTCTCCAATACCGACTGCAGCTTTCCCTGAATGGTCTGCTCTGTATTTCCCTGCACCTGCCATCCGCTGTATCTGCTGCCATCGTATTGCAATATCATTTTATAATTTATCATGTTTTCTCTCCATTCATTCTGCAACAGTATAACACGTTTTTCCTCTTTCCGGCATATACTTTATGGAATAAATATCATGAGGTTTCCATATGTCAAACCTTTCTTATATGCAAAAAGCCACGGACAGAGGACAACTGCAGATTCATGTCACCACAGAGCGTGGCTTTTTCCCCATTAAAGATGCCTCCATCCGTCTTTCCTATACGGGAAATCCTACCGAAATCATTGAAGAACTATCAACTGACATTTCCGGTCAGACTGCAGCAGTTGAACTGCCGGCTCCCCCCTTAGAATATAGCATGGAGCCTTCTGAATTCCAGCCTTACTCGGAATATACCATTCAGGTAAATGCGTCCGGCTACCGTCCCATCAATATTTCCGGTATCTCTGTTCTGCCGGATAAAACTTCCATCCAAAATGTCCGGATGGAAACTGCCACCGTGGAAAATCCACTGGAACGAAATATTGTTATAACAGCCAACACTCTCTATGGGAATTTTCCGCCGAAAATCCCGGAGGATGAAATCAAGCCGATAACTGAAAGCGGCGAGATTGTCTTAAGCCGTGTTGTCATCCCGGAATATGTCATTGTCCATGACGGACCGCCGAGTGATTCTTCCGCCAACGACTACTATGTCCGTTACCGGGACTACATCAAAAATGTTGCCTCCAGCGAAATCTATGCTACCTGGCCGGATGCAGCTCTCCGTGCAAATATTTTAGCGATTATGTCCTTTACCCTGAACCGGGTGTATACGGAGTGGTACCGGAACAAAGGCTATGATTTTACCATTACTTCTTCCACCGCCTTTGACCACAAATTTGTCTACGGCAGAAACATTTTTTCCAATATTTCCAATATTGTTGATGAGATGTTTAATAGCTACCTTTCCCGCCCGAACGTCCGCCAGCCGATTCTGACCCAGTACTGTGACGGGCAGCGGGTAAGCTGCCCGAACTGGATGCCCTTTTTGGTTTTGCGTATGTAGTAAAATTTTGATGCTTTTTGCGCCTAAAAGATGCCGTATTTACTGCTGATTCAGCCACTTTTTTGTGTGCCAAACTCTCTACTTTTCATAGACTGATACATACTTGCCTGCTGCCGTAATGTATAACCCGGAAATAAGCTTATACATGCTTCCGCCACCCACTTTAATAGGTCCTTCTGCGATTGTAAAGACTTCATTCTTTGCCACTCTTCCATAAACAGCACTACTATCCCAGCTTGGTGTTTTTCTGACTGCCAAATTATCCACCAGTACTTTCACATACTTTTTCTTCTCCGGCAGTTGTACCGGTGCAACTGGCTTCGATTCAGCCGCTACATAATCAGATAAAGCGTATGCGATTGCTCTGCACACCTCTTCAAATTTCTGTTCATACAGTGCAGCATCCGGATTGTTCACAAAGCACACCTCAATAAGCATTGCCTTTGCCTTTGTTTTGCGGATAACATATAATCCACTTCCGGCTTTTACACCACGGTTCGTAAATCCAAGTGCTGCAATGTATTCGCACACCTCTATAGCGTCCGGATACTGTCTGCCCTTGTATGTATACACCTCTACTCCGTGTCCTGCTCTTGCAGCATCATTGTTAAAGTGAACACTGATAAAATAATCAAGGTCAGTTGCATTTGCCATTGCTACCGCTTTCTGTAAATATGCTGCCTGTGTTGGTGCGGAATCTACTGTACATGGTACCACCTGCACCCCGGCTGTTGTAAGAAGCTCTGTCAATCTGTTACAGACTCTTCTTGTTTCTGTACTCTCTGAAATAACTCCAATTGTTCCACTTCCTGCTCCTGAAAGTGTATGTCCTGCGTTTAATCCAATTTTCATCTTATTCTTCCTCCTTCTCTTCTGTCTTTGCGACCTCTTCCACCTGTGATTTCAGATTTTTCAACAATGGTAGTAAAAACGGTGGAACCGGTGCACCTATATCCTTGATATTCTCCAGAATACTGATGATTTCATTGCATATAATCCATATGGCTACCACGCACGCTATGAGAAATGTAATCGGCATTGTGATTCCAATTGTAGCAGCTGCATATTTCAGTAACTGGTCAACAATTGCTCCAACCACCACCAGAAGCCACATGGAAATCTTCTTTGCAATTCCCCGGAATCCCTTGTATGAATCCACCGGCTGGTTACGATACTTTGATGCGAAGATACCTGTCGCATAGTCAATAATGTTGCAGGCAACCATAAGTAATACCGGTACATAAAGTATACCGAGCAGGGATGATAAGAACCCCGTTACTGCTGTTATGATTGCTTTGATTGTGTTGTTATTCATTTTCTTTTCCTCCTTCTTTGTTCATTGCTTCTTTCAATTTTTCAATTTCTTCCTGCTGTATCTGCACTATCTTAATAAGATATGGAACCAATTTCGAATAATCAATTGCTAATACCTTATTTCGAATTCCCTTCTCAGCATCAAACTCTTTCTCTGAATAGTCTTCCGGTACCGTCACGCAGGAAGGAATAATACCTAATGTATCTTCGGCAATTAAACCATGCTGATTTTTTTCACCACCGTATGCTTCAATGTAATCAAAATCTACCGGTTTTAATTGAAGAATCTTCTTTGCTTCCTCTTCTGACATATCTACAACGTTTTCCTTTACTAATTTAGAGGAAGGATTTGTAAATGATGTACCATAAACAGGTGCATAAGAACTTCCACTCCAGTTTGCTTGACAATAAATTGCACTTCCTACTATTGCAGTTCCGCCGCTTACTGCTCCAAATGTTCCATTCGATTGTATCCTTGCCACTTGGCTACCATTTCCATTGCAAAACTGATGGATTCCACTGTTTGTTAAATAATTAAAAGTTGAACTTGAATCTATTAAACGGCTTGTATAGTCTGCCGAACTTCCACCATAATGAAAATCAATAAATGGCACACCACCTTGTCCAAATATCTCTATGCAGGGTGGATTGTTTGGAAGATAATCGTGTGAATGCGAACTAGGTGGATAAGTTGATGGTTTGCCCTGCACACCACTCCAAGGAACTTTACTAGCATTTGCTGCCGTACCTGCACTTGATGCATATTTCACACTTTGCTGACCAATATTCCCAGTCGTGATTGCCGTTGATGCATCCTGCTTATTTTTGCTCAGTTCATTAAATGCAGCTTCAACTCTATCTTCCAAATCATTCATAGTTTCCGCATTAAAGGCATCACCTTCAACGGAGATTGTCCCCTCACTTCGTGCCACAGTAACCAAATCTGTGCTTCCGTCCTCTTTTGTTAATAACCGGCGGTTGATAAATTCCGCTACCCGGTCTTTCCATGTTTTCTTATTAAAAGTCATAATCTACCTCCTATAAAAGTAATCCACTGGATTCACCTGCATAAATCTCTGTTCCACAATAATAATGGAAGTTATTCAGCAGGATTTCATAAACATCACTTAAAATCTTTTCGATGTCATTCCACTTTTCAAAAGTATTTACCGGTTCTTCCGGGACTGTTGGTGTAGTGGAATGAATACAATAAGCACTTCTGATTTTTCCAGTATTCTCTCTGATTTCATCAAACAAGGTGACTGTAGGAATCTCCGGCACATCACTTACTGTAAGATTCAGTTCCAGCACATCGGACAACAATTGAATGTTATTCTGGATCCGTGTTAAATCCGAAATATTCAAAGAACCTTTCATACCAGCAGACCATTCCCTTTTTTCTGAATCAGTGAAATTCTTCCATCCCTTTTCCAGTAATTCCAGAACCCGGTAAATATCACTCTGAGACCGGTCTGTCACGGCTTCTATCCAAAGCAGCATACTCCGTCACCTCTTTTTCCTTTAAGTCAGCTATTTCTTTCTTTAGCTGCTCATTCTCTGCTTTTACCTGCTTATTTTCTTCCTGCAAAGATTTAATAATCTGATATGGATTAAGCAAATTCAATTTCATTAGATAATTCCACCCCCTCCGGCATAAAGTTCTGTGCCTGCATAATAATTTTCTGTAACCACAACAGAATATCCACGACAACTTGCAGTTGCTATAAAGCCACCAGTCAAATCAATCGTCTGACTTTCAATTAATGTTGTAGAAGTGTTTCCGGATGTATCTGTTACATTTATCCAGTTTCCAACCTCTTCCAAATCCAAAAGAAACTTCATATCAATCTTTTTTCGTAGGGAATAATAATCTAATAACCGCTTTGCAATATCCGGAAGATTCTTAAGGTTATACAAAGTTATTGTGCCAAATGATTTCACAGATTCTGATTCCCCGGCTTCCAAGTGAGTCACATTTTCCTGATATGCCACTTTAGCATCAGCGTATTTCTTTCCAGTTATGGTGCATGTACCTGCTTTGCTCATTTGAACTTCAATATAATTCGTTCTCACGGTCTTTGCAGTTCCACCGGTTACTGTAATGGACGCAATCTGATACGGTTCTGAAAAGGTGATCCTATTTAATCCTTTCGGAAGATAGTCATTGTAAATCTCACTATCCTTATCTTCTAATGTATAAACACTTCTTTCTATTGAAACACCGGAAACATAGCCATCCAATGATACGGAAGTATTTCCATTGAACTTCCGGTCTGGTCCCACAGTATACTTTACATATCTATCCGGCTTATAGACCTTTACCGAATCACTCCTGCTGTCACTTGCCAATGCACCACAGGCAAAACAAACCATCTGCAAAGCTTCCCTGCAGGTCTGTATCTCTAAATATCCATCTAAAAGGGTGTTATATACCTCTTCCTCAATGGAATACTTTGTTATTCCCGCACTGGCAAATATACTCTCCAATATGATGCCGGCTTTTCTGGCCTTGTATATTTCACCATCGTAATAGGTATACTTATCCATCAAGCCGATTTTATCAATCATCTTAAAATTCACGATATTCTTTTTAAAAGAAAAATCATCGATATGGAATGTACCTGCCGGAATTTCTTTACCGTCCTTTATTTCTGTTAATGTAATCTGCTGTGTTTTCTGCACCGATTTCCATGCTCCATTTTCATTTCCAATATCAAAATCATTATTGACATCCACAATCTCTAACTCTGCTTCATTAATGGATAAGGATGCCGATGTAAAATCCACTTCCTCCGTAACTTTCCCAGTCTGGATTAAATCATCCTGCCATGCTATGTATAGTCCATATAGAATGTACTGCAACCTTGCATAACACTGTGGATACCTGGTCTTAGTTATTTTAATAATGACCTTGCCATAATTCTGTACCGGACAATTACAGGTAAAGACAAGCGCATCCGGATAAAACACTTCACTTAATAACTTGGTTCCGCCCAATGTATACCACTCAATTTCAACCTCTTCCGGATAATCCATTCCAAAATACAATGTCAGACCAGATGATGAATGTGCCTTTTCAAAAACAACGGTAAGTGTCGGAGCAGTTGCAAAGCTGCAATCTGCTCCTGACATATCGGTGCTCCAAAAAGCTACGTTCTCTGGATTGGATTCCACAATCTGCCTGCTGCCATCAAGTACAAACTGATTCAATTCCAAGGTTCCGTATTCCGGTACTTTTCTTTCTGCCTGCAGATTACTTAATTGTCCAAAGGATTTATTCTCTGAACTGGAAGGAGTTGCATCTTCTAATGCTGATACATCAGTAAATTTCATTTCTGCTTTACAGCCTGTCCTCAATGTAATCCCTCCTTATGCTGTCTTATATGGTTTCTTAGATGTCATTTTCCAAGACAGCCCTTTATACTGTGCACCTGTGTCAAGAACCTTCTCCACCTCATCCTTAATGGAAGAAAAGTAGCCGTAGAAATCAAACTGCTTTGATGCATCCGGTAAGGATACATGGTGGAAACGATTGGAACAGTCTGAAATATGCTCTATCAGACTGTCATACAGGCTTGCATCTTCAATCGTACCAATTGATATTTCATAATTCTTATAAAGACCGATAGTCTCTATTTTGATATCTCCATCTTCTGTCCTCTCTGCATATTTTTCCAGGAAGTCCATTGTCCGGGATATTTTTACAAAGGGGATATCATATATAATTCCATCAATCACAAGACCTTGTGTATATACTGCCATACTTGATTATCCCCCTTATCCTGTTACTAATCTGACACCGATTCTCTGTGATTCGGCATTAAAATAAGGTAATTCACATTTTGCAAATGCTTTACCATCTACTTCCATCACAAGTGTTGTCGGTGTGTTATATGTTGGCATTCTGGAAGCCAGCTTTCCTGCCAGTTCATCCATCCAGCCGGTATTGTTCTCCAATGGTAAGACTGCTTCTCTTCCGGCTTCTCCGATTTCTGCCAGTGTAGCACCGGTTGTAATACCGCCATTAGCCAGTCTTGGCAAACTTACCTTGCTCAATTCCGTAATATTAAATCCAAATGTTTTACCACCCAAAACCGGAACCCAGTCCGGGACATCAAAGGAAAGATTATTCAGTGCTCCGATTACCGTATTAATTCCACCAATGACACCGTTTGCCATTCCCTCAATACCACCAAGGATGCTATTAATAACACCTTTTATTGCACCCCAGATAGCATCAAAGATATTTGTTACAGTGGTTTTTAAGCCACCCCAAATCTTATCCCATACACTTTTAATTGCATTTAATGTATTGGATATGCCTGTCTTTATACCATTAATGGTACCGGTTATTGCACTCTTAATTCCATCCCACACTTTTGATGCAGTATCCTTGATTTTTCCCCAGATATTGCTCCATGTTTCTTTTATTTTATTAATTACATTGGAAATTACTTCTTTGACCTTTTCTATTGCATTGCTGATGAATTCTTTAATCTTCCCCCAGATTTCAACAGCTTTTTCTTTTACTGTATCCCAGTTTTTATAAAGCAAAATGCCTATTGCTATTACTGCTGCAATAGCTGCAGTAATTAACACAAGTGGCCAGTTTATTGCTGTAATAACTGCTGCCAAAACACCCCCTGCCGCAGAAGCAGCAGTACTTACAGCAGTAAATACCGTTGTTGCCACGTTATAAATAGCAAGTGCAGCACTTACAAGACCTATTGCTATTGCCAATCCTTCAAGAATTGCCATTGCCACCTCATTTTCTGCTATCCAGCTTAATGCATCTCCGATTCCATCTAATACACTGACTATCACACCACCAGTAAATTCAGCAATTGGTACCAATATATTATCCCAAAACCACTGCAGCATAGGTTGTGCATCTGATATTACTTGATTTACAAAATCTACAGCTCCAGCAACCGCATTTAAGAATCCCGGCAACACTTCCGATATTGTCCATGCGGCAAGCGGTATTAAAACATTTTCTAAGAACCACTGTAATCCGCTACCGACAGTATCTGAAAATGGTAATAATGATTCTCCCAAGCCATCCAATGCTTCCCGTAAGCCATCAAAATTAACACCGTCGAAAATATCCAACTCATCGAGAAAAGCTACTACCATATCACACATTCCCTGAATTCCGGCAATAACAGTGTCCCCAATTAAATCCCATGATATTGCTGAAAACGCACCATTAATTCCATCTGCCAATCCAGTACCTAACTCTTCAAAATTGAATGTAGTAAGGAATGTATAGACAAATAGCAATGCTGTCATAAGACCATTACCTATTGTTGTTCCAATAAGATTCCAGTCCAGACCAGATACAAATCCATTCAGACCATTTGCAAGGTTAATCGCAAAATTAGCAGCCTGTGTCTGAATAAATCCCCAGTCAATAGCTGACAGTGCTTCATTCAATTTCTGTGCTACAAGGGAACCTACACCATACCAGTCACCACTATCAACAGCACTCTTGAACTGCTCCGCCCAGTCGGATACTACTCCAACATCCGCCTGCTCAAATCCGCTTCCATCTGCTCCACCGGAGGAAGAACCGCCGCCACTTCCAGATGCATCATTCTTCTGTAACACATCCAAATCATCAAACCCAGCAAGACTTCCTTTTGCATTGTCCGCAGATTTTCCTACATTATTTAAAGATGCAGCATAATTCTTATTCTGCTTAATTGCCTGTGTATAGGTCTTTTTTCCACCGAGGATTGCAAAGAACCTTGATACGGCATTAGCAGCCGCACTTATCCAGTCAATCAGTTTTACCAGATATGGAATAACTGCACTGATAATCGGTGCAAAGGCTACTGCCAGACTGTTCTTAAGCATTCCGGTAGAGGATACCAGTGCAGACATATTTTTATTGTATTCTTTCGAATATACCGCCAGATTCTGCAACCCGCTCTTAAGGAATTCCACACCCTTTGACATTGCCTGGAATACGGCCATGCTAAGAACCATCTGACGCATGGTTTTTAATAAATTAGAAAATCCACTGGAAGTTTTATTCGCTCCTGCACGTAAATTTTTTAATTTAGAAAGTACACCGCCTATGGAATTCTTTATCTTCTTTAATCCATTTACACCTTTCTTTACTCCATCACTAACTTTGCTAACAACACCACCAAGCACTTCTTTCATCTGCTTTAACTTTCCAAGCAGTCCATCCGGCGCATTTCCTGTTTCTTTTGTCTTAAGAGCCAATTCCTCTGATTTTTTATTTAATACAGCCATATCAGCATTAGCATTTTGAAGATCCTGCTGTAATTTCTGATAAGCATCTGTATTCACAGAGTTAGTAAATGCATCACCGGAATTCTTCATTTCATCCATCTTTGCGGATATACCAAACACTTTTTCTTCTGCATCTGCAATCTTATTATTCAAAGTATCCCATGCATTTCCAGAAGAGATTCCAGCAGCTTCCCATTGATTCTGTTCCGCAATCAATGCCTGCATTTCGGACTGTGCTTTCTCAAGTTCAGCTTCTAATGCCTTAAAGGAATCTGTTTTTATAGTCGGTGCTTCCATACTCTTCATCTTCTGAGTGATTGCATCAATCTTTTGTGCTGTCTTATTCATGCGATTCTGCAAAGACATCAACTGGCTTGTAGCATCTTTTGTATCAATTTTTGTATTTATCCTGATTTCACCATCGTAATTACTGCTTCAGCATCACCCCTCTCGGAAGAAATCCAGTGCTTCATCGTTTTCCTCTTTTTTACGTTTCATTTTCTCTCGCAGTGCATCGACTTCATCAATCTTTTGCTTTTCTGCATCTGTATAAACACGCTTCTTTTCTTTTTTCTCTTCCAATCCATAAATGTACTGGGCATTTTGGATAGATTCTCGCTCTTCCTTGGACATCTTGCTTTTCAGTTTCTTCCGGCGAATATCCACAACCTGTAAAAATGAGGATTGTCGTTGCGGCATATTCCAAAGCATTCCCATAAATTCCCACCAATGCAGATCTGCTTCATTCAGATTGATACCATATATCTGCCGGAAGTCAGCATATATTCTCCACTGGTCATTATTAAAATCCATCAGCCGCCTTTTATCACGTTCCTTAGGACTTCTATCATGACACCAGCCATTCAGGAACCATTCCAAACATTCCTGCACCTGCTCTTTCGGTGGAACTTCACCCGGAAAAAGAAGATTTGCAATGACATCTGCCTTCTCAAAATCTTCCAGTTCATCATCTTCAAAGACAAGATATATCTGTATTCCAATCTGGAACCAATAATTTATAGGATATCCGTTCCATTCTGTTGGTAACGGGTCCAGTAACACATTATTCATGTCTACTTTCCTTAAACTCCTGAATCAATTCATCCTTCGTCTTGGTATGCTTTCCACGTTTTCCGGCATTATACTTATTCTGTGTTCTCTTGATACGTTCTCCGTATGCCTTTTCCATGATTGGCACAAGGCTGTCTACCAATTCTGCAAGGGCAATTTCATCCGGTACAAAATCCGGATTCAATTCGTAATTCTCCCGGAATACCTTTCTGCAGAAGTTTTCTCCGAATACCTTATCCAGTTCTTCCATGATTTTCTGTGAAGTCATTACATGGACATTGATATATGCCATTAACTGAGCCGGATTAACATCATCCGCGGTATCCTTGAACTTCTGTTTTACCTCTTCCATCTCTTTTTTTGCCGATTCCGACATCTTATCGATATTCTCATACAGATGCACGAAACGAGAAAAAACCGTAATATCATTACAATCCAATACCAGTAAATCATCCTGCTTATTCACACTAATCTCTAATAAGTTCGTTGCTCTTTCTAATCTCTCCATAATTATCCTTTCAACAAGGGCAGCCATAAAGACTGCCCATATATTTTCTATTCACTTGCTTTTGGTGCCCAGGTGTAACCACTTTCTGTAATAGTGACTTCACCTAATTCGACTTCACCATTACCCTGAATCTGAATTGCAGAGGTAAGGATTCCTCCACCCTCTCCACCAGTGGATGATGGTGCAATAATAACCGGGATTCTGATACAGTCACCTTTTCCACCGGTAATATCAGATTTGTAGAAACGGAAGTAATACGTCTCACAATCCTTTCCGGTTGGGAATGTTTTGAATCCATTATCAATAGCTTTCTGGAAGTCATCATTCAGATACTCCCTCTCTGGGGACATGGAGAATTCATATCCCTTTAATGTAGATGCTTTTGCTTTCATATTTACATACTGCGTACTCTCTACATCAGGGCCCCAATCTTCTGTAAGCTCTGTAAATCCGTCACCCATCTCTACAATCTTCGCTGTTTTTCCACCAAGCCAAGAACCAATATCGATAAGTGACACCATATTTGTTCTACTTTCTGCCATTTTTCTGTCATCCTTTCTTGAAATATAATAAATTGAATCCGCACTGGAAAACGGAAGCACCGCTTTCATCTTTTCCAGATAGGATAGTTGTCGTTGTTCTCTCTATCTTCCGGATAGTTCTTCCTTCCGAAAGTGACGGATATTCCATACTTTCTAACCATTCCGCTAATCCCTCAAGACTGCGTCTCTTAACAATTACTGCCTTATTTGTAGTCGGACTGCATTTAAAACATACTGAAAAAGGAAACTGTGCTTCAAACGAGCCGGAAACATACTGCTTTGTTATAACTGCCCCGGATAATGGAAATATTCCTATGCTTTCTGATTCCTTAAGGTCATCCAAACATATCTTATTCTGTGTTACCGGAACGTCCGGATATGCCGCAACGATACGAAGTACCGCTTCTGCAATATTATCCTGCTCTGCTATACTAAGTGCTTTCTTATTCGTATCTGCCATTATGCGCCCCCTACTTCAATATGTGGTATAAGGTTATAATCATCAACATTTGTAACCTTAAAGCAGTTATCATACTTTTCTTTCATATAGGTAAAGAAATCCTCGCATGGACTTTCCTGCAAGGTATCACCCTCTACAAAGAAATCTGCTCCGCCGGTGAATGTGAAATTACTTTCTTTTTCTGCAGACTGCTGCCATGCTTTCGGTGGCAGATATTTTTTTGTGTCTTCCGGCAGAAAATCCCATCTGACATATAACTTTGCGGAATCTGCTGAATCCAGTCCACTATTTGATACATTCGCCCCTTTGGTAACAATTAACCGTACATTCTTAAGTACAGTTGCATACCAGGTTTCCGAACCCATTAAATCATCAGATGTTTTGTTATATACGGTAACAGTTCTGTTATAGAAGATATCTCCCATCTTACACCCCCGCATATAACAGACCAGTTCCGGCTAAATACTCAACTGCCGTATCATAAATAAGCCGGTTCTGTGCCCTCTTATCACTCAATACTGCGGTAACAAGAGTTTTATTATCTCCGTAAGTGATGGATTCTCCACCGCTTGAACGTGATTTTACATTGGTTTCATCTGTTGCTGTAGCTGTCTTGGTAGCCTTATCAATCTCATAAAGTAAATCAGCTATTGCACACGCTGCTTTCTGCAATGGTTTGTTGAATTTTACCAACGCTTCATCTGTAAGATTGTCCTGTGTAATAGACCGCAGCTTATCTTCTGCTCTTGATTCCCATTTATCGAAATCAGAGGATCCCTTTATAGAATCCCCATAATATGTCTTCTGATAGAATTCAAATGTGGTTATCATATCGGAATCCCCCTTTCTTCTTAGGCAAAATCAACCAGTAAGTCTGCATCCAGTTCTTTGATACCATAGATAATATCGAAAGAAACTTTGTCCTGTTTGTGGTCAGAATCGTAATCGAATACAACTCTGATTCCAAGACCATCGGCAGATGCAATATAAGCATTCTTATTACCCATTGGTAACTCAAGGTTACGGGTAACAAGTGCAAGACCATTTCTATGGAATCCGAGTGCATGAGCCTTGTTTACCACAAATGCGTCTGTTGCTGCCACATTATCCGGAATATTCTGGTCTACTTTCACGGTACCTGCACCGGACGCAAGTGTTACATCCTCAGTTACAGTATACAGATAGCCATTTACAATTAACTGGTCACCTTTCTTAATAGTACTTGCTGCTGTGGTACCATCAGATACTGTAAACTGTGTTGCATTCTTCGTTCCTGCAACCTTGTAGGATTTCACAGTACCAGGTGTATCATTCTGATTTTCCGGGCAGTTCTGGGACATAAAGGTCTCACAGCTATATACCTTTCCAATCTCAGATTCCTGTAATGCTGCAGAGTCACCCTTGTAGCACTGTTTTGCAAAGTTATCCAGAGTGTTATACTTATACAGAATGGTTGGCGGCAATACTAATCTTCTGTTAGCTCTTGGAGCCTTTGCCATATCTAAAGCCTTGCCAACACCTGCAATATCTGTAATAGCCGGTGTGTCTGATACAGTTGCTTTCTTATTAGCTTTGGAAATACCTACCGCTAACAAATCTGCATCAATCTGCTGTGCCATTGCCTGCATAGCCGGTGCAATAACCTGTTCAGAGAAGTCTTTAATATTTAATGTCATTTCTTTCGAACCGACATTAACAGTAATATCTCTGAATCTGTCCATTGTTACCGGTACGGAACCTTCCGCAATGTCCTGTCCTTCTGTCTGTCCGGTGAAGTTCTTAGCAACAAAGGTTGCCGGTTTTCTAACGGTGATAGTGTCACCTACTTTGACGAATTCTGCGGAATAATCTCTGTGGACAAGATTTGCCATTGTAAGATTACTCTGTAAAACCATCAATGCTTCATTCGCAATAATCTGCGGTGTTAAAATTGTGTTTGACATATTTAATCATCCTTTCCTATTTGTTCTGTGCTCTCCACTTCTTATAAGTGTCAAAATCCATTTTGTTCGGGTCACCAGTAATTGGCTCTGTGCCCTGCTGCTGGTGTGTCATGTGGTCTGTGAACTGAGCGGAATTGTCATCATCATGTTTCTGCTGCTCATCAACGAATGCCGTCGCATCTTCCTTTTTGTAAGCATCCACAAAATCATTAAATCCCACAAGCATTCCATTCTTCATTTTCAGCTTGTCTGACATAAGGTCAGATACAAATGCTTTCTTAGCACTATTGGAACTGAATTTAAGGTCTTTTACCGCTGCATCTACTGCATCTTTATAATCCCTTTCTTCCAATTTCTGCTTATATTCATTTGCTGCTGTTTCCGCTTTTTCTTTCCACTCATCACGTTCTTTTGTGATGGTTTCAAGGTCTTTTCCATCGAATCCCTTTAAAGTCTCTTCTGCGGTCTCTGCACGTCCCTTATACTGGTCACGTTCTTCCTCCACTTTTTTTACTTTCTTATCAAGTTCTGACTTGGAATATACTTCCTCGCCGATGTTCTTCTTGATGGATTCTTTCATTTCGTCTGTCAATTCCAGACCAAGTTTTTCAAGTTCTGTGATTACTTTTAACATATTCTTACCTCATTCTTTCCAAGTTGTTGCTCCGGTCAGTCCGGCACGATTGAGTTGCTATTTACTCCATAGCTGGCAATTGCACAGGCAGGATTCGAACCTGCGACCACCGAAAAAGCATTCCGGTAAGCTACCTGGCTGCTCCACTGTGCACATATAAAAAAATGAGCCGAATAACCAATTCCTTTTAAGAATTGATTACGCGGCTCAAAGGCTCTATGGTAATCAGTATTTCATTTTTACACTTCTTACAGTATGCTGGGAAATTTCTTAGCTTAGTATCTTCCCGCAATTTCATAAAATGAGGATTCCCACATCTTGGGCAACTATACCAAGTTATTTTCATTTCATCACCTGAGTGTATTATATCATTTAGTTATAGCAAAGTCAATAAATATCAATTTCAAGTTATGGCTGTTACTATTTATCGTCCATATTAAGTCTGCCTTCTCTAATTGCAGCACATAGCATAGATAATGATTCTGTATATCCAAGTACTTTCTGCTTATCAGCTTCAGATGCATCACTTTTTAAAAATGCACTTACTTCCTCTTCCATCAAAAAAAATTCTTCCTTTGTATGTTTTTTCTCATGCATTTTTGCAATCAGCTTATCCGCTTCACTTGATTTCTCAGTAATCGTATACTTTTCATTATATTCCGCTATATCTTTTAATAATCCTTCAATATCAACCATTTCTACCACCTTTCAATCTCTCAACAAATCCAATAACCTCGTTATAATCTTCAAATGAAGCCCCGGCTTGTCTCAAACATTCATCCACTCTATTCTCCAGCCATTGATACCGTTCTGGAAGTGGAATATTGAATATTTCCTTTGCAAATTCTGCATCTGTTCCGAATGAGAATCTATTATTCAACGCTTGTAAAACAATCGTTTTATCTTCATACGCACATGCATTTATAAGATTCTTTTCCTTGCATATTTGCTGCTTTAGCCATTCAACAGTTGCCTCTTCGATATACTCGTTTGTGCTGTATACTTCTGGCTTATAATAACTACCAGAACAAGAATGTAACATTTCATGCCATATAACTCCATCATCAACAGTATCTACAACCGAAATATTGCAGGACCACTCTTTTATTCCTAATGCATCATCATTTATCAATGAATTATTAACAATAATCTTTCCGCTCCACTTTGATGGTCTATCCGAATAATGTGTTATTTCCTTTTTTATCTGTTGTGCAATCTGTTCAAACTCTTCCTTTGTTCTTTTAGTATAGCCTGTATTTTTTGCTTTTTCCATCGGTTTTTTTATACTTCTATTTTCAAATGCTCTTGCTCTACCTCTTGCCTTTGCAGCCTGCTCCCGCTTATAGCCTGCAACCTTTAACCGGTCAGACTGCTTCTGTAAATCATTCTCAGTGCAGAATTCATTATATGCCTTATTCTGCTCTCTTAATTTATAAGCCAGCTTATCATAATCATTTTGGAGTATCTCCTTTACATCTGTTTCGGCAACTAAATCTATTTCCTGCTGTTTCATTAATAATCGTCTTTTCGTGGCTCTGATGCTCCGCTCCATAGCACGCTGCTTCTGCTGATTCTGATACAACTTACGGCTTTCTTCCGTGTCTATCGTAGACTTTCCATTTTCATCAACATATGGATTCTTTAAAGCCTTGTCCCACGGTTGATGCGAATGTCTACAATTATAGCCATGTAAACCTAAAGGATTAACAACTTTTCCTGCTCCATTCTCTCCAATATCATATCCGATCATTTCTAAAAGATTCGGATATCCCGGCTCACTTCCCCGGATCCGATATACTTTCCCCTGCCAATTCTCATGACCGGCAAGATATGGTTGCCCCGGTTGCTGGATTCTGGCTCCTAAATGAGCAGATACCAGTACATACTCTATTCCACCCTCTAATATGTATTGATTCGTAATTTGTGCACTGGTCTGATTCATGGATGTCACCACGCAACAACGAACTGCCGCTTCTAAGGAACGGTGCGTGCCTGTCGGATATTCTACAACCATGCCTTTTTTAGCATAATTATCTAATATCTCACATACTGCACTGGAATAACTCTGCACTCCACTTGCTACTCTCATTTCCGCTTCATCTAACATCCTTGTTAAGTCTACCTGTGCCTGGTTCATTGTTGTTCTGGTCAGATTATTAAGTTCTCCCTGGCACTTCTGATATTCTGCATTCATAACGGACATAACTGCTTGATTTTCCAGTGGATTAACTATATTTATCCCTATCTGATTAAATGTACTTAAATCATCATTCCATGAGGTTATAACGGCATCCTGCAATAGTTCTTTCAGTTCTCTTTTACTTAAGCCGGTCAGCTTAGACAATTTATTCATTATCTCTGCCCGGCTCTCACCCATCTGCTCCAACTTCCAGATAAGTCTATCGGCAGTACCAGAGACAGATTGCGATTTCAAAAGCCGGTATGCTATATCCTTAAATATATAATCTTCCAACTGGCGGTATAATTCTATCATTCTATCCGCTTTATCATTAAAATACTCTGGTTTTAACATTCTATCCCTTTCCTACTGTCCTACGAACTAATTCAATCCAATGCTTAAGATTCTGCTCCTTTGCATGTTCAAACCAATGGTCTGTAGTGCCTGCTGCATGTTGTATTAAAGGTGTACCGGTGGGATATTTCTGTTCTCCCTTTTGAGCATATGAACGTCCATCCTTTGTAAGATACAATTCCCCTTCATACTGATAGTGTGCATATGGAGTATCCTTTTTACCCCATGATATTACACCCCCGTAAAGTCCCTCAGGATAGCGTACGCTTCCCCTCAAGGCTCCCTGTTGAAATGGTATAAGATTATTGGAATCTTCGACAACCTGTATATTCAATAGTTTCTGTGCTTCCATTGTATTTCTGTCAAGCCGTGTGGTATTTACCTTTATATTTACATTTCCAACCGTTTTATCATATTGCACACTACATCCCTGCCTTATTCTTCTCCAAATAATTTAGATTCACTATCTGCCTTCATTTCTTCACCAATAGCCTTGGCATCCTCTTCTGAATAACCTTCAAATTTCACTAAGTACATCCAGAACGGTACCTTGCCATTGGTTACATACTGCCACCATCTCTTTCTATCCTCTTCTTCGTTATAAGTAATATCTCCAAAGTCATAGGATGGCACATAATTTCCTACCGGTGCAAAATTGTATAAATCTGCAAAAACAGATTGTGCATAATACAAGTCATTCAAACATTTTCTAAGGGCATCTCTAATATCCTTAATAAGCTGTATTGTTCTTCTATCATCTGCTTCTACCTGTGTTGCAGTTACCATTCCGGTTTTCTGGTCTAAAACAAAGTATCCATTCGAATAGCCGCACTTATAACCAATCTCTGATAACAAATGATTGATTCCAACCTGCCGGTCAGAACTTCTAAGAGGTCTTTCGATTGCCTGATAGAAATCATCCTCTGATGTGCCCGGTACTCTCTTAACATGATGCGGAAGTTTTATGTCAGATGGTGCATTTATTTTTCTGCCCGGCTCCTGCAACATAGTTTCGCCAAGCAATTCTATATCCTGGCTATCTTTTATCTCACCGGTAAATCTGCTATATGCAATATCAAGGTCTTTTAATTCTTCCACTGCTTCGGAAAACAGAGACATTCCATAAGGACTGTCTAAATCCAAATCATTAGCATTCGGCATTGCAAACACACCAAATAACATAGAATCAATGTTTTCTCCGTTTTTCTTTGTCAGCGTAACATCCGGCTGCAGCATGGACCATTTTGTCATAGACAAATCTATTGGTTTTCCTATTTCCGCTTCATTATTTGATATATAGGCTCTATTCTGAATCAGATAAAATGTAACATCCTCATATTCTCCGCTCTCTTCATATCTGACTTTTGCAGTTCTGAAACTATGCTGCTCTAATTTCGTATACCAATTGTCACCGGACTTATATCTGTCCTGAAAACGCATTCCGGTAATCTTTCCCATTCCATCAACTTCTGTAACTTCAAAATTTGCCGGTGTAACAATATCCACTCCATTTCCATTTGGCTTTAATACAATTGTTCCAAATGCACAGCCATATTCCACCCACTTTCTCAGATGTGGCATTACTGCACTGTTATTCCAGTTCTCCATATAGTCCCCACGGTTGCCATCAAAACTTACTCCTATTGCAAGTGTGACAAGCCTTGCTGTTTCTGAACAAATGGATTTTGCAAACTTAATTGTCTTTATATTGTCCTCTGGGTCTACCCAATCCGGTCTACCACTGTAAATATCCATCCAATACCGGATTGCGGTTTCCATTGCTCCGGAAATAATTGCAGTTGTTCCAAATTCACTCTTAGCTTCACTCTTAAACATCCTGTTCCACCATCCTTTTATCATACTTAAAAATCCCATTATGCTGTACTACCTCGCTTTCTCCATATTGGTTCATAGCTGTATCTCAAAGCATCTATGATATGGTTATTAGCATCTGGATATCCAGATATCGGATTACCATCCTTATCCCTCTCATACTCATATTTTGATAATTCTTCATAGGCTGCCGGTGTTCTTGCCCGGTCTATAACAATGTGCCTTACCTGCAGCCACTTCATTCCATATTCAATCGAACCGGGTCCTTTTATTGCTTCCCTTGCCGGAATCCCCATATCCTTATAATCATTTACAGATTTCTTTTCTGCTGAATCGCAGATAATCGGATAATCATCATATTTATGGTTCTTTATCCACTTTCCAGTCTTTTCGTTGCTCTGCTTATTCACATAATTTTCTGCAATCAGGTAGATAGTCTCTGCATTCCGGTTATAGTAAGACCTTATAAATGCGTAATGGTCTGGATACCATCCCCAGTCAACACCTTGATATATTCTGTCAAATGTGGCTATTTCTTCATCTGTAATTGTTCTGAATTCCAGATATTCAAAGACTGCACCACCGCTTCCATTTGCCTTACCCATATATTCATTCTCATAGGCATCCGGATTGGTTTCTTTCAAATGCTCCGCTTCTTCTATGAAATCTTCGCCTAACCATTCCGGTGGAACATCCAGATATGTGCTGCGTACAACCATCATGGAATCCTTAGGTGTTGCAACATACTGATTTACCCAGCAATTCGCACTTTTTGGCGGATTAAATATCTTAATTATGTATGCACCACTGCCACCACGGATTGCAGACTGCTCAATTTTACGAACTTCCTCTTCTCCGCTGAACTGATCTAATTCTTCAAAGATTAATATTCCAATAAATCCAAACGGTGGCTTAATGGACTTTATCTTTTCCGGATCATCTGCTCCTCGGAAGAAAACCTTTTGTCCGGTTGGTTTATATGTAATTTCCAGTGGTGATAATTTAAAGTCCCAATTTTCCCTTACAAACATGGGATTCTCTGCCTGCTTATCACATCCCCATGCCATCTGTGCATATACAGAATCCCTCAGTGTATTTGCTACTTTACGAACTACCAGACAATGCATTTGTGGATTATTCATCATTATTTCATATGGAATTTCCATGCCACAGGATGATTTTGTGGAACCACGTCCACCGGGAAAAACATATTCTCTATGTCCATGCTTCCGCATATCTCTGACTGCCGGATGAAACACATCTGCAATGGTATCCAAGTCAGTATGATATATTCCACGGTTCAATGCTTCTTCTCGCTGCCTTTGTATCTCTTCCTGCTCTTCCTTTATTTTTAGAGACTTTTCCAAGTCAGCACAGGCTTTTAAGATATCTCCGTTTTCCGGTGTAAATCCAAAATCATCCTTACGTTCCCCTCTAGCAATGGATGTTCTGATTCTCTGTATTTCTGCTATATTACATATTCGCTCATCATCAATCTGTTTCTGTCTCTCCGCTATATAAGCCGCTACGTGAGGTTTCTTGAGGTTATCCGCACCTGTTCTATAAGCTGTCCTCTGTGAGTAACCTGCCCTCTTTGCAGCTTCGGTCGCATTTCCTGTCTCAATATAATAATCAGCAAATGCCTTTTGTTTAATTGTTAATTCATCCTGCACTTACTCACCACCTTCATCCTCTAAATAATCAGCCGGTAATAATAGCCTATCCGTCATTAAATACATCTTTCCATCTATATCCTCAAATAATGGCTCCGTACCGTTATAAATGATGTAATCATATCCATCCGCAATAATGCCGTCCTGCTCTTCCAGTTCCACTTCTTCGTCCGATATTACTTCTATAGGGCATACCGATATTACTTCCCTAGTATCTTTCTTATATGTTACTATTGTCACCATTCCCCACCGCCTTATATATCTCCAGTAGACACATCAGGGCATCCACCTGTGATGATGTCCGTATGATTTCAAATGTCTGGTCTTTCCATTCTCCAAGTCTTTCGTAATAATGAAATACCTTTGTGGATAGAGATACCATAGGAATGAACCGGTTCTGCTCTACTGAATAAAACTGGCTGCGGTTAATACTGATTGCCAACCCGCTCTGTAATATTGCCATCTGAAGCTTTTTCATCTTGCTATTGATATTCACTCTTCCACCTCATTCACAATAAAAAAAGAGCCGGATACATAGATTTCTCTACATATTCGGCTCTTGGCTCTAAGTTAATTATAACCTATTTTTATGTCGTAGTCAATTTGTTATAACTTTTAATTTTATTTTTCCTTTTTTATGATAAAATCAAACTGATATTTTTGGTTTTGAATAATTTCTTGTACATTCACTATTGTTACTTTTACATAACCATCAGTTCCATACACTTCATATTCCCCAACTGTTGTTAATTCCATTAACTTAGGAAATGTAGAATCTACAATTCTGCCTATTTCAAGTTGATTTCCTATTTCTTCCAAGAATTCCCCATAATTTAAATTATTTATTACTATTTTCTGCACTATTTTTCTCCTTCAAATTAATATAAAGTTTTATTTGATTAAGAACCCTATCAAATGCAATAATTCCAGGAATTATCGTTATATTTACTATTGCCATTAATAAGATTTTATCATCTTCTACAAATGTATCACTAAATTTCTGATTTAATTGAATATAACCATAGGCAAAGGCTTCTATCATAACCGCTAAAAAAACTATGATTTTTTTTAGTATCAATTCTCTTTCATTTTTTACAAATTGAGGTCTTGCTTTCCACTTAAGTCTCCAACTAAAATAACACCACACCACTGATAATATTCCAATATATGTATATATAATGTACCATTCCAAATTGCTCAACTTATAAATTGTTGAAACATTTTCTGCTGCATTGAAATAGCAACAAAGATAAATTCCATAAAAACAAAAAGAAAAACATAAATCAAACTTTTCTTCATTATCCTTTACCCTGTACTTTTTTTCAATTATCATATAGATCCAAATCATTATTATTCTTATCACGCAAAAAAGAGCCAATGACATTATCAAAATACTTACTATTTTCATTTTCTTTTCCTTTCAATATAATAATATGTATCAAAAAATTGACATAACAATTATACCACTTCACCGCCAGTATTCAATTTTCAAGGTACAAAAGTCGAGTGTTATCGACAAATTAAAGTTCTTTATTTATCACTCCAATCTAATTTTTGACCACAATGGTAACACCATTTTGCAATATTAAAGCCTGTGAAACCAAGATTGCAGGTCGGGCAATAATATGTGTTGACATATCTAATTTTTTGCTCCTTGCTCTTAATAGGTTTCTTCGGTATCTGCTTTTCAAGTGCCTTGATAAGGCATTTCCCCATATCTGATTTAGGAAGAATACAAACTGTGTCATTATTCCTATTGGCTTTTTTCAGTAATTCAATTGCTTCACTCTCTGTCATTCCTGTACCTCCAATAGTTCCGGATTATCAAAAATGTTGCCGACAACCTCATAATCAAAACCACTCATAGAAATATCATCTGTGCATTCATCAAGTGTCATTGGGAAATTGCAGTCCATAGCTCTCACGTCGAATCTTGCCTTGCACTCATTCCACAAAACCAAACATCTGTAAAATGCCGCTCCACGCTTAATGCTACCATTGATAATATCATTCTCCCAAATTAGCTTTCCTTTCCTGTCCCAAAGTCCGGTGCACTGGCAGACGGTGGACGGGTCTACCGAATAAAAATTAATATCATCTTCACTCCATACCTCAATTTCTTCAATCTCGCCATCTTCATCACAACTCGGTAATCCATATACCCATTCGCCGGTATCAATCCGCTTTCCTCGGTATAAATATCTATTCTCCATGTTCGCCCTCCCTTTCTGCCAGCTTGGCTTCGGCTTCAGTTTCTGTGAGGAATATCGTTTCGCCAATATCAGTGAAATACATCTCTGTAGACACATAAGGACAATCATCCCTGTCATAATAAATTTCTGCCATGTTACACCAATTTCCATTTCTATCCATATAATTTCCCAAGAATATTGTATCAACCGTACATGGTTCAATAAAGTTTTCACTTATCTGATATACTTTGTCTCCAACCTTGAACGGCAACCGCAGAAGTAATCCCTTTTCCTCGGCATCTTCATATTTGCCCAGTTTTTCAAGGATTTCTGTCAGATTACTCTCTGATGAATCTGATTTATGAATTAAATTCAACGGCTTTCGTGGTAAATATTCTCCCACCGCACTTATCTTTGTTAATCTCTCCATGCTATTCCTCACTTTCTGCACTAAGCCAATCTAAGCAGCTTGATTCGCCTTCATATTCTTCACCAAATGTATTGTTGAAGGTTGTTAAAAATTTTGCCAGTTCCTCATCTGTCATATTCCGGATCCGGTCTGCGTTGGTCTTTTTTCTTGTTACTGCATATCCTTCTGGATATATTCCGTTTTTCATATCTTCTACCTCACTTTCACATCCTTATCATTTTTCCTGATTTTGAATTCCAGTCCACACTCTTCTTTGAGTATTTCTATCTGCTCGTCCCAAGTTGTGTAATCATCCATAAGGCACTCTGCCTTGCTATTGAACCGCTCTATGTACCTTTTAATTCTTTCTGCTCCAAATCCGAACTGGTCCCGGAGTGTAATTGCTGACAGAATTGTTATTGTATCAATGGTATTCTCTTTGATTTTCAGCACACATTCATCTATAGCATTCTTTGGAAGTGCCAGGGGCATTTTCGTTGCCCCTCTGAATTTGCATTCCTCTTCCAGTCCTTCAATTCCTTTGGTTTTGGCTATTTTTAAGGCATAAGCCATTCCCTCACGTCTCGCTTCTTCTAATTTATCCCTTGCCATAACTACCTCACTCACTTCCTTCCACCAAGCGAATCATTCTCAACCATGCTGCATATAATATAATCAGGAGGTATCAATATGATTGCTTGGTTTTGTTATTTATATTTAAAACTTAAGGGTTAGGCAAACCGGAGTTGTCTGGTCTGCTCTGATTCTATTTTCATATTTGGCATACGTTCAGCAACGCACATTTCCGGCAAATTAGCTTTTACAAGAGCTGCCGGTATTGGTGGACATACTGCATTGCCGCATCTTCTCACCTGCTCGCTTCTCGGATATATCTTTCCAGTATAATCATGGTCAATTATGTAATCATCCGGGAATCCCTGGCATCCATACAACTCTCTTGGCTCCAACATTCGAAGTCCGATATCTACAATCTGATAATCCACGCCCTCTATTGTCACCAGTCCGAATCTGTCCTTAGTTGTCACGGTATCAAGTGGTTTTTCAATATCTTGTCCGGTCGCATCTCCATAATATTTTATTAAAAATGCTCTAACCTCTCCAAAGTGTCCGGCGGATGTTGTGATCGTGTGCAAAGGTTCTCTTGCATCTTGTCCGGTTCCGCTCTTGTAAAACTTGCTTAGGAATGATGTGACCAGTCCGTACCTGTTTGAGCTGTCCACTGTCATGAGCGGATCTTCTATAGCTTGTCCTCTTACTCCATCTTTTGAGGTCTCTGAATGATACTGAATCAATGTGGGACTAATCAAGCACTGCTGATTTCCTGTTGTGATCGTATGTATTGGATTTTTGCAATCACCGCCTGGATGATTCGTTGTATTGGTTCCCATATAAGGTGTAAGAGTCGGTTCCACAATTCCAAACCCATGTTTTCCAGTTATGGTTGGCATTGGTTCATTAATATCCTGTGGTCTTCGTTCTCCACCGTGATTACACTGAATGATAAATGGCTCTGGATTATCCAGAACAAATTTCTTCAACCCTCTTGCAATCCTATCCATTGTCTTTGGTGCCAACGGACGTACCGCACGGATACCGTACTTTTCCTTAATTTCTTCGGATGTATCAAAGATACTCGGACATGGTAACGAAAAATCCAGTTGCGTATATGCTCCAACATAAGGTTTTTTAAATCCTGCCTTTACCTCTTCACTGTCTGCTGGTGCTCTGTCCTACTTCTTCCATCGTCCGGCAATATTCCGGTTTCTCATATCCAAGTACCTCCACTGCATCGTGCGTAAACTCCTGTTTCACTCCAAGCGGTAACACGATCAATGCTCGACCTCCACTATACTCTGCAGCTAAGTGACAGAATTCTATTTCCTGTACTGTCTTTCCAAGCCCAAAACTCTCAAACAGCGCACGCCTGCCACCTTTTAGCGCCCACATCACAGCATCTCGCTGGTGTGGCTTTAATGCTTTATTTACTTTTTCCGGATCTACAACAAATCCGCTTTCTGTTGCCAGTTCAATTTTTGTTTCTAAAAATTCTCTATATGTCATCTTTCAAAAGGAACCCGATATATCGTTACCCCGGCCGGAGGTTCGGCTCCTTTCTACATAAAATCTTCTAAGCTCATCTGCCCATCTACATTGGTAGCAGCTTCTTTTTCCTGTGCCATCCGCTCTTTCTTGTACTCATTGTATTTCTTTCTGTATTCATAGCTTTTTCCAAAAATATTCCATGCGGCTTTAACTACGTTTGGCTCATGTGGACGAATCAACTCCAAATCATCAACTGCCTTGTACGAGATTGGGCAACCACAACATCCGGTACGAGTCAATCCGTATACTTCATACGCATCCGAATACCGTACACCATAATATTCTTTGTACCATTCTTTATCTTTGTCACTCACATAATACAATGGTCGTAATCGGTATTGCCCGCTTGAAGTTTCCGTAAAGCACAGTGCTGTGTTATCTTTCCTTGGAACCGACCTCATACCACCTTCATCTCTGCGCTCTCCGGTAATGACCATCTCGTAATTCTTTTGTACCTTATGTGCAACATTTTTCTTGCAATGTACGCAGCAATCTGCGCTTATCCGGAAGTCCGGTGGATATTCTTCTATAAAATCCCTCATATACTTCGATGAATTAATAACCAACTGGATATTTGGTCTTGGCTCACCAGCGGAGTTGCAGCAACAAAGGAAATTGATTGTTCCCTCACAATTCGGGTATCTCTGCCGCAATTCTTCTCGCTTTGCTTGTTTATCCTCTGCCTGATCATATTCCTGTGCAATCGATAATGGCACTTTCTTCTTTTGCCATCCAGATAATCCCGCCGACATAATCTTTGATACAAACGGCACGCCGTATTTTCTTGTCGCCTGCACGATATTTGTCTTTGGTCGGCATTCTTCAATTTCCACATTGTACTTTTCCATTGTATTCTTGACATGGTCCTTTGTAGCTTTCATTTCCAAACCGGTATTAAAAAATACATATTTGATTGGTGGCAGATTAAAAATATTTCTAGTTCTCTCAATCAGGTCGAGCAGAATATCACTATCAGCTCCACCCGAATATGAACATATAGCATTCGGATGTTCTCTTAATCTTTTTGCTATAATACTCTGTATTGCATTAAATTTTGCAGGTGCATCAAAGTCTGCATAATCCGGTCTGTCCGTATACACCCGACTTCTAAATTCTTCTTTCATTTTCAATTGGAGTAAAGAGCTCTTTTACGCTGGCCAGCAAACCTCTCACTCCTTTCGTTTTATTTTTTCGGTTTCTCACACCGTTCAAATTCGATAACCCATACATAAGGATTCGCATTCCAACCATAGCGGTCAAGGTCGGATTTTTTGATGGTGCTATTCCAAATTCCTATAAACGATGTAATTGTCATATTTTCATCAAGTTCTCCATTTGTATGGATATACTTATCTGCTCCTTCTGCCAATGCACTTTCTGCTGCAATCTCCTGCAACCGTTCTACCCTCACGTTCGTAACCTTAAGCCATATCCTCGCCGCTTCTTTCGGCATGTGGATTGACGGATGCCAAGTGCCTCTCCAACCTTTAGGTCGAAGTTCTCCATCAGCTTTGTAATAATAGATGGTATGACCACGCATATGACCTGCTTCATTGACTGGAAGTCCGCACCATGTCTCCCGGACATATAAGATATCGCCTAGCTGATACGGCACCTTTCTGATGCAAGGCTCATTCCTTCCGTTGTACAACATCAATCCGTCTTTGATATATCCAGTCCATTGCGAATTCTCTCCCGGCAAGAATTTTACAAGCCGTCTTGTGCAGGTCTTTCTTCCATCCAGAATTGCCCGAACCATCTCTGCATTGAATAAAATCGGCTTTATTGCCATCTACTTCACTCTCCTTCCTGCACAGGTATTCCAGTACCTGCATCCTCTATCACATTTTTTGCCTTTCTCGTATTTACACATTGCCAGCCTTCTTTCCATACCGGGCATTCATTGTCCGCCATTCCCGAAGCATCTGAGGTGTGAATCTTGATAATGACCGGTCATAATAGCTGCTCTCAGATTCTTCTCCAACATATCTCTTGAATGTGTAAACACCTTTGTATTTCAGTTGCCGTTGAATATAATCTGTTAAATTTTGTCTTCTAAATCCAAGCTGATTACAAATCTCCTTACTGGTGACTTTCTCCATAACCAGCTCGCCATCTTTGAATACGTTGTAATAATATTTTGCCAAAACCTACTCCTTTCCAGCCGCCAGCAGCTTCCCTTCAAGCTCTCTGTAATCATACGAACGTTGTTCGAAGTTCGTGAACTTATTCCCCTTGGTATTATTGGGTTCGGCGGCTGCATCCTTCCTCCCCCAGTTACGAACTGCGGCTTTCCAATCTTTCATTTTGTTCTTCCCTACCATCCAACCCTTTGAAGAATAGAAATCAACAAAACGCTCTGCATCAACAGTGGTGATTCCTTTCTCTTTGCAGTAAGCTGCTACATCTTGTGTGGTAGGGGGCACGAAGTGCCTTTTCTCTATACTCTCTTTTAATTCATTAACATTATCATTATCATATTCATTATCATTATCATGTTTTTTTGCTTTCGTTTGCTTTTCTGAAAAACCATTTGCTTTTTTTGCTTTTTCCGATAAACCATTTGCTTTCGTGGATGGTCTGCCACCTAACTTCCCGGATTCTCTGCGTTTTTCAACAGTTGCCTGGTACTTTTCACTGTCTCTGTCCATCTGTACTTTTATGAAGCTGAATGCCATCCGTGTCATACCGTCCATGTCTGGAAGTGGCTCACCGGATGCATAATTCATGATGGCAGTGAGCAATAGCCCACGCTGTTCCATTGTTAGAAGATTGATATGCTCTGCGTAAGTGGTATACATGACAAAGCTGTTTTTATCCATCACTACCACCGCCCATACAATCAAATATACTTATCTGGTTTTTCTCCACTTCATTCTGGCTCCTGGCATATTTCTTAATCTCAGACAGTTTCTTTCGAATCCTCACCGTTCTGCGATTCTCCTGTGCCAGATACAACTTCACCAGATGCATTTCATCTGCTGCCGGCTGAAAATATCCTTTGCCATCCTGCATATTAAGAATTGGATGCTCACTGGTGCATTCCTTTTCTATCATTTCTCTGACCGTTCTATCTGAGAATCCGGTCATTGTAATAAGATACTGCCTTGTGACTGCATTCTTATGCCCTACCGGTATGTAATCAATCACATTCAATATCATCACCTGCCCTTGTTATCTCTACTTCCGTTCTTGGATTCCATTTATCATAAGATACCCTGCTGCCATCCGTAGACTGAATGATTTTAAAATTATCATCTTCCAGAACACCATATTTCACCAGAATGTCATGCAATGCTTCATGTAAATTGGTAAGGTCAACCTTCCGTTTGGTCTGCATATAAAAGACTGCTTTCACATTAACCGGATAGTCTATTGGTTCTGCCACCTTTGGCATGAACGGCTTACAAGCCTTTTCATATTTCTTATACGCTGCAGATGGAATAATAAATGGTCTGCCATTCTTACCGGTAACAATCTGCTGGCTGTTCTTCTTTGTAATTGGTTTTAATTTAATTGTGAATTCCACTGTCACTCCTTTCCCCTCCCACTGATGCCAGCAGGAGGTAAAGCCTTTGCTCTCAATAAGTAACAAATTTGTGATATGTAATAAAAATGTCAGTAAATCAGTTTCTTTTGCATTTCTGCGGGTGTTTCAACCCTATAAGTCTTTCACAACGATTCCGTATACTTTATACATTTTCTGGAAGCGAATAGATCCCATCTGATGTGCTATTGTATGATGCATACGACATAAACAAATCTTTCTATAATTCGAATCATCCACTTTTCTTCTGTCATTTCCCATTCCAATTGCATCTACATGGTGAATCTCTCCATTCTTTCCACAAATTGCACATTTCTTATGTATTAAGCAAAAATAAAGGTATCTACCTATATCATCCGTTCTATTTATGGCTTCCTCTGACAATGGTATCCCTTGTTCTATAGCAAACTCCAAAATGGTATTAATAAACTCTCTTGCTGTATCCATTGAACAATTTGATAGGCTAAAATATTCATCTCCGGTTTTTATCATATGTTGATACTTCAATATCTCTTTCATCTCTTCTGGGAGGTAGCCTGTCCAATCTGCAATATCCCGAATTGTCGCATAAGCTTTCTTTCTCTGTTCTACTGATATGTGTCTTCCATCATCAAACCGAATCTCTGCATTTCTTATTCCCTTTCGCATAAACAATGAACCCAGCTTTTTTTGGGGTATTGTAATAAGTAAATCAGTACCATCTCTTGTTTCTCTAAATTGATTAACGGACACCTGCTCATACATTATTCTTCACCATACTTTTCTTTAATTGCTATAAGCATATTTGCTACGTCATTAGCTGATAAAGACTCCCATGTTTTCCCATTATTTTTTATCCAGTAGTCAAGGTTCAGTTTATGCTTCAGTGCAATGTCTTTAAGAACCTTAATCTGTGCTGCGCTTGGTTTTTCTTCCTGCTCCGGGATAATATTATTAAATGGCTTCATTTCCTCTTTAAGCCACAGATTGAATCCCAAACCAGTATGTATTGCCACACATTTTACAAAAGACCTGCACATACTGTTCCATACTCTCTGCTGGCTCATAGAATTGTCTTTAACTGGATTGGAACCATTCATAACAGGAGACTGCATTTCATATTCATTTTCATCAATTACAACTAAAATTCTGGTTTCATAACATTTGTTAGAATTTCCGTTTTTATCAGTAAATGTCTGGTCTGTCATTCTTAAACTGCTTCCCGTCTTTTCATCCGGAATTGGAATCCAATAAACTTTTTCTGCACCATTCTCATGTAACAGGTCTATACATTTCGCCCAATTCAGATAAATCATACCATCCCTTTCTTCGCAATATGGTGTCACATCTATTTTTCGCATTTCTTCATATGTTTTTAATGCCATCTTCTTAATCCTCCACAAATACAATCATTCCATCCAGACACCGGTCACATATCCGCTCACCGTTTATCTGGTGATAACTTTCATCTTGAATTCTTTCTCCGCAGCAATCACACATTGGTCTCTTCCGCAACCACGCTTCCTGCTCTGCGTCATGCTGTTCCCATAAATCATAATTATCAGACATCTTTCTTATCCCTTCTGTAATAGTGTCCAAAGTAACTACCATCTGCCTTTAAATTGATAGAATATGTCACATTATCGTCTATCTTAATATCCGCATCATAAGAACCATCCGATTCTACACTTATCGATAATGACTTAGCAGCAAACTGTACTCTAAATACCTCTAATGCCTCTGCTATACTATCTATTAACGCTAAATCTCTTTTCTCTACATTTCCGTTACGCATTTACTAGCTCCTTTCTGAAATCCATCACAAACTGACCAGATACATCAATTCGTAATGCCTGCTTAAAATAGTTTTCCTGTTTTTCTGTTTCTTCCCGGCAGTCATCACACACACCGCCAACCAGTTCCCCGGCATCTACATTTGCCTTACACTTCTTACAGGTATACATAAGACCACCTTTCTTTACTTCTCGCTAAATTTGTGTTACAATGCACGAAATGGATATTTTATATCCCCTTTTCGAAGGATGATGCGAACTCGCCAAAGTTTTGACGCATCATCCTTTTTTAATGTAACAATCATCTTTACTCTCCTTGCAGGTCTGCTTGTCCACGTTATAACCAATCCATATCAGCAATGTTCCAATTACTCCCACTGCTCCACAGATAACCGGATTTGTATCGTAGGAACTGAATCCTAATATCATTCCAACAAAGCCTATTCCTGCAATTATATCTCCAAGATACTTCATAGCTTGTCCTTCCTGCCGCTTATGCGGTCTTTGGTACTACTACAATGCTATCTGCTGCCTGCTGATTTAACTTATTCCCAGCAATTTTCTTTTCTTCATCCGTTAAGGTATTGACATTTCTGTAATTCACATCATCACCAAACCGGATATAAACATTGGTCTTCATTCCACCACCTCCAATACATCTTATGTTGTTACGCTTGTACTTCATTTCTGGAATTTGCTTGTGATATAATCTCCTTACAGGACATTGCCGTGTCCAAGTATATAAGAAGGGAGATAATAAACCATGAATATGATTCCTGTTAATTCATCAAATCTTAGTGCAGTTGGTTATGATGGAAGCACCTTACGCATTCAATTCCATTCTGGTGGCTTATATGACTATGCTGGTGTTCCAGAATCCGTATATATCGGTCTTATGAATGCTGCATCTAAGGGAAGTTATCATGCTGCTCATATCAAAAATGTTTATCCATATAGAAAACTTCGTTAATCTTTTATGATAAGCACAAGGGCAGGACCATTTATTTTCACTTCTTTATCCTCATAAGGCTCTGCCCAATGAACAATAACACCTTCCCGCTCTTTCAATTCTTTGACAAGCTCACAAGTTTTAAAATCTTTTAATAATTCCACTTTGTTCGTCCTAATCATCTCCTTTCATGCGTGAATCACTTTTTTCTCACATAGAATCGTAATCATAAAACTGTTTACTGACACCCCTCGAGATACTTCTCACTCCCTCCTGTCATTCACGCTTCATCTGTGGTATAATTTACAAAAACTGAGGTGAAATATTATGAATAAACTAACTTTCATTCTTGCCCTAATTGGTTCATTAGGTACTGCCTATTCTGTTATCATGACTTTCTATTGGCACCGAATAAGCATTGATTGCAATATTGTTGAATATTGCCCAACAAAAGACTCTCTCATTGTCTATATGTCATTCACCAATAATTCAAGGCTTCCAATTTCCATCTCAGATGTCCGTGTATGGAATGATTGTGTTTTATATAGCTGTATCCATACACCAGAAATTGTAAAAACATTGAAACGGACCTTTAAAAATAAACCAATTTATCAAGAACCAATATTCTCTATCCCTTTTCCAATAAATGTACCTTCTCTATCAGGGACATCCGGTTACTTGTATTTTTTGTTTCCTCAAGAAAATTTCGAAGTCGATGCCAAGTCTCTGACATTTGAATTAAGCACCAATCGTCACCTGACACTCCGAAAGAAACTTTTACTTGAGAAGAGTTTGCATATTGCTCCGTAGAAAATATTTCTTCACTCAATAGTCTGGATCTCCTCTCTATATCAACTTAAAGTTGACTTTATGGGTAAAAAAATATTATCAACTGGAATATCATATATCTTACACATCATTTCCAGTTGTGCCTGCTTCGGGATTACCTTTCCCTTTTCCCAGTTACATATTGTCTGCTTATTAAGATGCATTATCTTCGCCACCTCTTCCTGTGTCAGTCCTGCATTTACTCGCGCTGCTGCAAGACTAATCTGTAAATTTTTCAAACTATATCCAACTCCTTTACTTTTTTTCTTTTCCCTGCTATCTCTTAGGAACAATTATATGATATATCAACTTTAAGTTGATGTCAATACTAAAAGTTGATTTTTTTATATTTTATATTGTTTTTTTTCAACTTTTATTTTATAATTAAATCACAAATAAGAGATGAGGTGAGGCAAAATGTCAGAATTAGAATTTAATGCCATTTTTTCCAAACGATTAAAATACTACCTTAATAAATATGATATGACACAGTCTGAATTGGCAAAACGGCTTGGTGTCAGTACCCAATCTGTAACTAATTGGTGTAAAGGTGATAAATCACCTCGTATGGATAAAGTTGATTCTATGTGCAGTATATTTAACTGCAAACGTTCGGATTTAATGGAAGATAAATCAGATGATACACCTAATACTCTCGCTGCTCACTTTGATGGTGATGAATATACCGAGGAAGAATTAGAAGAAATCAGACAGTTTGCAGCCTTCGTAAAATCAAAAAGAAAATAAGTCCATTTTATGGGACACATTCATGTTTATAATGAGATGGAAGGGAGTGATAACATGACAAAATACGAAGAAATTCTCGACCAGGCACATAATAATAATGTTCCGGTATATGAGAATTACAATTTTTCTAATAGAATAAAGGGACTTTACTGTGATGGATCTATTGCCCTAAATCAGAATCTGGCTACCAGTACAGAAAAGGCTTGTGTCCTCGCTGAAGAATTAGGACACCATTACACCGCAACCAGGGATATAATTGACCAATCCACGGTGGAGAATCGAAAACAGGAAATGCGTGGCAGATTGGTAGCCTATAATAAAATGGTTGGTCTCCGGGGACTTGTAGAAGCCTACAACCACCACTGCTGTAATTTAGAGGATACCGCTGAATATCTGGAAGTTACTCCAGAATTTTTGCAGGAAACTATAGATTGCTACCGCAGTAAATACGGTATATGCACTACAATTGATAACTACGCTATTATTTTTGAGCCAAATCTGGCTATCTTAAAATTAATATAGGGGGATATAATACTATGACAATTGAAGAAGTTTTGAAAAAGAATAAGTTTTCAACAGCAATGGTAAAAGGTTCTATAAAAGCATCTGAAAAGCGAATTTCAAATAATGAAAATATTATTTTTGCTATTCCCATTGATATAAACGACCAGAAGAAAGTAGGAATACTTACCATTACCGATCAAAAGATACTTTTTGTCCACAATGCTTTAGGAATTGGATTCTCAAAAGAAATTCCTCTATCTACTATTCAATCAATCGATAGTAAAACTGGAACTGTTATACGGAAAGAAACTGTTGTTATTACAGGGCTAACCGATACAATCTACTTTACTCAGTTGATTGAGATAACAAATAAAATTAAAAATGCTATATATGAAGCACAATCATATGAGAAGATTACTCCTTCCACTGCTTCATTTTCTTCTGCAGATGAATTGAAAAAATATAAGGAATTACTAGATACTGGCATAATATCACAGGAAGAGTTTGACTTTAAGAAGAAACAGTTATTGGGAATGTAATTTTGTAACAATTAATAAAAATACCGCCCCACTCTTTCAAGCAAGGCGGTATGCTTCCGAATAATACGAAAGCCCTAAGCAAGCATATTGTATCATTCCGGAAGCAGCTACGCAAGCGGAACACCCGTTCCTCGCTGGCTGTTATTTTTGTACCCATTTTTTCATACACTTAACAAAGGAGTGATAACATGACCAACAACACCTCCATGCGTACCGGTGCCCTCTACATCCGGGTATCTACCGGCAAGCAGGAAGAACTATCCCCGGACGCTCAAAGGCGGCTGCTCTTAGATTATGCTTCCAAGAACAATATCATTATCTCCAATCAGTACATCTATGAAGAAGATGGCATATCCGGACGTAAGGCGGATAAACGTCCACAGTTCCAGGATATGATTGCCCATGCCAAATCAAAAGAACATCCCTTTGATGTAATTCTGGTATGGAAGTATTCGAGATTTGCCAGAAATCAGGAAGAATCCATTGTCTATAAGTCCATGCTCCGGAAAGACCATGTGGAAGTCATTTCCGTATCCGAGCCACTGGTGGATGGTCCTTTTGGTTCATTGATTGAGCGAATCATAGAATGGATGGATGAATATTATTCTATCCGTCTGTCCGGTGAGGTTGTGCGAGGTATGACAGAAAACGCTTTAAGAGGGCGAAATCAGGCTCGACCGCCTTTAGGCTATAAAGTACCACATGCCAAAGAAACTCCCGTTATTGTGCCGGAAGAAGCCCTTATCATACATACGATATTTGATATGTATACCGAAGATGGTGCCAGTATGTTTGCAATTGCAAAACGCTTAAATAACCTCGGCTATCTTACCTCACATAAGAAGCCATTTGAGCGGCGGAGTATCGGCTACATTTTAAGCAACCCTACTTATATTGGAAAATCTGTCTGGAACCGTCATTCCAACGATAATAAAGCATTAAAGGATGAATCCGAATGGATTATAAGAGATGGCAGCCATGAGCCGATTATCAGCGTGGAACAATACGAAAAGGCACAGCAGCGTATCAAGGCAGAATATGCACCCAAATATGCCAAGCCACCGGAACTGCACCGGCACTGGTTATCCGGCATGGTAAAGTGCCACACCTGTGGACGCTCCCTCTCCACTTCCATTCATAAGGATAAACGGTACGGACGGACATACACGAATTTTCAATGCTATGGATATTTAAAGGGAAAATGCAGCGTGTCCCATCAGATTTCCGCCCGGAAACTAGAACCTGCCGTGTTGGAAGGTCTGAAAGAAATTATGGAAGGTGTGCGACCACTCCAGTTTAAAATCATCAAGTCAGAAGAACCAACCGCCCAGTCCGCCCATGCGATACTCACCGAAAGACTGCATGACATTGAGAAAAAAGAAGAACGTATCCGGCAGGCTTACCGGGATGGCATTGATACCATAGAAGAATACCGGGACAATAAAGCCATTCTTTTCAAAGAACGGGCAGAAATAGAAAGCCGGCTGGAAGAATTAACCCCTGCTCCTGTTCCATCTGAGACAGATACAAGGGAACTCATGCGCAACCGGCTTAAGAATGTATATGAGATACTTTCCAGTGAGGATGTCTCTACCGTCACCAAAAGCAATGCGCTAAAATCCATTGTAGATAAAATTGTCTATGACAGTGAGAAGAAAGAATTAAGCATTTATCTCTACTGCTCCGACACCCTCTAAACCCGCATAAAATAAGGCTTTAGACGTACTACATACGCAAATGGGAAAAGGATGACTCAGTGGGGTTCGAAATACTTAGCCGACCAGGGATATTCCACCATTGAGATTCTGCGCTATTATTACGGCAGCAGTATGTATATCAACACGGCGGATGAAATCAGTGGTGTGCCTGCTTCCTGGCCGGGCAGCAACCTTGAGGTTGGTTCTACCGGGGATAAGGTGCGGATGCTGCAGGAGCAGCTGAACCGGATTGCACGTAACTACCCTGCGCTTCCGACTATTGCCGTGGATGGCATTTATGGTTCTGCAACCAAAGCTGCCGTAGAAAAATTCCAGTCCATCTTTGGGCTTCCGGTTACCGGAATTGTAGATTTCCGTACCTGGTACCGTATTTCCGAAATTTATGTGGCTGTTTCAAGAATTGCAGAATTATATCAATAAATTTCATAACTTAAACCTTTTCGGGAATTCTTTTTACCACAAATCCATAGTAATTATGAAAATACAATGCTATACTAAATTCATATTACGAATTTACTGGAGGGAAAAATAATGCATACATTTCAACCATATCCAATTGACCTTATGGAAATGAATCCATTTACTAAAATCGGCAAAGAATGGATGTTAATCACAGCAGGTGATGAGAAGAAAGCAAATACAATGACTGCAAGCTGGGGCGGTGTTGGTGTCCTCTGGGGCAAAAATGTTGTCTACATCTTTGTAAGAGATACACGCTATACCAAAGAATTTATTGATAATGGAGAGACATTTTCACTGACCTTTTTAGATGAGTCCAATAAAGGAGCTTTAAAATATCTTGGAGCTGTTTCCGGACGTGATGAAAATAAAATTGAAAATGCAAGAATGCATCTTGATTACTACAAGGACACACCTTATATTGACGAAGGAAATCTGGTATTTATCTGCTGTAAATTATCTGCTACAAAGATGACTCCGGACCAGTTTATTGATTCTTCTATCGAAAGCAGCTGGTATGCCGATGGCAACCTTCACACCATGTATGTAGGTGAAATCTTAGAAGTACTTGCCCGCTAAGCTACTCGCGTAACCATGGGAAACATGCTTTGCAAGTTTCTACAGTTATCGCGATGCTCGCCAAAGTCTGGCAGAAAAGAAGGAGCCAAGTTCGCTCAAGCAAACTTGGCTCCTTCTTTTCTGCCAGACTTTTTTTACCATCATTTTACTTATGAATAATATCATAATGTGCCTGTACGGCAGCATCGATTTTTCTCTGGTCTCCCGTTTCGATTGCTTCTGCAATTTCTACATGAAGCTTCCACATTTTTTCAAATTTCTCGGCATCTGCATTTTCCCAGCCTTTTCGGATACTTTCCTTATAAATTTCAGAAAATACCTGCATAATCGTAATCATGAAACGGTTGCCGGAACCTAATATTAATTTCTGATGAAACTCCCGGTCAATCTCATAACTTCTCTGCTGGTCAGCATTCTGCATAGATTCTGCCAGTGCTTTTAACTCCGCAAAATCCTGTTTACCCATGTTTTTAGCCGCAAGAAGACCTATTGTGTATTCTAAAAGGCAGCGTGCCTCTGCAAGCTCATCCTTATCTATCTGCTGCAATAGCAGCATCATATTAATTACTTCTGAAAGGCTTTTTTCCATGTTGCAGCAGATATAATTGCCGGAGCCCTGCTGACTTTCAATCAATCCGATATTCTCCATACTCTTTAATGCTTCCCGGATAGATGGACGTGACATACCAAGTGTTTCTGCCATTTCACGTTCTGTTGGCAGCTTGCTGCCTACCCGAAACTCCCCGCTCCGTATTCCATCTTTTACGAATGCCATTACCCTCTTATACTCTCTGTCCTTCATCTGAATCTCCTTTCATCCCTTGCAAAATTATTGCATCATAGATACATCAATAAAAATTAGCAAATACAGTTGCTGCTGCTACCGTCAGAAGTCCTGCTACTGCAATGGCAAGACTGCTCATTGCTCCTTCTACTTCTCCCATTTCCATGGCACGGGCGGTTCCGATTGCATGGGCGGAAGTACCAAGTGCCAATCCCTTTGCCACCGGCTCTTCTATATGAAATACACGGCATACCACTTCTGCAATCATATTTCCCAAGACTCCGGTAATGATAATTACTGCCACCGTAATCGTTACGATTCCTCCAAGTTCTTCAGATACTCCCATTCCAATTGCTGTGGTAATGGATTTTGGCAGAAGAGTTACATATTCCTCATGATTCAGATGGAATATCACCGCAAAAAGAAGCACACTTCCCATACTTGCAATGACACCGGATATAATTCCTGCTACAATGGCACTTTTATGTTTTTTTAACAATTCCAGCTGCTCATACAACGGAACAGCAAGACATACCGTTGCCGGGGTTAAAAGATAACTTAAATACTTTGCTCCTTCATAATAACTGTCATAGTCAATTTTGCCTACACTTAATACAACCATAACAAAAATAATAGAAATCAAAAGTGGATTAAACAGCGCCAGCTTTAATTTACGCTTTAACAGTGCTCCGATTTCATATCCAATGAGACTGATTACTACACCAAAGAAAAGGGTATCTCCTGCAAAATTATTCATTTTCTTCTTTCTCCCTTCCCTTTCGTATCACATTCTGTGTCACTCTTCCGGTCACGACCATAACAATAATCGTCGTAAGTACTGTAATGACAATCACCGGCACAATAGTCGGACGCAGAACGCTCCAGGAGTCCAGAAGTCCTACTGCTGCCGGAATAAACATCACCGGCATAATTTCAATTAAGAATATCGCAGTGTCCTTCACCTGTTCTATCTTAACGATACCCGTTACCAGAGCAAGCAGCATTAACACCAGTCCGTAAATGCTTGCAGGAACCGGTAATGGCAGCACCATATGCAGAATTTCTCCAGCAAAAGAAATTGCCAGAATTAAAAAAAACTGTCTAAAATACTTCATTTCTAAATCCTCCGATTGGTATTACCAATCAAAGAGTATAATACAAAAGAAGTAAAAAGACAAGTTTTATTTAATGATTTTTCAAAATTTTATTCATTTTCTAATTCTATAAAATCTGAATACTGTTTCCCTCTGTATGCTTTGCCGCTTTTTTCTTTTTTACCAGTTCGCCCGAAAATTCACTCATATTTCGAAAGGTATAATTCCTATTACTTATCATAGCAATAGAAAGTGTTACCAGTGGAAAATACTCTTCACCACCTTTCTTTTAAATATAATAATACTTAAGCTGTCTATAAAGAGCATTTTTCTAAGAATTAGAACCTGCGATTAACTCATCCAGAGTACCAAAATGGTACCCCATCTCTTCCCACTTTGTAAGTAGTTCATCTAATATTTCACCATTGGTCTTTGAAGTATTGTGCAGCAGCACAACAGCTCCCGGATGAATACGTCCGGTGAGTTTTTCAAAGGCCTCTTCTTTTGTTGGCTGATTATCCGGATCCCAGTCCACATAGGCAAGACTCCAGAAAAAAGTATAATAACCTAATTCTTTTGCCATTTTCAGATTTGATTCACTGTATTTCCCCTGAGGCGGCCGGTAAAATTTAACCATCTCCTTGTCTGTAATCTCTTCATAAAGTAACTTGACATCTTCAACTTCCTTTTGAAATGACGATACATCTGCAATTTCTGACATATCCGGATGATGATAAGTATGGTTTCCTACGGTATGACCTTCTTCCACCATTTTTCTTACCAGATCCGGACTGGTCTCTAAGAAATGCCCTACTACAAAGAAGGTTGCCTTTACATCATGCTTTTTCAATGCTTCCAGTATCTTCTCCGTATTTCCATTCTCATAGCCGCAGTCAAAGGTCAGGTAAATCACCTTATCATCGCCATTACCAATAAAATATGTATTATATTTCCGCAATTCTTCCGGTGTGGCATTTCCGGTTGGCTGTGTCCCCGATTCACCAAATCCAAGTCCCCAGTTCTCTGTTGTAGATGCCACTGCATTTACTCCCAGTAAGCCGCCATTCTGCCAGCTTTTTACCAGCACTGCACTCCCACGGCCTGCGCAAAATACCAATGCCAGCATTACCGCCACTGCCAGTATCCTTTTCCATTTTTTCATAAAAAAAGCCTCATATACTCTTTCTAAAGTATATGAGACTTCTTTTATCTCATGCTTTTCATTTTAGTTCTTTCAGTCATTTACTCTACTGCCTTGAATGCTTCCTCTAAGTCTTCAATAATATCGTCGATATTTTCTGTTCCGATCGAAAGGCGGATGGTATTCGGTTTGATTCCCTGCTCTTCTAATTCTTCTGCACTAAGCTGGGAATGCGTGGTTGATGCTGGATGAATCACCAGAGATTTTACATCTGCAACATTTGCCAGTAAGGAGAAGATTTCCAGATTGTCGATGAAATCTTTTGCCTTTCTGTCATCACCTTTGATTTCAAAGGTAAAGATAGAACCGCCACCGTTCGGGAAGTATTTCTTATATAATTCCTGCTGCTTTGGATCTGTACTTACTGCAGGATGATTTACACGCTCCACCTGTGGATGGTTATTTAAGAACTCTACTACCTTCAATGCATTCTGTACATGACGTTCTACTCTTAAGGATAATGTCTCTAATCCCTGTAAGAAGATAAATGCATGGAACGGAGATAAAGTTGCTCCGGTATCACGGAGTAAGATTGCACGAATCTTGGTTACAAATGCTGCCGGTCCTACTGCCTTGGTAAAGCTGATGCCATGATAACTTGGATTTGGCTCAGTTAAAGATGCAAATTTTCCACTTGCCTCCCAGTCAAATTTTCCGCTGTCTACGATAACTCCACCAATTGTTGTTCCGTGTCCACCAATGAATTTTGTTGCAGAATGTACCACGATGTCTGCGCCATACTCAATCGGACGAACCAGATAAGGTGTTGCAAAAGTGTTATCTACGACTAATGGAATCTTGTGTGCATGTGCTACTTTTGCGATGGCTTCAATATCAGCTACGTCTGAGTTAGGATTTCCTAATGTCTCAATATATAAAGCTTTTGTATTGTCTTTGATTGCTGTTTCAAATGCTTCCGGCTCCGGCTCAACAAAGGTTGTTGTAATGCCGTACTGTGGAAGTGTATGCTCCAACAGGTTATAAGAACCACCATAGATATTCTTTGCAGCTACAATATGGTCACCATTCTGTGCAAGATTTTCAATCGTATAAGTAATTGCTGCTGCTCCGGATGCTACTGCCAACGCTGCAACTCCACCCTCTAATGCTGCAATTCTCTTCTCAAATACATCTTCTGTCGGATTCGTAAGTCTTCCATAAATATTTCCTGCATCTGCAAGACCAAATCTTGCTTCCGCATGGTCGCTGTTGCGGAATACATAGGATGATGTCTGATAAATAGGTACTGCTCTTGCATCTGTCACCGGATCCGGATTTTCCTGTCCTACATGTAACTGTAAAGTTTCAAATTTTAAATTACGTTCTGCTCTGCTTTTCTTTGTGCTCATCTTCTTTTTCTCCGTTCTGTTATTTATTTCTGTCACTCTGATGTTACATCAGATTTTTTCTAATCTACTGCAAATTACTCTGTAAATAAAGCTGTTGAATAATATCTGTCTCCATTGTCCGGTAATAAAGCTACAATTGTTTTTCCTTTATTTTCAGGTCTCTTTGCCAGTTCAATTGCTGCATAAGCTGCTGCTCCGGAAGAAATTCCTACTAATACGCCCTCTTTGTGTGCAATTTCTTTTGCCACACGGAAAGCATCTTCGTTCTCTACCGGAAATACCTCATCATATACTTTGGTGTTTAATACATCCGGTACGAATCCTGCACCGATACCCTGAATCTTATGTGCTCCACTCTTACCTTCGGATAATACCGGTGAAGATGCCGGCTCTACTGCTACAACTTTAACATCTGCTTTCTGCTCTTTTAAGTATTCACCGGTTCCTGTTACGGTTCCACCTGTACCAACTCCTGCTACGAAGATGTCTACTGCTCCGTCCGTATCTTTCCAGATTTCCGGTCCTGTTGTCTCTTTGTGTACTTTTGGATTCGCAGGGTTTACAAACTGTCCCGGGATAAAGCTGTTTGGAATCTCTTTTGCAAGTTCATCCGCTTTTGCAATTGCACCTTTCATTCCTTTGCTTGCTTCTGTCAGAACAATTTCTGCACCGTAAGCCTTTAAGATGTTTCTACGTTCAACACTCATGGATTCCGGCATAGTAAGAATGATACGGTACCCCTTGGCTGCCGCAAGTGCTGCAAGACCAATTCCTGTATTTCCGGATGTCGGCTCGATAATAACAGAACCTTCTTTTAACTGTCCTTTTGCTTCTGCATCTTCAATCATTGCTTTTGCGATACGGTCCTTTACGCTTCCTGCCGGATTGAAATATTCCAGTTTGAAAAGTAATTTTGCTTCTAAGTTATACGCCTTTTCTAAATTAATTGCCTCGATTAATGGTGTATTTCCAATCAGTCCTAATGTTCCTTTATAAATGTTTGCCATGATAATAATCTCCTTTTCCCTAAATTCATATATTTCCTATCTGTTTGATATGGATTAAGTATAATATAAAACGATGCGTACCAATTGTCAAGACTTTTTTCAAATAAATTATTTAAAATATTTTGTTTCATTGGTACACATCGACCTCGTCCATTTAAATGACATAATCGCTGCTGATATCCTGCTGCCATTCCATCAAATCCTCTAACGTATACCTGTCTACTACACTCTTAATCGCATCGTTTAATTCTTTCCAGATACGAAGTGTTACACATTCTGACTGACGCTCACAGGTGTTCACCTCATCCTCAAGACACGATACCGGTGCAAGACTTCCTTCTACCTGACGCAATATCATCCCTATCGTATATTCCTTCGGTGTCTTTGATAAACGATATCCTCCCTGGGGGCCTCTGATGCTCTTAACAAACCCTGCCCGTACCAGTGTAGAAATAATCTGTTCCAAGTATTTCATGGAAATATCCTGACGTTCCGCAACATCTTTAAGACGTACCGGTTCAACTTCATCATTCATTGCTATATCAAGAAGAAGTCGGACAGCATAACGTCCCTTTGTTGAAATCTTCATACTGTACCTCCATTTCTATTTGTCTATGGGTACAGTATATTCCTTTTTTCCTACTATGTCAATAGGGATATGTTGTTTTTAATATTCTTCCTCTTCTTCACCCTCAGAGATGTCGTTCTTCGGCTTCTTTAAGCCTTCAATGACAATGCCATTCTTCTCAGCATAATCCCAAAGTGCAGCATGAATACCTTCTTCTGCCAGAAGGGAACAATGCACTTTAACCGGTGGAAGTCCGTCTAATGCTTCCATTACTGCTTTATTGGTTACAAGTAATGCTTCCTGTACGGTCTTTCCCTTTACCAGTTCTGTTGCCATACTGCTGGTTGCAACTGCAGCACCACAGCCAAAGGTCTTAAACTTACAGTCCTGAATCACACCATTATCATCAATATCAAGATAGATTCGCATGATATCACCGCATTTTGCATTTCCTACTGTTCCTACTCCGCTGGCATTTTCAATCTCCCCTACATTTCTCGGATTCTGAAAATGATCCATAACTTTTTCACTATACATAATCGTTACTCCTTTTCTTCTCTATTACTGCTGGTTCTTTACAAAATCTTCGTATAACGGTGACATGCTGCGTAAATGTGCAACAATCTCTTTGATTGCATCTACCGTGGTGTCAATCTGCTCTTTGGTGGTATCTGCGCCTAAAGTCAGGCGGAGTGAACCATGTGCAATCTCATGTGGCAGACCAATTGCCAGCAATACATGAGACGGGTCTAAGGAACCGGAAGTACATGCTGAACCGGAGGATGCACAAATCCCCTTCATATCTAACATAATCAGCATGGATTCTCCCTCCACAAAACGGAAACATGCATTGACATTATTGGCAAGACGATGCTCTCTGTCTCCATTGATTTTCACATATGGGATTTCCTTTTCAAAACGGGAAATCATATAATCTCTCAATTCTCTTTCTCTTGCAGTACGCTCTTCCATGGAAGCAAATGCCAGTTCTGCAGCTTTACCGAAGCCTACGATTCCCGGTACATTTTCCGTTCCGGCTCTTCTCTTTCTCTCCTGTGCACCACCATGTACAAAGGAGCGGATTTTTACACCTTTTCTGATATAGAGGAAACCGATTCCCTTTGGTCCGTTTAATTTATGTCCACTGCTGCTTAACATATCAATATTCATTTCATCTACCTGGATTGGCTCCTGACCAAATGCCTGTACTGCATCAGTATGGAATAAAACTCCATGTGCCCTGGCAATTGCACCAATCTCTGCAATCGGCTCGATGGTGCCAATCTCATTGTTGGCAAACATAATAGAAATCAGAATGGTATCCGGACGGATTGCTGCTTCTACATCTGCCGGATTGATACGTCCATTCTCATCCACATCAAGATAAGTTACCTCAAAGCCCTGTCTTTCCAACCATTCACAGGTATGAAGAATTGCATGATGCTCAATCTTACTGGTGATGATATGTTTTCCTTTTTCTTTATAAGCTTCTGCTGTTGCTTTCAGTGCCCAGTTATCAGATTCACTTCCACCTGCCGTAAAATATATTTCTTCCGGTTTCGCACCGATTCCTGCTGCAATAATATCTCTGGCCCTTGTTACTGCCTTGCGGCTTTCCTCACCCAATGCATAAATGGTAGATGCATTTCCATAATACCGGGTAAAATAAGGAAGCATTGCCTCCACTACCCGCTCGTCCGTTCTTGTTGTTGCCGCATTGTCCAGATAGATTAATTCCATCGGTTTTCCTCCTTTATCAATTTGCTTTATCAGCTATTTTCGTCCTATTTCCAAGTAATTCAGTCGGAACTAAGAATAACACCTTAGGAATAGTATGTCAATCTTCTGCCTGGATTTATTCCTTTTGTTCTTTTATTTATCCAAGAGGGTTAAAAGGGGAAAGGGCAGCTTTCGCTGCCCTTTCCATCTATCCTCTTATTTCAGACGATATACATTATAAAAACTAAACTCTCCTGTTTGCAGTTTTGCTCTGCTTAAACTCTTTTACGTCTTCTGTAAAGTACAACTACCGCTGCTCCTGCAACGAATAACAATACTACCATGCATGCAATCGGAGTATTATCTCCTGTCTTAACCTGCTTCTCTGCTGTTACAGCAGGTGTTGCATTCGGAGTTGTAGATGCTGCTGGTTTCATATCTGTATTGCTAAGTACAATAACATACTCAGATGCATGTGAGAATTTGAAATCAACGGTTCCGTCTGCATTTACCTTTACAGCCTGAACATATTCTAATGCTCCGGTCTTTTCATTATAATAGTAAAGGTTTGCATATTTTCCACTGTTCTCTGCACCAACGTTGACACGAAGTGTAGCATCAAATCCAAATGCTCCGTCATGTGCCAGTGAAAGTTCAATGGTCTTGTTGTCTCCAGCTAATGCTTTAATCTTATCAGCCGGAATGCTGCTCTTACCTACGGTTACACCGAGGTCTATTGCATCTTTTAATTTACTTACAATGTTCTTTCCGTTTACAATCCAGCTTACGTTGTCGCTCAGTTTGAAGGTAATGGTAATATCTTTTCCAATCATGCCATTGAATACTTCTGCCGGAACTTTTGTGGTATCTGGCATTGTAACATTAATCTTTGCTGTATCTCCCACAGCATCAATGGTATCAATTACTTCCTGGAAATCTTTACCCGGAACAGTAATGTCAAGATTAATCTTTTTATCTGCTCTCAGCACTACAGTACCGCCATCCTTTGCTGCCGGAATGGTAACTGTTACTGTCTTATCAGAAGAAACAGTATATGTTTTACCATCATAAAGATTTACAACTGTATTTCCTGCATTTGCATTAACCGGAACTTTTACTTCTTTTGCGGTATCCTTGATATTCATACCAACATATAAGGTTGTTCCTCCATAGGATCTTGAAACTACATCATAGCCTTCCTCATCAGAACTTGCCACAACCTTTCTGCTTCCTCTTGCAAATACATCTGTGTATGCATTACGGATGCTCAGCAGATTCTTATAATGCTGATATGTTACATTGTCCTCTGTTGCCAGAGAGAAATCCATGTCATATCTATTAGTCTGGTATGGATAATTATTTAATCCGCTTAAACCAACTTCTTCACCATAATAGATAACCGGAATACCCTTTGCAGTAAGCTGTAAGGTAGCTGCAACTAACGCTGCTGATGTTGCCTCATCCTCGGTATATCCTTTTCCGTTCATTAAGGACGCCTTAAATCCATCTTCATCATGACTGCTTAAAAACTGACCTGTCATGTATGCGTTATTAAGTGCTGCATTTCTGGAAGAAAGGAAGCTTTCTACAGAAGAAATATTACCACTGACAAAGCTTGTTGCCTGATCATTAAAATCAAAATCAAGGTCTGCATCCATCTGACCGGTACCTAAGGTACTACCATTTGACGCATATCCTGCGCCATAATATTCTCCAATCATCTTGAAGGATGGATTTACTTCTGTTGTAGAATTCTTAAGTGCTGCCCATGTTGTACTGTCAACATGCTTTACTGTATCTACACGGAAATAGTCAACACCATAATCCTTCATCCATGATGTCTGCCATTCTACTAATTTTGCCCTGACATCTGCTTTTTCTGTTGCAAAATCCGGCAAGCCAGACTGCCATGATTTAATATCGCCTTCACTGACGCTCTTATCCCTAAGCATATCAGCAAATGTTGATTCTGTACCATATCCAGCATGGTTTACAACAATATCAACCATAATACGCATGCCACGTTTATGTGCTTCGCTAATCATAGTTTCAAATTCTTCTGTTGTACCAAGTGTCGGATTCAATTTTGTAAAATCACTTGCCCAGTATCCATGGTATGCTGCATTATAAGGAACATCTTCTGAACCCTCATCTGTTACAGCTACACCTTTCACATTTTCTACAATTGGTGTAATCCAGATTGTATTTACACCTAAATCCTGTAAGTAATCTAACTTGGTTGTTACACCTGCAAAATCTCCACCATGATACAGTCCCGGATTGTCTCCGTATGTATCTGCACCACTTGCTGTATTGTTAGATTCATTACCATCAAAGAAACGGTCTGTCACCATAAAGTAGACAACAGATTCATCCCAGTCGAAATCATTTTTGTTTTCCTTCACACGGTCTGTAATTTCAACATCCACTGTAGTACTGAATTTATTACCGTACTGGTCTGTTACAGTAATTGGTAATGTCTTAATTCCTAATGTTGTATCTGTTGTAGCAGAAATGGTAACTGCCTGCAGTTCCGGTTCAATCGGCATTGCATTGCTTCCGCCAAGGGAAGAAACATCGATACTTGCGCTAGCTACTTCTAATGTTTTAGCATCTGAACTATCCTGTTCAACCTTAAACTTAACAACATCATTTTCATTGTAGTTAAAGGATTTATTCATAACTTCTGCTGTAACTGTTGCATTTAATTTATAGTATTCAAAATATGAGTAATCTGCTTTCTTGTACTCTTCACTGTTTGAATTGAATGCATCTACAACATAAGTTCCATTTGCTTTGTAACGATAATGTGTTTTACCATCTGTCAAGCCGCTCTTTACATACTCAAAACGCTTTGTTGTATCATTGTATGTCATTGGATACTCTGTTCCGTCTACATCAACAGATACTGTCATATCCTTTAAGGTGCCATCTACAAATGCAGCATCATCACGATAGTAATATGATACCTGTTGATTTTCTGCATCTACTTCATAGCCAGTATTATATGGCATAGCAATTTCCGGCTCACTGCCGGCTTTCATGCTGGCATAGATAACCTTCTGGTCAGAAGGGAATGTAACGGAATGGTCTCCACCATCTTTAATCCATGGGTCACCTGTTGAATCTAATGCGATACAAAAATCAACCTTTGTACAGGATGGTTTTGCTGGAATTGTTATTGTCCATTTATCTCCACCTACGTATGTAAAATCGGTTAATGCTGAAGCATATCCTGATGACCATGTATAGAACTGTGGTGTAATTCCTTTTTCTTTTAATCCTGGATTCTCATAATCCAATACAAGGTATCTCTTTTCCGTTGGTACGATTACAGGTTTCTCATGAACCGGATCTGAACCATCCACATAATATAATACCTCATTCTCATCACCGCTTATTGTAAAAGAACGGTCTGCGGTATCAGAGCCGCCATCCCATCCCTGTGTTATGTCATAACGTGCCTTTAATCCTACTGTTTTTCCCACATTACTGCCGGCAACTGTAATGGTCTTTTTAAACCATGTCACATTATTTGCAGCATCATATTCTGTTTCATCAAAAACATATGATCCATTTAATCCGGCATTCCACATCCACATATCAACTTTTCCCATGTCTGTGTCTGTTGATAAATCTTCATTGTAATAATACATTGTAAATGTATGGTCTGGAACCGGTGCCTCCCAGCTGTCCGGTGCTGTTTTATATACGGTTGTATCACCACCACTTTTGGTTCCGGTAACCCAGAGTTCAGTACTTGTTGATGTTACAGAAACATCAATATTATCCGTCTGTGCCCCACTGTTATTATTAAAAATACAGCTGAAATTCTGTTTTACATCCTGTGTATATACTACATCATACCATCCGGAATGGTCAGCATTTTCTGAAATCTGTCCGCCCGGCCATTCTTTTCCAACACCTGCTCCTGTTGCAGAGGCATCTGCTCCCCACATATGATTGTAAATAGTGCTTCCCATTCCTGAAGCAAGATAATGAATGGTTGTAACATATTTCCAATCAGCAGGTTTTGTCTCTGACAAAGAACCATCAAACCAGTACTCTGCTTCTGCCTTTCCTTTTGTAGAAAGTGTTACTTCATCTAACTGTTTTCCATGTCCATCATCATTTAAAATGAGATTATAATCTGTACTGTTATCTAATGTCAGATGCATTGTATACCAGCCTTCATGACCTTCTGCTGCAGTCATGGTTTTTCCCGGCCATTCACCTGCCGGCTTATTGGTCTCCTTATATACATATGCCGCAACATCATTGCCTAATGTGCTCTTATAATTAATAGTCAGATCACATTCTGTTGGTACAGACTCTGGAACCAATGTTTCATTCTTTGAAGCATCCTTATACCACTGATATTTTCCATTATCATCCAATAAACAATAGATGCTAGTATCAGAAGTAAAAGTCTTAATCTGCTCAATTGCAGCTCCTTCTGTCTTTATCTCCGGTGCAGCCTTCTCAGTAGAACCTGCATCAACAAACTGAAAACCTGTCCACTCACTGCTCTGTACATCTACATAATAGAGTCCAGAACTTTCCTCATATGCAAGCTTTGGTTTTTCCTGATCCCCCCATTGTGAAATGGTGGCATTTCCTGCGCCCTGGTTATCTACCGTAGCACCGGCAGCCCAGACATTGACAACCGGTGTATTCCATGTACTTGGTTTGTCCAGGTACAACCGGATTGTCGGGCTCGCAGCATATGCAGTGGTTGCACCACCGATTGCCGGAACCATGGTCACAATCATAGCAAGTGCAAGTACCATACTAAAGATACGGCTTACAATGCCATGTTTCCTGTGAAAGCGTTCTTTTAACTTTCTCATCTTTCCCTCTCCTTTTCATCGTTTTATTTTATATTTCCCTCCGATTACGTTTTCGCAGTTTTTCGATAATTAATTATATTCTATTTTTTTTACTTTCGCTATCCGCAAATAAACTAAAAAAGAAATTCTTTTTTGTGCATTTTAACTAATTTCTGTCTTGAAGTTCATTTTTACAATTCATTTTACACAATTTCCGCATGATAATTTTTTCGAAAAAAGGACAGCACCGATTGGTACTGTCCCATATAATTTACATAATTAAATTTTCATAGTTCCGCAAAACCTGGCAGCTAATTCTGGTAATCCATATGTGCAATGACCATCATGGCAATCTTAAAAGTCATGGCATCCTCGAATTTGCGGATATCAAGTCCAATCATCTTTTCCAGACGTTCTAAACGGTATACCAGCGTATTCCGGTGGATGTATAGCTGCCTTGCTGTTTCTGAAATATTCAGGCTGTTTTCAAAAAATTTCTGGATTGTCACCATCGTTTCATCATCTAAATCAATATTCCGCTCACCAAAAATCTCTTTGATAAACATTTCGCAAAGGCTCATCGGAAGCTGGTAAATCAGTCTGCCGATGCCAAGCTTTCCGTAGGAAATGGTTTCCTCTTCTACATTAAAGATTCTTCCTACTTCCAGTGCCATCTTGGCTTCCTGATAAGATTTGGCAATATCCTGCAGCGTATTTACCGTATTACCATAACCCACACGGACACGCACCATTGCTTCTGCATGCAGATTGTCTACAATTGTTTTTGCCAGATGCAATGCATCCTCTTCTGTTTTCAAATCTGTTGCATCCTTAATCAGGATAATGTTCTGCTCGTCTAACTCTGTTACAAAATCCCGGTTGCGGTCTGCAAAAAGATTCTTCACCATTTCTACAATAACAGAATCTTTTCTGCCATCCACTTCTATGACATAAACCAGACGCTTTGCCTGCTCAATATGCAGCTTCTTTGCCTTATTATACATATCTACAACCAGCATATTTCCAAGAAGGATATTCTGCATAAAGTTATTCTTATCCGACTGTTCCCGGTTGGAGGCAATCAGATTCCGAATCTGGCATACGGCAAGTCTTCCCACCATATATGCTTCATCATTAGTGGAACGCGCCAGAAGAATATATTCTACTTCCTGTTCTGCAATTACTTTAAAGAAATGAAAGCCCGACAACATCTGGCTTTCTGCCATGGATGCTGCAAAATTCACAACCTCTGCATGCATATCTGTTTCAATCTGAAATGTTGCTGCAACCTGCTTTCCGTTTTCGTCATAAAGGGCAAGTCCGATTTTGGATATATCACTGATTTCTTCTAATGTTGTCTGTAGCTTATGATTTGAAAGCATTCTGCGTACTCCTTACTTATATATAATATGAAAAAAAACTTTTATCGATAAAAAACCCGGATGCATATAGCACCCGGGTTATTGCACTATATTCAGTTCGATTGTACCGAATTAGTTAGTAATTGTCAATTCAGTCTCTTTGTCGAATACATGAACCTTCTCAGGATCGATAGCAAGTTTGATATGGTCGCCTAAACGAGCCGGTGTTCTGGAATCAACCTTAGCTGTCATCTGAACTCCTGCAGCTTCGAAGTATAATAATACTTCAGAACCAAGTAACTCATATCCGGTTACATCTGTCTCAATGATGCTGTCTTTGAAGGTTTCGATTGTAATCTGGGAATCATCGATATCTTCTGGTCTGACACCCATAACAACTGTCTTTCCGTTGTAGTTGCCTTCGATTAATTTCTTAGCTTTTGCTGGTGGTAATACAACAGTTGTATTGTCAAATGTAAGGGAAACCTTCTCACCTTCAATATTGCATTTAGCATCTACGAAGTTCATCTGTGGTGATCCGATGAATCCAGCTACGAATAAGTTATCTGGCTCATTGTATAATTTCTGTGGAGAATCAACCTGCATGATAACACCATCTTTTAATACAACGATTCTGGTTCCTAATGTCATAGCCTCTGTCTGGTCATGTGTTACATAGATGATTGTAGCACCTAATCTATGATGCAGAGCGGAAATTTCAGAACGCATCTGTACTCTTAATTTTGCATCCAGGTTTGATAAAGGCTCATCCATAAGGAATACCTTAGGATTACGAACGATTGCACGACCCATAGCAACACGCTGTCTCTGTCCACCGGAAAGAGCCTTTGGTTTACGGTCTAATAATTTCTCAAGGTCAAGGATCTTAGCTGCTTCTTCAACTTTTCTCTTGATTTCATCCTTCGGAACTTTTCTTAATTTTAATCCGAATGCCATATTGTCAAATACAGTCATATGTGGATACAGAGCGTAGTTCTGGAATACCATTGCGATATCTCTGTCTTTTGGCTCTACATCGTTAACGAGTTTTCCGTCGATGTATAATTCTCCGGAAGAAATCTCCTCAAGACCTGCAATCATACGAAGTGTAGTAGATTTACCACATCCAGATGGTCCTACGAAGATGATGAATTCCTTATCTTCTACTTCAAGGCTGAAATCCTTAACAGCTTCAAAGCCGTTTGGATATACTTTACAAATGTTTTTTAATGATAAACTTGCCATTGGTTTAACCTCCTAATGTTTTGTTCGTTTTTAACTGTCCTTATCATACAGGATATTACGCACTTTGGCTATGCGAGGATTCCACAAAGATTTTTCTTTTTTTTGTATGTTCTGACTGATATTCTGTACATTTTTTTATCTCTTCGTCAGAGTGACGAAAACCCATCTCTTTCTTGTACAATCCGACGAAAGAAATGGGTTTTCACTTTAGAAAATGTTTATCTTTTCTTTATAATTTAGAGTATCCGTAACCATTTACCATGGCCTCTAACTTCATGCCTTTTGCACAATACGGACAGTCATGCTGCTCATATGCCTGATAGCCCGGTACATCTTTCTCGGTAAAGAGACTTTCTACTCTGTGACCGTCTACTTCCTTAACAGTGGAGAAGATTGCTACTACATCTTCAATGATTCCACCGTAATACCGGATGCACTCTAAGCATCTTCTGATTGTCTCACCGGTTGTTGTTGTATCCAGCAAAAGCACGATATGTTTTCCGGTAATCATATTTTTGGTATTATCACGGAAAATCATCTGACCGCTGCTGTTCATCTCCGGAGAAATAACATAAATAGTCTCATGCAGATTGGTTGACATAAAATCTCCCTGTTCAAAACGCTCTGCTAAAAATCCGCCAATCATTTCTGTTCTGTCCATACATACAATGGTATCTACATAGGATGGATTACCGGTCTTCTGGTAAAGCACTTTTGCAGCTTCTTTTGCCTCTTTCACGCGGGCTTTTATACTGGTTACATCAATATAGTAATTGATGTGCGAATGACTGGTGGCAAAATGCCCCGGTATTGCATGTAATGCAAGATTGTTGTTTTCCTGTGAATAAAATTTGACCATACGTTCTTCCATTTGATTTACCCCCTGTTTGATAATTTACTGGATTCCGGTACTTCCGAAACCACCTCTGTCCTGGTTGCCCAGGCTTTCTACTTCTTCAAAATGAATCTGCGGCTGATTCTCTACAATACGGAACTGTGCGATACGGTCATTAACATGAATCACGGTATCACGCATTGCAATTGCAGGCAGTCTCCACATATCATTGTCTCCACAGTAGGAACCGTCTACGATTCCGCAGCTGTTTGCCTGAATAATTCCGAAATTCTTATAAGTAGAACTTCTTGGCATAATGTGTGCTTCATATCCCTTTGGCAGCTCCATTGCCACACCAAGAGGAATCAGTTTAAATTCTCCTGCTTTCATTTCGACTTCTTCGGATGCACGAAGATCAATCCAGTCGGATTTGCCATCGATATATGTAAGCTTTTCGATTTTATCTGTAAAATATTTGATACGAATCTTTTCCATTCTGCTAAAAACTCCTTTTCTCCTACTGCCATTCCAGGTCGTCATGCTCTACCTTTTTATCTCTGAGCATCAGTTCTTTTACTGCATCTTTCGCAGGTTTATTTTCAAATAATACTTCATTGACCTGTTCAATAATCGGCATATCTACATGATATTTCTTCGCTAAAGCAATTGCTGCTTTGGCAGAATAGACACCCTCAACTACCATCTTTACTTCATCCATTGCCTGCTGCATGGTATATCCCTGCCCCATCAGATATCCGGCACGACGGTTTCTGCTGTGCTTGCTGGCACAGGTTACGATTAAATCACCCATTCCGGTCAGTCCGCTTAAGGTCTCATATTTCGCTCCCATGGCAAGGGCAAGTCTTCCCATCTCTGAAATTCCACGGGTAATCAGTGCTGCCTTGGTATTATCTCCATAACCAAGTCCGTCTGCCATACCTGCTGCCAGTGCAATGACATTCTTTAAGGATGCTCCGATTTCCATCCCCAGTACATCCGGGCTGGTATAAACACGTAATACTTCACTCATAAAGGTGTTCTGGACCAGTTCTGCTGTGGCACGCTTCTTTGCTCCTGCTACCAGACTGGTCGGAATTTCTTTTCCTACTTCTTCCGCATGGCTTGGTCCACATAAAACCGCCACCTCACATTGTGGAATCTCTTCCATAATGATTTCAGATAAAGTCATTAACGTATTCTCTTCAATTCCCTTTGCCACGCTGACAATAAGCTGTCCCTCTGCTACGAACGGGCTCATTGCTTTTGCTGTGCTTCTGGTAAATGGAGAAGGCACTGCTAAGACGAGCATGTCTTTTCCCTCGATTGCTTCTTTTAAATCTGTTGTGAACATAATATCATCCGGTAAAATAACGCCCGGAAGTTTTTCTGCCTGCTCATGCTTTTCCTTTAACATTTCAATTTCCGGTGCAAGTGCAGACCAGATTGTAATCTTATGACCGTTTTTATGTAATACCACCGATAAAGCAGTTCCCCAGCTTCCGGCTCCAATGATACTGATATCAGACATTTGTTTTTTCCTTTCCTATGCTTCCTGTTTCTTTGAATGGAAACTGAATTTGTTCTCGGTTCCCTTAAGAAGTCTTCCGATGTTGGCATGATGTAAAATGATTGCCAGTCCCGCCACAAAACCGAATACAATATACACCTCCGTCAGATACTGCTCCGGTACGGAAAGCAGTCCCATCTGGCCAAATACGATAATCTGTATTTCAAGACTGATTACACCAAGTATGGAACCCAAGGAAACATACCGTGTGATTGCTACCACAAGAATAAAAATTCCAAGGCTTATTGGCACTGCCAGCGGACAGAAGCCAATCAGAAGACCACCAGTACAGGCAATTCCCTTTCCGCCTTTAAATTTCATATAAGCCGGAAAATCGTGACCTAAAATGCAGCCCACACCAGCATAAAGCTCTAAGACCTTCACACTGTCCGGATAACGGTTCCGGAAAATGAGCCATACAATGACCATTGCCATAAATACCTTGCACACATCACCGATCAAGGTAAGAATGCCTGCCTTCACGCCGAGGTTACGCATGGTGTTGGTAGTTCCTACATTTCCACTGCCCACCTTACGTAAATCCACATTTTCTTTCTTTCCATATAAGAAGCCGGATAAAAACATACCGCATAAATATCCGATTCCTACTGATATTACACGTCCGAATAACATTTTATTAATCTTCCTTTCTTTCCCTTATAATGAATTTCAGGGAAGTACCCTTAAAGCCAAATGCTTCCCGAATCTTATTTTCCAGATATCTTGTATAAGAAAAATGCATCAGGTTCTTGTCATTTACAAAGATAACAAAAGTTGGCGGTTTTACCGCTGCCTGTGTAATATAATATAATTTTAAGCGTTTTCCCTTATCCGTTGGTGGCTGCTGCATGGCAACTGCCTCTGCCATAATCTCATTTAATACACCGGTTGCCACACGCATGCTGTTATTTTCAAGCACTACATCAATGGTCTCAAAAATCCTGCCGGTACGCTGTCCGGTCTTGGCTGAAATAAATAAAATCTCTGCATATGGCATGAAGCTTAAAATCTGACGGATTTTCTCTGTATGCTTGTAAATGGTCTTATCATCCTTTTCAATGGCATCCCATTTATTCACTGCAATGATAATTCCTTTGCCTCTTTCATGGGCAATTCCAGCAATCTTGGCATCCTGCTCCGTTACGCCTTCTGTAGCATCAATTACAATAATGACCACATCTGCACGTTCCACTGCTGTTACTGCCCGGATGATACTGTAACGCTCTAATTCTTCTTTAATCTTATTCTTTCTCCGGAGTCCTGCCGTATCAATAAATACATATTCTCTGCCATTATATTTTATATCGGTATCAATGGCATCTCTTGTAGTTCCGGCAATATCAGAAACAATCACACGGTTTTCACCGGTCAGCCTGTTAATCAGTGATGACTTACCTACGTTCGGCTTACCTACAATGGCAATACGCGGTCTGTCATCTTCTGCTTCTTCTAACATTTCCTGGGTAAAATGCTTTGCCACTTCATCTAACAAATCACCGATTCCAAGTCTGGATGCTGCAGATACCGGAACCGGGTCACCAATTCCAAGATTATAAAATTCATAAACATCCGGCATATATTTTTTAAAATCATCTACTTTATTTACTGCAAGAATAATTGGCTTCTTGGAACGGCGCAGCATGTCAGCTACTTTCTGGTCTGCATCTACAAGCCCCTGTCTTACATCCGTAATAAAAATAATGACATCTGCGGTATCAATGGCTATCTGTGCCTGCTCCCGCATCTGGGATAAAATAATATCTCCGCTGTCCGGCTCAATACCGCCGGTATCAATTAAGGTAAAGTTATAGTCAAGCCAGGATACTTCGGCATATATACGGTCACGGGTTACACCCGGAGTATCCTGTACGATAGAAATTCTTTCACCTGCCAACACGTTAAAAAGTGTTGATTTTCCTACGTTTGGTCTGCCTACAATAGCTACTACTGGTTTACTCATTCTGTCTCCTTCCAAGGACTGCATTCAGCAAATCCTGCCCGCTTGATTTTACAATATCTGCCTGTACTTGTAAAGTTCTTTTCAGCTCCGTCAATGTGATGTCATCTAAGAAAACATCCTCTCCCATACGCAATACATTGCATGGCAGCAGTATCTCATCTCCCAAATCTTCGTCCTTAAGCTGTGCGATAATATCCTGTCCGGTCAGAAGTCCTGCAACGGTAATCCGTTCTCCGAAGAAATCGTTTCGGATCACGCGGACCCGTATCTTTACATTTGGAAACTTCTCCTTCATTTCTCCTGTCAGTTCCTCCAAAATCGGTCCTGCCAGCTTTCCGGTTACCAGCGTAACTGTCCTTTTCAGATTGGCATCACCTTTTTCTGCTGCAAGTGCCTCCCGGAATTCATCCCGCAGCAGTGTAATCATTCCCACGCCATTTTCCAGCTGGATATACCCATCATAGTTTTCTGCAGACGGAAGAGGCTGCTCTGCCAGAAGATACCACTCGTCTCCTCCATGCACAAAGTGTGTACCGAAATGCTCCATGCAATAATCCTGCCAGCGGTGAATCTGCTCTAAGACTTTTCCTGCATCCTCTTTTTCAAAAGCTTCCAAAGGATATAAGCCCTCCCGGTATTTTGTCAGGCCGACCGGTACAATAGAAAGGCTCTGCATATTTGGAATGTATTCTGTCAGATCACGGATGGTCCGCTCTAACTCTTCGCCATCATTGACGCCCTTGCAGAGTACAACCTGTCCATTCATTTCAATTCCGGCATCTGATAAGCGTTTGATTTTCTTTAAGGCTTCTCCAGCGAAACGGTTGTGCAACATGGTACAGCGAAGCTTCGGATTCGTGGTATGCACCGACACATTAATCGGTCCAAGATTGTAGTATATGATACGTTCAATATCCTTATCCTTCATATTGGTCAGCGTTACATAATTCCCCTGTAAGAAGGAAAGTCTGGAGTCATCATCTTTAAAATAAAGTGTCTCACGCATGCCCGGCGGCATCTGGTCAATAAAACAGAACATACACTTATTGGAACAGGATTTGTAATCGTCCATCAGTCCGTTTTCAAATTCGATTCCAAGGTCTTCATCATAATCTTTTTCAATTTCCAGTTCCCACTCTTCGCCATTATTCTTTCTTACTACCACCAGAAGATACTCGTCCTCTGTCAGGAACTGATAGTCAAATACATCTTCTATTTCTTTGCCATTAATGGAAATCAGCTCATCTCCCGGCTCCAGCTCAAGCTCCATGGCAATGCTGTCCGGTTTAACTCCACTGATGACATGTTTCTTTGTATGCATAAATTATTTTCTCAATCTTTCTATATTATAATACCTCTTTAGTTTACAATAAAAAGGGCAGAATAACAACAGTTATTCCACCCTTCCATTTATTCCTGCTCCATACTCATGCTTCTGTCTTCCATTTCCTGTGACGTCATCAGTTCATCCTCCGACTCAATGATATGTAACTCCAGCAGTTTGTTAATCGTGTATACACAACGATCATTCAAATTCAAATCGAAATAATAATCTTTACTGTTTTCCATTCCCCACATCCGTTGTTCCCCTCTGGTAAGCTGGATTCCCTGGCTGTTATAGACATGCAGATACAGTCCATTGATATACGTATGTTTATAGTAGTTATCATTTACTGTATTCAGATAAATATGACCTGCCCGGATGTCCTTAAGATAAGCATCATATATTTCCTGCGCCCGCTCATCAGGTATATTAATGCTGCCATATTCTAAATTCTGGTCATAGGTATCAAACTCCATTGAAATAATATGATTATTCGGGTCATCATAATTCACCATCAGATTCCCCTTGAGATAATTCTCCGGATCCATAGACATAGCATAGATTCTTGAAACAACCGAATCTGCATTTTCATAATAATTTTTAGCAGCCGGTACATCATAGCTTCTCACCATAATGCTTCCGTCTGCAAGCTGATAATCAATCTCTACCCACTGCAATGCCTTATCTAAATCAGACGAGCCCTGATATGCCTGAAATTCCTTCTTCGAATCAATAATCTGCTGATGAATACTCATAATTTCATCAATTCCGCTTTCTGAATTTTCTTCTATTTCAAAATAGCAGTTAATATTTGCTGCGACAATTTCCTTCTTATCCGGGATTTTATTTTCCAGTCCGAACGCATTCCATTTGATACAAAGAAGAAATACGACGGAAATTCCTAACATGACGCCACATTCTAACAATCTCTTTTTGGTCACTACACGCAGTTTCTTCGTCAAAATCATTTCCGCAACGAAAAATGCCAGAAAGCCTGCAATCAATGTGGTAAATAAAACCATCAGGAAATTGCCCAGTGATGTATGTACCAGCACGCCCAACAGTCCGCTCAGCAGAATTGCAGTAAGAAAAGCCACACAAAAAGCCATTCCCCAGCGGAACACCGGGCGGGTTGCCGGAATTGTAAGCACATCTCCCGTGGTTTCCAGTTTACGTTTCTGATAAAGCAGACAGGATATCACTATCAGCACCACACCCACCAGCACATAGATCCCTACAACCGAAAGGCCAAACATATGGTATTCTATCCTGTCCTCTAAATAGTCATACTCTACTCCCACCTTATTTGAAAGATATATCACCGGTGATAAAATACTATTCATACGGTCAGCATAAGAATTCGCCATACCATAGCCAATTGTACTAATCATACATGTAATCACATAGCGGCATCCTATATATAATACGTTCAGAATAATCGTGAATACCGGCATTGCCAATAACTGACCGCTAAACATGCCAACGAAAATTGCCATACTGTAGAAGAAAAAGCTCTCTCCCGTCAGCATCAGTGCCCACGCCAGCAGATACTGCAGACTTGTAATTCCCTGCATAATGCAGCATACTGTTCCAAGAATAAACGCCAATAGTACAGGAACCACCAGCATGCAAATTCCTGACAGGAAATTACTGATAAAAAGTTCCGTTCTTTTCAACGGCAGTGAATGAAACAGATGTGAGCTTCTGTTATTATAAAGATAATAAAATACTGCCATTGCTACAATAATTCCAATTGCCAGACTAAGGAGTGCTATAAGCGCACCACTTCCATCCGAAAACAGGATCTGCATAAAATTATTCATTTTTATTTCTTTAATTTCCTGTGCTGAATAACCTTCATAAGAAATCCCGGAATTCACTAACAGCCGCAGAGGAACCATACATAGCAGCAATATCGTATAAATCAGCCAGACAGGCCAGAAATGCGTAATATTTTTCCAAAATACCGTCTCATTAAAGTAAGATGTCTTTGACCGCATAATCCGCACCTCCTAATTCGTAAATAAAAATTTCTTCCAATGTCAGAGGCAGCACATCAATCAGCATCGGCGAAGTCTGTTCTAACCGCAGCTTTGCCTCTTTGGGATTGCCTTTTACAATCATGGTATATACCCTTCCGGTACTGGACATATGTAACACTTCAAAATCAGCCGGAAGCTTCGGCATTCTTTCCTTATATGCCACCTGAATCTTACAGACACTTCCCTGTAGTTCGCTTAAGGAACGTTCTAACATTACTTTTCCATGATGCATAATGCCCACATGGTCGCAGACATCCTCCAGCTCTCTTAAGTTATGGGAAGATACTAACACCGTAGTTCCATGTTCTGCCACATCAGACATGATGATGCTCCAGATCTGCCTTCTCATTACCGGGTCTAGTCCATCTACCGGCTCATCTAAAATCATAAGCTCCGGTCTGCAGCTGATTGCCAGCCAGAAAGCAGCCTGCTTCTGCATTCCCTTTGACATTCTCCGAATGGTCATCTTCGGATCAATGTTGGAAAATGCATCCCGGATCCGGAAAAACAAATCTTCATCAAAAGTCTTATAGATTCCCTTATAAAAGCGTTTCATTTCCATGACATCTGCCTGCTGGAAATAGAAAAGATCATCCGGAATATATGCAAATCTGGCCTTTGCCTGAGGATTCTCATACACCGGCATCCCGGCTATTTCTATGTTGCCGGCATCCGGCTTATAGATTCCGGTAATATGTCTTATTATCGTAGATTTCCCGGCTCCGTTCGGTCCTACCAGTCCATAAATCGCTCCATCCCTTACATGCAGGTTTACACCGTCTAACGCCCGGAAATCCCCAAATGTTTTCACTACATTATTTACCCGTATCATGAATATATTCTTCTCCTTCCAGTTCCGTTATCCGATGTTTCAACTGCTCCGGCTCTACTGCCAGATACAGCAATTCTGATACAATTTCATCAAAATGTCCTTTTAATTCCACTGTTCTTGCATCCTTTACATGCTTCTGGGCAGCCACGAATGTTCCTTTCCCGGAAATGGTATAGACATATCCTTCTTTCTCCAGATCACGGTACGCCCGCTGGATGGTATTCGGATTAATTGCCAGTGTTGCTGCCAGTTCACGCACAGATGGCAGTTTTTCATCCGCTGTCAATGCATTGGAAATCACAAGATGACGCATTCCATCTTTAATCTGTTCGTAAATAGGCTTTGCATCCCTGTAATTAAGCTGTATCACTTCGCTTCCTCCTTTTGGAATATCGTAGGTGTATTATCCGTATTACTTTAATTGATACGCACACTATAACATCCCAGCAGATGAGACACAAGAAAAATATCTGTATGATTTTATTAATAATTCCTTAATGCTGCTCGCGTAAAAAAGCGGAACCAGTTTACACTGATTCCGTCTCTTTACACTACTCTATCTTCCTTTCATCAGGAAATATTATTCACATTTTTCAATTGCTGCAATTACTTCATTTAACTTCTGTAATTCATCTTTGATTTCGCGGTTGTTATTACCAAAGTCTGTTGCCAGTGCAGATACATTGGTTGCAACAATTGCGAATCCTTTTCCAGCCTCTCCTGCACGAGCAGCCTCAATAGAAGCGTTTAATGCAAGAATCTTCTGGTTCTTTTCAATCTTGTCCAGCTGTTTGGTAATATCATTAATCTTCTGGATGTATTCTGAGGTCTTCTGTACATTCTCATGAATATCAGAATTCTTCTTCTCTTCATCCATTCTCTTCTCTTCAGATGCTGCAAGCTGTGTCAGAACGATAGTCAGAGCTGCTATCTTAGATTTAGCTTCGTTTTCATCCTCTGCGTCTTCCTTCTTCGCATAAGAAAGATATCCAACAATTTCAATTCCGGCTTTGATCACATCTCTGTATTCAGATGCTTCACCTTCCCCGATTGCTACACTTCCATCAGAATCCAGAAGTAATGGTTTTACTCCTGTTACGTTTTCCCATTGTGCAAAAAGTACCTCTATATCTTCTGCATTAAATATCTTATTCAACTGCATAATTCTGCCCTCCTAAATTATTTATCCTAATTATATCACATGTTTGCTTTGTGAACAAAAAAATTTTTCATTTTTTGACATTTTTCTATTTAATGCACAAAAATGCCCCAAGATTTCCTCTTCTTCCATGACTTGCTCTGTGTGAAAATAACAGTTCACTGTTACAGCAGGTACACACATTCGGCAAGATTAGTTTTTCCGGCAGGATTCCCGCATCTAAAAGCACTCTTTCATTGGCTTTCCAGAGATTTAACTGATACTTTCCATTTTCTTTCCGGTACATAATTTCACTGCCATGACCGGAAAACTCCTGTTCAAATTCCAGTGCCACATCTTCACTTACTTCATAACAGTCCTGGCAGATAGATGGGCCTATCGCACACCATACATCCTTCGGTACTGTTCCATATGCTTCTGCCATTGCTTTCAGCGTGGCTCTTCCCATTCTGTTAACCGTGCCCCTCCAGCCGGAATGGCTCAGTCCGATTGCCCTATGCTTTGTATCCACAAAGTAAAGCGGCACACAGTCTGCATAAAAGGTTGCAAGCATCAGCCCCGGCACATCGGTAATCAATCCATCCACATCATGATACGGCCGTTCCTTTGTCAGTCCGCTTCCTGCATCCTCTGCTGTTACTTTTCTTACATTGGTGGTATGGGTCTGGTCAGAGCAGACAATCTGCCCTGCCGGAACTTCCATTGCCTCAGCTACCCTGCGGAAATTTTCCTTTACTGCCTCTATGTCATCTCCACGGTTAAAGCTTAAATCCAGCGAAGAAAATTCATTCTTACTTACTCCACCCATTCTTGTGGTAAAGCAGTGTTTTACCATATCAAGTGCCTGCAACTGTGGATACTGCAGTAACACTAATTCTTTTTTCCCCGCATGGGAAAATACGGACGGTATCATGGTTCGTCCATCCTCTTTTATCTGAAATTCTGTCATTTTTCTTTTCCTGTTCTTATTTTTCCAGTTCCAACTCCATGCTGTAACGGATTCCATGCTGTAACTGGTTCAATTCTCCAGCATTCTTTTTCCTGTATCAAGTCTCATCTGTCACTAATAAGGCTCTATATAGGGGAAAGCATCCTTCAGCCACTGTATGTCCTCTCCTAATATTGCAATCACATCAAACCTGCAGGGCAGTCCCATCATATGTTTACACATCAGGTAATAATCTGCCACTCTTGATATTTTCCTTTGTTTACGGTAATCTACCGCTTCCTGTGGAAGTCCCTTTCCAGTATCACTGCGGTATTTTACTTCTGCAAAAACAAGATATTTTCCATCTCTTGCAATCATATCAATTTCTCCGAACCTGCAGCGGTAATTCATCTCACAGATACTGCAGCCGGATGCCTTTAAATACTCTGCCGCCTTTTTTTCATACTCACTGCCCATGCTGCGTTTATTTTCCATCCCTGCTCCCCTTTCTGTTATTCCTGCTATTTGGATTTCCACTATTTGGATACCTGCTATTTGGATTCCTGTGATTTGGATTTCCACTATCCCGTTTGCCGTTACAGCTATTTTTATTCCAATTTACTGCGCAGCTTATCCATATCATCGACAAAGACAAGTATCTCTGCCACTACTTCATATAATTCCGGCGGAATCATATCTCCAATTTCAAGCCTGGATAAGGTATTTGCAAGCTGATTATCCTGATACAGCGGAACGTCTTCCTCTTTGGCTTTCTCAATAATTTTATCCGCAAGATACCCCTTGCCGGTTGCCAGTATCTTTGGTGCCCTCTCTCCCGGCTCATATGCGATGGCAACTGCTGTTTTTTCTTTTGTTTTCTCTTCTCCGGCATTTTTCCCATCAAAGTCTGCCGGATGCCAGATTCCATTTTTCATAAATTACGCCCTCATATCAAAGGAATACCGATGCAGGATTCCGGCTGACGGATGCTCCTGCTGCATAAAATCTTCAACCAGATTTTTCTTTCCGGACTGGTTCTCCACCTGTACCGTACAGGAATATCCTTTCTCCTGCAGCCGCTGCATCAGCTCAGCCATATGTTCTTCGATTAAATCATAGGATTTCTCATCCTCCAGATAAAAATTCGTATGCACCTTTCTATCCTTCATCCGCACAGACACATCCGTTGCACCAAGGTTATCCATATCAAGATGTAAAAAAGCACTCAGTTCGCCATCCGGTCTGTCCACACCACTCTTATTAGTATAGACAAATAAATCTCCGTGGGTATTCTGATTTGACATCCGAAGGGGAATCTGCACATAATGATAGGCATTATTAATCTGATTCATAAATTCAATATTCCCCTGCAGATTACTTACTGCTTTCGCAAGGGAAGTATTGCTCTGACCGGATTCCTGCACCAGCTCCTGCATCTTCTGCATCTGATTTTCCATCTTCTCATAAAGATGCTTAACAGCATCCCCTTTGATTTCTTCCGGTTTTAGTGTCCACTGCTGTTTTACCTCATATTCCAGCACTTTCTGATACTCTTTACCGGAAAACAGTTTCTTTGCAGAACCTCCGGTTAAACCCATTATCTCATCCAGCGCCTGATGCAGTTCTTTTAGAAATGCACCTGTAGAAAGATTTCCGTTTAAAGTCCCCTCTGCGGTAAATAATTTACTGCCTGCAAGCTGTGGAAATTCTTTCAGAAGATTTGAAAAATCCTTCATCTGCCCCTCTGTAAACAATGCGCCGACACTGCCCCTGGCATAATACTGCACGCCATCTAATGTTTCTTCTATGGATCCTGCTATCGTTTCAGTTTCTGCTAATTCCGTTCCTGTGATTTCTGTGGCAGCAAATTCTGACGCTCCTTCCAGTATGGCTCCTTCCTGAAGTTCCACCGGACTCCAGCTTCCTTTCTGTACTCCCTCTTTTACAATTACAGACATATCCAAAGAACCATCCTGCTTCAACACCTGATAGATTCGGCTTCCCAGTTCCAATGCCTCTGTCTCGGAAAGATTTTCGTTCTGATATAATTTTCCGATGCTTTCCAAGACATCATCAAACTGTGAAGTGATTGCCGCCTGATCAGATTTATAATTTTCAAACTGCCGGATAAATTCTTCTGACATCGGAATATCAAGCTTATGCATCAATACCAGTGACTTAATATCCGCATCCGGATATGCAGAAATACTGCGTGCCATATCCATAAGGCTTTCCCTGCCAATGGACATCTGCTCTTCCATCATGGAATTGACCATATCTATCATTCTTGGTTCTGCCGGAATGCCTGCTGCATCCAGTGCCTTTAACAACGTCGGATTATTGAGATTTCCATTGGTATAAGGTCGAATTTCAACGGTAGTTCCATCATTGGATTTCACCTGGAAAAACATCGCCTGACCAACGGCTAACTGTACGCCTGCTGCTATTCTCGCCTGAACAGTCTGGCCATTTGCCAGTCCAAGCGTAACCGTTCCGTTTTTGATATCATTTACGGTTCCTTCAAATACATTTCCTACCGTCATTTCCCGTACGGCTGATACCAGTTGCTGAACCCCTTGCTGCGGGGCTGTTGCTGTAGCTCCGGTAGCCGAACTTCTGTTGTATTGTGCTAACATGTCTGAAATCTGCATATCAATCACTCCACTCTGCATCGCCAATTTCTTTGGAATTATTCACTGTAAAAATTCTTAATAAAGGTTCTCCGGTGAATTGGTGTTGGTCCATATTCTTTGATTGCTGCAATATGGGCTGCGGAGCCATAACCCTTGTTATCCGCAAATCCATATTCCGGCATAATTTTCGCATATTCAACCATCATGCGATCCCTTGTTACCTTTGCAATGATACTGGCTGCTCCAATGGAAATGCTCTTTGCATCTCCTTTGATAATCGGAACCTGACGGATATCTACTCCCGGTATTGTCACCGCATCATTTAATAATATATCGGGTTTTACTTTCAAATTCGTTATAGCCTGCCGCATAGCTTCATAAGTAGCCTGCAAAATATTAATTTCATCAATCCGCCCCGGACCTGCCATTCCAATTCCTGTTGCCACTGCCTTCTCCATAATTTCATCATAGAGTTTTTCACGCATGGATGCACTGAGTTTCTTGGAATCATTGATATATAAAATGTCACAATCCTTTGGCAGAATCACAGCTCCTGCCACAACCGGCCCCGCCAGCGGACCTCTTCCCACTTCATCTATACCGCAGATATAACCGGCATCCGCATATTCTTTTTCATACTTTTTCAGATTTTCAATCCGGGCATACTCTGCCTCAAGCTTCTGTATCCGCTTTCCTGCTTTTTCCACAAGGCTCTTTACGCCGCTTCGTTCATCTTTTTTATATCTTGCTATAAAATCAGGCAGCATACTGTCTTCTGCTGCCTGTAACTCTTCTTTGATTGCTCCGATTTTCTTCTCTTCTGCCATAATCACTTTACCCTCTAACTGCTCTTCCGATTTTATTACTGGTGCCGGATAAATCCAATTTTATCAAATGGATAGATTCTAAGCCATGCTTTTCCTATGATATCCGCCCGCTTGATATTTCCAACATCCGGGAACCTGCTGTCCTTGCTGTAATTGCGGTTATCTCCCATCACAAAATATTCATCCTCACCTAATGTAATCGGGTCTGATGCAAGTCCCGGGTCTTTAATAACCTCTCTTCCATAAGATTCCACCAGTTCTTCTCCGTTAATCAATATCTCTCCCTTATCGGTAATCTGTACCGTTTCTCCCGGCATTCCGATAATCCGTTTGATAAAATAAGTGTCTTCCTTATACTGATACGGAAATACAATAATATCAAAACGTTCCGGTTCATGAAACCGATAGGATATCTTATCTACAATCAGATTATCTCCATTGGTAAGGGTATTTTCCATGGACGAACCATCCACTCTGGTCCGCTGTCCAACATAACGTATCATCAAAAATGTCAGTACCACAATCACAATGAGATATAGTATGAAACTGACACTTTCCCTTACCGCCTTTCCTCTTTTGCCGTGTTCTTCTTCCTTCATATCTCCGTCTTGCTCCAACTCTTTTTGATTCCTATTCTTATTTTTATCTTATGCTTCCACTTCCGGTTTTTCAAGTGAAATTTTACCGAGCTTTCCGGTACGGAATTCATCCAGCACCAGTGCAGCGGCTTTGGCATAATCTACTTCATTTCCTTTTTTGATACAGCCACGGTTTAAGGCAATTTTCTCCAACATCTCTGCCGGTGTTCCCTCTTCTTCCATTCCATATCTTTCCTTTAATACACCCGGATACTCTTCCCGCAGAATCTGAATCAGTTCCAGTGAAAGTTCATCAATATTTAAAATATCATCTTTGATAGAACCTATCAGTGCCAGTCTTAACCCAACGCTCTGGTCTTCAAACTTTGGCCATAAAATACCCGGTGTATCCAAAAGTTCTACATTCTTATTCAGGCGAATCCACTGCTTGCCCTTGGTTACACCCGGCTTATTTCCGGTCTTGGCGCAGGCTTTTCCTGCAAAAGTATTGATAAAGGTGGATTTTCCCACATTCGGGATTCCCACTACCATAGCCCGCACCGGACGGTTCTTGATTCCTCTTCGTAAATCACGCTCCGTCTTTTCCTTGCAGGCTTCTGCTATAATTGCAGACACCTGCTTCATGCTTCCTTTATTTCTGGCATCCATGCGTACTACATAATAGCCCTTTTTCTTAAAAAACTCTGTCCAGCCTTCATTTTTTCTTTCATCTGCAAGGTCAGATTTGTTCAACAAAATCAGACGGGCTTTTCCTTTTCCCAGGGTATCTATATCCGGATTTCTGCTGCTCACCGGAATTCTTGCATCCACCAGCTCTATTACTAAATCTACCAGTTTTATATCTTCCTGCATCTGACGTTTTGCTTTCGTCATATGTCCCGGATACCATTGAAACTGCATCTTATTTTCCTCTCTTCCCTTACTGTCCTTCTATTTGATAAAACCGATTTTCCGGAGTGGAGAAATCCGGAACCATGCTTTTCCTATAATATATTCCCGTTTTACATTTCCAATATTGGCATAACGGCTGTCCTCACTGCTGTTGCGGTTGTCTCCCAATACAAAATACTCATCTTCCCCTACCGTAATCTCTTCGGATGCCAGTCCTGCATCTTCAATGGCAGCTGTATCTACTTTTTCATCAAACAGTTCTCCATTTACATAGACTGCTCCATTCTTTATCTGTATCTTATCTCCCGGCACCCCAATGACACGCTTTACATAATAATGCGACTTTTCATTTCCATTTGGAAGAAATACAATAACATCATTTGCTTTTGGTTTCTTCAGTTTATAAACAAAACGATTAACCAGAATCTCTTCTCCGTTCTCTATCGTAGGGTTCATGGACTGTCCTACCACAGTGGTCCGAAGTCCGATAAAATATACAAATACAAATGAAATCACCAGGACAATTGCAATCTCAATGACCCAGGTGCCGATTTCCTTCAGCAGTGGTACATTTATTTTCTTTCTACGTCTGCCAAAATTCAGACCACGAACGCTTCCTCTACGCATAATCTTATGTTCTCCTTCTTACCTGAATATCATTCGATCTATCTGCAGAAACTGCCACCGGCAGCTTCTTACGAATACGTGGTAACTACGAGAAACACGCTTTGCGAGTTTCTCGAGTTATCGCGGTGCTCGCCAAATCTGCATGCAAGTATGCGATTTCTCTCGCTACTCGCGTAAATACAACAAGAGGGACGATACACATTGGCACGTCCCTCTGACAGATTCTTATTTTACTAACTCTTTTACTTTTGCTTTCTTACCGATACGACCTCTTAAGTAATTCAGCTTAGCTCTTCTTACTTTACCAGCTCTTACTACTTCAACCTTCTCTACGTTAGGAGAATGTAATGGCCAGGTCTTCTCTACGCCAACACCATTAGAGAATTTACGAACGGTAAATGTCTCACGGTTGCTTCCACCCTGTTTCTTTAATACAACACCTTCGAAAACCTGAATTCTTTCACGGTTTCCCTCTTTAATTTTCGCATAAACCTTAACGGTATCTCCTACACGAAACTCTGGTGCATCTGCCTTTAACTGCTCTGCTTCAATGTTCTTAATAATTTCACTTGCGTTCATTTTGTGACCTCCTGTATATTTTGATGTTCTTAATGCATTCATTTGCAACAGAGGACCATCGCCTATTCACAACTGTTGTATTGTATCATGTTCTCTATGCCTCGTCAAGCTATTTTTATAAGCGTTTCTGTAACATTTCCGGATTGGATGCATAAACCAGTGCTGTCTCTTTTGTAATCTTTCCTTCCTGATACAATTTCAAAAGACTGCTGTCCATGGATATCATATCTTCCCGGTTCGAGGAATATACAACGCCGTCAATCTGTGGCACTTTATTCTCACGAATCATATTGCGGATTGCCGGTGTCACAGTCATAATTTCAAATGCCGGGATCACATTGCCATTCACATCCGGCACAAGCTGCTGGGAAACAATCGCCTGCAGCACCATGGAAAGCTGTACTGCAATCTGCCGCTGCTGATTTGCCGGGAACACATCAATGATACGGTCAATGGTATTAGCCGCTCCTATGGTATGTAAGGTGGATATAATAAGATGTCCCGTCTCTGCCGCTGTCATGGCAACACCAATCGTCTCGTAATCACGCATTTCTCCAAGAAGAATCACATCCGGACTCTGCCGCAGGGATGCACGCAATGCCGTTACATAATTTTCAGTATCTACATTTATCTCACGCTGGCTGATAATTCCATGCTGATGGCTGTGCAGATATTCAATCGGATCCTCTAACGTAATAATATGCTTGGCACACCGGCGGGTCAGTGCATCTACCATGCAGGCTAACGTGGTAGACTTACCACTTCCTGCCGGTCCTGTTACTAATACCATTCCCTTTGGCTGCAGACCAAGGTCAATGATATTCTGTGGAATTCCAATGTCTTCCGGCTTTGGCAAATTAAAGGTAATCACACGAACCACTGCTGATAATGCGCCTCTTTGCTTATAAGCACTGACACGGAATCTTGACAGTCCCTGCACCGCAAAGGAGAAATCATCATCCCCATGCTTTAATAACCGTTCAATATCACGATGGTCCGCCAGTTCATATATCTGCTCTAAATAATTTTCTGTCTCAGGAGGCATCAACCGCTCTCCCTCTTCTTTTATAATTACATTATTCGAACGATATGATATCGGAAGTCCGGCTATAATAAATATATCTGATGCGTGTTCCTCTACTGCTTTTCGTAATACTTCTTTTACATCCATAATTTTCCCACCAATCTCTTTATTTCTGCTGTTCCATCAACGGAAGCCTGGTTTTCTCCTGTCTTACATCAGTAGCAGTTTCTTTCCATTCTAATATGCTCCATTCCAGCATTTCTCCTGTCTCTCCATCCGTCTCTTCCGTAATAGAAAGCTTTACACGTAACTCCTGGGTGTCCGTCTCCGGCACACAAAAGCTTATGGTATCAGCTGCATCCTTCACCTCCGGCAATCCGGAAATTTCCTGCAGCGCCATTTCTTTATTTTCGGTTTCTTCCAGAATAGCATCTATCTCTGCTAAGACATCATTTGCCTTGTTACATGCTTCATAATAGGCACTCATCTTATCTGCCGCCCGTTTACTGTATTTATAATCCCGCAGGGACGAAGATAATGACAACACTGCAAATAATAAAAAAGTCAGAATCAATACTACCACTAACAAAAAAGAGTATCCAAAAGGACTGGCTATACGCGGTCTGCGTTTTTCTTCGTATAATGCACTCTTACTCATCTTCTGCCGCCTCTCTCTGACTGATTACTCTCTTTAGTTCCACTTCATAAATAATCTTATCTTTCTCCCCGTCCTTCTGCTTTACTGCAAAATGACCGGCCATCCGCTGCTTCGCTTCACTCAGTGTAATCCACAGGGTATATTCCGCATCTTTCGTCTTACAGTTCTCCCAGTCAGCAGCAAAGGATACCAAAAATGTATTATCCTCTTTCTCATAATAAGAATACTCTTCCTTCAGATAATCTTCCATATCTGTTCCGGAGCGGAATACTTCTGCTGCCGCTGCAGCCTTATGTACTGCCATATTCATATTTCCTGCATCTTCACTGATGCAATGGGATTTTACAAATAGCTGCAATCCCACCGCTGCAGCAATACAGAAAAATAAAATCGATATCATAAGTTCCAGTAAAAATACCCCGGAACGTCTTGCCTGCCCTTCTATCATATGCCTTCCTCTATTCCTGCCTTCTGCCGACAACAGCCACCACAGTATCCATTTTTCTCCCCTCTTCCGACATACAGGAAAAATGCAATAATCCATTTTCCAAAGCTTCCATCTTAAAATCTTCAACCGGAATGACTGCCTTTCCATCCGCTGTACTTACAGCAGTTCCGGACCGGACAAAAAGCTCTTTCAACATGCCATCCTCTTCAAAAATATAGGTGCAATATTCTTCTCCATCATAATCCTGACGGATGATAAGGCTGTCTGTTCCATCCACCGAACCAATAGTAACTGTCCCATTATCATTCTGATGAATCTTCTCCGTAAGATAAGACAATACTGTTCTGCTTTCATAATTTTCATCTGCCATAGTCGTCGTATCCTGATAAATATCTGCTGCCAGGATAAGCACCAGAAGTCCGCAGATTGCCAGCAGCCCAAACAATGCCCATGGAAATAATATATCAATTGTATGTTTTCTGGCGGTACTCTCTGCCATATTCATCCCTCTTCACTCTAATTCTTGCGCTCAATTACTGTCACATCCGGCATAATGTTTGCTCCAAGCAGCTGGTAGTCCACAAAAAAATGCTCCTTATCATAGGAAAAACCATACTGTTCTTCCAGATACGAAAGACTGTCCGGGTAATGTCCTTCCAGCACATAACACTGCACGATTTCTCTCTGCAGAGCCTCTTCTAAAGAACGTTTTTCCTCCTCTTTACTATCCGCCATCAATCGGTTCAATCCATGACAGGTCAATAAAATAATACAACTGGAAATGGCTACCGTAAATAATATCTTTGCCCAGACAGAATGCCTTTTTTCATGAAAAAAAAGCCTCTTTCGACGAAATCCTTCCATATGCATCTCCTTCTTACAGTCCTGCCATAATTCCCATCAACGGAAGAATCACGGATAACAGTATCATTCCGACAATAACAGACAAAATAATTACAAGTGTCGGTTCTAATATTGCAATATAAGAAGACATTCTCTGATCAATTTCTCTTTCATACTGTCTTGCTATCGTCTCTAATGTTTCATCGGTCTCTCCGGTTTTCCCGGAAATCACCAGCATCCTCTCATACAAGCCCTCAAATATTCCGGCACCGCCTACTGCTGCTGCAAAATCCTCGCCCTCTTCCATTTTCTGGCTGCATTTCTTAATCTTCTTTGAAAAATTCTTATCTGCAATCAATTCGTCTGCAAATTCCAGTCCTTTTTGCGGATTTTGTCCACTCTTTAAAGTCAGATACAGGCTGTCTGCGAAACGACATGCTGCGATTTTATCATATAAGCCATGAAACAAGTGCATTTTTCTGCTAAAACCAGCAAACGCTCTTCGTCCTCTTCTGCTCTTTACAAAATAAACAAATACTCCAACGATTACCGCCGCTATTGCAATGAATACAATTGCATAATTCGAAATTGTTTTTCCCAATACCAGCATGCCACCGGAAAATCCGGTCATCTGTCTGCCTAACTGGCGAAATACCTGTTCAAATACCGGCATTACTTTTGTTAAAAGTATCACAATTACAGCTATCATCATAGCAACCATAATCAAAGGATATGTAAGTGCGCTTTTAATACTCTTCTCGATCTCATCCTCACGCTCATAATGGTGAGTCAGCCCATTCATAACATCATCCAGTGTACCTGTTTCTTCTCCTATCTTAACCATCTGAAGAAGATAATCCGGAAATACACTGGTCTTTTCCAGTGCCGGATATAACAGTCCTGTATTTATCATTTCATCATACATTACCTGAAGTATTGCCTTTTCCTGCACATCCTTTGCATCTTCCAGTAATAATGACACCCCCTCAACTGCCGGAAAGCCTGCATGCAGAACCATTGTCATCTGGCTGCAAAAAGATGCACATTCAAGATTTGACAGCTTTTGCTGTTTTTTACTTTTTCCCATACTTTTCTTCCTCTCTTAATATGTGTACTTTATAATATAACGGCTTCCGTCGCCAATATAATCTTTTACAGTATCATCATCATTATTGGCTGCCAGGGTCGGGTCCATAAGAGACCAGTCCTTTCCGTCAAAAGATATCATATTATCTACCCAGCCTATCTCATCCACATAACAGCTGATCCACGCATGATAAGCCTCACCCGCATATCCTACCTGAAGTTTGGTTGGAATTCTCTGCGAACGAAGCATCGCTGCCATCAATGCTGCATAATCAAAACAGATTCCTTTTCCGGACGAAAGTGTTTCATCTACATCCGGCACATATCCATATGCAACATTCTCTGCTTTTTCTTCATCATATGTAATATTTTCAATTACATAATGATAAATGTTGGTTACTACATCAAGGTCACTGCCGCAGCCTGCTGCCAGTTCTTCCCCTTTCTTTACCGCCTTGGAATTCTCATCAAAATCCACATAGCAGTTAGGTGCCAGAAATGGGACAAATTCATCCGTAATGGTAACATCAATACTCTGGGTAAATGCTGTTGCATACAAATTTTCTTCTACTGATGCAGCTTCATATAAGGTCAACTGGTAAGTACCGCTTCCCTGTGTCAGCGGATATACAATATACGTTCCATTCTTTGTCACCAGATAGGTATATGCTTCCCCTTCCGGTGTCTCTATCTGGAATTTCACTTTTTCATTAGTTCCGGTATAATTAAGCATCACATAACCATCGGATGCATGCGATGCATCAATGGCAATCTGATCTGTCCCATAAGTCACTTCTCCGGAAGCCTCCGGATGTAATACTTCTGCTGTCGCATCACGATTTCCCTTTGCGGTATCATTGCTGCTTTGCTCCGGAGAATTCTTCTCTCCGCCACAGCCTCCCAATGCACCGCTCATCAGCAATATCCCTGCGGCCATCCATATTATCAGGTAATATTTCTTACTGTGCCGGCTCTTCTGCCTCTGCATGACAACACACCTATTCCTTTTCCTGTATATTCCTGCTATCTGTACCTATATATAATAAAATTGCCGCCAGTAATACAACTGAGACGATTACAATTTTACCGTAAAAGGTTACCATAGCTGCAAATATCCCTCCTAATACCGGAATGGTCAGGGTTACTTTTCCAATTACCTGTGCATAGGAAACCGGGGAAATATCCTCCGCTTCATTTGCATCTCCTTTGGTAATCAGCTGACCGGACACCACCTGATTCTTCACCACACGATGGGTAATGATAATTCCCGCATCTGTATCGCTCCGATATGCCACAACTTCACCTTCCATAAGTTCTGCCGGTGCTTCTTCCCTGACATAAATAAGACTTCCTACCGGAATCGCCGGTTCCATGCTTCCGGTTACAACTGTATAAATATCAAACCCTGTAAGCCTTGGTAATGTCAATGGTATGCAAATCAGAATCACCAATATCAGAAGAGATACTCCTATCATACTACAGATTCTGGCTATTGTCCTCTTTTTTCTTTTTGTTTTTCCCATTCGTTAATGCCTCTGCTCTGACATTCATTTTCTTTCTTCGTAATGCAAAAGCAGTAAGAGCCACAAGTCCTGCAACTGCCGCTGATGCTACACCAATCAGCAATGGCATATTTCCTGCCGGTCTTTTGGTCTTCTCATCCTTTTGCTGCATATCTGCTAACGGAGTTTCCTCATCATCAAGATTTACCAGTTCCTGCGGAGTCTCTTCATCCGGAATATTTACATTTCCATCTGCCCCTTGATTATTATCCGCATTGGCATCATCTGCTGCATTCGCATTGTTTGCCGCATTTGCATTGTTTGCCGCATTTGCATTGTCTGCTGCATTTGCATTGTTTGCTGCATTTGCATCATTTCCGGCATTTGCACTGTTTGCCGCACTCTGTGTATCCGTCGTGTATACAAACGTAAAAATGTTTTCTGCTTCATTGCTGCTTAAGGTTTTCGTCAGATTATATGCCTGCGGACGATAATTTTCAAAATATTTAAACGCCACCACCGGCTGGTCACCCACTGCACCATAGAAGGTCTCACTGTCTGAAAGTGCATTTCCATTGGCATCCTGATAATTCACAGTATATGCTACCATATTTCCCGCAATTGCATATGCTGCTACATACTCCTGATCAGATTCTACCACAAAGGCAGATTTTCCAACAGTATTATTATCCCTTCCGCTCTCCCGGATTCCACCAATATAATATTTTCCATCTTCCTTTAGCTGAATACAGGACTGTGCCCGAACCATAACCCGGTCACCATATTTCAGTCCACTGATTTTTATTTTTTCTCCCTGGCTTTCCTTTTCAATCTGATAAGAAGAACCTGTTATATGATTGTCTACTGTAATTCCATTTGTATCTGAAAAATATCCCTGATTTCCAGAGCATAACGTTACTGTATAGGTATATTCTGTTTCATTTCCACCAACTTTTGCCCATGCCTGTACCGGAAATGCCAGTGTAAGTAATGTTGTAAATAAAATACTTCCGTGAAGAATACGTTCCATTCTTTCTTTTATTTTATTCTTCATCCCTTACTCCTCCTTTTCCAACCGATTTTCAGCTGCCTCATCTTCTTTTCGTGTCCTCTTCACTCTCACAACAAAAAGGACGACTAAAACAAGTCCTGCCGCCAGAGCAAGTGCCGAAAAAAGAAGCACCTGATTATTATCACCTGTTTTAATAACGACATGATTCGACAATGGTGTTGAACCACTGGATAATAATTCTACTGCAAAATTCATCTGCAATTTTGCCAGGGTATCCTGATAGGTATTTCCCTGTGTCTCACCTTCCAGCTTTACGGTTAGTGCAATCTCTGCTTTTTCACCTTTCGCAAGCTCATCCAGATAGAAATAATCTTTCATTGCATTGGTTGCCTGGTGAAGACCTTCACCACTTTCTCCTACCGTATCTCCACCTACATTTTCACTGCTGTATAAAATACGGTTACTTCCACCCGGAGCCGTAAAAGAAAGTATGTACGAATATGCTCCTCCGGAAGCCACACTCTGTGAATCCTCAAGGCTCTGTAATACCTGATTTGTCATATACCACTGCGTATCCCCATCATAGGTATTCTTTAATTCCAGTCTGATATTTACCGTATCTCCCGGCTGAAGCTGATATATCGCATCATCAATATCTGCATTTTTAAATGTGCTGTTTAATTTTTCTCCATCAAACGTTACGTTCCAGTCATCACCGCCGGAAAACTCTTCTGCCTGTACCTGAACAGGGGCTGCTGCAACCAGAGCCAGAGCTGCCATGATACCAATCCATTTTCTCTTCATCTCAGTCTCCTCCTTACTGCAGTAATGTCAGATTTCCATTGGAATCAACAGAAACATCAACTCCCCAGGCACTCTTAATCGCATCCTGCGCATTGTGTGTCTGTACGGCATCCACTTCTGCCTCTACATGAAAGGAAACCCCATTATAATTAAATGTTGTAGTAGTGGTCTTAAGTCCATTTTCCTCCGTTGTATGCTCCGTTACCTTTGACGTAATGGAATTATCAATCTTTAAAGTATCAGAAAATGCCGGTGTACTCTCACCCACCTTCAATACCGATGGCCAGTAAAGAACAGTTCTCTCCTCCGTAGATGCATTTTCATCCACAATCCAGCCATTCTGGGTCAGGTTTAATTCAATCAAACTCGGAGCAAGTGTTGTTTCCTTGCTTCCATCCTCATTCCTCCAGCTCTTATAAATTCTCACACGGACATATTCATCAATATTGCCACTGTTTTTTACGGAAAGTGCTTCCTTATAATTTCTTCCGGCTACCAGCTTTCCATCGGTCTCATCCAGCATATCTGTAAGAAGTGCTCCCTGATTTTGCTTCCAGGCATCATCACTTCCTGCATAATCACGGCTGCTGATATCCTTAGAACCCTTGGCAGATTCTTCCACCAGAGTCACTCCGATATCATACATTTCCATCTGTGCGGTATAATTCTCACTATAGTAAGTAAGTGCTGCTCTCGCACTTCCAACTGCACTTCCTGCCAGAAGAAGTACTGCTGCACCCAATAATAAAAAGGTTCCTTTTCTTCCCTTCATTACTTTTTTCAATCGGCTCATTCTTCACCAGCCTCCCTTGCATCTGCAGTTCCTATATCTGTCCTGGTATCTGCAATCCGGTTCCAGTCTGCATATGGTGTTCCATCCTCTTCATAGAGAACTGGTGTACACTCCTGAACGACCACTACATTAAAACTCTCTTTATATTCCTCCGGTATTGCTATTTGGGCTAAAAGTTCTTCTGTATTGCCACTTACCGGAACAATATCACTATAATACCAATAGCCATCTTCGCCTTGATTCCATGACGAGCCGGACATAGTTAATGTAATCTGACTTCCTGCGAATACCTTTACTCTGACAAAGCAATCACTTTCTCCTGTATTTGTAAGTACGATATGCTTCTCCATATTTTCAACTTTTTCTTCTATTGTAGTTTCATTACCAAGTGTAATCGGATATCCTCCTTCCGCTTCCACATAAGTTGTAAAATACGCCATTGCCGGTGGCACTGCTGCCCCTGCAAGGAATACCAATGCTGCTGCAGTCAGCCAGAACACTTTTGTTTTTTTCTTCATCATCTTATATTCCAGCCTCCTTTATTCTTCCTTTACACTATTATCCGGTAATTGTGTCCACTGCCATCCCTCATCTTCATCATAATCGAAATGATTGGTCACTCCGTAGCCCGGATTCAATCCGTGGTCATATGTATTATCAAACTCCACTGTTACGATTTCATCCGCACTGATTTCTGCTGTCTGCTGTGGCTCACTTACCAGTCTATAACCAGCCCCACTATATACCTCTGTCACAGTAACTTTTGCACCTGCCGGAATATGATCTGCAATTGCCGCTTTCGTTCCTGCCGATGAATGTGTGGTCGATACTACATTACTGTATACCGTATTACCATTTTCATCTACTGCTTCTATCGAAAATACAAAGGTTACCTCTTTCATTGTCTCATTATAGTTATCAAGATTTTTCTGTATAAGAAGACTTCCATACCGTGGAGAACGTTCCGGTTTTAGATTTGCTGTAACCTCATAAATCCATTTGTTTTCTGCGCCTGCAGAATGAAATGCCTGATTATCCGGCAACGCAATCAGACCTGGATTAAAATTATACTCATAAAAACCGGTTGATGCAGTTTCAACCACAACAAGATATATTCCAGAATTCAGTTCTTTCTCTCCTGTTCCATCCGTAATCGTGCATTCTGTATCCGGGGTTTTATCCGAAGCGAGCTCCGCTGCCTTCGCTGTCATCTCTTCCCATGTAACATCTCCATTTACCGCATCTTTTAAAGAGAGGGATTTAAATTCTGATGTTTCGCTGTACTCTCCTGCTGCATCCACAGTCGCTACCTGATATATTTTAGCATGCAGTTCCATCCCATTCAGTTCTTCCGTATATTCTTCGCCCTTCGGCACAGATAAAGTCAAAGTACAAGGTTCTGCCGGATCTATTACATTGGTGGCATATGCAGATGCCACATGTAATCCTGCTGCTGCCAAAAACAACGTCAGTAATCCCGCAATATACCCTTTCTTTATTTTTAACTTTTTCATTTTCCACCCTCCTTAGAACCTCTTGAAGCTTTTCTATCTCGAATAATCTTTATCAAAACTGTAATCAGAATTGCTGCTGCAACTGCCAGTATTGCATATAACATATAATAATCTTTCACCGTCTGAAGCATAGATTCATTGGCTATTGCCTTCTCATCATCCTCTCCATTATACGGAACACTGTGACCACGCACCAGCAGTCTATGGCTGTTTACACCATATGGAGTGCAGGTGAAAAGTGTTACATAATCTTCCCCTTCGACATTCTTCATTGCCTCTGTCAAAGTATCCGTATCATCCTTTTCTACCATCGGCAGAATCTGATCCACTTCATATGCAAGCACCTTATCCAGTACATGCACATAGAATTTATCACCTTCTACAAGCTGGTCAATATCGGTAAAAAGTTTCGCACTTGGCAGTCCGCGGTGTGCTGCCAGTACACTATGTTTTCCCTTACCACCAACCGGAAGACTGGTTCCGGACATATGACCTGCGCCAATCTGTAATACTGCCTCCGAAGTTCCATGATAAATCGGAAGTCTCTGTTCTATTTTCGGGATGGAAATATATCCCATAATCCCATTATCTCCCGGATTTAATACGGACCAGTATTTACTTTCTCTCATATTCTGTTCTTCCTGTGAAAATGCATCCCCATCGAAGGTATTATTACCTATCTGGGAATTATATTCCTCTGCCATCTCCCAGAGCTTCTGATAGTCTACTTCATCCATATCTGCAACAGTTTCTTCATAACTGGCAATTGCCCTGCTCTGATGGTATTTATTCCATTGATCTGCCACAGTCGGATATGCAAAGATTCCCAGTCCGACCAGGAAAACCAGTCCAAGCAGAATTCCAGGTAATTTCTGCTTCCATTTCTGTTTCATTCCCTACTCCTTTTTCCTCTTCCAGCTAAACCGCTGCCAAATCAAAAGTCCCAGTAAAATCCAGAACAGTAATATAATCGCAACTACAATTGCAACTGCAGAAGTATTGACAAGATATCCATCTGCCGTCACAAAGTTACCGCTTTCCTCCTGTGAAATCCGCTCACCCCTTACCAGCAGCCGATGAGAATTGATTCCATATGGAGTGCAGGTCATTAATGTACAATAATCTTTTCCCTCTTCAATTGTAAGATCATTAATTTCCTGTGGTTCTACAATTTTAATCTGATCCACCTGATAAGTCAGTTTGCGATCCAATACGGTAACGGTAAAGGTATCTCCTGCTTCCATTTTATCCAGATTTGTAAAAAGTCTTGCAGACGGAAGTCCTCTGTGTGCAGAAAGAACACTATGTGTGCCTTCTCCTCCAACCGGCAAACTACTGCCCTCTAAATGGCCTGCTGCAACCTGTAATACTCCTTCCGAAGTTCCATGATAAATCGGGAGTTCCACACCTAACTTTTCAATTGTAACATAACCCATGATGCCGGTGCCAGAAATATCAAGAATGCTGTTATAATCGCCTGCCTCTGCATAATTCAGAAATGGCCGGTTCACATCCTTTAATTTTTCATTGTAGGTATCAGCTTTTTTTAACATTGTGTCTTTTTCTTCTTCTGTCAGTGATTTTACGGCATTACTATAAGACGCAACGGCTCTTGACTGGACTTTTGAATTCCAGTAAGAACTAATTGGCGGATACAGCATCACGGAGAGACCTATGATAAAAACAAACACTAACATTACATTCAGTTTATCTTTCTTAAATAATTTCTTTAATGTCCTCTTCATAGATTTCTCCCTAATGCTGTCAAAGTCCCAGCGAGCGGGAATTTTCTTCCAGTCTCGTTCGTGTATAAATCGGCGGTTCACCGGGAATTCCCGGTGAATTACCGCCGTTCATCTTAAAATTCTAGTTTTTTGCAGTACGTTTTCTTGTGATTAACAATACAGCTGCTACAATCATGATAATTGCACCTACGGTATAGAAAATCTTAGTACCGATACCACCGGTTGCAGGAAGTTCAGTTCCACTTAAGTTCTGTACATCCGTGGATACAGCACCTGTTCTTAAAGTTGCTGTAAAGATTGCTTCTGTTCCTTCTGAAACAACCTTTCCAGAAGCATCTTTTACTACTAATGTCTTTAATTCCGGATTATCTGATGTTGTATCATAGGTTGCTTCTACTGAAAATACAAGATCATCTGCTTTATTATATCCTGCCGGAACAGTTGTCTCAACCAATTTATACCGGCCTGCATCTACACCTTTGAAATAGAAGGTTGTTACTCCTGTAATCTCATTTCCAACTGCAACATAATCACCTGTAGTGCTGTCTAATTTGTAAAGGGTAAATCCTGCACCCTCAAGAGGAGCATTGTTACCGTCTACCTTATTTGCAATTAAATTATATGTAAATACAATAACTTTATCTTCTGGAGTTACACCTGTGCCATCCCCATAAGGATTGTTGCTGTATTCCAGTTTGGATACGTTGGTGTTTCCACCTTCACCGATTACTGCATTTTCATTCAGTTTTGCGGTGTAATTTACAACTACTTTACTTCCAGCTTTTACTGCTTTGATATTCTTTAAATCTGCAAAACGAACTTCAAAAGTGCAGCCATCATCTAAATCTTCTGTAACTACTTCATAGCCGGTTGTTACTGCTGTTCCGTCCACTGTTACAGTTACAGAATCTGCATTGAAAGTAAGTCCGTCAGACATGGTATCATGGAATGCATAATAATAACTTCCATATTTATCATATTTTGCATCTACCGTACCGGTTAACTGGAATGGTACGTTATCTCCGATATCATAATCTGCTGCATCCTGCCAGTCACTCTCTGCACCGGTAGAGTCATTTTTCTCTTTTACTTTCTTTTCAAGTTCCGGTCTGTCTTCCTTTGTTGTTACAGTTACGCTGTCATTTCCAGCTGTGTCTAACATAACAAGGGAATAGGTATCACCTTCATCACCTGTTTTTGTTTCTGCAATCAGGTAATAACCCTGATCAACACCGCTAAATTTATCATCGGATGTTTTTGCTTCCGGCTCTAATGTCTTGATTTTTGCAAATACTGCATCTGCAAATGCACGAATACCATCTGCATCTAATCCTGAAATGTAATTAATTACATCCTTATCTTCTGTTTTTCCTGTTACTTCTTTCAATGCTGCTGCATACTTATCATTTAATGTGTATGCAAATTTTCCTTCACCACCATCTGTAGCATTCAGTAATCTGTATGCCGCATATTCAGAACCTGCTGCGCCATTTGTAATTGTAATGTCTGCTGCATAAACAGTAACACCCATTGCGAATGCCATAACCATTGCAACCATTGCTGCAAAAAGTTTTTTCAATTTTTTCATCTTCTTTCTCCTTCTTTGACCTTTTAATATATTTGATACCTGAAACGGATTTCCTCAAAAGGGGGCTTTATATGCCTGCACCCCTTTCTCTTTTCCGTCTCATCCGGTATCCATACAACAGGGATGACATAAGCATAATTGCTGCACCACCTATAGTATAAACAGTAGTACCTGTTCCTCCCGTTGCCGGAAGTTCATAACCGTATTCCTGATTCTTAACCTGAATCGAAATACTATCAAGATTATCATAATAGGTAAAGGTATATTTATTTTCTTTGCTTAATTCTGTACCCTTCTGACCTATTCCAACTAACTCATAACCATTTACCAGTTTTTCTTTCACCGTGTAGACCTGACCATCTTCCAACGCTTTATTACCATTCTGGTCTGTAATGGTCTTCAATGCAACCGATCCACCCTGGCATACGGCAAATTCTGTAATATAATCAGCTTCATCCGTTGAGTCACCTTTATATAATACAAAAGTAAAGGTTTTCATCTGATCATATGGAAGTTCATTTCCATATGCATCCAGAACGTCTTTCTCAATTACCGGTTTCTTATAAATCTTTACTCCGACCTTCGGAGGCTCTGCCCGCAGTGTTTTTTCATTTCCGTTTACTTCTGCCGTATACTGGTATGCGAAGCTGTTCCATGCAGTCTCACCCGGGTTTGCATTCTCTCCTACTACTCCATTATATTTCACGGTAAGAATACAGCCCTTCTTTAATGCAAAGGTATCTGCCATCTTTATACGGAAGGACACATCATCTGACTGCCAGAAGGAATGCCACTGTTCTGTTGAAGTACCCGACATATCAGCTTCAGTAAAGCTTACCAGATTTGAAAATTCCACAAAATAATCCACGCCTTCTTCCAGCTGCCGTTTTGTGCCGCTCTCCTCAGTTACCCAGAGTTCCAGTCCTTCGGCATATGCAACAGAGAATTCACTTCCTCGTTTTTCTTTCTGGTTCAGTACTCCGGTATCATTTATATGTGGCATACTGTCTACAATAACCATCTGTGTAAAGGAGTTATTGCTGACATTTTCAATATTGTTGGTGTAAATCACATCTTTTCCATCTTCATCCAGATAAATGTAATTCTTTCCTTCCAGTCCAAGATAGCCGCTTCCCCGGTTATCTGAATTACCGGTTTCCTCTACCGTTTTCCATGAGAATGAACCATAATCACCCAATGCATAAACGCAATCAGAAGCTTTTACTCCAATATATTTTCCACTGTCATCCGTCACCAGTTCTCCCGTTTTTACACTGTTATCATCAAACGGATCATCCGGCAGGAGATATGCAGTATTTTCATAAATCTTGTTCTCATATACTGTATTTCTGGTATATACCGTAAACTCCGCTTTTCCACCTGCAGGAATCTGATATTCTTTTCCCTCCAGATACAGTGAAAACTCGTGGGTCGCATTATCCGGTATCAGCTTCCATACTTCTTCAGACAAATCATACTTATGAAGTACATTATCATCCTCATCATAAATGGTCAGTACAAAAGCATTTTTGTCAAGTCCCAGGTGAAGGGTTTTATTAGTTGCCTCTTCTTTCGACAATATATGGAACGGAGACTGAACAGAATCTTTCATTGTATAATCGCAAATTGGAATGGTTCCATCGTTGCGTAACTCCAACAGCCACTTTGTCGTTACATTCGGCTGTATATTGTCCTTCTCTTCCAATTCAACAGCATCTTCCACATTTTTACCAGATGGTATATAGGACACTGCTTTCTTGGTAATTCCCGGAACAATTACATCCTTTGGTGTTATCATTACAGATGACGAAATAACACGCTTTTCTCCTACAATTCCTTTATCTTCCGATGTGCCGTTATTCTGTCTGGAATCATCCCTGGTTCCTCTCATTGTAATGTCATTCGGATTCTCACGATATTCCACATCCTTATCTACCAATAAATCCACGGTATTGGTAATTGGAACATCTAATTCCACGTCTTTACTTACCTTGCACATCACAAAGAATGAAAGATTCTTTCCTGCCGGCAAATCATAACCTTTGCCCTCGGCTCCAATCGTAAAGGTAACCATATGATTTTCCTTATCATCATTGGTCATTGCAATGGTAACATCCCTTACCAGACTTCTGCCATCGATATTGGTTACCTGCGCCATGTTCCAGTCGTTTGACTTAATTGGTTCACTATAACTCTTTTCAATCTGAACCGGAAGCGTATATCCCAGGCTCGGACGTATTCCAACATATTCCAGACCATCCGCCATATGATCTTCCAATGTATCAATATGAACCGGATCTTCTCCTGTATTTGTTACTGTAATATTGTAAATCACATAATTTCCGAGATAATTTCCTTCATTTACACTCTTAGAGAATATGGACTTATCTTTTAACTGGCTGGTCTTCCACTGATGGAACTGATCCAGAATTGCCCACACACTCTTCTGCACATCCACTGCCTGATCCAGTTTCTTTTTTCCTTCCGGCTCCCCTTTTACCGTTACTGTATCCTTCATTCCGTTTACGGTTGCACTATTGGTATAAGTAAAGGTTCCCGTCTGTTCATTCTCTTTATCATCCATATAAATGTAAGCATTGAATTCTTTTTCAATCACTTCACCCGGTGACATGGTGCCAATCTTCCAGATTAAACGGATTCCTTTATGTGCACTGATATTTATTCCATTGCTCTTGCCAATCCAGTATCTCTTTATCTGCACATATTCACCATTTATCTTTGTATAATAAGTTCCCCAGTCAGATGTATTTTCTACATACTCTTTCCAGCTGATACCAGCCTCTACCAGTTCCTCATCATTCTTTGGATATCTGGAATTTAACGTTCCTGCCTGCTTTGCCTTATAAATCTTGTATTCATCCGAAGGAAAGACATGATATGGCATATCATCTGTCAATGACAGTCCGCCTTTCTTATATGCGGCATCTCCATCAGCATTTGTAATCGTTATGCTGTATTTAAATAATTCCTCTGCTTTAAAGGTTTCTCCACCTTCCCCGCCATTAACCTTCTTATCTACGGTAATTGGATTTTCCACTTCAATGGTTTCTCCGGTGCTTTCGCCGGATGAGTTGCTGGTGATATGATTTACAAGGTCATAATCCGCTGCTTCCGGCAATTCATTCAGGTCTACCTTACATACATATTTAATCGTTACTTTCTCTTTGGCATTCAGTCTGCCCAAAGAAAATGTCAGCTTCTTGCCATCCACCTGAAGTCCTACATAGCGGCTGCCGCCTACTGCATTGGATGACTCTGCCACGAAGTCCGTTGCACTTTCGGTTACCTGATTTCCATTCTTATCTATGATATATTGGAACACCAGTCCCTTTGGCAGCGTATCCTCTAAAATCTGTTCAATGGTTTGATAGTCTTCTTTATTTTCGATAGTTACAGTATAAGTAACCAAATCGCCATTTTTTACATTTTTCTTATCACTGCTCTTGTCAATGGTAAGCTCCGGTTTCTTATAAATAACGGTAATGGTTGAATCTTTGCCTTTATAGGACGCTTTGTTGTGAATGGAGGTATTGTTTGGATATTTTGCCAGTTCCTCCTGGCTCTTCACATTAACCGCAAATGTAAATTCTGCTTTCTCACCGGCTTTCAATGTACCCGGTGCCCAGCTTATTGTGCGGGTTTCTTCGTCATATTCCGCGCCCTGATTCCGGATTGCCTGTATCTGCTCCGCAGTCAGCACCAGATGCTCCGGCAGTTTATCTGTCACCTTATAAACGCTTCCATCTGAAGCTTCTCCTTTAATCGGATTGTTTCCAGTATTTTCTACCGTAATCGTATAATTAATGGTATCACCGGCAATTACTTCTTTCTTATCCGCCGTCTTAACAATTTTAAAGTCCTCTTTTATTTCCGGTCTTGACTTTACATCTGCAGACAATTTTGTGTGATCATATTCTTTATAAGGAACAGATTCAAAATCAACATGATTTGTAATTACATCCTCTTTTACTTTTTCTGCGGCTACTGTAATATAATTATCTGTTAATACTAATTTTGATACATTCAGACTTGCACTTACATTCAGATGCTCCTGTTCTCTTGTTGGCACACCATTTGTCATATACTGGTTCGGCACACTAATCTTATATGTAACAGTTTTTCCATCCAATGTCAGGCTTGTAACGGTTCCTCCCTGAAGATCAGTAAACCGGAAAATCACATTTCCATTGCTATCCACAATGGAAACACCATCTTCACTGACCTTGGTTCCTTCCGGAAAGCTGATTCCATCCGGTAATGTCAATACATCACTCAACTCTACATGATCTGTCCAGATTGCTCCAGTATCACCAACTCCACATGGATTCATACTGTTTGCAGTGATTCTATAATCTAATGTTCCTTCCAGCTTATTGATCTTTCCATTCACCGGAATAATTTCCTTGCTGACAGTTTTTTTCAAATCCTGCCAGAGATTCGTTCCATGCCAGATTAATTCTGCCGGTTCAGAAATCACATCATTGTCTTTCTGATCCGGAATCTCCGGTGTCAATGTTACCTTGGAATCCTTTTCCATAATTCCATTTAAGGAATTAAACTGCAAATCGAAGGAAACGGTTGAACCTGCAGGTGGTTCAAACTCTATGTAAGTCTCATCATCCTCTTCTACCAGTTTTACTTCCAGTGTTTCTTCTGTTGTTTCACTGACCGCTTTATAGGTAACCTGCATAACATCACTTTCTTCAAAACCGGTCAATGTAACTCCTTCCGGCAAATCACTAATCCGGATACGAACCGGTACCAGCTCTGTATCTGTCGGATTTGAGTTGGTTGCACTAACGGTTGCATACAGAATCTGTCCATTTTTCCCATCATCCGGACTCTTCTGTGAAACGCTCAAGTTAATACGCTCACTAATCGTGCCTCCGGCTGACGTCTGCTCTGTTTCCTTATTTCCTGTTGCTGCAAGTCCCGGAAGAATCAGTCCCCAGACTACACCCACCGCCACAAGAACGCAACATATCCCCAGTAAAATTTTTGTTCTTCTGCGGATTTTTCTCTTTTCTTCTGCTTTCTTTACATGTTTTCTTACATTTTCCTGCATATCCCTATCTCTCCCTATTTAAGGAATCCCATTTTACTCAATGGCCAGAATCGAAAAGCCACCTTTCCAATTATCTGTTCTTCTGCCACACACCCAATGGCTGAACTCCGGCTGTCAACCGATACTGAACGATGGTCTCCCATCACAAAATATTTGCCTTCCGGCACCTGATAAGGAAAATCAATATCACATTCCCCTAAATCTTTCTTTATTGCATATGGTTCATCTAATTTTTCACCATTTACATATACATTGCCGTCTTCGTCTATATCTATGTAATCACCTGCAGTTCCTATGACCCTTTTTACAAGAATCTTACTCTGATAGTAAAAGCCGATGATATCTCCCTGTTTGATTTTTGTGGTTTTCTTTATTACTACCAGTTCACCATTCTCTAATGCCGGTTCCATGCTCTTGCCCGAAACCTGCAATACCGGTACTAATCTTGTTGCAATCAATACTGAAATTGCTGCCACCACAAGCAGTATTCCGAGTGCACTGAAAAGATGCTGCTTCTTCTCTCTGTGAGCCTGTTCCGCCCGTATACTTTGAAGTGCCACATCTAATTCTATTTTCTTGTCCTTATTCCCGTCATTTTCTTCTGTAGTTTCCTGCAAATCCTTCTGGAGTCCCTCTATAATTTCAATCAACTCCCAGCGTTTCAGCTTGCGGAAATCCTTATCTGCCACAAACTGCACCCCCTGTTATTCTTTTGCTGCCCTTATTATGACCTTCCCCTGTCTTTTCATTCATGTGATTTTTCTTTTGTGTTGAATGTAAGTATATATATTTTTTGTATAGAATTATGTCATATTCTGGCATATAGATTTGATTTTTTCAAACGAAATAATCAGACTAATTTTCGTCTTGAAGATTATATTTTCTTTTTTTCATTGAGTCAATACTTTCTATCAAAAATGAACCAAAAGTACCACAAAATCTCTCAAAAATTGTGTCGTTTTCAGGATTTTTAATTTGATATCGTTCTTATAAAGTAAAAAAAGAGACGTAACTTACACTTCTGTAAATTACATCTCTTTTATTTTACCTAATCGTCAGATTCTTCTGCCCAATCAGCTAATCTTATTTATAAAGCTCAACTAATCTTAACAGATGTTCATAACGAGCCTTTGCAGCTTCCTCAGATGCTTTGAACAGTTTTTCTGCTCTGTCTGGGAAGGAACGTGTTAATCTGCTGTAACGTGTCTCGTTATTTAAGAAATCCTGGTAAGATCCATCACCTGGCTTAGAAGTCAATGTGAATGGGTTCTTTCCTTCTGCTTTCAATGCCGGGTTGTATGAGAATAAGTTCCAGTAACCTGCTGCTACTGCTTTCTTCATCTCATCCTGGCAGTGGTTCATTCCACCCTTAACACCGTGTAACTCACATGGAGCATATCCGATGATAAGTGAAGGTCCGTTGTATGCTTCTGCTTCAGCAATTACCTTAACAGCATTTGCCATATTTGCACCAAGAGCGATCTGTGCTACATATACATAGCCGTAGCTCATAGCGATTTCTGCAAGGCTCTTCTTGCCAACTTCTTTACCAGAAGCAGCGAACTGACAAACCTCACCGATGTTAGAAGCTTTAGAAGCCTGTCCACCTGTATTAGAGTACATCTCTGTATCGAATACCATTACGTTTACGTTCTCACCGGAAGCAAGTACATGGTCTAATCCGCCGAAGCCGATATCGTAAGCCCATCCATCACCACCGAAGATCCATACAGACTTCTTAGCAA
>OGOW01000075.1_pt1 | contig 119530 bp, 101 predicted proteins | sample 1552781 | NCBI WGS metagenome assembly OGOW01 (sample SAMEA2580145, study PRJEB22360) | human gut metagenome | biome: human gut; feature: human-associated habitat; material: faeces | place: Denmark | collected 2008/2010
TGAACCACTTGAATATGCAAGATTGTATCTTGATGGAACGATGCAAATGTGGGTAAATCGGTGATACCGTCTCTTCTTCACATAATTGAAATCATGAAAATAATACATTAGCAATAGAAAAACTAATCATGAAATCAATCTGTAAAATATACTTTTGCATACTCAAGGGATTTGTCCAAAAACTCCTGCAGCTTGTCCAAGTCGTTATACATGCCATGATTTGACTTTGGAAATTCAATGTAGTCATACATGACATTGTCCCTATCATATGCCTCCATCAAATAATACTTTTGGCTTAATGGCACACAATGGTCGATAAGTCCATATCCAATTAACGATGGAACGGAATCCTCATTTACAATACACGCCGGGGAAATATTCTGAATTTCTGTATCATAGTCCTCCAACTCTTTTCCCGTCATCATTTTGCAAAATTCCTCTTCTGAATCCAATCGGTCAACCTTCATAAGTAATGACCATTCAGATGGGGCAAAGTATGTAGGCGCAGCCAACTGAAAAACGAACTTGACCGGAATCGCAGAATTACCATTATATGCAAGATTCATCGCCAGCGTTCCACCCGCAGACACTCCGCAAGGTGCCATTCCTGCAATATGATATCCCAATTCCTCAGTCTTCTGCTTTATTGCCTTTACTGCATTTTCAATTTCTTCATTCATTAAATAGATTGATGCGTCCTTGCCCTGATTCTGCAACGTATAATCAACAGAAGCTGTAATGTACCCTTTTGTAGCGTAATATTTACACCAGCTTTCTCCGTCTTCTTTGGAACCGGAATTGAAACTGCCACCATGAATGAACAGAATCAAATACTGGTTTTCTGACTTATCTAAGCCTGACGGAATATACAGGTCATACTGATTCACGTTGTCATTCTCATAATCAAGATTACTATATATCTCACCTACACTTTCGTCCCATTCCACTTTTATCAGTCTTTCCGGAGCACTCCCTAATAACATAATCCTTATTAGGGCACTGATTAGAAATACGACAATAAATGTAATGACATATATTAAGATTTTGGTTTTCTTTTTCATATGATATTATCCAATAATAATTTGCCACATACTGCTCCTAATATAATGGCGATAATTACTATCACAAACAAAAATATGATATCTTTCTTTTTCATATCAATTCACCGGCATATACTTATTCAAATATTCATCAATTGATTCCATCCATTGTTCCGAAATCCTATCATCATTCTGAAGCCCATGTCCTGAATGTGGCAGCTCATAATATTTATAATCCACACCATTGTCTTCTAATGCTTCCTTCAATCTTAATGATGCCAGGAATGGCTGAACTTTATCGCACGTACCATATGCAACTACTGTTGGGATTGGATTCTCACTCACCCATTCTGCTGCGGATATTGGTTTCATTTTTTCTGTATAACTTCCGTTCTGTATCTCCTCCGGAGTAATCTCTACACCACCCATAACACTGAACAGATTTGCTGCTGCAATTCTTGATTCTTCCGTATTCTGATCAAGTCCATAAACACCCCAATCTTCAACATAGAAACAAGATGGGCCTACAGCTCCAAAAGTAAATACAACCGGTACCGGAGCATCCTGCGCATCTCTGTATGCATAAATCATTGCCAAAGCATGTCCAGCAGAACCGCCGGCTACGGTCATTTTATCAATGTTATAACCCCGATTTTTCGCTTCCTCAACTACTATAGGAATAGCTTCCTTAATCTCGTTGGACTGTAACAATACACTTGCATTGTTTGTATCGGTGCGGAGGGTATAATTGATACCGGCTGCAACATATCCTTTACTGCAAAGCCATGCAAGCATATTTTCATCGTCTGCCTTATCTCCGGATGTAAAACCACCTGCATGCAAATAAATAACCAATCCATAGGTATCCTTTGTCGAATCTTTCGGCAAATAAAGATCAAATTTGTTAGCCTCTTCATCTCCATAGGAAATATCTGTAATCTTTGTTCCAAGTTCTTCAGACCAGGTAGCTGTGTACTTTGTGCTCCATGCAGGCTTGATAGCAACCTTTGAAATCATCCCAGCAAAAAAAGCACCTATAAATATCAGAATACAAACCCAAATTGACACAATTCTTTTCTTTTTCTCCTTCTTTTCTTTACTTATTTCCATCATAAAATATTCCCTCCAAACAAGGTTCCTCCCAAGAGGAAATTCATAAATGCTCTAACTGCTAATCTTCCTAAAATGAATGCTACAATAACAATAATCGCAATAAGTATTACTTGTTTTGTTGTAAGTGACATCTCTTTCTCCTTCTCGTACTAATCATATTTTTTATCAATCAGTTCAACTCCATAATCAGACATTTTCCCCTCAATTGCATCTGTCAGCCATTCTGCAACAGATTTTTTTGTTCTTCAAATGGTATCCATACTGCCGGGGTTGCAATGATTGTATGTGCTGTCATATTTCTCGGATCATCATACCACGGTACTCCATCCCAGATAAACAGGCTTACTCCAGCTTCTTTAAACTTCAGGTATTGCCTCTTTTAGTATCTGTTGGAACTCATCCGCCTGCTTTTCATCCACATCCATAATTCCATCATCAAAATAATTCTGCACCTTTGCCAAATCACCATCTCTGGTTGAACAGTCAAAAAGAAGATGGATATCGTCTCCATACTTTTTATGTAATGAAGCAAAGCAGTCTAAAGTAAGATTGTTACTTACCAGTTTGTTGGATATCTCCTTTGGTGTCTGCCAGACATCGGTTGCAATACTATGCCAGTCATTATTCAGAAGTAAGGATGCATCTACAAGCACATTTTTGCTTTTTGCATCTGGGAAATAATTTGTAAACACATCATCAGCCAGCAGGGCAGCACCAAATCCTCCAGCACTGTACCCTGTCACAAGAACGGTATCTGCATCATTAATCCCTGCCTGTTCCATCACTTTTTTCATGGTCTCTGTATAATTCACATAACCATTATGATACAAAATCTTTTCCTTTCCATCGGTATCCGTATAATGAAATTCTCCGGTACCGGCATGAAAATCTCCGGTTGCGTAAGGGAAAAGAATAATGCTCCAGTCTTCAAAAGGACTTTCTTCTACATCAGATGCAATTCCACCCATATTCATAGTCAGATTTGCAAGCATATCAATGGCAACTTCCTTTGTATTGTAAGTATCCTCCCTTGCCATATCTTCATTGCAACTCACCCCACCGCCGGCAAAATAGATGAGAACTTTATTCTCACTTCCTTTTTTGAATAAAGCACGATACTTGTCACCTTCTGAAGTTTTCATTTCACTAGTTGTCACGCGATACCATTTTCCAATTTTGGGATCATCCTTTAACTTTGGATATTGCAATACAAATGCATAAACGATAATTCCAATCACAAGTATCACTAAAAGAATGATTCCTAATATTTTTCCTATCATTTTAAGTACTTTTTTCATGCTTCCTCCTTGACATTTTGATGGAACTTTTGTACCATCTATGTTGTAACAAATGTATCATCAATTTTTGCTAAAATCAAGCCATTCAAAAAAATGGCACAAAACAGGGAGATTTGTACCATCATGAATAATCAAGATAAGAACACTTATGTGAAACAACAAATTACAACTACATTATTGGAATTACTGAAGGAGAAAGAATTGTCCGATATCAATATTGGGGAAATAACAAAAAAAGCTCAGGTAAGCCGCAACTCCTTCTATAGGAACTATGCTGACAAAGAAGATATTATAAAAAAATATCTCTATCAGCTGCTATCCGAATGGGATAATGAATGGAAACAAAAAAACTCTGACTCGAATGCAGAATTATTCGGGCATCTTTTTATGCATCTAAAACAACATGGTGATACGATGATGTTAATCCAAAAGCGTGGATTATTCCATTTATTCAAAGAAAGCTATCTTACCCTTTGGGGACCTTCTGAAACAATGGATAATATGACCGCCTACACCGTTGTCTTTGTTGCCAACGGTATCCTCGGCTGGATTGAAGAATGGTTGAAACGTGGTATGTGCGAATCAGCAGAAACAATGAGCACTCTTCTTAGTATGCATGGGATGTTATAGGGAAAGATTTTATAATACTTTCAAAAGCAATTTTTATAACGTAACTTCATTTTCAAATGTAGAGATGATGGATGAACTAACTACTAAATACATAAATTGGTACAACTATATTCGCCCTCATTCACACAATAATTATTTAACACCAATGGAGGCTCGTTAAAAGTAGGTATTTATCGAACAAAGTGTTACAAAAAAGCTTGACCAGTATAATGTACCCTATGATTATAAGGAACTTTTATAAAATTAGATTGAACTTACCAGTAAAGTGTGCTATAGTAAGATAAAATTAAATATGGAGTGTTCAGGTGTCGGAGCAATCGAAAAATAGTAATAGATTGGCTCCGGTGAAAAGGGAAACAGGTGCAAATCCTGTACGAACTCGTCACCGTGATAGGGAGCAGGAGCCGCAAAATCACTGGGAAACTGGGAAGATGGCCGATGCTATGATTTTAAGCCGGGAGACCTGCCTGAACGCTGTACAGAAACGAAAGTTTCAGACCACGAGTAAAAAGGTTGTACGTTTGGATTTGTAAAATTGATAGAGACATTGATTTTGCAGATTTATTTGTGTGCGGCTCTTTCTCTGACAATGGATCAGAAAGGAGTCTTTCTTTTTGTATGCATTTTATCATTTTTTTGATGACTGCTGGAAAAATCATGGTTGGAAGCAAATCGTTTTTGGCTGCTTTATATTTGATTTGAAAAAGCAGAAAAACTGCAAAAAAAGAAAGGCTAGGTAAGCAAACATGAGAAGAAGAAATCTGGCAGTACTGGTATCCCTGTCACTGATGGGCACTATGAGCATGACAGGCTATGCAGCAAGTGAGAAGGAGACAACAACCGAAGCAGCAAGCACTGAGGCAGGATCAACTGAGGCAGAAAGTAAATCAGCAGATCAGGAAGCAGCAGACAAGGTTGCAGATCTGATTGATGCAATTTATGTTCAGGAGAGAACCGATAAGACCGATGAGCAGTGTAAGGAAGCAAAGGAAGCGTGGGACGCATTGACTGACGCACAGAAGGAGCTTGTTGAGGGTGAGAACGCTGATCCGGATTACTTCGGAAGAGATACAGGTGATGCTTCTAAGGATGATCCGAGAAACGGTGATGAGATCGGTGAGAATGAGATTCTTGTTGTAAGCTTTGGTACTTCCTTTAATGACAGCCGTGCTGCTGATATCAAGGGAATTGAGGATGCATTGCAGGAAGCATATCCAGACTGGTCTGTAAGACGTGCATTTACAGCACAGATCATCATAAATCACGTACAGGCTCGTGATGGCGAGTGTATTGATAATGTTGAGCAGGCACTTGACCGCGCAGTTGATAATGGTGTAAAGAATCTTGTTATTCAGCCAACTCACCTGATGCATGGTGCAGAATATGATGAGCTTATGGATGCAGTAGAGGAGTATGAGGACAAGTTTGAGTCTGTTAAGGTTGCTGAGCCGCTTTTAGGTGAGGTTGGCGACGATGCTGCTGTAGTAAATGATGACAAGAAAGCAGTTGCAGAGATCCTGACAGCTGAGGCAGTTGAGAAGGCAGGCTATGATAGTCTGGATGCAGCAAAGGAAGATGGTGTTGCATTTGTATTTATGGGTCACGGAACTTCTCATACAGCAAAGGTATCTTACAGCCAGATGCAGACTCAGATGAATGACCTTGGATATGAAAATGTATTTATTGGAACTGTAGAGGGTGAGCCGGAGGAGACTGCATGCGAGAATGTTATTGATGCAGTATCAGAGGCTGGTTACACAAAGGTTATCCTTCGTCCATTGATGGTTGTTGCTGGTGATCACGCAAACAACGATATGGCAGGTGAGGATGAAGATTCATGGTTAAGTCAGTTTGAGGCATCTGAAAAGTTTGAAAGTGTAGATACTCAGATCTTTGGTCTTGGTGAGATCGAGGGTATCCAGAAGCTTTACATTGATCATACAGCAGCTGTAATCAACGAGCAGTAATTAAAAATACATAAAAGCAAAGGGCATAGCAATTATATGAGAAGAAAAAATATCGCTGTAGTTGGTATGCTGTTAGTGACCTGTCTGTCATCCGTTGGATGCGGACAGAAGAAAGATAAGCAGGAGTCTTTGGCAGCAACAAAGACTTCTGCTTTCGAGACAGCATCCGAAAAGCAGACAGAAGAGAAGACGGAAAAAGAAACAATTAAAGAGACAAGCAAGGAAACTTTAAAAGAAACTGAAACAGAGACAGAAAAAGAAACTGAAAGTAAGACCGAGGCAGATACAAAGACGGCAGTTTCTGAATCTGATGAACTGGCAGATGGTGTCTACACTGCCGATTTTAACACTGACAGCAGTATGTTTCATGTAAATGAAGCATGTGATGGAAAGGGTACTTTGACTGTAAAGGATGGAGAGATGACCATTCATGTTTCACTTACATCGAAGAAGATTTTAAATCTTTATTATGGTCTTGCAGCAGATGCTGTAAAGGAAGGCGCACAGCTTCTAGATCCAACTACAGATAGTGTAACATACAGCGATGGAATGACAGAGGAAGTGTATGGCTTTGATATTCCAGTTCCGGCACTTGATGAAGAATTTGATGTTGCTCTTATTGGAACAAAGGGAACATGGTATGATCATAAGGTAAGTGTATCTAACCCGGAGCCAAAAGAAGATGATGCAAAGAGTGCAGTTGACCTTGAAGATGGCACTTATACAGCAGAGGTTACGCTTGAGGGTGGAAGTGGCAGAGCTACTATTGAATCTCCGGCAACAATTACAGTTAAGGATGGTGTGGCAACAGCTTCTATCGTATGGAGCAGTCCAAACTATGATTACATGATTGTAGACGGCGAAAAGCTTCTTCCTGTTAACACAGAGGGAAATTCAGTGTTTGAGATTCCAGTTGCTTCATTTGATACAGCACTTGATGTGATTGCCGATACAGTAGCAATGAGCAAGCCGCATGAGATTGAATATACGCTTGCTTTTGATTCTTCTACAATCAAGACGGCAGAGTGATGAGAAGAGAAAGCTTACTTGTAGGTTGTGCGCTGATCGGTACGTTAACGTTATTTTCTGGGTGTAGAACAGCACAAAAAAGTAATGAGAAGCAAATCCTGACAAAAATAGAGTCAAATGCGGATGAGAGCGCATCAGAAAATAAAACTAGCAAGCAGAATGTGTTGGGAGAGCCGACTGGCAGCATGGCTCTTTCCTATGCCGAAAATTTTTCAGTGGATTATTATGGTGATTATACCCTGTTAAAGACAAAGGACGGCACACAGATTTTGACAGTGCCAGAGGACAAGGATATACCAGATAATCTTGATGAAGATATTGTTGTACTGAAGCAGCCAGTGGATGGAATTTATCTGGTTTCATCAGCTGTTATGGATATGTTTCGAGAGCTAGGTGCGCTGGATTGCATCCAATTTTCTGGCCAGAAGGCAGAAAATTGGTATATTGATGAGGCAAAAGAGGCAATGGAGCAAGGAAAAATGCTCTATGCTGGTAAATATAGCAGTCCTGATTACGAATTGTTAGTCTCAAAAAAATGTTCACTTGCAATCGAGAACAGCATGATTCTTCATTCACCAGAGGTTAAGGAAATGCTAGAAGATTTTGATATTCCAGTCATTATCGAGTATTCGAGTTATGAGACGCATCCACTTGGCCGTGTCGAGTGGATTAAATTTTTTGGCGCGCTGACTGGAATGGAAGAGGAGGCAGAAAAAGCCTTTGAAAAACAGACAGAGATTGTAAAGCATGTCACAGCGACAAAGAAGACTGACAAGACGGTTGCATTTTTCTATATTACATCAAATGGTCTTGTCCAGGTGCGCCAGAGCAACGACTATATTCCTAAAATGATTGAGCTTGCTGGGGGACGCTATATATTTGAAAACCTGGGAGATGATTCAAAGCGCTCAACAATGAATATGCAGGTTGAGGAATTTTATAACAAAGCAAAGGATGCCGACTATCTGATTTACAACAGTACGATTGATGGTGGTGTAAAGTCAGTTGATGAGCTTATAGAAAAATGTTCAGTTTTATCTGATTTTAAAGCAGTAAAAAGTGGTGACGTCTGGTGTACCGAAAAGGATGTCTACCAACAGTCGATGTCGATTGGCTTTTTAATTGAAGACATTCACAACATGCTTCAAGGTGCAGATGATAAAGAAATGAACTATTTGTATCGTTTGGACTAATAAATGAAACATGACGCGTGAACAGTACACAGCTTTGCCAATTTTTGGAAAGGAGATTGCCTTACAATGGAACAAAAACGAAAAATAAGATACATAATTGTATTTCTCCTTTTGGGAGGCTGTGTGGTGCTGCTTTGTGTATTAAATATCTGCATTGGAAGCGTTTCAATTACTGTTTTCGATATTTTGGCATCCATTCAGGGAAAAGCAGTTGAAAATGCCAGGATTCTGTGGGATATTCGTATGCCCAGAATGCTGGCTGCTCTGATTCTCGGAGGAGCGCTTGGCCTGGCAGGTTATCTATTGCAGACCTTTTTTCATAACCCGATCGCGGGACCGTTTGTTCTTGGTATTTCCTCTGGTGCAAAGATGACCGTATCGGTTGTCATGGTATTTTTGATGGGACAGGCTATTAGCGTAAGTTCTGGAATGATGATTGTTGCAGCGTTTGTCGGGGCAATGATTTCAATGGGATTTGTGCTACTGGTATCGCGAAAGGTCGACAGTATGGCTATGCTTGTTGTCGCCGGCGTAATGATCGGCTATATCTGCTCAGCCATAACGGAACTTGTCGTGACCTTTGCGGATGATGCGCAAATTGTTAATCTTCATAACTGGTCAAGAGGAAGTTTTTCAGGCACAACCTGGGATAATGTGACTGTGATGGCGGTCACTGTGGCAGTGACATCGTTAGCCGTTTTTCTATTGTCAAAGCCGCTTAGCGCATATCAGCTGGGTGAATCGTATGCGAAAAATCTCGGCGTGAATGTAAGGGGACTTCGCACGGCTATGGTACTTCTTTCAAGTATTCTTTCTGCGTGTATCGTGGCATTTGCAGGACCGATTTCTTTCGTAGGGATTGCAGTGCCGCATTTGGCAAAGCAGTTTCTTTCCAGTACAAAGCCGATCTTAATGATTCCGGCATGTTTCTTAGGAGGAAGTGTATTCTGCTTATTTTGTGACCTGCTGGCAAGAACGGTGATGGCACCGACAGAGCTTAGTATCAGCACAGTTACCGCAATTTTTGGTGCACCGATTGTACTTTGGATTATGATTCGCAGAAATAAAGAAAGAACGGCAGAGTAAGAGGAATTTAAGATGAGTGAAAAAGGATACCTTCAAACGAAAAAACTTTGCGTCGGCTATCAAAAGCACATAGTGGTAGATAATATAGAAATTTCTCTTGAACAGGGTGAGATTCTCACATTGATTGGTCCAAACGGTGCAGGAAAGTCAACTGTATTAAAGAGCATTGCCAGACAGCTTGAAACACTTGGCGGAAGTATTTATCTCGATCAGAAAGAACTGTCAAGGCTGTCTGGACAACAGTTGTCACAGAGCATGGCAGTCGTAATGACACAAAAGCTTCGCGCAGAAAAAATGACATGTGAGGATGTAGTTGCGACAGGCCGCTATCCTTATACGGGGCGCTTTGGAATCCTTTCTTCGTCTGATTGGAAGGTGATAAAGGAAGCAATGGAATTGGTGCAGGTAACACAGATAAAGGATCTTGACTTTAACAAAATCAGCGATGGACAGCGTCAGCGCGTCATGCTTGCGCGTGCAATTTGTCAGGAGCCGCAGATTTTGATCTTAGATGAACCGACCTCCTATCTGGATGTGAAATATAAGCTTGAATTTTTATCAATTCTACAGGAAATGAAGCACCAGAAAAAGTTGACAGTAATCATGTCGCTTCACGAACTTGATTTGGCAGAGCGAATTTCCGACAAGATTCTATGTGTCAATGGCATCACACCAGAGCGTTTCGGAACACCACAGGAAATTTTTACAAAAGGATATATTTCGAAGCTGTTTGGCATCTCGTCAGGAAGCTTCGATGAGAAAACCATGAATGCAGAGCTACCAAAGCCTTGTGGAAAGCCATCTGTTTTTGTCATCGCCGGTGACGGGACCGGGCGAAACATTTACAGAAAGCTGCAGCGAAAAAACATTCCATTTGCCACAGGCATTCTCTTTGAAAACGACCTCGATTATCCAGTCGCAAAGGCACTCGCAACCGAAGTCATCTCCACCGAAAGCTTCGAGCCAATCAAAGGCAAGACGCTAGAAGTCGCGAAAGTCACTCTAAGTGAGTGCGACCACATAATCTGCTGCCGACCGCATTTCGGCACCTTCGAGAAAGCCAATGAAGAACTTCTTTCCTATGCAAAGCAGTTGGGGAAAATTATAAAATACTGGTGAGACTACAGTTCACGGCTAATTTAATACTTAAATCTAAACCCGAAGGTGAATGGATTTCACGAGCCGGACACTTGAAGCAGGTCTTTCAAAGTAATGTATGATAAGAAAAAACATAAAAGGAGCCTGCTGAGTTTGGTCCGGAGACGAAATCATTGCACCGAAGGGTTTTCGTAACATATATCCGTGAACTGTAATGCTTTCACAAAACTATAAGGTGCCCTCAATGATAAACCTATTGACATGGTAGTTTATCAATGCTAAGATACCAAAGGCAGAGATAGAGAAACATGCAAAAGGAAAAGGCAGGAAAGAAATGTTAAATCAGTTTTCAAGAACACAGCTTTTATTGGGAAAAGAGGGAATGGATGCGCTTGCAGGAGCCAAGGTAGCTATTTTTGGCATTGGCGGCGTTGGCGGCTATGTGGTAGAAGCACTTGCAAGAAGCGGCGTTGGTTCCTTTGTAATTGTAGATGATGATAAAGTATGCTTAACTAACATCAACCGTCAGATTATAGCAACGAGAAAGACAATCGGAAAATATAAGGTAGAGGTTATGAGAGATCGTATTTTGGAGATCAATCCAGATGCGCAGGTAGAGATGCGCCAGTGCTTTTATCTGCCTGAGAATGCGCATGAATTTGATTTCTCTGAATATTCCTATGTGGTTGATGCGGTTGATACTGTTACAGCAAAGATCGAAATCATCATGCGTGCACAGGCGGCAGGTGTTCCTGTGATTAGCTGCATGGGTGCAGGAAACAAGCTTGATCCGACACAATTTCATGTTGCCGATATTTATAAGACAACTATGTGTCCTCTTGCAAAGGTTATGCGCCATGAGTTAAAAAAGCGCGGTGTCAAGAAGTTAAAGGTTGTCTATTCAACTGAAAAGCCCGTGCGTCCATTGGAAGATATGAGCGAAAGCTGTCGTTCTCACTGTGTATGCCCTCCAGGAACAGAACATAAGTGTACCGAGAGAAGAGACATTCCAGGAAGTGTTGCATTTGTGCCGCCAGTGGCAGGACTGATTTTAGCAGGAGAGGTCATCAAAGATTTGACAGCAGGTACCTTAACGATAAAAGGCGAATAAACGACTAAGAAATTAAATGAATATAATAGCGAAACTCCCGTCAGCTTTATTTGCTGACGGGTTTTTGTTAGCAGGAGGCTTAGATGAAAACAGAATTTGTTCTTCCGGGTGAAATTGAAAAGCGAAGCTTTGAGATCATCGCAGCGGAATTAAAGGAGCGAAATATCAAGTTGGATAATAAACTGGCACCAGTGATATGCCGCGCTATCCATACGACAGCCGATTTTGATTATGCGCATACACTTGTATTTTCAGAAGGTGCGCTTGATAAGCTAAAGGAACTTATAAAAAGCGGAGCATCTATTGTGACAGATACAAATATGGCATTGTCTGGAATCAATAAAAAAACATTAGCCGCCTTTGGATGTGAAGCAAAATGTCTTATGGCAGATGAGACAGTAGCAAAACTGGCAAAGGAGCAGAAAACAACGCGTGCAGCTGTCAGCATGGAGATTGCTGCTTCCTACCACAAACCTACTATCTTTGTGGTAGGAAATGCACCGACTGCGCTGATGAAGCTTTATGAAATGTACCAGGCAGGATTATATAAGCCAGCCTTTATAATAGGTGTTCCAGTAGGATTTGTGAACGTAGTGGAAGCAAAAGAAGAAATCATGGAGACTGACATTCCTTATATTATAAATAAAGGAAGAAAAGGTGGAAGCAATGTGGCAGCAGCCATCTGCAATGCAGTTCTCTATGAACTTTCTGGACGAAAATGCGTATGAGGTACGGATTTACGACAGGAAGCTGTGCGGCAGCAGCCTCTAAGGCAGCTGCCTACATGCTTTTGACAGGAAAGAAAAAAGAAACAATCTCTATTGTAACACCAAAAGGCATCGTGTTTGAGACAAAGCTGTTAGAGATTACCAGAAAAGAGAAAAGCGTTAGCTGTGCGGTTGAAAAGGATGGAGGAGATGATCCTGATATTACGACTGGTGCGCTTGTCTATGCAGAGGTATCTTACACAGAACGTTCAAAAACGTCCCAGACAGAAAATTCTCTACAAGAAGAAAAACAAACAGAAACGACAGCACTCCATGCAACCGTCGAGATTGACGGCGGAATTGGCGTTGGCCGTGTCACAAGACCGGGCATGGATCAGCCAGTTGGAAATGCTGCAATCAATCATGTGCCGCGCCAGATGATTGAGGCCGAGGTGTTAGAGGTTTGCCGCATGGCAGATTATAAGGGAGCTTTAAAGGTTATTATTTCTATTCCAAAGGGAGTCGAGCTGGCAGAAAAAACATTTAACCCACGCCTTGGAATTGTTGGCGGCATTTCTGTGCTTGGCACAAGTGGTGTAGTCGAGCCAATGAGTAGTCAAGCGCTTCTTGACACTATTCGTCTTGAGTTAAATATGAGACATGCGCAGAATAGCCAGATAGCGGCGGTCTCTCCGGGCAACTATGGACTCGATTTTATGAAAGAAACCTACGGCTACGATCTTGATGCTAGTGTTAAGTGCAGCAATTTTATTGGAGAGACAATAGATATGGCAGTTGAATGCGGATTTGAAAAAATGCTTCTTACCGGACACATAGGAAAGCTTGTCAAGGTTTCCGGCGGCATTATGAATACACATTCACGTGAGGCAGACTGCAGAGTGGAGCTTCTTGTGGCAGCTGGACTTCGCGCAGGTGTCAGCCGTGACAATCTGATGAAAATCTTGGATAGTGCGACAACGACAGAGGCAATTGCCTATTTGGAAGAAGAAAAAAAGACAAAGCCTGTCATGGACTATCTGATGGAAAGAATCATCTATTATACGAATAAACGTGCCGGTGGCAAAATGAAAATTGAATGCATACTCTACGACAACCAATATGGTGAATTGGCAAAAAGCGAAGGTGCAGAGGAATTTTTACATGAGCTGCAGCACGAAAATGTTACTGCTAACGAGACAACCATTTAACAAATCAAGGAAGTCCCCTGCTTCAATTGCGAAGAGCAATAAGCAGGGGGTGGGGACTTGCTTGTATCAGGAGGGGGACAAGCCCCTCCTGATAAACTGCGAAGCAGTTATTTGGTTATGAGCAAGTAGCGAAGCGGATTGCGAATATCCGCTTGACAAACATAGCAGCTGCAAATGAGGCTGCGGATTGAGAGGAAAATATGGTATCATTTGTAGGGGCAGGAAGCGGTGCTGCCGATTTGATTACAGTGCGCGGAATGCGGCTTTTGCAGGAGGCAGATCTTGTCATTTATGCCGGATCACTAGTAAATCCTGAGCTACTTTCTTATACAAAGAAGGGATGTGAATGCTTAAATAGCGCCTATATGACGCTTGATGAGGTCATAGATGCATTGCAAAAGGGCGAAGAAGAAGGAAAGAAGATGGTGCGTCTTCATACAGGTGATCCGAGCATTTACGGTGCAATTCGTGAGCAGATGGACCGTCTTGAAGAGCTTGGAATAGGTTATGAGACTTGTCCTGGCGTAACGGCATGTTTTGGCGCAGCGGCAGCACTTAACTTAGAGCTGACAGTACCAGAAGTGTCTCAAAGCCTTATTATCACACGTATGGCAGGACGCACGCCAGTGCCAGAGAGGGAGAGTATTGAAAGCTTTGCTTCGCATCACGCGACTATGGCAGTTTATTTGAGTGCAGGTCATTTAAAAGAATTATCAAAGAGATTGATGGCAGGCGGTTACAGCGAAGATACGCCGGCAGCTATTGTTTATAAGGCAACATGGCCAGAACAGCTTTGCTTAAAATGTACTGTGTCCACACTTGACGAAAAAGCTGAAAAGTATGGAATCAAAAAGACAGCAGTTGTTCTTGTGGGAGATGCGATCTCACCGTCCGACTATGCGCTGTCGTGTCTTTATGCGCCTGACTTTGAGACAGAGTACAGAAAGAAAAAGACAGAAGAGGCATTAGCATTAGATGGAAGAGGCAAGTAAATACATCAATATTATTAGCTTTACAGAAAAGGGAGAGGCTCTAGCAAAGAGGCTAAGCACATATCTTTTCCAGTCACAGCAAAAGGATCAAGCGGATTGCGAATGTGATAGAGATTTAATTAAGTGCATAAGTAAGTGCCGTGCATCAAAATCGTATTCTGCGATACGTTTGTCAGAGTGTGCGAAAGAAAGCTTTGAAAAAAAACAGGGAATGATTTTTATTGGTGCTGCCGGTATTGCAGTGCGCACGATTGCACCATTTTTAAAGGATAAACTGCATGATCCATTTGTTATTGTGATTGATGAAAATGGGGATTATGTTATTCCTATTTTGTCGGGTCATGTTGGACGTGCCAATGAGTATGCTCGTAAAATTGCCGCCTTTTTAAATGCACAAGCAGTAATTACTACGGCAACTGATGTCAGTCATTGCTTTGCTGCTGATTTATTTGCACAGAAGAACAACTATGTTATTCAAAATAAAGAAGGCATTGCTCGTGTCTCTGCAAAAACGCTTGCACATCAAAATGTGACAGTGCGCTGTGAAAACATGTTAGTGACGCTTTCTTTTGAGGGAACAGTACTAAAAGAAGAGAGCATTGAGCAATCAGAAAAAGAAAGTGAAAAAAAGCAGATATCAGATCAATCAGTGCCAGAAAAAGAGGCGGATATCATAATCTCTCCTTTTATACAAGATGGAAAAAAGGGTTCACTTTGGCTTGTGCCGCGCTGCATTGTGGTTGGTGTGGGCTGCCGAAGAAAAAAAGAGGCAGCTTTAATTAAACAGACAATTTGTGAGCGTTTAGCTCAAAGTGGTATTGCGAAAGAGGCAGTTTGTCAGATTACTTCAATTGACCGCAAAAAGGATGAGGCTGGACTTATTGAGACAGCAGCAGATTTTAATGTTGAGTTTGTTACATTTACTGAAGAAAAGTTAAGACAAGTGCCGGGAAATTTCAGCAGTTCTGCATTCGTTGAAAAGACTGTTGGAGTAGACAATGTATGTGAGCGCTCTGCAATGGCAGCAGCACCACAGGGAATACTTCTTGCTAGAAAGTATGCAAAAGATGGAGTAACTGTAGCTATTGCAATGCATACATTTTTTCCGGTATTTTAAAGACATTCCATAGAAGATTTTTTATAACGCTTTCGCGGACGATAACAAAATAACGAAAGGCAGGTTGTTGGTTTGAAACAAAAAATATATGTAGTAGGAATTGGACCGGGTGCACCTAAGATGATGACGCCCCAGGCAAGGCAGGCACTTGAAGAAAGTGATGTGATTGCAGGATACCAAGTATATTTAAAGCTTCTTGGTGATCTGGTTCAGAATAAGAAAACAATTGCAACACCGATGACAAAGGAGGAGGAACGCTGCCGTCTTTGTTTTGAGGAGGCAAAAAAAGGAAGTATCGCCTCTATTGTGTGCAGCGGTGATTCAGGCGTATATGGTATGGCATCTTTAATGTATGATCTTCTCCCGGAGTATCCAGGCTGTGAGCTTGAAATTATTCCGGGTATTACGGCGGCAGTCAGCGGTGCAGCTGTTCTTGGGGCGCCTATTGGTCATGATTTTTGCGTGATAAGTTTAAGTGATAGACTGACACCATGGGAGGTAATAGAAAAGCGGCTTTCAGCGGCGGCAGACGGAGATTTTTGTATTGCCATTTACAATCCGTCAAGCAAGGGAAGACCAGATTATTTAAAGCGCGCATGTGAAATTTTGCTTCGCAAGGTTAAGCAAGATCGTATGTGTGGCTATGTACGAAATATTGGAAGAGAGGGTACTGAATATAAAATCTGTACGCTTGAACAGCTTAAGGATGAACAGGTCGATATGTTTACAACTGTTTTTATCGGCAATTCTCAGAGCCATGTGGTGAAAGGAAAGCTTGTGACAGGACGTAATTATCATATAAATACTCATATGCAAAAGGAAAAATGAAAAAACAAAAGATTCATAAAAAGTAGGTGATTTTGATGAAAAAAGTGCTAATATTTGCCGGAACAACAGAAGGGCGCGAGCTTGCCGAATTGCTCGCTGATTCGAATATCAAATGCAGTGTATGCGTTGCAACTGATTATGCGCTTGAGCTTATGAACGATAAACGTCTTGATGTGCATTGCGGCCGCCTTACAGAAGAAGAGATGGAAGTGCTTATGAGAGATGGAAGCTTTGATGTGGTAGTTGATGCGACACATCCGTATGCACAGATCGTATCGCAAAATGTCCGTCAGGCAGCAGATAAGGAGTCTATTTCGCTTATTCGTCTGCGTCGCAGTACAGAGAGTGCAGAGGAAGGTTTTGTATCATTTAAGACACATGAAGAATGTAGTGCGTGGCTGTCGTTTCAGACAGGAAATATTTTACTTACGACAGGAAGTAAGGATTTGGGTAGTTATGCAAAAAATGAAACAATTAAGAATCACCTTTTTGTGCGTGTGCTTCCTGGAGAAGAAAGCATTCGTCTATGTACGGCAAATGGCATTACTGGACGTCAGATCATTGCAATGCAGGGACCGTTTTCTGCGCAGATGAATGAATGTATTTTAAGGGAATATTCAATTGACTGGATGGTGACAAAGATAAGTGGTCATGCAGGTGGATTTGAGGAAAAGGTTGAGGCAGCTAAAAAGGCTGGTGTCGGGGTTTGTGCTATTTTGCCGCCTTTAGAAAATGTGTGTCAGACTGAAATATCGGGCGATGAAAGAAAGTCATCTATGTACATATGTGAAAATGTATATGATACAGCAAAAAAGCTAGAGTTACTTTTAAAGGAAGATATTTTATCAAAGCGAAGCCGAAAAATAATTCTTTCTGGAATAGGAATGGGAAATACAGATGGAATGACAAGAGAGGCTTATCATGCCTTTGAGGAGGCAGAGGTTATATTTGGTGCAGAAAGAATGCTTGAAAATTTGCCAGGCAAAGGTGTAAAAGTACCTTATTATCGCGCGGATGATATTATTTCATATTTAATTGAACATCCACAGTATACGAAGGTAGCAGCTGCCTTTTCCGGTGACAGTGGCTTTTACAGTGGTGCACAGTCGATGAAAAAGTCACTTGATGAAGCGAATGAAAAAGGTATCTTAAAATCAGAGACAACGATTTTGCCAGGAATTTCATCTGTGAGCGCACTTGCAGCACATTTTGGTGTTTCATGGAATGATGCAGTTCTTGCAAGTATTCATGGAAGGCGTACAAATGTTGTAAATCTTGTGCGAAAGAATACTAAGGTATTTTTATTGTTGTCTGGGAAAAATGATTTTGAAATGCTTGTAAATAAATTTCGAGAAGCGGGGATAAATAATGTAAAAATAAGTGTGGGTTATCGTCTTTCCTATCCAGATGAAAAGCTCTTTACGTTTTATCTTGATGAATTTGAGACAAAGCTTTTTGATTTGCCAGAAGGAGTATATACATGTTTAATTGAAAATGAAGACTGCGAGGAGCAAATATTGACACCAGGAATGGATGATGAGATTTTTTCACGCACTAAGGTACCTATGACAAAAAATGAAGTCCGCGTGCTTAGCATAAGTCGTCTTGAACTGACAAAAAAGGCTGTCGTTTATGATGTGGGAAGCGGAACTGGCTCTGTAAGTGTAGAGTGTGCAAGATTGTCTCCTGATATTGTTGTATTTGCAATTGAACAAAAAGAAGAGGCTGCGAATTTAACAAAAGAAAATGCTGTTCGTCTTGGTCTTTCAGATCAGATCATGGTAATTAATAAAAAGGCACCTGAAGGATTTGAAGAGCTTCCGACACCGACTCATGTATTTATAGGCGGAAGCAGCGGCGCGCTAAGTGATATTTTGTCTGCTATTCAAAAAAAGTTAATAGTAAAAGAAAATACAAAAGGAGTGCGTGTCGTAATCAATGCTGTGTCGCTTGAAACAATTGCGCAGATTACAAAATTGATTCAGACGTATCCGGTTAAGCATGTGCAGCTGACTCAGATTCAGGCAAGCAGAGCGCATAAGCTTGGATCATACAATTTGATGCAGGCACAAAATCCAGTATTGATTGCATCATTTAATCTGCTGCCAGATGATAAGATGGAAGCAGATGAATAAAATTGTGAGGAAACAGTTACATGGAAAATACAAAAAAAGATGTGCAGAATGAAAAAATAGCAAAAAAGGGGGCGCGTATTATGATTGCAGCGCCCCAAAGTGGGAGTGGAAAGACATTAATTACATGTGCATTGCTGCAGGCACTTAAGGAGAAAAATTATCATTTAGAGTCTTTTAAGTGCGGACCAGATTATATTGATCCAATGTTTCATAAGACAGTTCTTGGAATTTCCTCAAGAAATCTCGATCCGTTTTTTACAGAAGACAGCATAACGAGAATGCTTCTTGCTAAAGGACAGGACAGCCGTGACCTGGCAGTAATAGAAGGTGTTATGGGACTTTACGATGGTCTTGGTGGGATTCGCGAGGAAGCTTCATCATATGCACTTGCAAAAGCAACTAATACACCGATTTTACTGACTGTAAATGCAAGGGGGATGGGACGTTCACTCTTGGCGCTTTTAAGTGGTTTTCTTCAATATGATACAGCTCATCTTATAAAGGGAGTAATTCTTAATCAGACACCATCATCCTTTGCATCAGTGTTGTCAAAGGAAATTGAGGAAACTTTCCATATTCCTGTAGTTGCATCTTTTCCTGTTAGAGATGATGTGAGAATTGAAAGCCGTCATCTTGGTCTTGTTATGCCGTATGAGCTAGAAGATATTCAAAGCAGATTAAAGATTGCTTCACAAGTCCTTTGCGAAAATGCCAATATTGAACAGATTCTTGAGATTGCAAAGAGTGCCCCTCAATTAGAGTATGATGTAAAGAGTGACATTAAACAGAAATTTACAGAAAAAACAATTCGAATAGGTGTGGCAAGAGATGAAGCATTTTGTTTTTATTATGAAGATAATCTGGATCTGCTAAAATCACTTGGAGCAAAGCTTATATTCTTTTCTCCTCTTCATGATGATACGCTTCCGAAAGATTTAGATGGAATACTGTTTGGAGGAGGTTATCCAGAGCTGTATTTAAAAGAACTGGAAGAAAATGAAAGCATGAGAAATTCCGTAAAATCAGCTATTGAAAATAAAATGCCGTCACTGGCTGAATGCGGAGGGTTTATGTATCTTCATGATACAATTTTTGATTCAGAGAAAAAACCATATAAAATGGCAGGAGTGATTCATGCATGCTGTATGAAAAAAGAGCGGCTTGTGCGCTTCGGATATCTTACATTAAACTCAAAGACAGACAGCTTTTTGAAAAAAGGAGAAACAATACGCGGTCATGAGTTTCATTATTATGACAGCGAGGATAATGGTGAATGTGCTATTGCAAAAAAGCCTGTTGGAACAAAAAGTTGGGAGTGTGTTCATGCAGGAAGTGATCACTGGTGGGGCTTTGCGCATCTGTCATATTATTCAAATCCAAAGTTTGCCGAAAAATTTGCAGAGGCGTGCCGTAGCTATAAAACAAATAAGATAGCCAAAAAGAAATGAGATAAAAGATACCAAAAAATAAATATTAAAACAAAAACGCACAGCTATGAAGAGTAAAATCATGACTGTGCGTTTGTTTATCTAGTATTATAATGTTTTATACTCTCTTGTTACACCACTCTTTTTTGCAGCCTCTGCGACAGCAGCAGCGACAGTCTGTGCAACAACCGGGTTAAATGCTTCTGGGATGATATAATCTGCGCGAATCTGATCATCTGGGATGATAGATGCAATAGCCGTTGCAGCAGCAAACTTCATCTCATCGTTAATTTCCTTTGCGTGAACATCAAATGTACCGCGGAAGATTCCTGGAAATGCCAGTACATTATTGATCTGGTTTGGATAATCACTTCTTCCAGTAGCAACAACAGCAGCGCCGCCAGCCTTAGCATCTTTTGGATCAATTTCTGGAGTTGGATTAGCACACGCAAATACAATAGCCTGTGGTGCCATAGTCTGAACCATTTCCTTTGTCAGAACACCAGGAGCGCTTACACCAACAAATACATCTGCACCGCGAACAGCATCTGATAAGCTGCCCTGTAGATGCTTTTTATTAGTGATCTTTGCCATTTCCTCTTTAACTGGATTCATACCCTTTTCACGTCCCTCATAGATGATTCCGGTACGGTCACACAGTGTAATATCAGCAAAGCCGTAGGAAATTAACAGCTTGGAGATGGCAATAGCAGCGGCACCAGCACCGTTTACAACGATATGAGTTTCCTCTGGCTTTCTGCCCGTGAGCTTGCATGCGTTAATCAGACCTGCAAGAGTGACAACAGCAGTTCCGTGCTGGTCATCATGGAAGATCGGGATATCGCAGCGCTCCTTTAACTTCTTTTCAATCTCAAAGCAGCGCGGAGCAGAGATATCCTCCAGATTAACACCGCCGAAGCTTCCAGAAATAAGTGCAACAGTATTTACGATTTCATCAACATCCTTGCTCTTAATGCATAATGGGAACGCGTCTACATTACCGAATGCCTTAAACAGTACACACTTTCCTTCCATAACCGGCATACCAGCCTCAGGACCAATATCGCCAAGTCCTAAAACAGCAGTACCATCTGTGACAACAAGACAGGTATTCCAGCGGCGTGTCAGACAGAAGGAAAGTTCAGGATCTTTCTGAATAGCAAGACAAGGTGTAGCAACACCAGGTGTATATGCAAGGGAAAGGTCCTCGCTTGTTTTAACCGGAACGGTAGGAATAATTTCAATTTTACCATGTTTTTCATAGTGCATTTGGAGACTTCTTTCTCCATAATCATGTGTGTTAGCCATGACAAAAAACCTCCTTAGATAAATTGCTTTGCAGTATTAACATAACATTGAATGAGAGATAAGTCAATTAGAAACGGTTGGAAGTAAATGAGAAGATATATCGTTACAATTTGCTTGCACAAACAAAGGTTTGCTAGTATAATTGGAAAAGATAAAATTAACAAGGCAAAAGCAAAGAAATCTGTAAGCATGGGAGGTGGAGCTGGTGGCGATAACGCGAGAAAACATTGCTCATTTTTATGAAAAATATAAGAAAAATTTAAAGACAGAGGAAAGCGTCATCGAGCAGTTTACAAAGGCAGATACAAAAGAAAACTGGGTTGCTAATTTAAAGAAGAAATATCGCTCTATGAGACAGCTGTATATTGAAAATGAAGCGCTGTTAAACTTGTATATACGCCCCTTTACAGAAGGAAGAATGGAACTGAATGATGAGTTAGCAGATGAATTTCTAAAGCAGATTCGTGATGCATCAGCGCAAGGGTATGAAGACAGTCTTTCTATGCTGGAGCTTGCAGAGGTTTTGGAGCAATATTTTTTTAAGCATGGCAAGCGTGACAATTATATCTGGACGATTAATCTGTTGGGAGGCATTCATAATGCCATGCCAGATAGACAGGACGGAGAAAAGGCAGCCTGGTATTTTCAAAAGATTCGTTCTTTTAAGGACTGTTATTTCGAAATTGAAAATGACGATGTCAGAAAGCGAATTATATATTCGTTCTATAATTATGCCATTGTAAAGATTAATTTTTCCATAATAGATCCTTTAAATCCAAATGAGATTGCTCAGGCAGTAGATGATGCGCTTGATTTTTATAATGATGAGCGTGTGCGAAGCTTAGAGGGTGATCGTTTTGATTTTGATGAGCTGATTACGGAACTTAATTATGATGTGTTTGGAAATTATGTGCTAAGCAATGAGCGCGAGACAGTTGATCCAGATATGTTAAAACGCGCAAATAAGGTACTTGGAGACTGCTATAAAGAGGCACTTAAGAAAAATCCAAATCCGTTTGAGATGCTTGATGAGATTTACTGTAATTATAGAAGATGTCAGTTCTTTTTGGGAGAAATCAGCTGTACAGAGTTTCTTGAGGGCTACAAAGCATTTTGTGATTATGCAATTGCACATGATACAATGGAGCATGAAGATGGCTTTACGGAGAGCCGTTTGTTTCAGGTTGCTATCAATCACCTTCCAAGTATTATAGATATTTTAAATCGATATGAGGCTGAATATCATGGCGATCAAGGTCTTAGAAAGAGCTGTGTGGACGAATATTTAAAAATGATTCGTCAGATTCCGCGAACAGGAAATTCTAATTTTGTAAATGATGTATTAAGTCGTTCTGTTTGTCAGTTTATTGAAGTACTGACGGCAAATGATGTGGATTCAACGACACTGATGAATGTTATGGTCAGCCGTGATGAGATTACATTGATTCACTCACAGATGGTGGGCCAAATTGCAGGACGCATTTTGACAAGTATATTTGAAAATAAGCCAGAGCTTTTAATAGGTTCATTTGACTGTGAATCGCTTGTAGAAGTCTTGGAAAAACGAGATCAGATTGTAGATTTTATGTCTCAGGCATGTAAAATTTTTGATGTTGGAAAGTTGCAAAAGGCAAATATTGTAAACAAACAATCAAGAAGTCTCACAAAACGTGAGCTGCAAAGTATTTATGAGCATCCAAAATCTGGCGCAAAAATGCTTGAGCGTATTCCGTCTCTGAATCGCTTTCATGACATTGTGCTTGGTCATCACAAGTCATGGGATGGAAAGATGGGCTATCCATCAGATTTTGATAATACAGTTTCGAAGGATCGGTTTTTTATAGAGCTTGTACATATGGCAGACTGCATGGATGCTGCTACTGATTTTATAGGACGAAGCTATAAGGGACAGAAAACATTCGACAAATGTCTTGAAGAATTTATGCAGGGCAGAGGCAGTGTTTATGCCCCGGAAATAGTGGATTTGATTGAGCAGGATAAAAAGCTTCAGTCTGATTTAAGGCATTTGCTGACTGAGGGGCGTATTCAGACTTATTATGAGATTTATGGAATGGTACTTGACCAAGACGATGCCGCAGAGGAAGAGGAATGGTATGAGAACCTGAACAACGAGCTTAATACAACAGTGGACGAAAAAGAGCAGCTGATCAATATGCTTCATGAAAGCAATAAAGAAAGTCTCGATTTTGTCACGGCGATGGTTAGAAAATCACTTCTTACCCTCTATATCGATATGCGAAATGGAAAATGTAAGGTGTTTTCAAACAGTGGTGCAAAGCTGTTTGAGCATATGCCAGACGGATTATATGAGACATTTTTAAAGAAATATTTAGAGCCGGCTGTTTTGCCCGAAGATTGGGATAAACAGCGCTATAAGCTTAGACTTTCTGAATTGATACACATGTTTGTAAAAAATGATGGCAATTATGAGTGTGAGCTTAGAGTGAAGATGGAAGGTATGTACCGTTGGGTTCGTGTTGAATGTATGCAGATCAATGAAAGTAATGCCATTCCGCGCACAATGGCAATGATTCTGACAGATATTCATGAGACGCACAGCCGCAGTGATCAGGTAGCAGATGCATTAAAGGATGCATATCACTCAGCAGTAGAGGCAAATAAGGCAAAAAGTCTGTTTTTAAGCAGTATGTCGCATGACATCAGAACACCAATGAATGGTATTATCGGAATGACGCAGATTGCACTGCAGCATCTTGATGATTCAGGTAGGGTTGAGGATTGTCTTCGAAAGATTGATGAGTCATCAAAGCATCTGCTTGAATTAATTAACGAGGTTCTTGATATGTCCAAAATTGAGAGTGGAAATACTAGTCTGAACAATGAACCAACATACCTGTATGATATGGCGAAGATGTCTGCGGATCTATGTGCAACGCAGATCGAAAAGAAACATCATCATTTCACGCTTGATTTATCTGGATTGACACAGGATTATGTGCTTGCAGATCCAGTGCGTCTGCGACAAATCTTTGTCAATTTGCTTTCAAATGCAATTAAATATACACCGCAGGGAGGCAATATTTTATTTAAGGCACAGACACTTCCAATGGGGCAGCAAGAAGAGGGCTGCTATCGATTTATTGTTAAGGATAATGGAATTGGAATGTCGGAATCATTTTTACAGCAGCTTTATGAGCCGTTTGCGCGTGAAGATAATTCAATGACTAATGTAGAGCAGGGAACAGGTCTTGGTCTTTCAATTACGCAGTCTATAATTGCAATGATGGGCGGGACAATTGAGGCAAAAAGCCAACAGGGTGAGGGAACATGCTTTATCGTTACACTGCGTTTTACACGCCTTAAAGAAGATAAAATGCAAAAACAGGAAACTGCGCAGTCAGAAGATAATGTTTCTTTTGAAGGCTTTCGTGTACTTTTAACGGAGGATAATGAATTAAATAGAGAGATTGCCTCGGAGCTATTGTCTGATATAGGTCTTGAAATAGAGATTGCTAAAAATGGAAAAGAGGCTGTAGAAAAGGTGATGATGAAACCAGATCATTATTATGATTTGATTTTTATGGATATTCAGATGCCTGTTATGAATGGCTATGAGGCAACAAGAGCCATTAGAAGTCTTGATAAGGAGTATGCAAAAAATATTCCGATTATCGCCATGACAGCAAATGTATTTCAGGATGACATCATGAAGGCAATAGAGAGTGGCATGAATGAGCATGTCACAAAGCCAGTCGATATGAAACTTGTGTGTCGCATACTGCAGAAGTGGTTGAAAAAATAGTCTTGTGATTACTGTTTGAATATGATATGATACTGATATACAGGTTCTGTGCAGACAAAAGTCAAACAAAACACAGACAAGAAGGGAGAACCAATGGGATTTTTAACAGGTAAGACAGCCATCATTACAGGAGCAGGACGCGCTGTTTTAAGTGATGGAAGATGCGGTTCCATCGGATACGGAATTGCAACTGCTTATGCAAAAGAGGGAGCAAATCTTGTAATTACAGGACGTAATGTAAAGAAGCTTGAGGACGCAAAGGAAGAATTAGAGCGTCTTTATGGAATCAAGGTTTTGATCATGCAGGCTGATGTCAATGCAGGTGCTGACAATGAGGCAGTTGTAAACAAGGTTGTAGAGGAGACTGTAAAAGAGTTTGGCGGTATTGATGTGTTGATCAACAATGCACAGGCATCTGCATCAGGTGTTACAATTGCAGATCACACAACTGAGCAGTTCAATCTTGCTATGTACTCTGGTTTGTATGCAGCATTCTACTACATGAAGGCTTGCTATCCGTATCTGAAGGAATCCAAGGGTGCTGTTATCAATTTTGCATCTGGTGCAGGTCTGTTTGGAAATTATGGACAGTGCGCATACGCAGCAGCAAAAGAAGGTATCCGTGGCTTATCTCGTGTAGCTGCTACCGAGTGGGCAAAGGACGGAATCAATGTAAATGTAATCTGCCCGCTTGCATGGACTGCACAGTTAGAGCAGTTTGAGAAGGCATATCCAGACGCATTTAAGGCAAATGTAAAGATGCCGCCGGCAGGTCATTTTGGTGATGCAGAGCTTGAGATTGGCCGTGTTTGTGTACAGTTGGCATCCCCAGATTTCAAGTATATGAATGGTGAGACTCTTACACTTGAGGGTGGTATGGGTCAGAGACCATAATAAGCGAAAAAATTAGTAATTAAAAGTGCAGCGTCTAAAAGGTGCTGCACTTTTTTGTAGCCAAAATAAATATTTTATGGTAGAATCAAGTTAATAGTGCGATAAATAAAAATACGTACCAGAAATGATACACAGCGGAGGAAACAGGTATGGAAGCAGAATATCAGCTGACAGCAGAAGAAGCAGAAAAAGAGATGGAACAGTTAAGAAAAGTATTTACAATTGTTCGTCTTGTAGATGCAAATAGGATTCAGTGTTTGGCATCAGGAAAGCCTTCATCAAAAAATGAATGTTCCTGTTATTGTTTCTGGGGAAAAAACAAGCCTTGCGAGAATTGTATTTCAGCGATTGCCTTTCGTGATAAGGCAGAAAAGACAAAGCTTGAGTTTTTAGACTCTGTGCTTTATCAGGTGTTTTCAAAATATGTGGAAATTGATGGTGTTCCATATGTAATGGAAATGCTTAAAAAGTTAGATTTAGAGACACTGATTGACAAAAATGAGAGTGATAAGCTTGTAAATCAGATATTTGGTCTTGATGACAGGATATATCGTGATGTTTTAACAGGTGCATATAATAGACGTTATTACGAGGAAAACTTAAAGACATCAGTTAATATACAGGGCGTTGCAATGATCGACCTTGATGATTTTAAGATTTATAATGATACTTTTGGTCATTCGGCAGGCGATGCAGCTCTTAAAACAGTTGTAAAACAGATTAGAAGTTGTGTTAGAAGTACAGACAGCATAGTGCGTTATGGAGGCGATGAGTTTTTACTTCTGATTCCAGGAATTGATGAGGATACATTTGTCAAGAAGCTTCGAGAAATTAGAGAGCGCGTATTTGCAGCAGATGTTCCAGGCTATTCAACTATACATCTGTCTGTTAGTGTTGGAGGTTTGTTCTGCAGCAATGAGATGCTTGAAAAGGTAGTGGAAAAGGCAGATCGTCTGATGTATCAGGCAAAAAATCAAAAAAATACAGTAGTAATGGAAAAAGGAATTGTAGACGCTAATGGAAATACAGATCTGGTAAAAAAAGAAAAAGTGCGTCAGCAGATTTTAATCGTAGACGATTCAGAAATGAACAGAGAGATTCTTTCTGATATGCTCGATAATGATTTTAGAATTTTAGAGGCTGAAAACGGTGAGGAATGTCTGCAGCTGATAGATCAGTATGGAACGGGTATTTCTGCTATTCTTTTGGATATTGTTATGCCAAAGATGGATGGCTTTGAAGTGCTTAATGTTATGGAACGTAAGCATTTAATCGAGGATATTCCTGTCATTATGATTTCAAGTGAGGACTCCGATGTGTATGTGCGTCGTGCATATGAGCTTGGCGTATCAGATTATATCAGTCGTCCATTTGATGCAAAGGTTGTCTATCAGCGTGTATTTAATACGATTAAACTCTATGCAAAGCAGCGCAGATTATCTGCACTTATCGGTGATCAAATTTATGAGAAAGAAAAGAACAACCGCATGATGATTACGGTTCTTAGTCATATTGTGGAGTTTAGAAATGGCGAGAGCGGTATGCATGTGCTTCATATAAATCGACTGACAGAAAAGATTCTTGAATGTCTCGTTCAAAAGACAGATCGCTATCACTTAAGCTATTCTGATCGATATTTAATTACAACAGCGTCAGCTTTGCATGATATTGGAAAAATCGGTATTGATGATAAGATTTTAAATAAACCAGGAAAGCTTACAAAAGACGAATTTGAGATCATAAAAACGCATACATTGATCGGTGCGCGAATGCTTGAGGAGATGGAGGTCTATAAAGACGAACCGCTTATAAAGATGGCCTATCAGATTTGCCGCTGGCATCATGAGCGCTATGACGGAAAGGGATACCCAGATGGTTTAAAGGGTGACGATATTCCTATAAGTGCGCAGGTGGTTGCAATTGCTGATGTTTATGATGCACTTGTGAGTGATCGTGTTTATAAAAAAGCATATTCCCATGAGAAAGCTATGGAAATGATTCTTGCAGGTGAGTGTGGAACCTTCAATCCGCTATTACTCGAATGCTTAACCGACATTCAAGATACATTGCAGGATGAACTGAGCGGGGGGGGTATAACGCAATCTTCTGAGCAAGAAAACTAATTAGATTAGAGAAGCAGCAAAGGAGGCAACTGGCTTGAGAATTGCAATATGCGAGGATGATCTGCTGCATGCACAGCTTCTAGTTAAGATGATTGCACATTGGCAAAAGACAGAGGAAGGTCAAAAGGAAACCGTCAAGACAGAAATCTTTTTGTCGGCTGAACAGCTTTTGTGTAGCAAAGAAGAATCATTTTCATTTGATTTGGCATTTTTGGACATTGGCTTAAAGCAGATGGATGGACTAGAGTTAGCAAGGCATCTTCGAGCAGAAAACGAGCAGATCATACTTGTCTTCACAACAGCAGATGCATTGTCTGCGGCAAAAGGGTATGAGGTCGATGCATTTCGATATTTGGTCAAGCCGCTTCATCTAGAGCAGGTAGAGGAGGTTCTTTCGCAAGTTTGTCAAAAGCTTCAAAAGAGCAAAAAAGATGCATTGGTTGTCATGTATGATGGGAAAATGCATCGAATTTGGAAACAGGATATCCTCTTTTTGGAGGCAAATGGTCATTATGTGGAAATTCATACGCAGGAAAAAGTAGTGCGTGTGCGGGTAAAACTGGATGAGTTTGAAAATCAATTTTCAGGATTAGGATTTTGTCGTTGCCACAGAGCATTTCTTTGCAATTTGTATTATGCAGAGCAAATAGACAGAGATACGATTTGGATGACAAATGGTGTTCAAATTCCAATCAGCAGAAGTAGGCAACGAGAGGTGAACGAGTGCATGATTTCATATTACTTAGGTTGATACAGATCATATTTGGTTGTTTTTTTTCGGCAAGATTTGGTTGGAGCAGCCACAGGGACTATAAAAAGAATTTTGCAAAGAGCGGCATCTGGATGATCTTGTATCTGTGTCTGTTCTCTCTTTCAACGAGATTGTTTTACGATACCAATTTGCAGCTTATCTTTTTAATTGTAAGCAATGAAACCTTGTTGTTTGCAAGTAACTGTATTCAAACATTTCGAAAAAGAGAGAAAGGAAAAGGATGGGAGCAAGAAAAACAGCAAAAATTAGTTGAGCGAGTTGTATTTTCCATTCTAGCGATTATTGCAGTGGCAGTTGCGATTGTCATCTGGATCGGAAGGAATATGGCAGATACGCCGGTTACCTTTTTTAATACGTTGGTCGCAGTCATACTGCTATTGATCAATGTCGGTGTATGGAAGCTTGTTTCTGTATTTGAAAAGTCAAAGAAAGCACAGGAAGAGCTTACCATCCAAAACCAGCTTGCAACAGTTCAAATTGAGAGCCAGCAGGAAATTCGGGCAATGTATGAGCAGATGCGCGCATTAAAACATGATATGAAATCTCATCTGTATACGGTATCTGGTTTATTAGAGCTTGGCGAGTATGAAAAGGCGAAAGAATATATAGGTCAGATGGAAAGAAGTGCAAAAGAGGGGGATTTTGTGCAAACAAAAAATCCAGTCATTGATGCACTTTTGATGAGCAAACGTGCAATCGCCAGTAAGGAAATGATACAAGTAGAAATGACTGCAAATTTGACTGCAGAACTTTTGATTCGAGATTATGATCTGACGATTATGCTTGGAAATTTGTATGACAATGCAGTTGACGCATGCAGAAGAATAGAAAAAGACAGCAGATGGATTCGGATTCAGCTTGTGAGCACACTGTCTGATTTTATGATTGTGTTTAAAAATCCGGTGGCGAAAAATCAATCGGAAAATCGTGATTGGAAAAGCACCAAGTCAGATGGAAATTTGCATGGGTATGGAATCAAAAATATTGATAAGACTGTGGCTCTGTATGATGGATATTGTAGTCGAACCATAGAGAACGGCGTTTTCAGTTGCCAGATACGAATGCAAAATCGAAAATTAAGTTAATGGAAGTTGAGAATGTCTTAGAATTCATTGTTCATTGCAATTTGTGCCAGATTCGTATCCATTCATGCCTAAACCAAAAAGAAAATAAATAAAATACTATAATAGCGGTAAGAACATCGAAATGTAAATTGGAAGGAGGAAAAAACATGAGATGGACGAGCCGCTTTTTTTTACGCGATAAAGCGATCAGTATGGTATTTGGCTTGATTTCGATCATTCCACTGGGGGCCACAGTATTTTTTTCAGCTTGTAAAATGAGTGGTTTTGAACTTTTGTACAACCTGGTTCGGATTCAGTATCTAATTAATTTGGGCTGGATGGGAATGACAATCGTTTTTATGAGAAAGGCAGAGGCAAATGACCTGCGTGACTGCATTGATACTTGCACAGAAAGTCATTTCTTTTTTGAACGATCCGCTCTGATATGGATTCTTTTTCTGTGGATCATATGGAATGTGACAGCAGTGCTACTGTTTTTGATAGGTTCCTATCAAAACGATGCGATCATTTGCATTTTTGAGAACTGGTTCTGGAGAGGATATCTGATTAATATTTTACTGCCGCAGCTCATTTGCATTTTGGTAGCAGTCGCTTTTGTGCTAAGTGAACATCGAATCGCTGCAGGGGTTATGCTTATTTTTTATCTTTTTTTGGTCAGCTCATTTCGAGAACAGATCGTGTGGCAAAAGACGAATGTGCCTGTGTTTATCTATGCTTGGAATGTATTTCAAAAGTTATTTCATATTTTTTATCAAAATGCTGAGTGGAGCCCAGATGTTCAGTACGGACTTCAGACAGAAACGAGTCGCTTAGAATTAGAGATAGGGTGGATTTTACTAGTAGCTTCCATTGGAGCATTTCGAATGAAAAAACGATGTTCTATTTTTAAAAGAAATCGTTTTCGAGTCGTGATTGGCTTCATTGGAACTTTATTTTTTGCATTGTCACTTCGTCCGGCATCCGTATATCGACTAACACAAAATTTTGACGGTGCATTTGCCGATCGCTTGTATTACAAAGAGTCTTTGGCAAATGAAAAGAGAGAACTTCAGGACGGTGAAGATGAGATCGCAAAAAAAATAAATCAACAGATAGAAACAAGTTTAGACGAACAAAAAAGTCGCACTTGGCAGGTAAAAGCCTATGAACTGACGGTCAATCTGGGACGTATGCTTGATGTGGAGGCAGTGTTGACGTTAGATGCAGAGGCTGATACAAAATTTTGTTTTACTTTGTATCATGGATATCAGGTTAAAAGCGTAACATCTCTGACAAAAGACGTATCGGTATCATTTACTCAGGGGAAAGATTTGCTTGTTGTGCAAACAGATCGACCGACAAATCAGCTGAAAATTTTGATTTCGTATTCTGGCTATGCAAACCGATTTTATGCAAATTCGCAGGCTGCTATGCTACCTGGTTGGTTTGCATGGTATCCGATGGCTGGCGATCAGGCTATTTTTGAGACTTATCAAGACTGGGGAAATGGTGGAGGAGCTGGTTACAATCCATATGCAAGGACGGATCACTCTTATATTTGCCTTCAAACCAATCAAGAAGTTGCGACGAATTTGAAAAAAGTGTCATCGACAGGAAAGCGGACAAGATATGAAGGAATGGCAAATGCGATCACAATCGTATCTGGAAATCTTTATCTTACAGACAAAGAGATATTAGAAGAAAAGAGTACAAGAGTGGTAGATTTGTTGTCTGCAAAATTAGAAAAAGATACAACTTTGGCACAGTATACATCCGATATAACAGCACAGATGGAGAAAGCAATCACAATTGCAGAGCAATATACAGGAGAGGATTACTCAGACTGGCGAGACAAAAAAATTTTGCTTGCATCTGAGGATTTGTGCAGAAATGATTTTAATAATGAGATTGCCGTTTTTGACGATTCGATTCTCATTGCAGAAAATCGAGCAGAGGCATATTCGCTTCTCACATATTTCATTCTTGAAGACCGCAGTCTTTCTTGGCAGAGAAAAAATTCAAGTATTATCTCAAATTGTTTATTAGACCAATATTTCGAAGCAGATCCATCCGATACGCTTCAAGAACTCATAGAAAGTCTGGAAAGAAGAATCGAGTTTGAAACGGGTGATGTGGATTGTAACAGTGAAGTAACAAAGAAAGAAAACGAAGATTTGGTTTTACAGGATTTTTTGGAGGTTGCCAAAAGGTGTCTTAGTGAGAAAAAGGCAGAAACTTTTTTACAGAGGCTTGTCGCCTACGAGAGAAATCCAAAGTTATATGAAAGTGACGAAGCATTTTTGAGAACAATTTCTGAAATGTAGAAAGAAGGTGCGCTATGATCAAAATACAAAATTTAACAGCTGGTTACGGGAAAAAGATTGTTTTATCAGATATCAATTTGGAATTAGAAAATCAAACCTACGGAATCATTGGTCCAAACGGATCCGGAAAAACAACGCTTTTTCGCGTACTAACAAGCTTTCGAATGTTAACAAGCAAAAATATATTAACGGCAAACCTGAAAATCTGCTCTGGTGACATTCTGGTTTCTGATTCTTGCAATAATAAGAAAATGATTGGAAAGAAAAATTGTCAGATCGGATATCTTTCGCAAAAATTTGGCTGTATGCCACAACTGACAGTAAAGGAACAGCTGCAATATTTTTGCTATTTGAAAAAGATTCCTGCATCGGAAGAAGAATACGAAATTTCTCGTGTGCTTGATGCTGTTCATATGAGCGAATTTGCCAATCAGAAGTGCAAAAAGTTATCGGGAGGCATGGTAAGAAGAGTTGGCATTGCTCAGGCAATTCTGGGGAAACCGCAATTCATTTTGTTGGATGAGCCGACAACTGGTCTTGATATCGAGGAACGCTGCCATTTCTATCAAATTTTTCATCAATTAGAGGGTGTTTGTCCGGTGCTTGTTTCATCTCATATCACAGAGGATATCGTGGAAGGTTGTACCAATACGATTATCTTAAAAACTGGAACGATTCTACTGCAAGAAAAAACAGAAAAAATAAAGCCTAGTTTAGAGGAGGTGTATCTGAAATGTATGCGTGGCATCTAAAGAAAGTCCAAATCAAGCATATGCCAATTCTTTATTCCGCTTTTCTTATCATTGTGTTCGTACTTTGGAACTATCTGAAGCAAATACCAGATACGGCATCAGAAGAACAATTAAAAAGTGCATTTTTGCTTGCACAGGCCACAGGGATTTTTCTTTTGATCGGGTGTCAGATATTGGATTTAATTGTATTTTTTGAGCGAGGGGCGAGGGCAATTACGGCAAGCTACCAGAAGCGTATTTTCTTGTGGGATGTTTTTTCTTTTGTATTCTTTTTGCTTGTAGTTTCGCTAGTTGTCATCCGTTTTTGTATAATAAACGAGCAATGTGCAAATGGATGGTGTGTGATGATTCTTCAGTTGGTTTTCATGCGCATGCTGATTTTTACATTGTCTTGTACAAGACTTTCCATATTGGGGGCTGTAGCAGTTGGTCTTGCACTTACTGTGGTTAGCTGGTATCAGAGTACATTTTTAGGAGATGAAAAAGGGCTTCTTGTCTGCAGTAGCTTGCCAAAGAATGTAAGTCTGGTGTGGTATCAAATTTGGGGCGTTTTGTGTTTGGTACTACTGGTTGGAAATCTGATAAAGCTTTACAAGTAAAAATAGATTCAAAATCACATTGACGAACGCCTAAACGTACGTTATAATAAAGAAAAAAAGAGGTGATATTATGACAGCAATTACAGCGACAAAGGCGAGAGAAAATATCTATCAATTGATACAGGATGTAAATGTAAATAGTACTCCAGTGACGATTACCAATACCAGAGGAAAAAATGCAGTTTTGATAGGTGAAGAGGATTGGAAGGCAATAGAAGAAACATTGTATCTGATGTCTATTCCAGGAATGACAGAGTCTATCATTGAAGGAGGAAATACGGATATTTCGGATTGTCTTGATGAATCAGAGGTGGATTGGTAATGTACAGAATTATTTACACTAAGCAAGCAGTAAAAGATATAAAAAATCTGAAAGCGTGCGGATTGGACAAGAAAGCCAAAGAATTGATCGAGATTATGAAAAAAAATCCGTTTCAAAATCCACCGTCATATGAAAAATTGGTGGGAAATCTGCAAGGATATTGTTCAAGAAGAATTAATATTCAGCATCGGATCGTATTTCAAGTGATAGAGGAACCAAATATACATGAAGATATTGAGTATGAAGGATATGTAAAGATTATCCGTATGTGGACTCATTATGAAAAATGACAATAAAAAGTTGTGAGTATAAAAATATGAGCAGGATAATCATTCGCAGCAAGATTGAAAAGCTAACTATGTGATAACACAAAAAGAGGATGACTTTAGATAAGGAGGAATCACTACCATGAATCTTCGAAAAAGAGCACTGGTAGGCTCACCGTCTACCGAGGTGACAGACAGAGAAATTGAGAATCGAAAGCTTGTCAGAGAGGCAGCAGCAGAAAGCTTTGTTCTGCTAAAAAATGAAAACAATTTGCTCCCACTTGAAAAAGGCACGAAGCTAGGCTTGTACGGGGCAGGTGCAGTTAAGACAGTTAAGGGTGGAACTGGCTCCGGTGATGTGAATGAGCGTGACAGCGTGAGTATTTATCAGGGACTATCGAATGCAGGCTTTGAGATTACCAGTAAAGATTGGCTTTCTGGCTATCAGAAAACGTATGAAAAGAGCCGAGAGGACTGGAAGCAGAGCATCATTGACAAATCCGTAAAAGAAAATATGAATGTTGTGATGGCTTATTTTGCTACACCATATCATCTTCCGGCTGGAGATCCGATTCCAGATTGTGCAAAAGAGGATGGAGCTGACACAGCGATCTTTGTTTTAAGCCGTATTGCAGGAGAAGGCACAGACAGAAGAGATGAGGAGTTAGATTATTATCTATCAAAAGATGAGCGTGCAATGCTTGACCAGTTGTCTGCATGCTACAAACACATTATTCTTTTGCTCAATGCAGGTGGAATTGTGGATCTAGCATTCTTAGAGGAATATCCAAAGATTGAGTCTGTAGTAAATGTTTTGCAGCCAGGCCAAGAGGGTGGAAATGCAGTGGCTGATGTGTTGTGTGGCAAAAAGACACCGTCTGGAAAGTTAGCAGATTCTTGGGCGATGGATTACAATGATTATCCGAGTGCGGCAACCTTTAGCTTTAAAAGTGGAGATGTCTTCCATGAGGAGTATAAAGAGGGCATCTATGTCGGCTACCGCTATTTTGATACATTCGATGTTCCAGTGAGATATGGTTTTGGCTTTGGCTTGTCATACACTACATTTTCTATTAAGACGCAAAAAGTAACGGTTTCAAATTTAGATTCTGAAAATCCAGTACTGACAACAGAGGTAGAAGTAACCAACACAGGAGTTATCTACAGTGGAAAAGAAGTCGTTCAAATTTTTGTCTCCTGTCCTCAGGGCAGTCGTGTAAAAGAGTATCGCCGTTTGGCAGGTTTTGCGAAGACAAAAGAGCTTGCACCGGGTGAAAAGCAAAGTCTGTCGATCACTTTTCCATTATATCAGCTCACTTCCTATGAGGAAGAGACTGCGTCATGGGTGCTTGACGGTGGAAACTATGGAATCTGGGTTGGAAATTCTCTTTCAGATGCAAAGCTTTGTGCGGTACTATCATTGGATCAAAGTGCAGTGATGGTTTCTGGAAGCAATATTTGTAAGAGGCAAAGAGAGCTTGCAGAGATCACACCAGATCAGGCAAAGCTTCTTGAAAAGCAGAAGGCTTGGGAGGCAATTGCAAAAGAAGAAAACCTTCCGAATTTACAGATTAAATCAGATCAGATTCAGACAAAGACGATTTCTTATGATGCCGATCAGGAGCCGTTTACTGGAAGAGCAAAAGAAATTGTAGAAAATATGACAACTGATCAATTGCTTCTTCTTGCGACAGGCGATATCCGTATGGGACAGGGAAGTGCAATTGGAAATGCTGGACAGAGTGTGCCTGGTGCAGCAGCAGAGACCACTTCTGCATTTGCAAAGCCGCCGTTTGATCTGGCAAGTATTGTATTGGCAGACGGTCCGGCAGGACTTCGCCTAAATAAGAGTTATCAGGTAAAGAACGGCAAGTCAAAGAAAATGGATTTTCTGGAATCATTTGAGGGCGGCTTGTTGTTAGAGAAAAAGCCAGAGCATGATCCGGATGAAGAGACCTATTGGCAGTTTTGTACAGCAATGCCAGTTGGTGCTTTGCTAGCACAGAGCTGGGACACAGATTTGGTAAAGAAGCTTGGTGAGATGATCGGAAATGAGATGAAGTTATTTGAAGTGACACTTTGGCTGGCACCGGGAATGAATATCCACAGAAATCCACTGTGTGGTCGAAACTTTGAATACTATTCAGAAGATCCACTTCTTTCTGGTATGATGGCCTCTGCGATGACACTTGGTGTACAAAAGGTTCCAGGTTGTGGTACAACAATCAAGCATTTTGCCTGCAACAATCAGGAAGACAATCGTATGGGTTCCGACTCAATCGTGTCAGAGCGCGCACTCAGAGAAATTTATCTAAAAGGCTTTGAGATCGCAATCAAGAATGCGCAGCCGATGTCGATCATGACTTCCTACAATATGATTAACGGTGTGCATGCAGCTAACTGCTATGATATCTGTACAAAGGCAGCCAGAGACGAGTGGGGCTTTAAAGGAACCATCATGACAGACTGGACGACAACAACTGGTTCCACAGCAGGAACGTGCAGTGCAAGTGGCTGCATGAAGGCTGGAAATGATATTGTCATGCCGGGAGATCCTGCCGATCATGAAAATTTGAGGTCAGCACTTTTGGACGGATCTTTGTCATTAGATGAATTAAAGCGCTGTGTTTACCATACTGTGAACATTATTTTGCAGTCCAATCAGTATGAGGATGCGGCAAGCTATGAGGCGCAATTCGACCAGTTAGATACCTATCTGACAGTCAAATAATAACCAGATATAATTTTTTCCAATAATCAGCACAGCCACAAACCATCAGTATCCTTGAAAAACCAATGGACATTTTGTGAAAAAAGAGGTATAATAGCTAGCATACTTCACGACATTAAAGGAGGAGAAAAATGAGAAAAATACAGAAAATGTGTGCAGCATTACTGGCAGGCGTTATGACTGTTGGAACATTTGCACCATCCGTATTTGCAGATGAGGCAGCTAAAGAGCTGACTGATGAGCAGGTAATCAATGTAAGAACAACTGCTTTCGGAAACAACTACGATGTTCAGGACATGGGCTGGAGATGGATGATGGCAGCTTGCTACGAGGGATTATACCGTGATGTAGCAGACGAGAATGGAGATGAGTTCATCTTAGCAGGAGCAGAGAGTGTTGATATTTCTGATGATGGAACTGTTTACACCTATCATTTAAGAGAGGATGCAAAGTGGTCTGATGGTGTTCCGGTTACTGCTCATGATTATGAGTATGGCTGGAAGCGTCTGTTAAACCCAGATTATGCATATGACTATGCATCCTTCATCTATAATGTAGTAGGAGCAGAAGAGTACAACTCTGGCGAAGGTTCTGCTGATGACGTTATGGCAGTAGCAGTTGATGATTATACCTTCGAAGTTACATTAAAGGTAGCAGACCCAACATTCGAGTCTAAGTTAGTAGCAACTCCTCTGTATCCGACACGTGAGGATCTGGCTGAGGCAGCTGGCGATAACTGGGGTAAGGATTGGACACTTTGCGTATATAACGGACCATTCTGCATGACTGATATGGTTGTAGATAATAAGATGGTATGGACAAAGAACGCTGAGTACTGGGATGCAGAGAATGTACATCTTGATACAATCAACTGGTACATTGTAGCACAGGAGTCTACAGCAGCTACCATGTTTGAGAATGGTGAGTTAGATCAGTATCAGCCAACTGGTGACTATGCAATTAAGTTTGAAAAGGAAGCAGAAGAAGGCAAGTATCAGTACATGGTAACAGATTATCCGGGAACAATTGGACTTCGTTTCAACTTTATTAACGGTGGTACATCCGGATTGATGAGCAATGTAAAGATTCGCAAGGCAATCTCCTACAGTATTGACCGTGAAGAGATGATCGATGCTGTTTATGGAAGATATAATCCGGCATACAGCTATGTAGCACCGGCTATCACATTCAATGGTTCTTCTTATCGTTCTCAGGTAGGCGAGGTCATTGAGGATGAGTACAATGAGTATGTTGGTGATCCAGATAAGATCGTTGCTTTGTTCCAGGAAGGTCTTGATGAGTTAGGCGTAGAGACTCCAATCGAAGATATCACACTTACTTATCTGACAAGTGGTTCCACAACTGAGGTACAGGCAGAGAGAGAGTACATTCAGCAGTCTCTGGAAGAGACACTTGGACTTACTGTTGAGTTAAGTGTAGCTGGTGATACATCCCTGTTCATCGCAGACAGAAATGAAGGAAATTATGACTTCTTCCTTGGTGGCTGGTATTCAGATTACAATGATCCGCTTGACTTCTTATATACTAACTATACTGATGCTTACGGTATGTCCTTTGGTGGATACAGCAACCCAGATTATGATGCATTAGCAGATCAGCTTGTTGGTGAGACTGATATGGATAAGCGTCTTGATATCTATAAGCAGATGGAACAGATTCTTTTATTAGATGATTGTGCATTTGCACCAATCTACTATGCTACAAAGCAGGTTCTGCTTCAGAACTGGGTTAAGGATTATCGTACTTCCTCTTTTGGTGCAAGTGCTGAGTTTATCTGGACTTACATCGATGGAAAAAATCAGTAATAGAGCGCAATTAGTAGAAGGTAATGCTTAAAATTACGGTTTTACAAAAGTAAACCCAAAAGTTTGGAGGGGCTCGTTGTTCGGGCCCCTTCCTTTTCGTAATGATAATAAAAAAGAACAGGAGATAAGGCTATGGGTAGATATTTAATCAGGCGTTTTGCTGAGCTGATTTTGACAGTCTTTTTGATTGCAACAGCTACCTTTTTCCTGCTGGAGGCGGTTCCAGGAGATCCGTTAACCCAGAGGGCAGACCATTTGCCGGAACAGACGAGAACTGCTTTGTACCAGCGCTACGGACTGGATAAGCCGGTAATGGAACGTTATTTAATAACAATGAAGAAAATGTGTAAGGGTGATTTTGGTGAATCATTCGTATATGCCGGACAGACAGTAACAGGCTTGTTAAAGACAAAGCTTCCAGTATCTGCAAGACTTGGTATTCAGCAGATGTTACTTGGTGTAACACTTGGTTTATTGCTTGGAATTGTGGCGGCGATGAAGCGAGGAACCTTCATCGATTACCTGATTGTAGGCTTGTCGGTATTGCTTATTTCCGTGCCGCATTTGATATTTGGACTGCTTTTGCAGAAGGTTTTTGCAGGTAATCTTCGATGGTTTCCGACAATCGGATGGCCAGAGGGAAAGGATTTGTGGTTTGGAGGTTGGAAGTATACTGTTCTTCCAACTCTGACAGGATGTTTCTCCTATATTGCAACTTACACGAGACTCTTAAAGACCTCTATGCTAGATGTTGTAAATCAGGATTACGTACTGACAGCAGAGTCAAAGGGCTTAAGCAAATCTGCAATCATTCGTAAGCATATCCTGCGTAACTCCTTTATTCCAGTTATGACGCAGCTGCCAATGTCTGTTGCTATGTGTATTACAGGTTCCTTCTTTATTGAGAGTATTTTCTCAATTCCAGGAATCGGACAGTATTATGTAACTGCCGTAAATAATCAGGATTTGTCAATTGTACTTGGTGAAACAGTGTTGCTGTCAATTCTGTATATCGCTGTCATCTTTATTACGGATATCTTATATGTATTTGTCGATCCGAGAATCCAGATGCCAGGCAAAAGAAGTAAATAAGGGAGGAAACATATGCTTACAGCTGATAAATTTAAAAGGGTTGGCTATACAAAAGAAGAAGCAGAGCGTATTGACCGCCCAACTATTTCTTACTGGCAGGATGCATGGAGACGATTGAAGAAAAATCCAGTTGCAATGGCATCACTTGTCGTGCTTGGACTGATTTTAATTATGGTTATTGTTGGACCATATATTAGAGGCTACGATTTTGTTTCAAAGAATGTAAAAGAGAAGAATCAGGGAATGAGCGCAAAGTACTGGTTTGGAACTGATTATCTGGGACGTGACTTGTTCTCGCGTGTTTGGATGGGTGCAAGAGCATCTATCATTATTGCGCTTGTGGCAACAGCATTAAAGCTGATTGTAGGAACACTTTATGGTGCAGCAATGGCACATTTTGGCGGTTGGATCGATGACGTAATGATGCGTATCATCGAGGTAATCAATTCTCTGCCAAGTCTTTTGATCACAATTTTGATCATGATGGTTCTTGGCAACAATTTGTTTGCTCTTCTCGTCGCACTTAGTATTACTGCATGGTGCAGTACTGCCAGACAGGTTCGTGGTATGATTAAGCAGTTAAAGGAATCAGAGTATGTATATGCGGCAGAGGTACTTGGTGCAAAGCCATCACGTATTATCTTAAAGCATTATGTGCCGAACATGCTTGGAATTTTGATCTTAAATATGTCTACCTCCATTCCAGCCTTCATCTTTACTGAGGCAGGACTTAGCTTCCTTGGAATTGGTCTGACTGCACCAGAGATCAGTCTTGGCGTTTTGATTTCACAGGGACAGCAGACACTTGATTTCTACCCAACACAGCTGATTTGGCCGTGTGTGATTTTATGTGTAATCGTTATGGCATTTAACCTGCTCGGCGATGGACTGCGTGATGCACTTGACCCGAGACTTCGCCAGTAAGACAAAGGAGAAACTATGAGTGACCAGAAAAATGATAAGATATTAGAAGTAAAAAATTTAAAAGTGTCCTACCATACCTATGCAGGCGAAGTAAAATCCGTGCGTGGTGTTTCCTTTGATTTGAAAGAAGGAGAGGCAATTGCCATTGTAGGTGAGTCTGGCTGTGGAAAATCTGTTACAGCAAAGTCCATTATGGGTCTTATTAAAGGACCACAGGGCGAGATCAAGCAGGGCAGCGAGATTTTGTATCACGGTGATAATATACTTAATTATAATAAGAAGCAATGGCAGGCATATAAGGGCGGTGAGGTTGCAATTATCTTCCAGGATGCACTTGCTTCATTAAATCCGACTATGCGTGTTGGCAAGCAGATCATGGAAAATCTGATGGCACATAAGCATATGACAAAGGATGAGGCAAAGAAGGAAGCAGTAAGAATGCTTCAAAAAGTTGGTATTCCTGAGCCAGAAAAGCGTGTGCGTCAGTATCCGCATGAGTTCTCAGGCGGCATGAGACAGCGTGTTATGATTGCAATCGCGTTTGCCTGTGACCCGAAGATCCTGATTTGTGATGAGCCGACAACGGCGCTTGACGTAACCATTCAGGGACAGATTCTTGATATCATTAAGGAACTGCAAAGAGAGCATAACACATCAGTCATCATGATTACACATGATCTTGGTGTTGTAGCAAATATTGCACAGAAGATTGCCGTTATGTACTCCGGTATGATTGTAGAGCGCGGAAACTGCGAGGATATTTTCTATCGTCCGAGACATCCGTACACATGGGCATTGATTCGTTCTGTGCCGAGACTTGACCTTGAGAATAAGCAGGTACTTGCATCAATTCCAGGAACACCGCCAGATTTGTTAAATCCGCCAGTTGGATGTCCATTCTGTACAAGATGTGAGTACTGCATGGAAATCTGTAAAGAGCAGATGCCTGAGGTTACAGAGTTTGGTGATGGACATGAGGCGAGCTGTTGGCTGCATCACCCATTAGCACCAAAGGTGGAGATGCCGGGAGAAGCTTGACGTTTCTAAGCTCAAGCATGTCGAAAGGAATATTGAATATGAACAACGAAAAAGAAGTGCTCTTTTCAGTGAGCCACTTAAAGAAATATTTTCAGGTAGGCAAAAATGCTACCTTAAAGGCCGTTGACGATGTTTCCTTTGAGATCTACAAGGGAGAAACGCTCGGCATGGTAGGAGAGTCTGGATGTGGAAAGACCACATGTGGACGAACCTGTATCGGATTGTACAGCAGAACTGATGGAGAAGTTTTGTTTAAAGGAAAGGATCCGCAGAAATTGACTGGAAAGGAAAAACAGAATTACAAAAAATCTGTTCAGATGGTTTTCCAGGATCCATATGGTTCTCTTGATCCACGTATGACAGTTGCTGAGATCATCGGAGAAGGAATTGATATTCATCATTTGGCTAAAAACAAAAAGGAGAGAAATGAGCGCATCTATCATTATTTGGAGCTTGTCGGCTTAAACAGAGAGCATGCGAATCGTTTCGTTCATGAGTTTTCAGGCGGTCAGAGACAGCGTATCGGTATTGCACGTGCACTTGCAGTAGAGCCAGAGTTTCTTGTACTTGATGAGCCAATTTCAGCGCTTGACGTTTCCATTCAGGCACAGATCGTCAACTTATTGATTGATCTGCAAAAGCGCATGGGATTAACATATTTATTTGTTGCCCATGATCTGTCCATGGTAAAGCATATCTCAGACCGTGTTGCAGTATTGTATTTAGGTACCTTAGTTGAGCTGACCACTTCTGAGGAGCTGTACGCAAATCCGCAGCACCCGTATACACGAGCATTGCTGTCAGCAATTCCGATTCCAGATCCAAAGATCGAGCAGGAAAGAGATGCTAAAAAGATTCGTCTTGAAGGTGAAGTGCCAAGTCCTATCAATTCCCCGGCAGGATGTAAGTTCCAGGGAAGATGTAAATGCGCAATGCCAATCTGCAGACAGGAGATGCCAAAGCTTCGTGATATTGGTGGAGGTCATTTCGTTGCCTGTCATATTTGCGATCCATCAAATGGATGTGAGACAGGAAAATGCGTATGACACTGAGTAGAAAAGAGATGGTAAAGAAGGCCGCATTAGATGTATTAAAGGCATTTATAATCGGAGTTGCAGCCGCAGCAGCCACAGCTGTCATTTTATTTGCATGTGGATTTCTCTTTGGCAGTTTTCAGATAGTAAACGGCTTTGAAGTTGTAAAGGACGGTCTTTTGCTGATTGGTGCAATTGGTCTTTTTCTGGTGGCAGGAATGCTTCTTGCAAAAGGAAAAAAAGAAAATGCAGATGAGAAAAAAGAAGCAAAGAATGGATGGAGACAGCATTTTAGCGTAGTTGGTCTAAAGACAGTTGTTCTGATGATAAGTGCTGCATTTTTGCTGCTTGCGTCTGTGGCAGACTTGATTTTACTTAATCTTTGATGTGTATTTATTGTAGTAAGTCGCTATAGAATATTCCTATAGCGACTTATTACTTTTTTCTTATAGACAACAACCTAGAAAAAAGGTATGATTTAAAAGAATTGTAAGAGTTAAATAGTATTAAAAAAAAAGTTTAAACTTTTGAACAGAAGGAGATTAAAAAATGGATTATAAATTTGAAACACGATGTATTCACAGAGATAATGAGCATGAGGAAGGTCATCCATACGGTTCTGTATGCACACCAATCTACCAGACAGCAACTTTTTATCATCCGGGTATCGGACAGACAACGGGCTTTAATTATACAAGAGAGAGCAACCCAACCAGAACGGAGTTAGAGGATATAGTGACTTCTCTTGAGGAAGCAAAGGATACCGTAGCTTGTGCAAACGGTATGGCAGCAATTGTGCTGTGCATGGAACTGTTTGAGTCAGGAGACCATATCGTGTGCTCAGAGGATTTGTATGGTGGATCTGTTCGTATGTTCCAGACAACAGGCGAGAAGCGCGGTTTGACATTTACTTATGTTAATACAGCAGATGTGGCTGCAACAGAAGCAGCAATAAAGAGCAACACAAAAGCACTTTATATTGAGACACCAAGCAATCCAACTATGCAGATCACTGATCTTGCAAAGATGAAGAGTCTTGCAGACAAGTACAATCTTCTTGTAATCGTAGACAATACCTTCTTATCTCCTTATTTTCAGAAGCCAATCCGTTTTGGTGCGGACCTTGTTATCCACAGCGGAACAAAGTTTTTAGGAGGACATAACGATACATTGGCTGGATTTTTATCTACCTCAAGAGAGGATCTTGCAGCAAAAATCCGTTACTTATACAAAACTGTTGGAAGTTGTCTGGCTCCATTTGACAGCTATCTGTTAATTCGTGGTATCAAGACACTGCCAATTCGTATGGAGCGTCAGCAGGAGAATGCACTTGCAATAGCAAAGTGGCTGCAGACACAGAAAAAGATTAAGCAGGTTTACTACATTGGTCTGGAGGATCATCCAGGCTATGAAATCAATAAGAAGCAGACGACTGGATTTGGAAGCATGATTTCTATTCGTACCGACAGTGAGGCGACAGCACGCCGCGTGCTTGAGCGTATTCGTCTTATCACATATGCAGAGAGTCTTGGCGGAGTTGAGTCATTAATGACATATCCTATGCTTCAAACACACGGCGATGTTCCAGTTGAGACAAGAGAGCGTCTGGGAATCACCGAAGATTTCCTGCGTTTTTCAGTCGGAATCGAAAATGTAGATGATTTGATCGCTGATCTTGATCAGGCATTAAATGGAGAAGACTGATATAAAGTGATGATTTGACAAGATGTGGAGGTTTCAATTTGAAATACGATTTTGATAAAATTACAGACCGCAAAGGTACAGACTGTTTAAAATATGATTTTGCAAAAGAGCGTGGCAGACACGAAGGTATTTTACCTCTTTGGGTAGCTGATATGGATTTTCCAACACTGCCACAGGTCAGTGAGCGTCTTAGAAAAATCACTGAGCATGGAATTTATGGCTACAGTGATGCTAAGGAGCCGTATTTTCAGGCACTTTTAGGCTGGTATGAAAAGCATTTTTCATGGAAAATTCAGAAGGAATGGCTGATCAAGACACCAGGTGTTGTCTTTGCACTTGCAGCTGCAGTACGCGCTTACACAAAGCCAGGTGAGGCAGTTTTATTACAGCAGCCTGTTTACTACCCATTTAGTGAGGTAATTGCAGATAATGAGCGTGTTATAGTAAATAGCCCGCTAAAGCTGATTGACGGCCATTATGAAATTGATTTTGACGATTTTGAACAGAAGATTCGCGATAATCATGTAAAGCTGTTTTTACTGTGCAGTCCGCATAACCCAGTTGGACGCGTATGGAAAAAATGGGAGTTAGAAAAGATTGGAGAAATCTGCATCCGCTATGGAGTAATTGTAGTAAGCGATGAAATTCACAGCGACTTTACATGGGGAGAGAATAAGCATCTGATGTTTGCATCTTTATCTGACGATTTTGCAGACATAAGCATTACATGCACGGCACCTAGTAAGACCTTTAATTTAGCTGGTCTTCAAGTCTCAAACATCTTTATTCCAAACGAGACACTTAGGTTTAAGTTTAAAAAGGCAGTAGATGCAGCAGGCTACAGTCAGGTTAATGTGATGGGCTTAGAGGCGTGTCAGGCAGCTTATGAGTACGGTGAAGAATGGCTGACTCAGCTAAAGGAATATCTGAAAGATAACATTGCATTTGTGCGTGAATTTATTCAGACAAGGCTTCCAAAGCTTACTATGATTGAACCAGAGGGTACTTACCTTTTATGGATTGATTTTCGTGCGCTTGGTCTGACAGAGGCACAAAGGCAGGATCTGATCGAAAATAAGGCAAATCTTTGGCTGGACAGCGGTGCAATGTTTGGACCTGACGGAGAGGGCTTTGAACGCTTTAATGTTGCATGTCCGCGCTCTGTATTAAAACAGGCATTTGAGCAGCTAGAGGCAGCTGTAAATAGCTTATAAGGGAAAATTGAGATTTATTATGTAGAAAAGGAATGACAAAAAGTATGGGAAAATTACTCGAACCAAGCCAGAATATTGAACGCAGCATCATGAAGAAATATAGAAAAGAGCTGTGGAATCCATTTATTAAGGCAGTAAAGAATTACGAACTGGTTCAGGAAAATGATAAGATTGCAGTTTGTATATCAGGCGGAAAGGATTCTATGCTGATGGCAAAGCTGATGCAGCTGCTTCAGCGCTATGGCGATGTTCCATTTGAATTAACCTTTCTGGTTATGGATCCGGGATATAATGAAAAAAATCGTAAAAAGATTGAGGAAAATGCAAAGATACTTAATGTTCCAATTACGGTTTTTGAAACGAATATTTTTGATGTTGCAAATAGTGTGGATAAGTCACCATGTTATTTATGCGCAAGAATGCGCCGTGGTTATTTATACAGCAAGGCTAAGGAACTTGGATGCAATAAAATTGCGCTAGGTCATCATTTTGATGATGTAATAGAGACAACATTGATAGGCATGTTTTATGCATCGCAGTTAAAGGCAATGATTCCCAAGCTGCACAGCACAAATTTTGAGTGCATGGAGTTGATACGTCCGATGTATTGCATTCATGAGGAAGATATTATCGCATGGATGAATTACAATGGATTAGAATTTATTCAGTGTGCCTGTCGCTTTACAGAAAATTATACTTTAAATAATAATGAAGGCGGAATCTCAAAGCGTCAGGAGATAAAGATGCTGATTCGCCAGTTAAAGAAGGATAATCCACTGATTGACAAGAGTATTTTCAACAGTATCCATGCAGTAAGCCTTGACACGATGCCGGGCTACAAAACACATGGAAAGACATATTCCTTCTTAGATAACTATTATAATAATGAAAGAAGTGAAGAGCAGCAGTAAAAATGGAAGGAAAAAATGGAATACGAACATATTGTGCATTCATTTGAGCCGATTTTTGACAGTGCATCACAGATCTTAATTCTTGGTACGTTGCCATCAGTTAAATCCAGAGAAACTAATTTTTATTATGGACATAAGCAAAATCGCTTTTGGAAGGTTTTGGCAGTATTGTTTCAGGAACCGATACCAGAAACAATAGATGAGAAGAAGCATTTGCTTCTTAGGCATCATATTGCCATATGGGACGTAATTCAAAGCTGTGATATTAAGGGTTCAAGTGACAGTAGTATAAAAAATGTTAAGCCGACAGAGTTAAGAAAGATACTTGATGCATCAAATATAAAACAAATCTATGCAAACGGCAGCAAGGCAGGGCAATTATATAAAAAATATCAGCTTCCACTTACAGGGATGGAAGCTGTTGTTTTGCCATCAACAAGTCCGGCAAATGCAGCATGGTCACTTGAACGGCTGTGTGAAGCATGGAGAAAAATAAAGTGTTAGGAATTTTATTATTATGGATGTTTTTGAATATGGAAATCCGAATGCATCGCTTATTCTTTTGCAGATGATTGGTGATCATGATATTGAAATGATTGATCACGAATTTGATCTGATTCAGAAAGCAGTTTCGGACGAATTATGCCTTATTGCATGTAAAGTGGATGACTGGAATCGGGATTTGTCACCTTGGAAAGCACCAGCTGTTTTCAAAAGCGAATCTTTTGGAGAAAATGCAGCCAAAACGCTGAGCGAGGTTCTTACATATATAGGAGAAAAGAAACAGCCCTGCATCATTGGCGGATATTCGCTTGCAGGGTTGTTTGCTCTGTGGGCAGCAACAAAGACTGACCGCTTCTGCAAAGTGGCAGCAGCGTCTCCATCCGTCTGGTTTCCGGGGTTTACCGAGTATATAAAAGAAAATACTATAAAAGCAAAAGCAGTTTATCTCAGTCTTGGAGATCGTGAAGAAAAAACAAGAAATCCTGTTATGGCAACAGTAGGCCATGCGATACGCAGTGTACATGAAACTATTTCTGATAGTGGAATCAATACAATTCTTGAGTGGAATCATGGAAATCACTTTAAAGATGTGGACATAAGGATGGCGAAAGCGCTCACGTGGAGCATTAGAGCTACAGTTCACGGATAAGCTAATATTTTACTTGCATAAACAGAAAAAATACGATATATTGAATATAGAGTAACGACCGTGGTTTTGTAGAAAGGAGAAAAAATATGAAGAGACGATCAAAGCTTTCTATTCAGGTATATCGAGCGATAACAGTGACAGCGATTGGACTTATGATTGGAGCAGCACCTATGCGCGTGATGACGGTGCAGGCACAGGAAATAGAGAAAAATCAAAAACAGCAGTCAGATTATCAGAAATTGGACTATAAGGTATTTGAGGACAGTTCAGAGAGACTGCTTGAGTGGTCTGATATTTATATGCTGTCAAATGAGGATATTCGAATTGCAAAAAATGAGATATATGCGCGTCATGGACGGCGCTTTGCAAGTACAGATCTGCAGTCTTATTTTGATCAGATGGCATGGTACAATGGGACAGTTCAGCCTCAAAATTTTGATTCTGGATGCCTGAATGCAGTTGAAGTTGCAAATATTAGTTTTTTGGACAGTGAGCAGCAGGCAGGGACAGGATCAGATAACAAGTCTGTTGTAGAAAAAGAGATCAGCCTGCAAAAGCAAGAAAAAGAAATGTACACAGCAAAGATCAATGACAGAATTGGTCTGAGCAGCTTTGCAGATACTGCTGTTGTAAAATACAATGCATCAGATGAACTGACATCTTATGATGCAGAGGCATCAGCCGTGCAGATGGGCGCTTTTTATGAGAAAAATGGCGAAATTTTTGGAAATATCGGATTTGACAAGAGTATTAGCTATGCAAATGAAGGAAGTATATGCGCCTGGTATCAAAATCATGAATACAGACTTGTATGTGAAAACAGTGTGGCAAGCGAAGATTATAGTCAATATGAGGATACGTATGTCATGTATGAAGATGACAGAAGGCTGTTTGAATACAAAAAGATGGATGAGCATATAAGCGGCGGTGCCAGTCCTGGGTATTGGCTTCTAACGCAGTATGCGATTTATGTGGGCAATTATGATGGTCTTTTGGTATTGGACTGGAATGGAACTGTATTGACACAATCTGATCAGTACATATATGCGTTTGATGTGTATGAAAATCAGGTATATATGAGAACAAAAGATGATCATCTGGCCTGTGCAGACGTACAGACGCTTGCTAATGCGCATGAGATACGCTATGCATTTGATGAGGAAAGCGAGCGTTCCTATGAAGCGGCTGGGAACTTTATTTATCAGTCGTATGGTGCACTGTGGCGCTACGATATCGGTGAATCGGATGCAAGTGATAATATGAAGGTGCTGGATGTAGACTGTGATTGGGGACAATTGTGTACATCAGATAGCTATGCCTATGGAATCAGCACCACACCAGTTAGAGATGGAGTGGCAATAGAGCGGATTTCTTATTTGACAGGAGAAAAAGAGACAGCTTGTGTGATTAAAAATGTAGGTTTTGCATTCTTAGATCACGCACAAGGCAGCAAACTTTATTTGCAGTTAGGACCAGATAAAAGTGACTGGACTGGCCAGGAAAGAAACTTTAATATGGTGACAATTGCAATTGACTTTTGGACAGGAACTGTGGAAGTACTTGCCGCAGGATGGTATTCGTGATAGTTTAACATAAAAAAAGCCAAGGAAGAGTCTGGATATATTAGCAGACTTTTCCTTGGCTTAAATTTTAAGCTTTCTTTGTTTCCTTGCTTACAAGACGCTTTCCGGAATGGAGTACAATTGTAAGACCAAGGATGATCAGAAGAACTGCGATAATTAACTGAAGTCCTTCAACCATGAATACGGCTGTTCCAGCCTGATATGCTTTTACAAGAGCAATGAAACGCTCAACAAGTGCGGTGAAAGTAACACAAAGCATGATGATTAACGGAGGGAACAGAGTCTTGTTTGTGCGGCCTGTAACTTTTAAGAATACGCAAAGAGTAATAAGTACAAGTGCACTTAACAGCTGGTTGGCACTTCCAAACAGCGGCCAAATATTTGTATAGCCAACCTTTGTCAGGATATAGCCAAATACAAGGGTGATAACAGTTGCAAAATATTTATTGCAGAATAACTTACGCCATCCCTCTGCATGCTCCATATCATCAACAGAGAACAGTTCCTGGAAGGACATACGGCCGATACGGGCAACAGAATCAAGTGTACTGAGCGCAAGTGCAGATACACACATCGTCATGATACACTGAGCAATGTGAACAGGAATACCAAACATCTCAAGAAATCCGGCAACACCTGCGGAGAAGATCTGGAACGGAGTTCCGGTAGCGGCAGTGCCGTCAGCGGAAGCAGCAGCACCAGCAACGCACAGTGCCAAAACAGCAAGCAAACTTTCAAGAATCATAGCACCATAACCAACTTTTAACATATCCTTCTCATTGGAGATGGTTTTAGAAGATGTACCAGAAGAAACAAGGCTGTGGAAACCGGAAACAGCACCGCAGGCAACAGTTACAAACAAGATTGGGAACATATCGCCAAGCTTTTCATTGTGGAAACCAGTGTAAACTGGAAGATTCATTGTTGGGTGAGCAACAAGAAGACCAATTGCAGCGGCAGCAATCATGAAGATAAACATGAAGGTGGTCATAAAATCTCTAGGCTGCATCAAAAGCCACATTGGAAGGATAGCAGCAAAGAAGATATATGCGAATGTAACATAGTTCCAAGTTTCTCTTGTAGCGACAATTGGGAAGCTGATACCAAGTACAAAGCAGGCAACCATGCATACCAGTCCAAGAACAACCTCTTTCCAACCAGTAAACTTCATCTTTTTCTGAATCAGACCAAAGACAACAGCGAAGGCGATAAACATAATGGAAATACTTCCGGCAGCACCGTTAACTGTAGACTTTGTGATCTCACCTGTGGCAGCATCAGTGACAAAACCATTGAAAGTGCCAGAAACCATATCTGCGAATGCAGCAGTAACAATAAGGGTAAATAACCAGCAGAACAGTAAGAAAAGCTTTCTTCCAGTTTTGCCGATGTACTGTTCAATTAACATACCCATGGACTTTCCTTCATTTTTTACACTGGCATACAGTGCACCAAAATCAGTAACAGCACCAAAGAAGATACCACCAAGTAAAATCCATAACAGAACTGGGAGCCAACCAAATGCGGCAGCCTGAATTGCACCCGTGACAGGACCGGCACCTGCGATAGAAGAGAACTGATGGGCAAATACAGTCCAGCCATCAGTTGGAACGTAATCTTCTCCATCCTCGTGTGTGTAAGCAGGCGTCTTTGCCTTTGGGTCAATTCCCCATTTTTTTGCCAGCCAGCGTCCATAGAAAACATAACCAGCTAACAGACATACAGCAGCGATTAAAACAATAACTAAAGTGTTCATACCTTATTGCAGCCCATTTGGGTTGCTTCCTCCTTCTTTATAATAATGAAACAGATGAAGCGTGAGTAGATAAAGTGTTCATGGAACGTGCGCTGTTTTTTGCAACTCAACAAAAAAACGTCTCCCCGATTTGGATTTTTCCAAATCGAGAAGACGAAATCAATTCGCGTTACCACTTCTCTTGCCGGCTATGCCGACCACTCAGTCAGATCAGAGCTTCTTCTAAATCTGTACCCCGTTAACGGTGGGTTTCCGTCCTTCACTACTGCCAAAACAGGATTCGCAAAGGCTGCTTCAAGGGGATGAACTCATTCGACATCACTGCCTCGCACCATACGGCAGCTCTCTGGAGATGCTTGAAGAATGAAAACGTATCCTTGTCAATGCATTTCTTATTTATGGTTGCTATTATAGTCAGAAAAATATATTTGTCAATTGCAAATTTACAACAAATATGGACTGCAGAATAGATGAGTACATTGTCACTTTATTAAGGTGATTTAACAAAGCAAGTGGGTGACTGGTGAAAAAACAGACAGGCAGAAGCATGTTAAAACGAAGCGCTGTTGTAAAAAAGAAACTAGAAATGGCGCAAATACTAGGATAGAACAACACTTAAAAGGTATCATGTTAGCCTGGATTTGTTCGAAAAACAGGCACAAAAGAACAGTTGAAGAAAAAAATGAAAAAATTTAAAAAAAACTGTTGACAAATCGCTTGTGATGTTATATACTAATAAATGTCTTGAGGAACACGAAAGACAACAACAAAACATCGGGGTGTGGCTCAGCTTGGCTAGAGCGCCTGGTTTGGGACCAGGAGGCCGCAGGTTCGAATCCTGTCACCCCGATCCTTTTTATGGAAAATTGTTTTATACTATGGTGGGTATAGCGCAGTTGGTTAGCGCGCCAGATTGTGGCTCTGGAGGCCTAGGGTTCGAATCCCTATATCCACCCTTGCAGGTTAAGTCCCTGCGACGTTGGGCTATCGCCAAGCGGTAAGGCACAGGACTTTGACTCCTGCATTACGTTGGTTCGAATCCAACTAGCCCAGGATGGGATACTAGCTCAGTCGGTAGAGCACTTGACTTTTAATCAAGGTGTCGCGGGTTCGAATCCCGCGTGTCTCACGATTTTATACCTGAGAAGCAGATGATGCTCCTCAGGTTTTTTTGTTGCAAAAAATCAGAAGAAATGCTGATATTTATAAGCTTTTATTTTTTCGAAAAGGATAAAAAGTATTTTCTTGAGTTTACAATATGCTTGCACATAATAAAAAAAACATGTACAATGAGATTGTATTGAACTGTGAAACGGAATGTTTGATAAAATTTATGACTTTAGAGAGGAGAAAATGACAGTGAAAAGAAAAATTCAGGTAAAAGAAAGACAGCCGCAGTTTTGTGTAGTAACAGGAATCACATTCACACAAGTGGATGCCTGGTTTGGAAACACGATGAGAGATTTAAAGATGGATCTCATCTATCCAAAGGATGCTGGTAAAAAGTATCCATGTGTTGTGTGGATCTGCGGAGGAGCATGGATTCAGATGGATCGTTCTGCGCATTTGGCTTATTTGTCTAACCTTGCACAGCAGGGATTTGTTGTTGCATCGGTAGAATATCGCACAAGCAACGAGGCAAAGTATCCGGCACCGTTGCAGGATGTAAAGGCAGGAATTAGATATTTGCGCGCACATGCAGAACGTTTTTGCATTGATCCAGATCGTATAGGTGTTATGGGAGAGTCGGCAGGCGGCTATTTGACATGTATGGCAGCCCTGGCAGATGATCCGATTTATGATGTTGGAGAAAATTTGGAATATTCAAGTGCCGTACAGGCTGCATGCCCATGGTATCCGCCTACAGATTTTCGCGGATTTTTGTACAGCGATCCAGAGCAGTGTGTAGCAGCACCAGAATCACTTCTTTTAGGAAAAAATGTGATGAGACATCCAGAAGAAGCATTAGCGTGCTGCCCGGTCAGCTTTGTAACAAAAGATGCGCCGCCATTTTTAATTATTCATGGAGATAATGATCATACTGTGCCGTTTGGACAGGGAGAAGAACTTCATGATGAGCTTGAAAAGGCAGGATGTGATGTGACGTTGCTTTCCATTGAAAATGCAGATCATGCAGATATACATTTCTTCCAAAAGCAGATATGGGATGAGATTTGTGCTTTCTTTAAGGCAAAGCTGTAAACAAAGAAAAAGAGGACTGCTTTTCTTTCGAAAAGCAATCCTCTCGCCCCTGCCAAGGAGTGCAGTTGAGGGGACTTGAACCCCTACCCAAGTACATGGACATGAACCTGAATCATGCGCGTATGCCAATTCCGCCACAACTGCAAATACACTTGTCTGCATTGGTTATTATGAAAACAGTGCGGGCGACAGGACTTGAACCTGCACGTCATTGACACTAGAACCTAAATCTAGCGCGTCTGCCAATTCCGCCACGCCCGCTTGCTATTATTCACAATCTGACATCGTGACGTTTGCCCCAATGCATGGAGTATAATATCATAACAATATTGTTTTGTCAACAAGAATTTTCAAAACTTTCAAAAAGTTGATAAAAATAGCAATAAGACTTGCAGTTTTACGCATTTCCTGTTACAATAAACTACAGTTATGCCGATGAAAACAAAATTGGACACAATATATAGTGGTACTGTATATTGTGCTTCGTACAAAACAACAGCAGGCAGAATGAGAGGTAGCACAGCCATGATAGAAAAAGAACGTCAAAGTGAATTAATTAGAAAGTTCGTCGTATCACAGGAAATGCCAGATGACGAGATTGCAGATCTGAGCCTGGACGAGCTTACTTATATTTACTTCAACACAGAGATTGCAAAAAAAGATGAGAAATACAAGGCAATTCATTTCCCGATTAAGCAGCAGATTATATATTGGGGCGTTGTCGATGCGATTAAGAAAGCAGAGACATTGTATGTTGCATTTACAGAAAGACCGAAGTATCCGTATCTTGATCCGGGCAGGAATGTATGGCTGTTTTCAACAGAGGATAACCTGACTAGAGCACTTAAGAAACTTGAGGAAGATCGTGGAATGCATCTGATTTATCAGAAGCTGCCAAATCAGGTAATTGTTCCGTTTTTTGCTCAGCTGTATTATTGGGGCATTGAGCAGGTGATTGTTGACAACATGAATCATCCGATGATCGTAAAGCGTTCTGATGTGATGCCAGAGATGGATCAGAAGAAGGATGAGAAGAAGCAGGATCTTTGTAATGGAAAGCTGCAGGCGGCATTAATTCAGCATGCACAGTTTATGGCACAGAATCCTGATGCATCTGTATTTAAGGATGATAAAGAAAAGTTAAAGGTTTATACGATTTTAGCTAACAATGTATTCTTTGAAGTATGTGACGCTAAATTTATGGCACCGACAGTTATGGAGAAGGATGGAAAGACCTTCCGTGCGGGAGAGGAGATTCCAGAGGGTGCACGCCCTGCAATTGTGTTTATGGGAAAGAAGGATTCTGATCAGAAGGCACTTCCGCTGTTCACTGATATTACAGAGTTCATGAGAGTATATAAGCCGCATGAGATGGGTATTTCAGTTCTGACTTACGAGGCAGCTGAGAAGATGGCAAAGGCAAACAATGCCGAGATTGTAATCAACAGAAATGGAACTGGACTTACTGTAAACGAGCATGTAATGGGTCTGATTGATAAGATCCGTGCAAAGAAGGAAGAAGTAAAGGCGAAAGCTGCTGAGGCAGCAGAAAATGGTGAGGAGTCCGCAAGTGAGCCAACACCTGCACCAGTTTCAAATGTACCAAAGACAGTAATGCCGACTGAGACAAAGACAGAGAGCGCATCTAATGAAGCGCAGGGTGAAGTCACATATGGAGATCTTGTTGATGAACCAGATATGCTGATTGGCGCCTTAAAGAGAACTGCAAAGGCAACAAGACAGGTAAAGCGTATGTGGTTAGCACAGCGTGTACAGGGAAGCAAGGAAGGTTATCTGTTGGTAGCAGAGACTACAAGCAGCTCTGATACCGTTCTTGAGCAGTTAAAGCTTGCTGCAAAGGATTACTTAAACGGAAAAGAAATTGAATGCCGCAGAGCAGATCCGGCAGCGTTAGCAATCGTAGATAATATTAAACCATTTTATAAAAAAGGTATTTTTGGCTAATGCTAAGAATAACGGGCCATTCTGAATCAGGCAGAGTGGCCTTTCCTTTTGATTAATAGGAGGAGCAATGAATATTCTTGATATTATTGGACCAGTTATGGTCGGCCCGTCAAGCTCCCATACAGCGGGAGCTGTTCGAATTGGCCTGGTAGCAGGAAAGCTTTTGGCGGAACCGATCAAAGAGGCACAGATTCATCTGCATGGTTCCTTCTGGGCGACTGGAAGCGGCCATGGCACAGATCGTGCAATTGTCGCCGGACTTTTGGGACTTGCAGTAGATGATGCAAGGATTCCACACAGCTTTGAGTTGGCAGATGAGGCTGGAATGAAATTTTCATTTGACCATGTGGAGCTAGTCGATGCACATCCCAATACTGTCAAGCTAAATCTTACAGGTGTAAATGGAAGTGTGCTTGAGGTAGTAGCAGCTTCCATAGGCGGCGGACGCATTCGCGTCTGTGAAATTGATGGCCTTCCAGCTAATTTTGAGGGTGATTATCCGACATTGATCGTGAGAAATATTGACCAGCCAGGACATGTGATGGAGGTTACGGCAATGCTTGGTCACAAGGGTGTCAATATCGCTACGCTTCAGCTGTTTCGTCAGAGCAGAGGAGGACAGGCTGCGATGGTCATTGAGTGTGATCAGGAGGTTCCGGCAGAGTCAATCAAGTGGCTGTCCAGACAGGAAGGAATTGTCAAAGTCACATATTTGAGTCAGGCACAAAGGGAAGATTAAAATGATGCAGTGCGAAAGGATTGAGATATGTATAAATCATTAGAAGAAATTGCGCAGGTGTCAAAACAAAAAAATATACCGTTTTGGCAGGTGATCCTTGAGGATGACTGTAAGGAGCGCATGGTGAGTCCCGAGCAGTCAAAAAAAGAATTGATGGCAATGTATCAGGCGATGAAAGAGGCAGATGCAGCCTATGATGCCAAACAAAAGTCAAGAAGCGGTATGGTAGGCGGAAATGGACAATTGTTTCATGATGCAGTCGTATCTGGAAAAACAATCTGCGGTCCAGTAATTGCATCGGCAATTGAAAAAGCACTGAAGATGGGTGAGTCAAACGCCTGTATGAAACGTATTGTGGCAGCACCTACGGCTGGTGCCTGTGGCGTGGTTCCAGCCGTATATCTAACGCTTCAGGAACAGCGCCAGATTGATGATGAGCGTATGCTTGAGGCAATGTATATTGCATCAGGTGTGGGCGGTGTCATTGCAAACCGTGCATTTCTTGCGGGTGCGGCAGGAGGCTGTCAGGCAGAGATTGGTTCTGCAAGTTCCATGGCAGCAGCAGGAGCTGTTTACCTTGCAGGAGGAGACACCGAGGCAATCATCCATGCAGCAGCTATGGCAATGAAAAATCTGCTTGGCCTTGCATGTGATCCTGTAGCCGGTCTTGTGGAGGTGCCTTGTGTGAAGCGAAATGTTGTAGGTGCAGTTAATGCGCTCTCAGCAGCTGATATGGCACTGGCTGGTGTTCGAAGCATCATTCCGCCAGACGAAGTGTTTGATGCTATGAGAAGTGTTGGAATCAGTCTTCCTGAAGCTATTCGTGAGACAGGAAAGGGAGGACTGGCTGCAACAACAACAGGACAAAAGATTGCGCAGGGGCTTCAGCATGAGTAATCAAGTCCATTGCAGACGACCTGTCAGAAACTTAACTTTGACAGGTTGTTTTGCCGCAGTATTAGGCGGGCTCATTTTATTTTTGTGTCTCGTCTGTGTAAGTGTAACTGTTACGCTGAATTTTCGCCCACTCTACTATTTAGATATGAAGCTGCTTCATATCTCAGACATCAGCGGTTACAGTAATGACGTGATCAGAAAAAACTTTGATGCGTTGATTCGTTACAATAATATCTGGCATACGGGGATACTTAATTTCCCAGATTTTCCAATGTCAGAATCTGGGCGTATTCACTTTGAGGAAGTGAAAAAAGTATTTAGTGTTTTTGAGTATGGAGCATTGATTTTAATTCCACTGTCAGCTGTTGAAATTATAGCGGCAAAGAAAAAGCGTTTTGGAAGTCTTTTTGCAGCAGCGGGAATTATTAGTGTTGGTATACCGGCATCACTTGGTCTTTTGATTGCAGCAAACTGGGAATGGGTATTTATTACATTTCATAAGCTTGTGTTTCAAAATGATTATTGGCTATTTGATCCATATACGGATCCAGTTATTACGATTTTGCCAGATGAATTTTTTATGCACTGTGCAGCAATGATTCTGCTTCTTGTACTCGCAGGAAGTGCCGCTTTCTTTGTGACGTGGAGAAAGATGAAAAGACCATCGAAAACATCAAATATGGCAGCAAAAATTTAGAATACAGGTGTGGGAATCCTCGGCCATTCAAGGACGGAGGATTTTATGCGAACAGAAAAGGAGAAAGAAATGGAAAGGATTAAGGAAGCAACCGGAGCAACGATTCGCCCAGAGGATTTTGCTTATGAAACCGTGTTCTATGCATCTGATTTTGGTGCATCACCAGAAAAAAGTGCAGTAGAAAATACTCAGGCGATCAACCAAGCAATTCTGGCAGCATCAAAGCAGGGCGGTGCAACTGTTGTAATTGCAAAAGGAGAGTATCGTACCTATACTATTGAATTAAAAAGTCATGTGCATCTTCATTTCGAGGAAGGCGCAGTAATTCGTGCAGCGAGAACTGATATTAAGCATTCTTATGTCAATCAGGATGGCGAGGGTGGCAATTACCTTGAGCCGGAAATCAATCGTTTTGCAGGTCTGCAGGATCATGGTCACAGCTATTTTGCAAACAGTCTGTTTTATGGTGCAGATCTGTGTGATATCATGATTTCTGGTGATGGACTGATTGATGGAAGCAGCTGGAATGAAGAAGAAAAGTGCCGTGAATATGTGCTTTTAGGCGGTGATCCGTCTGAGCCGGCTTTTAGAAATGAGAGAGGTCATAACGGTGAGTGGTTTGGAAATAAGGCAATTGCACTTGTGCGCTGTAAAAATGTTGTACTGACAGATTTCTCACTTGTAATCGGCGGCCATTTTGCCATTATTGCAGAAGGTGTTGAAAACATGTATGTTGACGGCATTTTGATTGATACAAATAGAGATGCATTTGATGTAGACTGCTGTAAAGATGTGACGGTTAGAAATAGTGTATTCAATTCACTTACAGATGATGGTCTTGTTATGAAAAGCTCCTATGGTGCTGGTATTTTTATGCCGCTTGAAAATGTGCTTATCGAGGATTGCAAGGTATCTGGCTATGATGCAGGAAGCGTCTATGCAAAGACCTACACAAACGAAAAGCTTGTGGCTGAGGATCGCTGTGGCCCGACAGGACGTGTAAAGCTTGGAACCGAGTCTTCATGTGGCTATCATCAGGTAACAGTGCGCCGTGTTGATTTTGAGCATTCAAGAGGTTTTGCATTAGAAGCAGTAGACGGAAGTGATCTGACAGATATTATTTTTGAAGACAGCCATATGAAGTATATTAGCAGCTCTCCAATTTTTATCCGCGTTGGCGATCGCTGCCGATTCCCTGTGACAGGTATGCAGATGAGTGAGGAGATTCAGGCTAAGGCACCTAATATTCGTCTGGACAACAGGGGCTTTGTTATTCCTGATAATGAGCATTATCCAGTAATTCCGGCAGTGCGTTATACACCGTCCTACAATAAAACAAAGCTTGTAAGTGTGGACGGACGTTCCTTCTTCACAGTTGTGGATGAAGAAAATCCAGTTACGCTGAATCAGGCAAATTTAGTCAAAGAAGATGGTGTAACTTATGGCAAGATATATGTGGCAGGAGAAGGCTATGTGGCAGACCGCACGAAAGCTCTTGACGCACCAGAGGCAGCATCAAGGGCAAATGGATGCTCAAGACCACTTGCAAAGGTAAAAAATATTAGAATTGCACGTGTCAGCGCAGAGAGTGTTGATCCAAGATACCCGATTCTTCTTGCCGGTCTTGATGGCAGCAACATTGAAAATGTACAGCTGGAAGATATTAAGGTGACTTACCGCGGCGGATTAACGATGGAGCATGCGACAGAGCAGCGTCAGTTAAATACGAACTGGGAGTATACACAGTATCAGACAAAGCCGTCTATTCAGAGCCTTCCTTGGCTTGTGAATACATTTTTCCTGAAAAACGAGGGCTTGCTTCCAAGAGTCGATTGGGACGAAAAGACAAAGAGCTGGAAGGATGATCCTTATAATGTGCCAGAGCTTCCAACTTCTTACCCAGAGCCAAGTATTTTTGGTATCTTGCCGGCATACGGATTTTATGCCCGTCATGTAAAAGGATTAGAGGTAAAGGGTCTGTCAATTGGTTTTGAGAAAGAAGATACGCGTCATGCAATTGTTCTTGATGATGTGGCAGATGCAAGCTTTGAAGATCTTTCTCTTCAGACAGCAAAAGAAACGCAGGAAGTAGCTTTTGTAACAAGTATGTATAAGCGTCCGGCAAATCTCGAATATGTACCAGATCAGCCATATCATATGACAACGATTACAAATGTAACGCTGCCAGAAAATATTTCTGTTAAACTGGCAACAGTTGAGGCACCAGCGCCGGGAACACCAAGAGATTCCTTCTATAGCTGCCCAACACTGCCAATTCCGGAAAATGGCTACCGCTATCAGAAAGAGACAGATGTATATCCATTACCGCTTACTGTTTTTCCACCGTTTGAAAATCGTACAACTGGAAAGACAAGAAATCCGGCAGAGGAGACGAGCCGTAAAGAGGTGCCTGGAATGATTTATAATGAAGGTCTTGCACAGCGTGAGTACACTGTTTATCGTGATCATGGCAAGCATGTATCTGTTACTATGAAGAAAATGACAAAAGAGCAGGTAGGAGAAATTTCAGCAGTTGAGCGCGCATGCTTCCTTCCAGCAGAGGCTGCATCCGAGAAGGATTTTGAGGAGCGTTTTTCAAGTCCGGCGTTTGTTTGCTATGGTGCATACAATGAAGAAGGTGAGCTGATTGGCTTTATTGATGGTGCTTCTTATGATAAGCCAGAGCTTCCTGATGAGCTTTATCATGATACTACAAAGCTTGTAGAAAATGGTCCATGGCAGACTGTATTTGGTGTTAATGTGATTGCACGTTACCGCAGAATGGGTGTTGCAGGTCAGATGGTTCGCCACTATGTTGAGGAGAGCCGAAAGCGCGGACAAGACGGTGTTGTGTTAACATGTAAGGATCATCTGCGTCCTCTTTATGAAAATGCTGGATTTATCTGGCAGGGTGTATCAGCTTCCACCCATGGCGGTGTGAAGTGGAATGATATGCTGCTTCGCTTCAGAAAGGGAGAATAAAAGAAATGAAGAAACTATTGATTTATTTAAAGGCATACCGTAAGGAGGCATGTCTGGCACCAATTTTTAAGATGCTTGAGGCTGTCTTTGAGCTGTTTGTTCCGCTTGTTATCAAGGGAATCATCGACTACGGTATTGCAGCAGAAGACCGTGCATATTGTCTTCGCATGGGACTGCTGCTTTTACTGCTTGCCGTAATCGGTCTTGCAATGGCAACTACAGCGCAGTGGTTTTCTGCAAGAGCGGCAGCAGGCTTTGCAGCGAAAATTAAGCAGGTATTAATGGAGCATATACAAAAGCTTTCTTATACAGAGCTTGATACCATTGGTACATCAACGCTGATCACACGTATGACAAGTGATGTCAATCAAGTTCAGACAGGAACGAATCTGGTGCTTCGTCTGTTCATGCGTTCTCCATTCATTGTATTTGGCTCTATGATTATGGCATTTACTATTGATTTTAAGGCTGCCATGATCTTTGTGATTACAATTCCGCTTTTGTCTGTTGTTGTATTTGGTATCATGCTTTCGAGTATTCCTCTGTACAAGAAGGTTCAGGCACAGCTTGACCGCGTACTTGGTATTACAAGAGAAAATCTGACAGGTGTGCGTGTAATTCGTGCATTTAATAAGGAAGGAGAAGAAATCAGCCACTTTAAGACAGAGAATGAGCAGTTTACAAGACTACAGACTTTTGTTGGAAAGATTTCAGCATTGATGAATCCATTAACATTTGTTATTGTTAATTCTGCAATTCTTGTTCTTGTCTGGACTGGTGCTTGGAGAGTAGAGGGAGGCATTTTGACACAGGGTGCAGTTGTAGCTCTTGTCAACTATATGTCTCAGATCTTAGTCGAGCTGATTAAATTAGCAGATTTGATTATTAATATTACAAAGGCAGTTGCATGTGGAAACCGTATCCAGAAGGTGCTTGATGTAAAGCCGTCCATGGAAAATGGAAGCGATAAGGAAATTGCAGAGAAAGCGACTGTACCTGCAGTTGATTTTGATCATGTATCCTTAACATATGCTGGTGCCGGTGCACCGTCTCTTACTGATATTGATCTTCATGTAAAGACAGGTCAGACAGTCGGAATCATCGGAGGAACTGGTTCTGGTAAGACTTCTGTTGTCAATCTGATTCCACGTTTCTACGATGCGACAGAGGGAACTGTTCGCGTATTTGGAAAGTCAGTGAAGGATCAAGATATCGAGTCACTTAGAAGCCAGATTGCGGTTGTTCCACAGAAGGCAGTCTTGTTTGCAGGAACGATCCGCGAGAATATGAAGTGGGGCAAAGAGGATGCAACAGATGAGGAGATCATGGAAGCACTTACAATTGCTCAGGCAGCTGAGGTAGTACAGAAAAAGGAAGGCGGTCTTGATGCTTTTGTTGAGCAGGGCGGAAAGAATCTTTCTGGCGGTCAGAGACAGCGTCTGACTATTGCGCGTGCACTAGTAAGAAAACCACGCATTTTAATCCTTGATGACAGTGCCTCGGCACTTGACTTTGCGACTGATGCAGCTCTTAGAAAGGCAATTCGAGAGATGAAAAATGCACCAACTGTATTTATTGTATCGCAGAGAACTTCTTCTATCAGATTTGCTGATCAGATTTTAGTGCTTGATGATGGAAAGAGCGTTGGTGTTGGCACGCATGATGAGCTTCTTACAACGTGCAGTGTATATAAAGAAATTTATGATTCTCAGTATAAAAAGACTGATAGCAAAAAGTCAGGAAAGGAGGCGTAATCATGGCAGCGAAGAAAAAATATGATCGTACCAAACAGAAGGAAACACTTGTAAAGGTATTAGAATATATTAAACATTACCGTGCTGTTCTGGTGTTTTCACTAATTTTAGCGGCAGTGACAGTTGCATGTACGCTTTATCTTCCTATTCTGACAGGAGATGCTATCAATTTGATTTTATCACCGGGACAGGTGGATTTTAATGGAATTAAGCCTATTCTTTATAAAGGTGCAGCTGTTATTATTATTGGTGCAGCCGCACAGTGGATTATGAATATCTGCAATAACCGCATTACCTATGCAGTTGTGCGTGATATTCGCCAGGAGGCTTTTGAAAAGATTGAAAGACTTCCATTAAAATATATCGACAGTCATCCATACGGTGATATAGTAAGCCGTATTATTGCCGATGCTGATCAGTTTTCTGATGGTCTGTTAATGGGATTTACTCAGCTTTTTAGCGGTGTTCTTACAATTGCAGGTACACTGATTTTCATGCTTACAATTAATATTCCAATGACAGCAGCAGTTGTTGTTCTGACGCCAATTTCATTTTTTGTGGCAGGCTTCATTGCTAAGAAGACATTTCATCTGTTCAAGAAGCAGTCCGAGACTAGAGGTGAGCAGACTACGCTTATTGATGAGATGATTAATAATCAGAAGGTCGTTAAGGCATTTGGTCAGGAAGAAAAGGTAATGGATCGCTTCAATGAGGTCAATGAACGCCTTCGTGACTGTTCTGTAAAGGCTACATTCTTTTCATCTATTACAAACCCGGCAACACGTTTTGTAAACTCTCTTGTATATGCAGCTGTTGCTGTATTTGGAAGCTTTTTCTCTATTGGCGGCGGAATAAATGTCGGTCAGCTGTATAGCTTTTTAAATTATGCAAACCAGTATACAAAGCCGTTTAATTCTATTTCAAGCGTTATTACGGAGCTTCAGAACGCGCTGGCATGTGCAGGAAGACTTCTTGATCTGATTTATGAAGAGACAGAAGTACCAGATGCAGATAATGCAGAGGTTTTGCAGAATGTTGACGGAGCTGTAAAACTGTCTCACGTAAACTTCTCTTATGATCCTAAACAGAAGCTGATTGAAGATTTAAATCTGTCTGTAAAGCCAGGACAGAGAGTAGCTATTGTTGGTCCAACTGGATGCGGAAAAACTACATTGATAAATCTTCTTATGCGTTTTTATGATACAAATGCTGGTACAATTGAAGTTGACGGTCATAATATTCGCAATGTGACAAGAAAGAGCTTACGAGAAAATTATGGTATGGTACTTCAGGAGACATGGCTTAAAAGCGGTACCATACGTGAAAATTTGATGATGGGACGCCCAGACGCAACAGAGGAAGAAATGATTCAGGCAGCAAAGGCAGCTCATGCACACAGCTTTATTAAGAGAATGCCAAAGGGATATGATACAGATATAGGACAGGATGGCGGATCTCTTTCTCAGGGACAAAAACAGCTGCTTTGTATTACACGAGTTATGCTTTGTTTACCTCCGATGCTTATTCTTGATGAGGCAACGTCTTCAATTGATACACGTACTGAAATAAAGATTCAGGAAGCATTTAGCCGCATGATGCAGGGACGAACAAGCTTTATCGTGGCACATCGTCTTTCAACTATTCAGGAAGCAGATGTGATTCTTGTTATGAAGGATGGTCACATCATCGAGCAGGGCAACCATGAATCATTGCTTGCAAAGAATGGATTCTATGCGAAGCTGTATAATAGTCAGTTTGCGCTGTAACAAAGGGGTACAAACAAAATGAGTTTAGTGGAGTTATTTATTCTGGCAGTGGGTCTGTCTATGGATGCGTTTGCTGTATCAATTTGTAAGGGCTTGTCTTTGGGGAAAATTACAAAAAAGCACATGGCTGCCGCAGGTGCGTGGTTTGGAGGCTTTCAGGCACTGATGCCGCTTATCGGATATTTCCTTGGAAGTTTTTTTGCTGATATGATTACAAAGTATGCGCACTGGATTGCGTTTGTGCTGCTTATTATTATCGGTGGAAACATGATTAAGGAGGCGATGGGAGAAGAAGAAAAGGTTGATGCCTGTATGGATGCCAAAGAGATGTTCATTTTGGCGATTGCCACTAGCATTGATGCACTTGCCGTTGGTGTAACCTTTGCATTCTTAAAGGTACAGATAGTTCCAGCTGTAAGCTTTATTGGTTGTGTAACCTTTGTCTGTTCTGCAATTGGCGTTAAGATTGGAAGTATATTTGGATCTAAATATCGCTCAAAAGCAGAGTTTTGCGGAGGTGTGATTCTTATTTTAATTGGACTGAAAATTTTACTTAATGGATTAGGAATTATGTAAAAAAGAGAGCAATCACCCAGAAGTTAAATGTCTGGATGATTGCTCATTTTTATTAGGTTTCGTCTTGATTGTCAAGCAGCGCAAACCCTGCAACCTGCGTAGTAGGAAGTGAGAATACAATCGTTCCGGCTTTGCTGTCAGGACCTGCTTTTTTTAGGATAGACTGCATTATAGCTGCTTTTTGGGAAGCTGCTGCAACGATCAGGATCATCTCTTTTTCCTGTGCAATTGTGATGTTATAGAATTTTGGTGCGCCCTTTGCACCAGTTCCTTTTCCGTGAAGGACGGTGCCGCCTCGTGCACCAGCTGCACGTGCCGCATTCATAACCATATCGGTGCAGCCTTGGCTGCAGACGGCAACGATAAGCTCATGCGCATAATTAAGCGAAGGCGTGTAAGCTGCGTTATCTGTTTCTCCATTTAAAAAGGCCACTGTTTTTCCTCCTCCAACACTTTTAATAGGGACAGCAATCACGATTCCATGACCAGGAACCCCAATGTGCATATGGCGTTTTTGCGCCTGAATCAGTTTTTTTGTTTTTTCTTCACTGGCCACGGTAAACACAATACGTCGTTCATTAGATTCTATGCCAAGAAGATCGAGCATACTTTGCACTGCTGTGCCGCGGCCTGCCATTGTAATACTAAGCGGCAGATCAAGCTGATTGCAAAGATCCATCAGAATGGAAAGTGAGTCCGGGTTTATGATTGAGATTATGTAATTCATTTAGCATGTTCTCCTTCCCACAATTCAACAATATCGTAGTCGCCATAGACAACAGTAGTTTCTTTGGTACGTTTTTGCTTGCGCTCATAGAAAAGACCGACAAGCTGAATGGAGACGAGAGGCATCATAGCGACTAGTGCAACAACGCCAAATGCATCTTGGAGTACATTACCGCCAAGTGCGATGCTCGCGCCCATAAAAAACTGAAGCATAAATGTTGCTGTCATCGGACCAGATGCAACACCACCAGAGTCAAATGCAATAGCTGTGTAGATATCTGGAACGAGGAAGGTTAAAATTAATGCAGTTGTATATCCTGGAATTAAAAACCAGAAAAGAGAAATTCCAGTGAGAACGCGAATCATGGAAAGTCCCATTGCAAGTGCAATTGCAATGGAGAGACTGCGCTTGATTACCCGGCCAGGTATAGCACCGGCACTGACTGTTTCAATTTGTTTTTCAAGAACTGCAACAGCCGGCTCAGCTGATATGATAAACCAGCCGATTGCCATGGCAAGAGGAATGAGCCACCAGACACTTTTTCCAGAGGAAAGTGCTGCACCAAGTTCTGCGCCAAGAGCAGAAAATCCGATGTTAACGCCGGTCAAAAAGAGTACAAGACCAATATACGTATAAAGTAAGCCAATCATAATCTTTCCGAGATTTCTGCTGTCAAGATGAAGCAGTGTAAATTGAAACAGAAAGAAGATCACGATAATTGGCAGCATAGCAATGGCAGTTTCCTTTAGATAATGTGGAATAGCATGAAGAAAGGCATATCCAATATCTGTGGTAGTGCCATAAGAAGCAGTGCTAAGATCTGCAACGGCGGCATTGTCCTTGTAGAAAAATCCAAGAATCAAAACTGCAAGAACAGGACCAATCGAGCAAAGCGCAACAAGACCAAAGCTGTCGGCTTCAGCATTTTTATCACTTCGTACATTAGACACACCAAGTCCAAGTGCAAGGATAAAAGGAACAGTCATTGGCCCGGTTGTAACACCGCCAGAATCAAAAGCGATGCCAAGAAAATTTTTGTCAGCAAAAAAAGCAAGCAAAAAGATTATGGCATAAAAGAAGATCAGCAGCAGGCGAAGGTGCATTCCTGTTAGAATACGTAGCATACATACGCTCATAAAAAAGCCTACTCCAGCACCAACTGTGATAAGCAGTACTGTGTTGCTGATATGAGGGACGGTCTGGGCAAGGACCTGGAGGTCCGGTTCAGCGATTGTGATAGCAAAGCCCAGAAGAAAACTGACAGCAAGGATCAGCGGGAGATTTTTTGTACGTGTGAGCGCTGTTCCAATTTGATTTCCAATTGGTGTCATGGACTGCTCAGCTCCCAGCGAGAAAAGGCCCATACCGATAATCAGCATCAGGGCTCCGACAAGAAATGTCAGGAGAAGATCCGGCTGCATAGGGGAAATGTACAGGCACAGAAGAAAGACGATAATAACGATTGGTAAAACAGAAAATAATGATTCTACCACCTTTTCTGTGACTGCGGTGCGTGTTTCTCTCAGATGAATCTGTCTGATAATGATACCTCCTTTAAGATGTTTTCTTTTAGTATATCAGATGGCATTTAATCGCGCAACCTGCAAAAACAATTGACAGAAAGTTAACAGGTGAGTATAGTTGGGAGTGGACAAAAAATGAATTATATATGAAAACAGAGGAGATAAATTTCATGGAAAATAAAATTTTGACAACAAATTTTCATACACATACAACTCGCTGTAACCATGCAGCTGGTGAGGATCGCCAGTATGTAGAGGAGGCAATAAAGGGTGGTCTTAAGGTTCTTGGCTTTTCAGACCATTCACCATATTTCTTTTCAGGAGATTATTACTCTACATTCCGTATGAAAAGAGAGCAGGTGCCAGGATATGTAGATTCTATTTTGGCGCTGAAGAAGGAATATAAGGATGATATTGAGATTAAGCTTGGATTCGAGACAGAGTATTATCCGAAGTATTTCGACAAGCTGTTGGAATTTTACAGCCAGTATCCTATTGATTATATAATTATGGGGCAGCATTTTGTCTTAAACGAGGAAGAGCATATATATAGTGGTGAGCTGCATCATGAGGAAGATATGATGATGCGCTATGTGGATCAGGTGATTGAAGGTCTTGAGACAGGCTGCTTTACTTATCTGGCGCATCCTGATCTGCTTAATTTTGGCGGTTCAAAGGAAAACTATGAAAAGGCAGCAGATAAGCTGTGTGCTTATGCAGCAAAGAATAAGGTGCCGCTTGAAATTAACATGCTTGGTATGAGAGAGCATCGCCATTATCCTAATTTTGAATTTTTTAAGATTGCAGCAAGACATAAATGCGATATTATTTTAGGATGTGATGCGCATGAGCCAAAGGATGTGTGTGATATTGAGTCAGCAAAGACTGCGCTTGAGTGGTGCCGCGAGCTTGGTTTAAACAGGATTGAGTATCCTGAGCTAAAGAAGCCATGCAGAAAGTAGAATGATCAAAATAAAAAGAGCCTGTCAGTGAATTGCGCAAAATAGTACGTAATCCACTGATCAGGCTTTTACTTGTTGCCAAATGAAAGATTACAGTGCAAGTGATCCCATTGGATCCCATGGCTCAAGCATGATTGGCTCAGAATCATACTCTGCGATGTAAGAATCAGGCAGGTATTTTTTATTGACAACGATCTGGTACATGTACTCGTCAAACCATTCGTCGCTCATGACATAATAGCCCTTTTTGCCAGGTGCATCGCCCCAGCTATTTTCTACGCGCCAGCGGTTTGGCTTGCCTTCTTCATCAAGGTTCACACCCTGAAATACCATTGCATGTGTCATTAAGCTTTCGCCATACTCGAGGCGCTCTGCCTTATTCATTCCAAATGTAACACCAAGAAGCTTGTCAGTCTGATATGTATTAGTATCAAGAAGTCCCTCATCGCGGGAAGAATCCTTACCGACATCACAGCCAAACCATACAGGAGAACCGTCCTTCATCTGTGCGATTGCTGCTTTTTTGAGTTCCTTAATCGGCAGATTTAAGTAGCGAACCGGGCAGCCTTCCTTTACATTTCCAAGGAATTTTACGCTGTAGCTTCTGTGATAGGGCTTATCGGCAGTAGGAGCATTGATTAAGCTGACATAATCATCAAGATTTAAGCCAACATATTTTTCAAAGAATGCAGTTCCGGTAAGATTAGTGTCACGTATAAATTTATCATCCCTATCAGTAACCTCAAGGTCAAAAGTTTTTGGAGGTTCGCCAAGGCAGATGCATAAAACGCGATAAATTTCTTCCATCATAGCTTCCTTCTTTTGGCGAAGCTCGTCTAAAGTGGAACCATCGGCGTAAGCCTTGCGCAGACGGCATGCATCCTCACGAAGCTTTCTTGTCAGGGCAGATGTCATTTCACGTGTAGCAGATGAGGAAACTGTTTCAGGCATTGCTTCCTTTGGAACAACACCATATTTGCGGACAAGATTGCACAGCATATCCCACTGTCCGCCATCACCAAGCGGAGCAGACAAAAGGAAGGAGATAAGACGTCCCTGTGTTGGTTCATCGAGTGTCTCAAGAATACTTTCAAGGAAATAGTTAGATTTTTCGAGCTTGTCGTAGAAAAGCGTATAGTTTTGAGACAGCTCAAAAGTCTTTAAATTTAAATTTTTCATTACCTCAAAGCGAAAAGTATTAAGTGCTGCAAACATCCAGCAGCGGCCGCTTTGCTTCTGGTTTGTAATTTCACCCTGCTCAAGAGAAATAGAGTAGGAGTGGCGGCTTTCACGCTGTGCCATTGGATTTTTAGATGCTGCCAGTAATCCGGCAGAGGTAACAGCATTCATAGCAATGCGATTAACTGGATTCGACGAAAATGCAGTGGAAAATTCAGCAAGAACTTCGTTTGTAATATCATGATTCATAATAAAACCCTTCTTTCTGCGTAATGTATACTGCTGTGTTTTGATTGTAGCACCGTCCACGACATTTGTAAAGTGGGGCAAAAAAGAGTAATTTTTTCAATAACATAATTGCATTTTTTTATGATGCACTTTATAATGAAGAGCAAGAAACTATAATAAATATGAATATGCAAGTTTTTTGATTTGGAGGAGAGAAATTGATGAGGAAAACAAAAAGAAATTTGACGGCAGCAGTGTTAGTATTTGCAGCTACGCTTTCTGCAACACCTGTGTTTGCAGCGAAGGAAAAAGAGGAGAGTACTTCTAAAGCAAACACAGAGAGTATTTCGAAAGAGGCATCAGCGAAAGACGATGGCGAGCGCACAATCATTGATCATGCAGGCAATGAGGTTACACTTCCAGAGGAAATAAACAGAATTGTTGTGACTGATACGCTTCCGCTGCCATCTGTATTGTCACTATATTTAGATAGCGCAGAAAAGCTTGTTGGAATCAGTCCAGTCAGCATGAGTGCCGCAAAGGCAGGTCTTCTTGGTGAGCTGTACCCAGAAATTCTTGATGCAGATACTTCATTTTTTGAAAATAATGAGCTTAATATTGAGAGCTTATTAGCATTAGAGCCAGATCTTGTTTTTTATAATGCGCAGAATAAGGAGCTTGGCGAATCTCTTGCATCAGCAGGTTTGACAGCAGTTGCAGTTTCTGTTACCAAGTGGGATTACAATGCAGCAGATACATTTGATGCATGGATGGATCTTTTAGCAGATATTTTCCCGGAGGAAAAAGAAAAGGCAGAAGCTGCCAAGGAATATGGTGAAAAAGTAGAAGAAGAAATTCAGGATAAGACAGATGAGCTTAAAGATGAAGAAAAAAAGAATGTATTTTTCTTATTTAACTATAGTGACACTGCACTTGTGACATCTGGAAAAAATTTCTGGGGACAGTATTGGTGTGATGCAATAAATGCAGTAAATGTAGGCGAGGAAATTGAGGCAGAGCGTTCAAATGCCTCTGTCAATATGGAGCAGGTCTACAGTTGGGATCCTAAAATCATCTTCATCAGCAATTTCACAAAGGCAATGCCGGAAGATCTTTACAATAATACAATCGGTGATAATGACTGGAGCAGCGTTAGTGCTGTAAAAAATGAGCAGGTTTACAAGATGCCGCTTGGAGCCTACAGAAGCTTTACACCAGGTGCAGATACTCCGATGACGCTTATGTGGCTTGCAAAGACAGTTTATCCTGATCTGTTTGAGGACGTTGATATGACTGAGGAAGTCGAGAATTATTATAAGGAAGTGTATAACATTGAGTTGACTGATGATCAGGTCGCACAAATGTATACACCGTCAGCAGATGCGGCAAATGGATATGGAAGCAGCAAATAAAAAAAGAAAATGGAATACAAGGCGCAGCATTGCGGCAGGGGTGATAACCCTTGTCGCATGTGCTGTTTCTTTGGGAATGGGGCGTTATGCAATTGCACCATATGATGTGCTTCGTGCCATTTGTGATTTGTTTACTGGTTCTGATACAGTGAGCGATACTATGCGTCATGTGGTTTGCTTCGTGCGTGTACCACGTATATTTGGTGCTCTTTTGTGCGGAGCAGGTCTTGCGGCAGCAGGAGCAGGGTTTCAGGCAGTATTTGCAAATCCACTTGCTACACCTGATACGCTTGGCGTTGGAAATGCAGCATCATTTGGTGCGGTGGCAGCCATTTTAATGGGAGCTGGGAGGACAGGAATACAAAGCAGTGCACTTTTTTGCGGACTATTTTCCGTATGTCTTGTTTATTTATTTGCAGGAACTGGTGGTGAGAACAGAACACTTCGTCTTGTGCTTTCTGGTATGATTATTGGTTCATTTTTCTCATCAATGGTATCATTTGCAAAGTATGTGGCAGATCCACAGGATGAGCTTCCGTCAATTACATATTGGCTTTTGGGCAGCTTGAAAAATATGAGCTGGCCATTACTTTTATCTGGTGCAGGCTGGATTTTAGCAGGAATTGTGATTCTTCTGCTTTTCAGGTGGAAGCTGGATGCATTGATGCTAAGCGAGGAAGAGGTGAAAAGCTTTGGAATATCAGTGCACGGTTTTCGCTTTATGACGGTGGCAGCTTCATCAGTAATCACAGCAGCAGTCGTCTCTATGTGCGGACAGATTGGTTGGGTTGGTCTTTTGATTCCACATTTTTGCCGAATGATTTATGGCGGAAGCAACAAAGACGTAATTCCGTCTTCGATAGTATATGGTGCATTGTTTTTACTTATTACGGACACGGCATCGCGCTGTATTACAGCATCAGAAATTCCGGCAGCGATCCTTACAAGTTTGATTGGAGCGCCACTTTTTTTAATTCTGCTTGCTAAAAATGGAGGGCTTCGCGGATGAAGTTAGAGGTAAAAGACGCTTCAATTGGCTACAAAAAACAAGTGTTGTCATCAAATATAAATATGGCGAGTGAGCCGGGAATGGTTACAGCTATTCTAGGACAAAATGGCTGCGGTAAGACAACATTTGTGAAGAGTCTGATGAAGCTTATACCATGGTGCGGCGGTGGCGCATTTTTAGATGGTGTTGATATGAGAAATATCAAAGACAGACAGCTGTGGAGAAAAATGGCATATGTGCCTCAAAAATCGACAAGCGTACCATATTCTGTGTTAGATATGGTGCTTATTGGCCGCAATCCATACAAATCACTTTTTGCGCAGCCAGATAGTAATGATAGAAAAATGGCAGAGGCAGCACTAGAGCGTGTTGGAATGCTTGAATTTTCTGAATACTCGTATGATAAACTTAGTGCAGGACAGCAGCAGCTTGTAAAGCTTGCACGAGCGCTTGTCGCATCGCCATCACTTTTAATTATGGATGAGCCTGAGAGTGGACTTGATTTACGTCACACAGCGCAGTTGATAAAGCTGATAAAGGAATTATGCAAGACAGACAATAAACAGGTTTTATTTATCACGCACAGACCAGAGCATGCGCTCATGATAGCAGATAAGACACTTTTATTTTTGCCAGATAATGAGCTTTTACATACTTCTTTTGTTTTGTGGGGAGATACGAAAAATATATTGTGTCAGGAAAATTTAGAACAAGCTTATGGGATATCGTTTGCTATTGGAGAATACGGTAGAAAGGAGAACATATGCCAAGAAAAAAGACAGCCGTATTTGTGACTGTGATCACAGCACTTCTTGTTGTAATGGTGCTGTCAGTTGCAATGAGCGTGCATCACTATGAGAAAACTGTTTTAATTACGCTGGATGCTGCAGGTGAACAGGCAGCAGAAAATGAGACTGGATTAGCAGAGATTCGACGACAGCTAGAGGCTGATAAGGCAGATGCTTCAACAGGAACCATGTTTTGGAATGGTTCTGTTTGTGTTACAAAGTACCGCGCGTGGGGTGGCAGGACAACAACATATTATGTATGCCCTTATTTAAGTGCAGTATCGACAGAAACAATAGGTGATACACCAAAGGAGTGGACAGTTTCGCTTTCATTTGCCATGTGTGCAACACAGGGAGAGGAACTTGTTAATTTTAATAAAAAATTTGCTGTGCGAGATATCGAATTAAATTGCCGTGCAGGAAAGGATGCAGCAATCTTGTCAGCGGCATATAATGATATGGATATGACAGATATTAATGGAGATCTTCTTTCGTATACATTCCGTGACAAGGAAGAGCTGACAACTGATACAAGTGTTTATGCAAAGCTGATGATGGTATCAAAAAAATCGCTGAATCAAATTGAGGCGGAAGCTAAGGAAGGAACAGATGAGAAAGATAGTGTTATGGTAAACTGGGCATTTCGTCTTGAGGAAGATGGGCGCCTAGTCAATAATTTTGATGGCGTTCAGGTGGAAATTCCGTACACAATGGAGGAAACAAATGATTGATCATGGAACATTACTGTCCATTCCGTTTCTGAAAAAGAGCCGTTTTACCGGGTCAGACAGAGGAATGCGCTACAGCATCTATAAAGTAGAAGAAACGCGTGTAATACCAAACGAGGATACTTCAAACGATGCATCTGAGGAAGCACCAAAGGAAGAAAAAGTAACGCTTCTCGAGGCAGCCGCCTGTCCAGGACCATTTTCCGTAGATTTTACAAAGCCAGAGCTGTTTACAAAAAAGCGTTTTTCATTTGATGATGAAGGACGTGCAGCCGCAGTTGACTGGCTCAATGAGCTCTACGAAGAAAAGCGCGAGTTCTTTGAGGATGTTTATATTCATCCGGATAAATATTATAAAGAGCATCATAAAACGGACGAATAAAAGGTTTGTATGGCAAGACACTTGCATATTTATCAAAATGTGGTATGATAGCAAAGGCAAACATTGCAGCTTTTGTTGTTAAGAATTGCAAAGAAAGGGAAAAATTATGAGCAAGCAGAATCTGGCGGTTATTTTTGGAGGACAGTCCTCTGAGCATGAGATTTCATGTATGTCCGCATCTAATATTATTCAGTGCATTGATGCACAGCGTTACAATATCATTTTAGTAGGAATTACAAAGGAAGGTCATTGGGTAGAGGCCGCTGATCTTAATGCAGTTCAGGATGGATCCTGGAGACAGTCAAAGACAAGTATTGTATTGTCACCAGATGCAACTAGAAAAGGCCTTTATCGTATGAGCGAGGACGAAAAGGCACAGTTTGTTCATCTTGATGTGATTTTCCCGGTACTGCATGGTTTATACGGAGAGGACGGAACTGTTCAGGGCTTATTTAAGCTTGCAGGTATTCCGTTTGTTGGATGTGGTCTCTTTGCATCAGCTGCTGGTATGGATAAGCTTTACACAAAGATTATAGTCGATACCCTTGGCATACGTCAGGCAAAGTATGTTCCTGTTTACAAGGAAGAGCTGCCTAAAATGGATGAGGTAGTTGCAAAAGTAGAGAGTGCACTGGAATACCCAGTATTTGTAAAGCCATCAAGAGCAGGATCTTCTAAGGGTGTAAATAAGGCAGCAAACAGAGAGCAGCTTAAGAATGCATTGGTTGAAGCAGCAGATAACGACAGAAAAATTCTGGTAGAAGAGACTATTATCGGCCGTGAGGTTGAGTGTGCAGTTCTCGGAAATCTTGATGTAAAGGCATCTGGTGTTGGTGAGATTCTTTCAGCAGATGAGTTCTACGATTTTGATGCAAAGTATTACAATTCCGAGTCTAAAACACTTGTTGATCCGCCGATGCCAGAAAATATGCGTGAGCAGATTCGTGAGGATGCTGTAAAAATCTTTATGGCACTTGATGGAAGAGGACTTTCAAGAGTTGATTTCTTCTTAACTGAAAGCGGCGTTGTGTTTAACGAAATCAATACCCTTCCTGGATTTACAGCAATTAGTATGTATCCGATGCTTTGGGAAGCACAGGGCATCCCGAAGAAAGAGCTTGTTCAGAAGCTGATTGATCTTGCATTCGAGCGCTGATTATAGTTGTGCAGGCAGGGTCTATATATAGAAAGGCAAGTGAAAAACATGACAAAGGACGTACTTGTAACGGTGCGTGGACTTCAGATGACACCGGACGGAGACGATACTATCGAAGTGACAACGACTGGAAAGTATTATGAAAAGGATGGAAAACGCTATCTTTTCTATGATGAGATTGGCGATGATACCAACCTAATTGTAAAAAATTCGATCCAGATTACAGAAGAACATGTATCTGTCAGCAAAAAAGGACTGATCAATGCGCAGATGAATTTCGAGAAGGAAAACAAGCTTGTCAGTGTATATGAGACGCCTTATGGACAGATGGAGATGGGTGTATATACGACTGGCATCTGTCTTGATGAACGCGATGATTTTTTAGAACTGAAGCTTGAATACTTGTTGGAGATAAACAATCAGCATGTCAGTGATAGTGAAATTTTGCTTCAGATTCGCCCACAGCAAAACTGATCAGAAGATAGTAAAATAAAAAGCCATGTATCAATGCGATACACGGCTTTTTGTTTGCTGCTTTATTTGTTTTTCTTTCCCTTAGACTCTGTTTTCTCAGCAGTTGTATTCTTTGCGCTCTTATCTTTTTTGAAGCGTGCAAAGAAACCCTTCTTCTTCGGCGGTGCCGGGATTGCTCCGCCGCGTACACTCTTAATTTCGGTGATGTAAATACCGCTGACAACAGCTTTGACTTCTTTCTTTACCGGAAGGATTTCATACACCTTCGGGTCGGCAATAAGAGTCATGATTCTAGGACCAACCTTTGCTTTTACAAAAGGCATCTTCATGCGGCGCATGTACTTTGGAGTCTGCTGCAAAACCATATCCGGAAGATTTGCATCCTTAAGTTTCATTTTCTTTTTGTCGATAATTAACATGGATAGCGTTTGTTTCATCGCATCCATCTGCTCTTGAGAAACGGCCTGTTTTCTCTGCATTTTGGAGCCTACAAAATAAAGCACTACCAAAAGCACAAGAATTACGGCAAGAATAATGAGCAAAATTTGCCACCAAGTCATTTGGCTTCCTCCTATCTGTTGTTCTGCCTTCTGCAGAACATTATCAGAAATATTATAACATCTTAATAAATAGGTTGCAACACAAATTTGCCATGAAATGTAGGAGAAAAACATCTAATTGATTCTATTTTTATTTGTTACGTTATAAAATAGTCATACTTGCGAGAGAAACTGAATAGAATAGATAGGAATAGGTGGGGCAAGTAGATTTGCTCAGGAAAGGCGGTGCTATAATGAAGGGAAAGATCGTGACATTAGTATTATTATTTTTGGCATCGCTTTTGTTTCCGTATACTATGACGATTCTTTGTTTTGATACTGGTCTTATGTCTTATCAACCAGAAGATTTGTATAGCGTGGTTCTTGAAAATGAAAAAACAGTTTCAGCAGAACAGTATCTTGTTGGCATTTTAGCGCAGGAGATAGATCCTTCAATGGAGCAGGAAACATTGAAGGCACAGGCTATTTTAGCAAGAACGTGGCTGTATCGTGCTATGGGAACAAAAACTTCTGTCTCAGAGAGTGAGCTTGCCATTCATGCGATGACGCTTTCACAGATGAAAGCAGTGTGGGGCGATGATGAATATCTATATTATGAAAAATTATATGCAGCAGTGATTGAAACTGCCGGGCAGTGCCTTTATTATGGTGATGGGCTTGCAGCACCGCTTTTTCATAAGATCAGCGCCGGGATGACGCGCTATGACCAGACAGGAGATTGTCCGTATCTTGTTGGTGTCGATTGTGTGTATGATGCTGAATCACCGGGATATCAGACGGTAAAACAATTTACAAAAGAAGAATTTGCAGGTAAGCTTAACCAGATTGATGATACGAGACAGCTTTCGGCACCGGTGAATGCAGCGGATGTAGCGCTGACACTTGATGCACAGGGTTATGTTATGAATTTACAGGTGTCAGAGATTAGTTTTTCAGCAGAGGAAGCAGCGTTGGCACTAGGTATTCCGTCACTTTGGTTTCGACTTGAAGATTACGCAGATACGATTAGAGTAATCGCAAAGGGTATTGGACATGGATATGGAATGAGTCAGTATGGAGCAGACAGGTATGCAGGGGAGGGACGAGATTATAAATGGATTTTACAGCATTATTTTCAGGGATGTGAGGTAAAGGACAGTTCCGGCAGATAAAAGCTTTAAATATTTCTTTGTTTCTTCGTATAACCGCACAAATATTGGCAAGAATAGGACTAAAGGGAGCAGGAGAAAGTTCCTGATCGCCTAATATACATTGTGCAGTTGTAACCGCACAGAAATGGAGATCATTATGAGAAAGTGGTATGCGTTTTTATCGGGGAAGAAGATGCTTGGCATTGGACTTGGCGCAGTCGTAGCACTTACTGCACTTTTGGCAGTGAATTTTTATCGTGAGCAAAATGACAGGTATGTGACAACAAATGGGAGTGAAGCGCTGACACAAGCAGAACAGGCTAATAAAACACAATCAGATGGGATGCCGTCTGAGGCAAATCAGGTGGCAGAGGAGATGAACCATGAGCTTCCAGTTGGAAGTGAAGTTGGCGAGCAGCAGCTCGCAGAGCAGTCGGGTGAAAGTGAGGAGCTTGCCGCAAATGATGCGTCTGGACAGAATGCAAATCAGGACAGTATCCAGAATACAGAACAGGCAGCATCAGATGAAGTGGCAGAGGTTGCAGGTCAGACAAGCCTTGTATCCATGAATTTAAATTTTGACTCATCAAAAAAGCTTCAGTGGCCAGTTGCAGGAAGAGAGCTTATCAAGTCTTTCTCAATGGACGGACTTGTATATTATCCAACATTAGAGGAATATAAGGTGTGCCCAGCAATTATGGTACAGGCAAAACCAGGTGATGCCATTTTAGCGCCGGCAGACGGCGTTATCTCAAAAATCGCAGCAAATGAGGAGATTGGAACATATCTTTGCGTAACGCTTGGCGATGAATATCAGGCGATTATCGGAAATATGGACAATGTTTCAGTGGCAGAAGGTGATTATGTATTAAAGGGAACTGTGCTTGGCGGACTGGCAGAGCCGACTAAATATTATGTCACAGAAGGACCTAATTTATATTTTGAACTGCAAAAAAATGGAGAGCCGGTTGATCCGCTTGATTATCTTGAGTGACAGAACTTTGATACCAGATTGCAGGCAAGCTTGTACCGATTTTGGCTTTATGCTCTTTTAACCCAGGTATCTTCAAAAATAAATCATGAAAAAACGCGCAGGACCTAAATTCTGCGCGTTAAAATTATGGCAGCAATATAAAGCCGCATCTTGATGTTAGATTGCTTCATTTAATTACGGCCGAATGCCCTTTGACATGTTGCTGTTGTGGTAGCGCGGATCAAGAGTTACATCCTCGCCAAACCACTTTGGAGGAATAAAGCTTCTGGCAGCAGATTCATCAGGAAACTCAACCTCAACGAGCAGTACACCGTTTAAAGCACCGTCAAAAATATCTAGCTCGGCAGTCAGATCGTTACCAATTGGGATGCGGTAGCGTGTCTTTGAAATTACAGTGCCGTCAGCTTTTACAATAAGATGCTCATAGGCTTCTTTTGTAAGCGGCAGGTTATATTCCTCACGAACCATCATGCCAGCGCCTTTGTATGTCATATAATAAGAATCACCGTCTCTTCGCACGCGCACGACAGGGGCAGTACACAGATATCCCTGTTCGATGCGTGTGTGTGGATATGATTCCAAATTGTCAGGAAGCTTAACAGGGACAAATTTACGTTCAATTTCCATAATAAATACCAGACCTTTCAATTGTTTATTGAAGTTCACGAGAAAAGTTTGCGAACCGTGAACGCCTATAATGATTTTCAGAAATCAGTATATCCCATGTTGACATATTCATCAAGATTTTTTATACTGAGGTCAAAAAAAGAAAGGCAGGAAAAAAATATGGTTTACGCATTTATGGCAGATGGCTGTGAAGAGGTTGAGGCATTAGCAGTGATTGATCTTCTTAGAAGAGCAGGAGAAGAGGTAGAGCTTGTTTCTATACATAATAAAGATATGACACAGGGCTCTCATGGAATTGGAATTAAAAATGATGTCATGCTAAAAGATATTTTTGTTGATGCAGCAGATACTTTATTTTTGCCGGGCGGCGGTGTTGGAACTAAGAACTTAAAAGCGTGCGAAGAGCTTTCTAAGCTGCTTGTTTCACACAATGCAAAGGGCGGACGTATTGCAGCAATCTGTGCAGCACCGAGTGCACTTGGCATTTTAGGCATTTTGGAAGGAAAGAATGCAACATGTTATCCAGGCTTTGAAGACCAGTTAAAGGGAGCTAAGTTTAAGGCCGTTCCAGTTGTTACCGATGGAAATATTACAACAAGCCGCGGCATGGGTACATCTATATTGCTCGGACTTGAGTTAGTAAAGCTGCTAAAAGATGAGGAAACATCAAAGAAGCTCGCAGAAGCAATTATGATGCCGTAATTATCGCTTGCAATTTTGAGGCTTGTGTTGTATAATCGTATATTGCAGACATATGACTAAAATAGATAGTAGTTAGATGTGGCAAGCGTCATATGATAAGGACGAAAGTTTTTTTAGGAGGAACCAGTAATGAGTGTACAGGTAGAAAATCTGGAAAAGAGCATGGCAAAGCTGACAATTGAAGTCAGCGCTGAGCAGTTTGAGGCAGCCATGCAGAAAGCATATATCAAGAACAAGGGCAGAATTCAGCTGCCTGGTTTCCGCAAGGGCAAGGCACCTCGTGCTATGATCGAAAAGATGTACGGCGCAGGTATCTTCTATGAGGACGCGGCAAATGAGATTATTCCGGAAGCTTACGAAGAGGCAGCAAAGGAGAGTGGTTTAGTAATCACTTCTCAGCCAGAGATCGACGTAACACAGATCGAGAAGGGCAAGTCCTTCATCTTTACTGCAACTGTAGCAGTTAAGCCGGAAGTAACTCTTGGCGAGTATAAGGGTCTTGAGTATGAGGCACAGCCGGTAGAAGTTACCGACGAAGAGGTTGAGGAAGAACTGAAGAAGGTTCAGAATCAGCAGGCAAGAACTGTAACTGTAGAGGATCGTCCGGTAGCTGACGGTGACATCGTTACCATCGACTATGAGGGATTTGTTGACGGAACTGCATTTGCAGGCGGCAAGGGTACAGATTATGATCTGACCATCGGTTCTCACAGCTTCATCGATACTTTCGAGGAGCAGTTAGTTGGCAAGAATGCTGGCGAGGAGACTGAGGTTAACGTTACCTTCCCAGAGCAGTATCATGAGGCTAGCCTGGCAGGAAAGCCGGCTACATTTAAGGTAACTGTTAAGGCAATCAAGGCTAAGGAACTGCCAGAGCTTGATGATGAGTTCGCAAGCGAGGTTTCCGATTTCGAGACTCTTGATGAGTACAAGGCTGATTTAAAGGCTAAGGCTTTAGAGCGCAAGGAGAAGGAAGCTAAGACTGCAAAGCAGAACGCTTTAGTAGACAAGGCTGTTGAGAATGCATCCATGGAGATCGCAGACGCTATGATCACTTCTCAGGCACGCAACATGGCAAATGATTTCGCACAGAGACTGCAGATGCAGGGCATGACTGTTGATCAGTATCTTCAGTACACTGGTCTGACAAGAGAGGCTCTTGTTGATCAGATGAAGCCGCAGGCTGAGACTCGTATTAAGAATCGTCTTGTTCTTGAGGCAATTGCTAAGGCTGAGAACATCGAAGTTTCTGACGAAGAGGTTGAGGCTGAGATGCAGAAGATGGCAGACGCATACAAGATGGAACTTGACAAGGTTAAGGAGTATCTTGGTGAGGCTGGCAAGGATAGCTTAAAGGATGATCTGGCTGTACAGAAGGCAGTTGATCTGATCGTAGACAGCGCAAAATAATTATAACTATAAACAGAGGCAGCGGCAGAAAGCCGCTGTCTTTTGGAAAGGATATGGTGACATATATGGCATTAGTACCTTATGTGGTGGAGCAGACAAACCGCGGAGAGCGTTCTTATGACATTTATTCCCGTCTTCTCAAAGAGAGAATTATTTTCTTGGGCGAGGAAGTGAATAATGTAACAGCAAACCTAATCGTGGCACAGCTGCTGTTTTTGGAGTCTGAAGATCCAAACAAGGATATCAGCTTTTACATCAACAGCCCGGGTGGTTCCATCAGCGATGGTATGGCAATTTACGATACGATGAAGTACATCAAGTGTGATGTATCTACAATCTGCATCGGTATGGCAGCCAGCATGGGCGCATTCCTTTTATCAGGAGGAACCAAAGGCAAGCGTTATGCGCTTCCAAATGCGGAGATCATGATTCATCAGCCGTCTGGTGGTTCCCAGGGTCAGGCAACTGATATGAAGATCGTTGCTGAACATATTCTGAAAACAAAGGCACGCATGAACAGACTTATGGCAGAGCATACAGGCCAGCCAGTTGAGAAGGTTGAGGCAGATACCGAGAGAGATAACTGGATGACAGCTGAAGAAGCAAAAGCATATGGCTTGATTGATGAGATTATCACGAATCATTGATGATTAAAGGGGATTGACTATGGCAACAAGATCAGAGGATTTACGCTGCTCTTTCTGTGGAAAGTCGCAGAGACAGGTGCGCAAGCTGATTGCGGGATTAAACGGAAGTTACATCTGCGATGAGTGTACTGAGATTTGCTACGAAATTCTTCAGGAAGAAGAAAATGGCGAGGAAGAAGCAGGCGGATATAATCCAGGAGACATTAACCTGTTAAAACCAAAGCAGATCATGGAGCATCTCAACCAATACGTAGTTGGACAGGATGAGGCAAAAAAAGCACTGGCAGTAGCTGTGTACAACCATTATAAGCGCATTACCCACATTGAAGAGAGCAGTGACGTTGAGATTCAAAAGAGTAATATTCTCATGCTTGGTCCGACTGGTTCAGGAAAGACTTACATGGCACAGTCGTTGGCGAAGTTACTCAATGTTCCGTTTGCAATTGCAGATGCAACTTCTCTGACAGAGGCCGGTTATGTGGGTGAAGATGTTGAAAACATCCTGTTAAAGCTGATTCAGGCAGCCGATTATAACATCGAGCGTGCAGAATACGGTATCATTTATATTGACGAGATTGATAAGATCACGAAGAAGTCTGAGAATGTATCTATTACCAGAGACGTTTCCGGTGAAGGTGTTCAGCAGGCATTATTAAAGATTTTAGAGGGAACCGTAGCAAGCGTTCCGCCGCAGGGTGGAAGAAAGCATCCGCATCAGGAGCTTTTACAGATTGATACCACCAACATTTTATTTATCTGCGGAGGTGCATTTGACGGTCTTGAAAAGATCGTAGAGAGCCGTCTTGGAAGTGGATCAATTGGATTTGGCGCTGAGATTATTGGAAAGGATGAGCGCAGCATCAGTGAATTGTTTGCGCAGGTGCTTCCAGAAGATTTGGTAAAGTTTGGACTTATACCAGAGTTTATCGGACGTCTTCCTGTTATGGTATCGCTTGAGCAGCTTGACGAGGCAGCTCTTGTAAAGATTCTTACAGAGCCGAAGAATGCGATTACAAAGCAGTACACGAAGCTGTTTGATATTGACGGTGTAAAGCTCACCTTTACAGAAGATGCAGTCAAAGCAGTTGCGAAGAAGGCACAGGAAAGAAAGACCGGTGCAAGAGGCTTACGAGCAATTCTGGAGTCCGTCATGATGGATACCATGTACGAGCTGCCTTCTGATGATACAGTAGGAGAATGTATCATTACTGAGCAGACAGTAGAGGGAACAGAAAAGCCGCAGATCGTGCGCCGCGATATTGAGGTTGTAAAGCGGGAAGAAAGAGCCCGCAGATTCCTGAATAAATCCGGGGAGACTGCCTGACAGTCTCCCCCTTTCTATTTTTATAAGGGAGAAAAACAGTGCAAAATACATTAATTACAATCGCTCTGCGTGGAATCACCGTATTGCCGCGTATGAGGATTTATCTGGATATGAACAGGCCGATGTCGATTGCAGCGGCGACCAATGCACAGAAGACAAATCAGAATGTATTTCTGGTTGCACAGAAGGATCCGAGTGTGGAAAATCCGGGGCAGGAGCAGTTAGAGCAATTTGGTGTTATTGCGCAGGTAAAACAAATTATTAAGGGGCCCGAAGACAGCTTCCGTGTGCTGGTCACAGGTCTGCAGTCGGCAAAGCTAGAATCAATTGAGGAATATGTGCCAAATTTGATTGCAAGGGTGACTGTTTTTGAGTCAGAAAAAAGCGATGAACAAGAAATACTGGCAGATGATTTAGACAAAGAGGATCAGGAAAAAAAAATTGAGGAAGAGGCTAAAATTCGTGTACTCAAGGATCTGATTGAACAATACTGCCGTGTTCAGCCAAAGGCCAGCAGGGAACTGGCCAATTTGCTGCTGCAGCACATGGATATCGGAGGTTTTTGTGCACTTATCGCATGCAATTTGCCTATGAAGCAGCAGGAACGTCAGAAATATTTGGCCGCATATCCGGATGAGGAAAAACGCTACGAATTTATTTTGGAGTGGCTAAGCAACGAAACGCTTGTAGAGCGATTTCGCGCTGAATATCAGAGCAAGGTGAAAAATGCGCTTGATAAGCAGCAGCGTGACTATATTTTGCGTGAACAAATGCGCCTTATTCGAAAGGAACTTGGTGAGGGAGCAGAATCTGCGGCAGACCGCTACGAAAAACAGCTAAAAGAGCTTAAAGCACCAGAAGAAGTAAAAAAACAGCTTGAAAAAGAAATTAAGCGTCTGCGCAGCAATCCGATGGATGGTCCAGAAAGCAAGGTTAGTCAGAATTATATTGAGACATTGCTTGAGATGCCATGGGAGGAGCGCACCAAAGAGCATATCTCGATACGTGCAGCAAGAGAGGAACTTGATAAGGATCATTATGGTCTTGAAAAGGTAAAGGAGCAGGTGTTAGAATTTCTTGCTGTCAGACAGCTGCAAATGAATGCGCAGGAAGCTGATAAAGAGCAGGAAAAAACACAGCCGCGAAAAGGCGGTCGTATTCTTTGCCTTGTAGGACCGCCTGGAACTGGAAAAACATCAATTGCCCGCTCCATTGCTTCTGCATTAAATCGTAAGTATGTGCGCATCAGCCTTGGTGGTGTGCATGATGAGGCTGAGATTCGCGGTCATAGACGAACATATGTCGCGGCGATGCCGGGGCGTATTGCGCAGGCCATCAAAAAGGCAGGTGTTATAAATCCTTTAATGCTTCTTGATGAGCTTGATAAAATGGGAAGCGACAGTTTGCATGGAGATGTATCATCTGCTATGTTAGAGGTACTTGACCCAGAACAGAACGCAACATTTACAGATCACTATCTTGAGGTACCGCTTGATCTTTCCAATGTATTATTTGTCGCAACAGCAAATAATTTACAGACAGTTCCGCAGCCATTACTTGATCGTATGGAGATCATAGAGGTCAGCAGCTATACTGAAAAAGAAAAATATCAGATTGCCAGTCGTTTTCTGCTTCCAAAGCAGATTGAAGAGGCAGCGCTGCCAGAAGGTCTATTAAGAGTGGATCAGAGTGCACTTGAAAAGGTGATAAGCGGATATACAAAAGAGGCGGGTGTTCGTGGACTTGAAAGACAGCTTGCTATTATTTGCCGCAAGGCTGCTCTAAAATATCTTGAGGAAAACTGCGAACAAATTGAAGTCACACCAGACAATTTATCAGATTATTTAGGCAGAGAGCGCTTCCGCAAAGAAGAAATAGCAGCAAAGGGCGAGCCAGGAATTGTCAGAGGTTTGGCATGGACAAGTGTAGGTGGTGTAACTCTTGAAGTTGAAGTAAATGTAACACCGGGTAAGGGTCAGATGAAGCTGACAGGAAAGCTTGGTGATGTCATGAAGGAGTCAGCGCAGGCAGCACTTAGCTGTGTACAGAGTGTGGCAGGTGAGTATGGTATTGAAAGTGATTGGTTTGAAACACATGATATACATATTCATATTCCAGAGGGTGCAGTGCCAAAGGATGGTCCGAGTGCCGGAATTACGATGGCAACGGCAATTCTTTCTGCAGTAACAAATCGTGCAGTGCGGCCGGATGTAGCAATGACTGGTGAGATTACGCTTCGTGGTCGTGTACTTGCGATTGGTGGCTTAAAGGAAAAACTTCTCGCGGCGAAGGCAGCAGGTGCAACGCTTGTATTTGTGCCGGCTGATAACCGTGCAGATTATGAGGAGTTGACAGATGAAGTAACAACAGGGCTGTGTGTGCGCTTTGTAACGCATATGCGCGAAGTTATAAAGGAGGTTTTTGAGGCATGATTATCAAATCAGTCAATCTGGAGACAGTCTGCGGTATAACGAGCAAGCTTCCAGAAAATGAATTTTCAGAATTTGCATTTGCGGGAAAATCAAATGTAGGAAAGTCTTCTTTGATTAACGGTCTGATCAGCCGTAAGGCATATGCGCGTACATCAGCAGAGCCGGGAAAGACACAGACGATTAATTATTATAAGGTCGAGTATCGCGAGAAGTCTCAAAAAGAGATAGAAGCACAAGGCCTTGACGCTTCCTATGCGCAGGAAAAAAGTGTTTATTTTGTTGACCTGCCAGGATACGGCTTTGCAAAGGTTTCAATGGAAACAAAGGAAAAGTGGGGAAAAATGATAGAGAGCTATCTGCACACCTCAAAGCCGTTAAAGGGAGTATTTTTGCTCGTAGATATTCGTCACAAGCCGTCCGCAAACGACTGCCAGATGTTTGACTGGATGGTTAACTCAGGCTTTTCACCAGTTGTCATTGCAACAAAGCTCGATAAGATTAAGAGAAGTCAGCTTTCAGCAAGAGTAAAAGAGATACGAAGTACACTTGGAATGAAATCAAGTGAGGTATTAATCCCGTTTTCTGCTGAGACCAAGCAGGGACGCGAGGAGATCTGGGCGTATATAGATAGTAAGAATAAGGAAGAAGAATAGTTTTTACTTGCAGTTTCTCCACATTTATGTTATACTTCACTGTGAATTATCAGATATTCGAGATAGGAGGATGAAGATATGAAGGAAACTAAGACTTTAACAAGCAAGACTTTGCAGAACACCATGGCAAAGGGTGGCTGTGGCGAGTGCCAGACTTCTTGCCAGTCCGCATGTAAGACTTCCTGTACAGTAGGAAATCAGAGCTGCGAAAACAACAAGTAATTTTTCTGGACTTGGTTGATGGAAAGCCGGGGAGGAAACTCCTCGGTTTTCCATTGTATGCATTTTTATGATACCAGGGTCAAAAGCTCCAAAAGCCGTTCGTGCTTGCACGATTAGGTTTTTGAGCTTGGGACCCGCAAAAACATGAGGATGCAGCGATTTTCAAGGAAAATCAGCGAATCCGAATGTTTTTAGAATTGCGAAAGTTGCATAGCAACGGAGCAATTCGTGGATATCAGTTGGGGGCAAAATACCTTTTGACCCCAACATCATTTTTATGAAGAAGGATAAAGATAAGAAAGGTTGAATAGTAGTGATACATCAATATAAGAGCCATGGCTACAACATTGTTATGGACGTAAACTCCAGCGCTGTACATGTAGTAGATGACGTGGTATATGATATGATTCCTGTATATGAGAAGCAGGAAGACAAGGAAGCCATTTTTGCTTCTCTTGACAGTTACCCAAGAGAAGAGCTTGAGGCGGCCTACGAAGAGATCACCCGTTTAAAGAATGAGGGAATGCTGTATACAGAAGATATTTATCAGAAGTATATGACAGACTTCAAAAAGAGAAAAACGGTAGTGAAGGCACTTTGCCTGCATATTGCCCATGATTGTAATCTTGCCTGCAAGTATTGTTTTGCTGAGGAAGGTGAGTATCACGGACGTCGTGCACTTATGAGTCTTGAGGTCGGCAAGAAGGCACTCGACTTTTTAGTTGCAAACTCTGGAAACCGCAGAAATCTTGAGGTCGATTTCTTTGGTGGTGAGCCTCTTATGAACTGGGATGTCGTAAAAGAGCTTGTAAAATATGGAAGATCTCTTGAAAAAGAGCATAATAAGCTGTTTCGTTTTACACTGACCACAAACGGTGTGCTTTTAAACGATGAAGTAATGGAATTTTGTAATAAAGAGATGAGCAATGTAGTGCTTAGTCTTGATGGAAGAAAAGAAGTAAATGATAAAATGCGTCCTTTTAGAAACGGAAAGGGAAGCTATGATTTAATCGTTCCAAAATTCCAGAAGTTTGCAGAAAGCCGCAATCAGACAAATTATTATGTTAGAGGAACATTTACAAGAAATAATCTTGATTTTTCGAAGGATGTGCTTCATTATGCTGATCTTGGTTTTAAGCAGATGTCTATGGAGCCGGTTGTTGCATCACCAGAGGATGATTATGCAATCCGCGAAGAAGATCTGCCGCGTATCCTTGAAGAATATGATAAGCTTGCTGATGCTTATTTGGAATATCGTAAAGCTGGAAAAGGATTTAATTTCTTCCACTTTAATATTGATTTGACACAGAGCCCATGCGTAGCAAAGCGTTTGTCAGGCTGTGGCTCTGGAACAGAATATCTGGCTGTCACCCCGTGGGGTGATTTCTATCCGTGCCATCAGTTTGTTGGACAGGAAGAGTTTTTACTTGGAAATGTTTATGATGGTATTGTAAAGCAGGATATATGCGATGAATTTAAACAGTGCAATGTATATGCAAAGCCAGCCTGTCAGAATTGCTTCGCGAAGTATTATTGCAGCGGCGGCTGTAATGCAAATGCATACAACTTCACAGGTTCTATCACAGGTTCCTACGATGTTGGATGTAAGATGCAGCAGAAGCGTATCGAGTGTGCCATTATGATTAAGGCAGCACTTGCTGACATGGAAGAAGAGACAGGGGCATCTGCTGATGTTGCCGGTGAAATCTCCCACGTGTGTTAACATGAATTAGTACGGATCTTAGATCTGTATGAAAAAGGAGACTATCTTAGATAGCCTCCGAATAGAGAAGGAGATAGAAAGATGAGCAAGAAAAAAGGGATTATCCGTCTGGTTGTGCTTTTGGCAGTCATCGCATTTGTCGTATACACAGCCGTCAGCGGCCTTGGAAGTGATCGTTCAGGAAGTTTAAACGACATCAGCCTTGGTCTTGACCTTAGAGGCGGTGTCAGCATCACCTATGAGGCAGTAGGCGATGTAAACAGCCAGGATATGTCCGACACGAAGGCAAAGCTTGAAAAACGTGTGCAGGATTATTCAACTGAAGCACAGGTTTATTTTGAGGGATCTGACCGTATTACGGTAGACATTCCAGGTGCAACAGATGCAAATGCAGTTTTGCAGGAGCTTGGAAAACCAGGTACCTTGATTTTCTGTACGGATTCAAGTGATCCAGAGGGAACCAAGGTCATGGACGGAAATCAGATCAAGGACGCACAGGCCGGTGCAAGAAGCAATGCAACAACAAATGCAAGAGAGTATGTTGTAAATCTGACGCTGACATCTGATGGTGTCGAGGCATTCTCAAAGGCAACAGAGGAGTTAGCACCTACAAAGGGCAGAATTTACATTATGTATAACGGCGAAGTGTTAAGTGCCCCGACTGTAAATGAGCATATTGCGTCTGATACATGCTCCATCACTGGTATGGGTGATCTTGAGGCAGCACAGACACTTGCTTCCAATATTCGTATCGGAGCACTGCCTGTTCAGCTGCAGGAGATGCGTTCTCAGGTAGTTGGTGCAAAATTAGGACAGGATGCAGTTCGTACAAGCCTTATGGCAGGTGTGATCGGTCTGATCTTAGTATTTGCTTTCATGATTATCTACTATCGTATTCCAGGTTTGGCAGCATCTATCGCGCTTGTTATGTATACTGCGTTTGTAATTGTTCTGTTAAGTGCGTTTAACGAGGAAATTACACTGACACTTCCAGGTATTGCCGGTATTATTCTTGGTATTGGTATGGCTGTAGATGCAAACTGTATTATTTTCGCACGTATCCGTGAGGAGATCGGAACTGGAAAGAGTGTTCGTACAGCCATTGATGCAGGATTTGCTAAGGCATTTTCTGCAATTATCGATGGAAATGTTACTACTTTGATCGCAGCAGGTGTTTTGTATTTTATCGGTTCTGGTACAGTAAAGGGCTTTGCTCAGACATTGGCTCTTGGTATCGTTGTATCCATGTTTACAGCACTTGTAATTACAAAGAATATCTTGAAGAGCTTCTATGCAGTTGGTCTGCAGGATGAAAAGCTGTATGGAAAGACTGTTTACACAAAAACAGTTAACTTTATTGGAAAAAGAAAGCTGTTCTACAGCGCATCAGGTATTGTTATTGCAATTGGTATTATTGCGATGGTAATCAGCGGTGTAAAGGGTCATATTTTCAACTACAGCCTTGACTTTATCGGCGGTGCTTCCACTAGTGTAACCTTTAATGAGAATTACAGTGTTGAGAAGCTCGAAAGTGATGTACAGCCAGTTGTAAGCGAGGTAACAGGTGATAATGACATTCAGATGACACCTGTAACAGGAAGCAACGAGGTTATCATTAAGACAAGAACACTTACTGTAGATGAAAGAGATGCACTTTACAGCAAGCTGTCAGAGACCTTTGGAGTAGATGAGAGTACCATTCAGACTGAAAATATCAGTGCTGCAGTCAGCAGTGAGATGAAGCGTTCTGCAATTTTGTCTGTCATTATTGCAGCAATCTTTATGTTAATTTACGTATGGATTCGTTTCAAGGAGTTTAGCTTTGGTGTAAGCTCTGTTCTTCCGCTTCTTCACGATGTCTTTGTTTTATTGGCATTTTATGCAGTGCTTCGTTGGACTGTAGGAAATACGTTTATTGCTTGTATGCTGACTCTCGTTGGATATTCTATCAATGCGACAATCGTTGTATTTGACCGTATCCGTGAGAATTTGCACACTAACAAGAATTTGGCAGAAGTTGTCAATGTTTCTGTTACACAGACATTGTCACGAAGTATCAATACCTCTTTGACAACTCTTATCATGGTAGTAGTTCTTTATATTCTTGGTGTAACATCCATCAAGGAGTTTGCACTGCCACTTATCGTAGGTGTTATCTGCGGATGCTATTCTTCTGTATGCATTGCAGGCTGCCTGTGGTATGATTTAAAGAACGCTCTTGACAAGCGTAAGGCAAAGAAGGCTTCTAAATAAGGTAAGTAATAATGGAATATGAAATTTTAAAAACAGAGGGACGGGCAAAAAGAGCCCGTGTCTCTACCGTTCATGGAGAAATTCAGACACCTGTATTTATGAATGTTGGTACAGTTGCCGCAATTAAAGGTGCTGTATCAACAATGGATTTAAAGGAAATCCATACACAGGTAGAGCTGTCTAATACGTATCATCTTCATGTAAGAACGGGAGATAAGCTGATCAAGCAGTTTGGCGGTCTGCATAAATTTATGAATTGGGACCGCCCGATTCTAACAGATTCCGGCGGTTTTCAGGTATTTTCTCTTGCCGGAATGAGAAAGATTAAGGAAGAAGGAGTTTACTTCCAGTCTCATATCGATGGCCATCGTATTTTTATGGGGCCAGAGGAGAGTATGCAGATTCAGTCTAATCTTGGTTCTACTATTGCAATGGCATTTGATGAGTGTCCGTCTTCTGTGGCAGACCGCAGCTATATCAAAAACAGCGTAGAGCGTACCACAAGATGGCTTGCACGCTGTAAGACAGAGATGGCACGTTTAAATTCACTTGAGGATACAATAAATCCGCATCAGCTGTTGTTTGGAATTAACCAAGGCGGTGTTTATGAGGATATCCGTATTGAGCATGCAAAACGCATAAGCGAGATGGATCTTGATGGTTATGCAGTCGGCGGACTTGCAGTTGGAGAAAGCCATGAGGAAATGTATCGCATTTTAGATGCAGTGGTACCATATTTGCCAAAGAATAAGCCAACTTATTTAATGGGTGTTGGAACTCCGGCAAATATACTTGAGGGTGTTGACCGCGGAATTGATTTCTTCGACTGTGTATATCCAAGCAGAAACGGCCGTCATGGTCATGTTTATACAAAGCATGGCAAGCTTAATCTGTTTAATGCCCGTTATGAGCTTGATTCAAGACCAATCGAGGAAGGCTGTCAGTGTCCGGCATGCCGTGCTTATAGCAGAGCGTATATTCGTCATCTGTTAAAAGCAAAGGAGATGCTTGGCATGCGTCTGTGCGTTCTTCACAATTTGTATTTTTATAATAATTTAATGACTGAAATCCGTGAAAGCATTGACAACGGATGCTTTGCGGAGTATAAAAAGAATATGCTCGAATCTATGGCTGCCGGTCCACAGGACTAAGTCATATTCACCTCTGGGCATTGCCTTAGAATTTTAGATTCGAATACGAAATTACAAGCTGCATATGCAGCGGAAATGAGAGGAAACTATGAAGAAGAAGTTAGCAGCTGCAGCGGCAGTTATGACCGCACTGTTTTCTATGACAGGATGTGCGACAACAGCAGACGGTGCCGCAACTGGCGCAAATGGAGCAACCAGCCTGATTATGATCGTTGGCTATATGGTAATCATCATCGGTGTTATGTATTTTGTTGCAATTCGTCCTCAGAAGAAGGAGCAGAAGAAGCAGTCTCAGATGTTATCTGCACTTGAAGTTGGTGATATCGTTTTGACAACTTCCGGTTTTTACGGAACTGTTATCGACATTACAGATGATACAGTAATCGTAGAGTTTGGAAACAATAAAAACTGCCGTATCCCGATGCAGAAGAGTGCAATCGTAGAGGCTGAAAAGCCAGACGCTGAATAATCAAGATATAATAAAAGAGCTACTGACATACTAGAATGTATGCCGGTAGCTCTTTTTTATTTGCGCTTTCGTTCTTCACGTTTTTCTTTTTCAGCAGCTTTTGCTCGTTCATCAGAGGCATCCTGACGTCTTTTTAATTCATCAATGACACCTGTTACAACCTGTTTTTTCATGTATATATCATAAATCGTCATGCACAGAAACGTAAATAGCTGCAGGTAAGAATCTTGCTCATCATCATCGCAGGAAAAAGTTTCCTTTGAAGTCTCAAATTTATGGCGAAGATCGTCTGCAAGCGGTTTGATGCCATTATCTGCGTATGAAAAAATCTTACTATAAATTTCGGAAAAATTAGGAGAACTGTTTTCATCCCAGAAATGCTGTGTCAATGGCTTTAGCATAGTTTCAATATCGCTGATTGACAGAAAACTTTTCATATAGTAAATAAGAATCAACTGTAGGATATGATTTTCTGTGTATTTTTTTCTGACCGGAGAAGGAAGCAGGTTGTTTTTTGCATAATTATTGATCATAGTTTTTGTTAAAACCTTATCCTCATCATAGCGCCTTGTAGCACCAAGGTGTGTATCCATAAAGGTTGTCACCTGATCCATGTAAAGGTCAATGTTCGGAATTTGATCAGCGTGTATATAGTCAAAAGAGCTGATTTTATCAAGCAGCTGTGAAAAAAGCTCATCGTTAGTCATTTAAAGCCTCCTAAATATTGTGTAGCAATGTTGACGTTCACGGGATGTCCATTCACAAAACCGCACGTTCCGTGCGTCGTTGCAAAACGTCTAACTGGATGCGTGAACTGTAATAACTACATTATATCGTTTTCAAAACCAGATAGCAAGAGAAATTTTCAAAATCCTAGTGACAAACACATAAAGATACGATATAATAAAGTTAACAGGTTAACAAACATAGGTTTTTTTTAAGGAGGAAATGACTATGGGAGTAATTCAGAGATTTAAAGATATTATGTCAGCTAACATCAATGCTATGCTTGATAAGGCTGAGAATCCGGAAAAAATGATTGATCAGTACATGAGAAACCTTGAGAACGATTTAGGCAAGGTAAAGGCAGAAACAGCGTCAGTAATGGCTGAAGAAGCACGTGCAAAGAGAGCTTATGACGAGGCACTTGCAGAAGTTGAAAAGTATCAGAAATATGCAGAAAAGGCTGTTGCAGCAGGAAACGACAATGATGCAAGAGTATTTTTACAGTCAAAGAAGACAGCACAGTCTAAGCTTGAAGGCTTAAAGCTCACATATGACACGGCAGCAGCAAACGCACAGAAGATGCGTCAGATGCATGATAAGCTTGTAAATGATATTTCAGATTTAAGAGCACGCAAGGAAACCATCAAGGCGAAGGTAGCTGTTGCGAAGGCTCAGGAGCGTGTAAATCAGGTTGGATCATCATTAAAGGGTGTATCAAACAATATGTCAGCATTTGATCGTATGGAGGAAAAGGCAAATAAGATGCTCGATACTGCAAATGCTATGGCACAGTTAAATGAGTCTGCAGATACAAATGTAGATGATCTGGCTCGTAAGTATGATCTTGATGATGTGGCAGGTACATCTGATATTGATGATGAATTAGCGGCACTGAAGGCAAAACTTAACTAACTACAAAAATAAGGAAGGTTGACGAGTATGGGATTATTTGGTGGACAATTCTCCAGTGTTGTAGAGTGGAAAGAATACTCGGATGATATTATTTTCTGGAAGTTTCCAAGCAGCGAGATCAAGAAGGGGAGCCGTCTGATTATTCGTCCGGGACAGGACGCGATCTTTATGTATAATGGAAGAATCGAGGGTATTTTCCGTGAAGAGGGAAACTTTGATATTTCTTCCGATATTATTCCATTTTTATCTACACTGAAAAGTTTTACATTTGGATTTAACACACCGCTGCGTGCAGAGGTGCTGTTTATCAATACAAAGGAATTTACAGTAAAATGGGGCACAAAAAATGCGATTAATCTGCCGGTTCAGGGCTTGCCTGGCGGTATGCCAATCCGTGCATTTGGTACATTTAGCTTCAAGGTTTCTGATGAGCAGGTTTTAATCGACAAAATTGCCGGCATTAAGTCAGAGTTTAACGTAGAGGATATCAAGGAACGTGTAATGTCTATGCTTGATATGCTGATGATGAAGTGGATTTCAAAAGAAGGAAAGGATATGTTTAACCTTCAGGCAAATGCATACGACATCGGCAAGGGTATTGCATCAGATCTTGATATGGAGATGGTAAAGATCGGAATTGCTATTACAAGCTTTACGATTCAGAGCGTTTCTTATCCGGAGGAGGTTGCTAAGATGCAGCAGAAGGCAGCAGCTCAGTCCATGATCGGAAATGTAAATACATATACACAGATGCAGATGGCAGATGCGCTTACACAGCCAAACACAGCAGCCGGCAGCATGGCAGGCAATATGGCTGGTATGCAGATGGGTATGGCAATGGGTCAGATGATGGGCCAGATGATGAACGGCAATATGCAGAATAATGCACAGCAAAATCAGGCAGCTCCAGCTTCAAATGGTACTGTGCCGAAGTTCTGTCCGAACTGTGGAACACCGACAAATGGTGCAAGATTCTGCTCAAACTGCGGTACAAAGTTGATTTAAATAAGCTTCGATAAATGAGTAAGTACTGAAAATTGCTGTGAAAAAATTTTACGTATTTAGGTATCAAAATAAGGTAGTGTTTGATGCTATATGTATGGTAGAGGAGAAATTTTTATGTCTTGTGTTACTGAACGTATTAGAATGGTAAAACAACCATATGGAGGATATTTAAATAAAAAGCAATTTGATATTACTATTATTGATAATGAGGAAATATTAAATGAAACAGAAAATATTCATGCTTCATTAGTAGGCCTTGCGGTGGATTATTTGACTCGTTTTATGATGGGAACATCAGTAAAAGAAGCTTTCAAAATTTCATTAGAAGGTGCATTGTGTTGTGATTTGTTTTCATTAAATAAAGAAGGTGAGGCTTCAAGAAATGCCAAGAAACTTTTGAATGGAATAAGAGGTTTGGATGATGAGTCGGTTAGCAATGCATGTAAATTAGTTGGTTATGATGTTTGTTTTAGAGCAGGCATGAAGTACTATAAACCAGTAGAAGAAATTAATCCAGATAGTGATACAATTGAAAATATTGTGATAATGGTTAAACGAAGTTTAGCTTTTTGGAAAGAATATGGTCCAATCATAAAAGATGGATTTACATTTGAAGGTGGTGGTTATACGGATATAGTTACATCGGGAGATGGTGACTATTTAACAAAGGATACACTGTGGGATTTTAAGGTATCAAAAGAAGAACCTAAAAGTAAATATACATTACAGTTGCTAATGTATTATATTATGGGGTGTCATTCAAAATATTCAGAATTTAAGAAAATAGAAAAATTGGGGATATTTAATCCGAGAAAAAATAAAGTTTATATAGTAAATATATCTTCAATTAGTCCTGAAATAATAGAAGAAGTATCTCAGGAAGTTATTGGATACAAATAAAGTATTTTATTTGTTACTTGTTCGTGAAAAAATAATTTTATAACGGAGGAGGACTGTGTAAACAGTCTTTCTTCCGTTTTTTATGGAGGAAAAATAGTGTCTGATATTTTACAATCATTAAATTCGGTTCAGAGAGAGGCTGCTAGCTGTACAGAGGGACCACTTTTGATTCTTGCGGGAGCAGGTTCTGGTAAGACGCGTGTATTGACTCACCGTATTGCCTATCTGATCGAAGAAAAGCGGGTAAACCCTTGGAATATTATGGCGCTCACCTTTACTAATAAGGCGGCGCAGGAGATGCGAAATCGTGTTGACCGCCTTGTTGAGTTCGGAGCAGAGAGCATTTGGGTGACAACTTTTCATAGCTCCTGTGTGCGCATTTTAAGACGATTCATTGACTATCTTGGCTATGAAAAAAAATTTACAATTTACGACACTGATGACCAGAAAAGTGTAATCCGAAAGGCTGTTAAGGAGCTTGATCTTGATCCAAAGCAGTATCACGAAGGAATTATTCTTGATATGATTTCATCAGCGAAGAATGAGATGATCGAGCCGCAGGATTTTGAAGATCAGGCTGGCGGAGATTTTCGTCTGTGTCAAGAAGCTAAGATTTATAAGGCGTATCAGAAAATATTGATCGACAACAATGCAGTTGATTTTGATGATTTATTGCTGCTGACGGTGCGCCTTTTTCGTGAGAATAAAGAGATTCTTGAGATGTATCAAGAGCGCTTTCGTTATATTATGGTTGACGAGTATCAGGACACTAATTCAGTTCAATTTGAGCTTATTCGCCTGCTTTCTGGAAAATATCATAATTTGTGTGTGGTTGGAGATGACGATCAGTCTATCTATAAATTTAGGGGTGCAGACATTACAAATATTTTAAGCTTTGAGGAGACTTTTCCAGGTGCAAAGGTTGTCAAGCTTGAGCAAAATTATCGTTCCACAAATAATATTCTCGAAGCTGCAAACTCAGTAATTGCAAATAATGCACATCGAAAGGAAAAACATCTTTGGAGTGAAAATGGAGAAGGAAAAGAGGTTTCCTTTATCCACTACGAGACTGCTTATGGTGAGGCAGAAGATGTAATTGACAAGATTCAGACATCAGTTCATATGGGAAAGTATCAGTATCAGGACTGTGCAATTCTTTACCGTACAAATGCACAGTCACGCGCATTTGAAGAAAAATGCATTAAAAAGAGTGTACCGTATCGTCTTGTCGGTGGCGTAAATTTCTATCAGAGGCAGGAAATCAAGGATATTTTGGCCTACTTAAAGACAATTGACAGCGGACGTGATGATCTGTCTGTTACAAGAATTGTCAATGTGCCAAAGCGTGGAATTGGGCAAGTGACGCTAAATAAGCTGGCTGTCTATGCTTCTGAGCATGGAATGCGTTTGTTTCAGGCAATGGAGCAGGCAGAACAGATTCCTGGAATTGGAAAGGCAGCTGATAAGATAAAAGGCTTTGTCAATCAGATCATGGTATTTCGTGCGCTTGCAAGGGAGCTAGATGCAGCAGAGCTGATTGAAAGCATCTTAGAGCAGACTGGCTACTTAGAAGAGTTAGAAAAGCTTGAGGAAGATAAGGCACAGGCAAAGCAGGAAAATCTTGAAGAATTTCAGAATAAAGCAGCTGACTATTATGCAAATCATGATGAAGCATCGCTTACTGACTTTTTGGAGGAGGTAGCGCTTGTGGCAGATATTGACAACATGGACAGTGAGGCAGACAGTTTAACATTAATGACACTGCATAGTGCAAAGGGACTCGAGTTTCCAGTTGTCTATATGACAGGTATGGAAGAAGGACTTTTCCCAAGCTACATGTCAATGAACAGCGGTGATCCGGGAGATATCGAGGAAGAACGAAGACTTTGCTATGTGGGTATTACAAGAGCAATGCAGCAGCTGACGCTGACAGCAGCAAAGCAGCGTATGGTTCATGGAAATATTCAATACAGTGCAATTTCGCGTTTTGTTAAAGAACTGCCGCAGGAAAAGCTTGACTGGAAGGAAGAGACATTCGGAGGTCTTTTTAAGAAAGGACCATCTATGACTGCAAACTCACTGTCAGGCAGTTTGTTTGGCGGTTCATCTTCTATGTCATCAGGCAGCTCATTTAGTGCATCACAGGGAAGTCAAACGGCAAAAAAGACAAACTATGATAATGTCTTTGATTTAAAGTATGCAAAAGCATTCTCAAGTCCAAAGCCAGATAGCCTTGACTACAAAGAAGGCGATAGAGTTTCCCATATCAAATTTGGAAAGGGAACAGTGCTTGCAGTCGAAGATATGAAAAAAGATTATCAGGTAACAGTTGAGTTTGATACAGCAGGCGTAAAAAAATTGTTTGCAGGATTTGCAAAACTTAAAAAGATTTAATAAAATTTATCTAAAACGACAAAGATAAAGCTAGTAATTTTACAGATCATATGGTATACTATTCTAAGATTGATCTTTAGAAAAAAGAAAGGATGGGTTTTATGGCAAAGTTTGATGATCTGCTGCAGGCAGTAAAGGTTCATGAGGTTCTCAAGTCTAAGGAAGAGAATGAGAAAAAGTGCAAATTTTGTTATGTGATTGCAGCAATCGCTGTAATTGCAGCAATTGCAGGTGCAGCATATGCACTGTACCGTTATCTGAAGCCGGATTATTTAGATGATCTGGATGATGATTTTGATGATGACTTTGACGACGATTTCTTCGATGATGATGACGAAGAAGAGGAGAAAGAAGACGAGGCTAAAGAAGAGGAATCTGATGAGGCTGAGGAAAAATCTGAGGATGAAGAGTCTGATGATGAGGATGAAGACTGATCTGACATCAATAGGTAAGTAAATAAAAATGATATCCCCGCCGCAAAACGGCGGGGATTTTAGTTCAAGAAAAGGAGATGTGTATGAAAAAAGGCGAGATTTATGAGGGCCGCGTGCAGGAGGTCCTTTTTCCAGACAAAGCGATTGTCGTGACAGATGAAGGGGAAACTGCACAGGTAAAATATGGCATCCCAGGTCAAAAATTACGTTTTCGTGTAAAGAAAAAGAGAAAAGAAAAAATAGAAGGCATTTTGCTTGAGATATTAGAAAAGTCAGCTGATGAGACTGCCTGTCTTTGTGAGTGGGCAGGAAAATGCGGTGGATGTCTGTATCAGACGCTTCCATACGAAAAGCAGCTGGCAATTAAAGAAGCACAGATTAAGAAAATGCTTGATAATGGCGGTACCGATTATACATTTGAAGGAATAGTGTCTAGTCCTGTTGTAAGCGGATATCGCAATAAGGTAGAGCTGACATTTGGTGATTCTTATATGGGCGGTCCTCTTGCACTTGGTATGCATCAAAGAGGCAGCTTTTATGATATTGCGGGTATTGAAACATGTCAGATTATGACACCTGATATGCGTATGGCTGCAATGACAGTGCTTGACCATTTTTCAAAGTTGAATATTCCATTTTATCATAGAATGCGCCATGAAGGTGTTCTTCGTCATTTGCTGCTTCGCTCCAGCGCTGCAACGGGAGAACTTTTAGTCGCCGTAGTTGCTTCTTCACAGGCAGATGCGTCTACTATGCAGCTTGCAGAATTGACAGAAAAATTAAAGGCGCTGCCATTAGAAGGCAGCCTTGCAGGTGTTTTACATATTACTAATGATTCACTTGCAGATGTGGTTCAAAGTGATTACACAGAAATTTTATACGGCAAAGATTGGATTACTGAAAAGTTACTGGGACTTTCATTTTGTGTTACATTGTTTTCATTTTTTCAGACAAATTCAAGAGGTGCCGAGCTTTTATATCAGACAGTAAGAGATTATATTGGAGAAACAAATCAGAAGGTAATCTTTGATCTCTACAGCGGAACTGGCACAATTGCCCAGATTTTAGCACCTGTGGCAAAGCATGTGACTGGCGTGGAGATTGTTGAGGAAGCAGTAGAGGCAGCGCGTGTCAATGCCAAATTAAATGGACTTGATAACTGCAGCTTTATAGCAGGTGATGTGTTAAAGGTTGTTGATGATTTGACTGAGAAGCCAGATCTGATAGTGCTTGATCCGCCAAGAGATGGTATTCATCCAAAGGCGCTTCCTAAGATTATCGCATTTGATGTACCAACAATTGTTTATGTTTCCTGCAAGCCCACAAGTCTTGTGCGTGACAGAGAAGTATTAGAAGCAGCGGGCTATCGTATGGTAAAAGCAAGAGCCGTTGATATGTTCCCGGCTACTGGAGGAATTGAGACAGTCGCATTATTTCTTAAAAAGTAATAAGGAATCGTGCTTGTTTTCAGATGCTTGAGATGATATACTATCAACAAGATCAAAAATATGAGAATAAATATAAGGAGAAAGGAGAAAAGTATGGTAAATTATTCAGAAAAACCAGAATTGCAGTATCATATTCAGCTAGGTAAAGGTGATGTAGGCCGCTATGTGCTTCTTCCAGGAGATCCGAAGCGTTGTGAAAAGATTGCAGCTCATTTTGACAATCCAGTGAAGATGGCGGACAGCCGTGAATATGTGACATACACAGGCTATCTTGAAGGAGAGAAAGTTAGTGTAACGTCAACTGGTATCGGCGGTGCTTCTGCATCAATTGCAATGGAGGAGCTTGTAAAGATTGGTGCCGATACATTTATTCGTGTCGGAACATGTGGAGGTATGCAGATTCCTGTAAAAAGCGGTGATTTAGTGATTGCAACAGGTGCAATTCGTATGGAAGGGACAAGCCGTGAATATGCACCGATTGAATATCCGGCAGTTGCTGATTTTCATATGGTTCAAGCACTTGTACAGGCAGCAGAAAAGGGAAAATATCCGTATCATGTTGGTGTTGTTCAGTGTAAGGACGCATTTTATGGGCAGCATGAGCCAGAGACAAAGCCTGTAAGCTATGAGCTTTTAAATAAATGGGAAGCATGGAAGCGCTTAGGATGCCTTGCATCAGAGATGGAGTCAGCGGCATTATTTGTTGTTGGAAATTATCTTCGTGTGCGCGTTGGATCTATCTTTTTGGTTGTGGCAAATCAGGAGCGTGCAAAGCTGAACATGGAAAATCCAGTTGTTCATGACACGGAGCTTGCAATTACAACAGCAGTAGAGGCGCTGAGAGATATAATCAGAAAGGATAAGGCAAATGAATAATAACAATATCCTGGTAATCGGAATTGCAGGAGGAACAGGCAGCGGAAAGTCGACACTTACAAAACAGCTGGTAAATCATTTTGGCGATCAAATTACAGTGCTTAAGCATGATGATTATTATAAGGCGCACGATGAAATGACATATGAGGAAAGAACACATTTAAATTATGATCATCCAAATGCATTTGATACTGAGCTTATGCTGCAGCATCTGCGTCAGCTAAAAGAGGGTGAACCAATCAATTGCCCGATTTATGATTACACAGTTCACAACAGAAGCCGTAATTTTCAGGTGATTTACCCGACAAATGTGATCGTCGTGGAGGGAATACTGATTTTCGAAAATAAAGAGCTCTGCAAGGAAATGGATATTAAGATTTTCGTTGATACAGATGCTGATATTCGTATTATCAGAAGAATCCAGCGTGATGTAATTGAGCGTGCGCGTTCATTAGAGTCTGTGATTTCACAGTATATGAATACGGTAAAGCCAATGCACGAGGAATTTGTAGAGCCGAGTAAGAAGAATGCAGATATTATTGTGCTAGAGGGTGGTATGAATCTGGTAGCAATGGATATGATTAAGAATCGCATTCGCCAGCATCTGTCTACACAAACACAAGTTTAATATTTTTGCTTTCAAATGTAAAATAAAAGAAGAAATTTTGAGAAAAACACGTAAGGTGACTGTTGACGACACAAAAGCAACGTGCTACAATGAACAAGAATCGGAGCGTTATCAAAAAACGCAGCATCTAATAAGGAGGAGTCGACGATGAGAAGGAAACAACTTTTTGCCGTTTTGATGGCAGGTTCTATGGCAGCATCTCTTGCTGCTTGTGGCAAGACTGACACAAAGAAAACTACAGCAGCAACTGAGAAGAAGACAGAGGCAGCTACTGAGAAAAAAACAGAGGTAGCTACTACTGAGGCTAAGACTGAGAAGGCTACTGAGAAGGAAACCGAAGCGGCAACTGAGAAAGAAACAGAGGCAGCAACTGAGGCTAAGACTGAGGAAGCATCCAGCGAGGAAGCAACCGAGGCTAAGACTGAGGAAGCATCCAGTGAAGAGGCATCTTCTGAAGAGGCAAGCAGTGAGGACGTTTCCGCACAGGCAGAGACTGAGGAAGAGTCCAGCGAAGTAGCAACTGAGGCTAAGACCGAGGAAGCATCTAACGAGGAAGTATCTATTGAAGAGGTATCTTCAGAGGAAGCATCTAGTGAAGAGGCATCTTCAGAGGAAGCATCTAGTGAAGAAGCATCCAGCGAAGAAGCAACTGAGACAGAGACCGAGGAAGCATCTAGTGAAGAGGCATCTTCAGAGGAAGCATCTAGTGAAGAGGCATCCAGCGAGGAAGCAACTGAGACAGAGACCGAGGAAGCATCTAGTGAAGAAGCATCTTCAGAGAAAGCATCTAGTGAGGAAGCATCTTCAGAGGAAGAGACCGAGGCAGAGACTGAGGAAGATATCGATGGAACTGGATTTAAGATCGGTATGGTTACTGATGTCGGTGGTGTAAATGATGGTTCCTTCAACCAGTCCGCATGGGAAGGCTTACAGAGAGCAGGCGAGGCATTCGGCTGTGAAGTTAAGTATATTGAGTCTAAGGGTGATGCAGATTATGTTCCGAATATCGAGAGCTTCTTAGATGAGGATTATGATCTTATTGTATGTGTTGGATACATGATGGCTGATGCTGTTCGTGATGCGGCAGAGCTGTATCCGGATCAGAAGTTTGCCATCATTGATGATGCTTCTAATGCAGATCTGGATAATGTAACATGTATGATGTTTGAGCAGGAGCAGGCTTCCTATTTAGTAGGTCTGGCAGCAGGCTATACAACCGAGAGCAATATCGTAGGCTTCGTTACTGGAGCAGCAAATGAGACAATGAATTCCTTCGGTTATGGTTACTGTGCAGGTGTTCTTGATGCAAACCCGGATGCAACTATCCTTCAGTACAATGCAAACAACTTCGGTGATGCAAGTGGTGGAAAGACTGCAGTAAATACCATGGTAACAAAGGGCGCAGATGTTGTATTCCATGCAGCAGGTGGTACTGGTATTGGTGTTATCGATGGATGCAAGGAAAATAAGATCTGGGCAATCGGTGTTGACTCTGACCAGAGTCCACTGGCACCTGAGACTATCCTGACTTCTGCTTTAAAGAGAGTTGATAACGCTTGCTACGATGCAACAAAGAAGACTATTCTTGGAACACTTGAGGGTGGTGTTGAGACATATGACCTGGCAGCAGGCGGTGTTGATATCGCTCCGACCACAGACAACCTGTCTAAGGATGTTCTTGAGAAGATCGAGAAGGCAAAGAAGGATATAATTGCTGGTGATCTGGTAGTTCCAAAGAATCAGGAAGAGTTCGAGGAGAAGTACGGCGACGTATACGAGCTGGACTAATCGGCAGATAATGCCATAACGAGGTGGCAGTGACATGGTCACTGCCATCTTTTTTGCACAGTAACTTATAAGTTACTGTGTGCAATTACGGCTGGGTGGTATCGTGATTAACTAAACAGCCAAAAAGAGGAGAATAGATTATGAGAAAAATATTTGCATCAATGACAGCAGTTTCAATGGCAGCAGCAGTAATGCTTGCGGGATGTGGCTCAAACAGCAGTGATAAGAAAACTACTACAGCAGCTTCAACAAAGGCAACAGAGGCAGCAACCGAGAAGAAGACCGAGGCTGCGACTGAAAAAGAGACAGAAAAGGTATCTTCAAAAGAGGCTTCTTCTGAGGAAGTTTCTTCTGAAAAGGCTTCTGAGGAAGCATCTAGCGAGGCAGCTTCTAAGGAAACAGAAGCAAAGGCAGATGAAAATGCAAAAGTCCGCGTTATTGATATTGACCTGACAAGTGAGCAGTATGCATTTGGTGTAGATAAGGAGCAGCCTGAGCTGTTAGAGAAGACAAATGAGTTCATCGCAAAGATCATGGAAGATGGCACATTTGATGAGATCTGCAATCATTATTTTGGTGACGGTGAGCCGGTTATGGTAAAGTCTGCAGAATATGATGAGTCTAAAGATCAGTTAGTTGTAGCAACTAATGCAGGTTTTGAGCCATTTGAGTATATGAAGGGCGAAGATTACTGTGGTATCGATATGGAAATGGCAGCACTTCTTGCTGATTATTTAGGCAAAGAGCTTGTAATTCAGAACATGGATTTTGATGCTGTATGTCTGGCTGTTGGACAGCAAAAGTGTGATATCGCAATGGCAGGACTTACTATTACTGATAGCAGAAAAGATCAGGTAACATTTACTGATTCTTACTATAATGCATCACAGAAGCTGATCGTTGCAGCAGATGATACGACGTTTGACGCATGCAAGACAAAGGAAGATGTAGAAGCTATCTTTAAGACCTTTGACAGCAAGACAAAGGTTGGTGCACAGAATGGAACAACAGCTCAGTTTTATGTTGAGGGAAGCGAAGACCTTGATTTTGCAGGATTTGATATGACTCTGGTTGGATATAAGAATGGTTCCTTAGCTGTACAGGATCTTCTGAATGGAAATCTGGATTATGTTATCATTGACGCAGCACCGGCAGAAAGCATCACTGCAGCAATTAATTCACTGTAAGGAGTAACAGGATGGGAGATTTTGGTCGTAAAATAGACCGTTTTATTGAGATTTTCGTGGAGCAGCGTGGATATGTCCGTGTGCTTGAGGGCCTTCAGAATACCGTTATGATCGCGGTAGTAGGTCTTTTGGTTGGTGCGCTGATTGGAACATTGATCGCTTCAGTAAGAGTAATGCCAAAGTATAAGCGTCTTCCGCGCGTATTGAATGGCTTTTGTAGCTTTTATGTGGGGCTGTTTCGCGGAACGCCAATGGTTGTGCAGCTTCTGGTGTGCTACTATGTACTGCTTCCTCTTTTGGGAGCGCATATGACAGGTGTGCAGGTATCTATGCTTGTCTTTGGCTTAAACAGCGGAGCTTATATTTCAGAGATGATGCGTGCGGGCATTGAGTCCGTCGATCCGGGACAAATGGAGGCAGGAAGAGCAGTCGGACTTAGTTTTTCGGTCACTATGATCAAAATCGTCATCCCACAGGCTGTAAAAAATATTTTGCCGACACTTGGAAATGAGTTTATCGCACTTGTCAAGGAGACATCAGTTGTAAGCTTTGTTGGAGCTGCCGATCTTTATGTTGCATTCAACTATATCGGAACAAACAGCTACGAGTTTATGGTACCATATCTTGTAATGGCGCTGATTTATATTGTGATTGTACTTTTGATCAGCCTTGGTATTAAATTAATGGAAAGGAGCCTGAAGAAGAGTGATAGACGTAATTGATTTGAGAAAAAACTTTCATGATCTTGAGGTTCTCAAGGGAATTAACTTTAAGGTAGAGAAGGGTGATATTGTTGCAGTTATTGGCCCTTCTGGTTCCGGAAAAAGTACATTCTTACGATGCCTGAATTGTATGGAAGACCCAACATCAGGAAAAATTATTTTTAATGGTGTTGATATTGCAGACATGAAGGTTGATATTAATATTCATCGCCGCCACATGGGAATGGTATTTCAGCATTTTAATCTGTTTAACAATAAGACTGTACTGGAAAATATTATGCTGGCGCCAGAGTATGTGCGCTGTAAGGAAGCAAAAAAGCTAAAAACAGGAAAGAGCAAAAAGCAGATCCACGAGGAAGTAAAAAATGAGGCAATGGAGCTTTTAAAGCGCATTGGTCTTGAATCCAAGGCAGATGTGTATCCATCAACACTTTCTGGTGGTCAAAAACAGCGTGTCGCAATTGTGCGTGCACTTGCCATGAATCCGGATGTAATTTTATTTGACGAGCCAACAAGTGCGCTTGATCCAGAGATGGTAGGAGAGGTACTTGATCTTATGAAGAGCGTTGCTGCAGAAGGTATGACCATGATCGTTGTCACTCATGAGATGGGCTTTGCAAGAGAAGTTGCAAATCGTGTTATCTTTATGGATGATGGCCGTATTTTAGAGAGTGGTGATCCTAAGGAGTTTTTTGCAAACCCGAAAACACAGCGTGCACGCGAGTTCCTTTCGAAGGTGCTGTAATGGGAGGTAATGTTACCTAAGCGAAAGCCCCGAGGTGAATGTGCTTTTCGTAGAATGAGAATAGAGAAGAATCGTCACGGTCTCGCCGCGGCGGTTCTTTTTTTCTTGAAAAACTCTTTACTAAAAGCAAAAAACAGTATAGAATATAAATGAGAAAGTAGCGTTTAATACTAAACTCTGAAATATAACAACACTTTAATGCGGCAACAAAAGCAGGCTGTATTAAAGTGTTGTACCAATTTAAGTAAGCTTAAGAAAGGATGGTGCCATTTTGAGACCAATATCAATGGAACGTGTGGAAAACACGAGACAGGAAATATTAAATATTATTACAAGCCGTAAACTGACACATGAGCAGAAGCTGACTAACCTTGCAGGACAGGCAGACTCTTTGCTTGAGGTACTGGATCTTCCAGACGGACTCGAAGAGCTTCTTGAGCCGGTTGAGGGAAAGCAGTGTATCTGTGATCTGTTTGAGGGTCATGCACCGGTAAGACCGAGATACATTGTCCCGGACTATGCAAAGTTTATGAGAGAAGGAAGCAAGTTCTTACAGCTTGACCCGCCGAAGGATATCTACGAGGCAATCAACTCTCTTCTGATTTTCTATAAGAATGTTCCAAGTGTCACCAATTACCCGGTTTATTTAGGAAACATTGATGAGCTGCTTGAGCCATTTATGGATGATGTGGACGAGGCACAGGCAAAGAAGCTGTTTAAGCTATTCTTTACCCATATCGACCGCACTGTTCTCGATTCCTTCTCCCATGCGGACATCGGACCAAAGGCTACCAGAGCAGGACGTTTGATCTTAGAGGTAGAGCGTGAGCTTTTAGATGCAGTTCCAAATATTACGATGAAATATGATACTGATATCACACCAGATGATTTTGGTATCGAGTGTGTGAAAACAGCACTTAAGACGGCTAAGCCGAGCTTTGCAAATCATAAGATGTTCAAAAAAGAACTCGGTGAAAATTATGTCATCGCCAGCTGCTACAATGGTCTTTTATTAGGCGGTGGTTCCTATACGCTGTGCCGTCTGATTCTTGGCAATATCGCAAAGCGTGCAAAAGATAAGAAGGACTTCTTCGAAAATCAGCTTCCATATGTAATGGAGCGCATGGCACTTTATATGGATGAGCGCATTCGCTTTGAGGTGGAGGAGAGCGGCTTTTTCGAGAGCAACTTCCTTGCAAAAGAAGGCTTCATCCACAGAGATCGTTTTACCGCAATGTTTGGTATGGTCGGCATGGCAGAGTGTGTCAATATTCTGATGGAGCTTGAGGGCAAAAAGGGCCGCTTTGGTCATGACAAGGAGGCAGATGACCTCGGTGTTGAGATTATGGAAGCAATCAATGCATTTAATAACGCACATGTAAATCCATACTGTGAGGCAACAGGCGGTCATTTTCTCTTACATGCACAGGTCGGCATCGCACAGGATAAGAACATCACTCCTGGAACGAGAATTCCGATTGGTGAGGAGCCGAAGGAGCTGATTGATCAGCTGCGCCATTGCAGCCGCTTCCACAAGTACTTCCCATCTGGTACCGGCGATATTTTCCCAGTAGATGTGACAGTACACAAGAATCCACAGTTTGTTCTTGACATCGTAAAGGGGGCATTCCAGGCTGATCTTCGTTACCTGTCCTTCTATGAGAGCGACGGCGATGTAATTCGCGTCACCGGATACTTAGCAAAGCGTTCCGAGATTGAAAAGTATCAAAAGGGTGAGAGTGTGCTGCAAAATACAACGCAGCTTGCAACAGGTGCAACTGAAAATGGTCATGTTCAGGAAAGAAGGATTCGGTAATGATCACTGCACCGGTCAATAAAATTATTCCATTTAGCAGCGTAGATGGTCCGGGAAATCGCACGGCCGTATTTTTTCAGGGTTGTAACTGGGACTGCTGTTATTGCCATAACCCAGAGACAAGAAATATGTGCACAGGCTGTATGGCCTGTGTGCAGGTCTGTCCTGTGGGGGCACTTCAAAATGAAAACGGCAAGGTGCATTTCTTCCCAGAGCGCTGTGTAGGATGCGACACCTGCATCAAAACATGTCGTTTTGGAAGCAGTCCCCGTATCTGTAATTTGACACCAGAAGAGACCTTTGAACAGATCAAAAAGCAGATTCCATTTATCAGCGGCGTCACTGTTTCTGGAGGCGAGTGCAGTCTATATTGTGAGTTTGTCGAATCATTATTTAAGCTTTGCAAAGAAGCTGGTTTAAATACGATGATGGACAGTAATGGAAGCACACCGTTTGCTGGAAAAGACGATCTGTTAGCGGTTACAGACGGTGTTATGCTTGACATTAAGGCATTTGGCGAAGAGGATCATTTAAAAGTTACTGCGATGCCAAACAAGAACACACTTGAGAATGCAGTATTTTTAGCAAAGATGGGAAAACTTTTTGAAATTCGTACCGTCATTGTACCAGGTCTGTTTGACATTGAAAATACAATTATTAAAGCTGGAGAATTGTTAAGGCCATATCAGAGTATTCATCCAGTGCGCTACAAACTCATCTCATACCGTCCTTTTGGCGTCAGGGAAGAGTACAGGACTTATCAGAGTCCGTCAAAGGAGTATATGGAACAGCTAGAAGAGCTTGCTTATAAGAGTGGCTTTGATGATGTTGTTACCACATAAAGAAAAAACATAGTCGAAATAGACAATTGTTTTGAATGCTTATAACAGACGAAGGAGGAGGAAGAGATGGAGAGAATCAGTCATATGGACATGACGAAGCCAGCCATCGAAATGCGTGAAATTGTCAAGAAATTTGGCGATTTTACAGCGAATGACCATGTTAATCTGCTCGTTCACAAGGGTGAGGTTCATGCAATCCTTGGTGAGAATGGAGCTGGAAAGAGTACACTTATGAATGTGCTTTATGGCCTGTATCAGCCAACATCCGGACAGATTTTTGTTGGCGGAAAAGAGGAAGTGATTCACAGTCCAAGCCGTGCTATTGAACTTGGAATTGGTATGGTTCACCAGCATTTTATGCTTGTACAACCATTTTCTGTCACAGAAAACATTATCCTTGGAATGGAGCCGATGAAAGGTCTTACGGTAGATCTAAAGACAGCGCGCAAGAGGGTAGAGGAGATTTCAAAGCGCTACAATATGCAGGTAGATCCGGATGCCAAGATTGAAGATATTTCTGTTGGTATGCAGCAGCGTGTGGAGATTTTAAAGGTTCTCTATCGTGGTGCAGACATCCTGATTTTGGATGAGCCGACTGCATCGCTGACGCCGCAGGAGATTACAGAGCTTATGGAGATTATTTCCAATCTGACAGCCGATGGAAAATCCGTTATTTTGATTACTCATAAGCTAAAAGAGATTACAAGCTGTGCTGATTATTGTACGATTATCCGTCAGGGAAAATATATTGATACAGTCAAAGTCAGTGATGTTAATGAAAATGATCTTGCAGCCATGATGGTAGGCCGTAAGGTTGAGTTTAAGGTAGAAAAGAAGGATATCAAGCCGGGAGAGGTTGTTCTTGAAGTGAAGGATATTCATGGAAAGGACTACCGCGGTGTTGAGATTTTAAAGGGACTTAATCTGTCAGTTAGAAGAGGTGAGATTGTAGGTCTTGCCGGTGTCGATGGAAATGGACAGACAGAGCTTGTTGAAATTTTGACAGGATTGAAAAAGGGCGATTCAGGTGAAGTCCTCATTAACGGCAAGAATGTTTTCAACAAAAAACCAAAGGAAATCTTTGAGAGCGGCATCACAAGTATTCCAGCTGACCGCCAAAAGCATGGTCTGGTGCTGGAGTTTTCTGTTGCTGAAAATCTGATTTTGCAAAATTACATGAAGGAGCCGTACTCAAAGAAAGGTGTCTTGAAAAAGGATGCCATTATGGCTCATGCAAAGGATCTTGTGGAGAGGTTTGATATTCGTCCGGCAGGAAGTGAGTCTCGTCCGGCAGGAACGCTTTCAGGCGGAAATCAGCAAAAAGTTATTATTGCAAGAGAGATCACAAATGATAAGGATCTGTTGATTGCTGTTAACCCGACTCGTGGTCTTGACGTTGGTGCTATTGAGTTTGTACATCGCTACTTAGTCGAGCAGCGAAATAAAAATAAGGCTGTGCTTCTCGTTTCTTTTGAGCTGGATGAGATTATGAGTGTATCTGATCGTATCGAGGTTATCTTTGACGGACAGATTACAGGAAGTATGCCGGCGGCAGGTGCAGATGAGAAGACCCTTGGAATTATGATGGCAGGAGGAAAGCAGCATGAAGCATAAGAAAAGTATATTAGAAGGAAATATTATCTATACGCTGTTTGCAATCCTGATCGGATTTTTAACAGGTGCAATTATTCTGGCGATTGCAGGAATGAATCCAGGTGTTATTTACGCAAAGCTGTTTACTGGTATTTTTGCAAAACCGAAGTTTTTAGCGTGGTCAGTTGTCTATGCAACACCTTTAATTTTTACAGGTCTTAGTGTGGCTTTCTCTTTCCGCACAGGTGTATTTAACATTGGTGCAGAGGGTCAGTTTGTAGTGGGAAGTCTTGCAGCGACTGTAATCGGAATGTTTTGTCCGCTTCCGGCAATAATTACAGTTCCGCTTTGTCTAATTGCAGCTGCAGCAGCAGGTGCTGTGTGGTCTGCATTTTGTGGTCTGTTAAAGGTAAAAAAGGGAATCAATGAGGTACTTTCCTTTATTATGATGAACTGGATTGCTTACTATCTCTCTAACTATATTGTAAATCTTCCTGGAATTAAGGCGCCGTCAAAGGAAGCAACCATTGATATTTTGGACAATGCCAAGATGTTGCTGCCACTGTCAGTGCGTCAGATGACAGGCTGTACAACAATAAATTATGGAATTATTATTGCAATTGTTGTTGCCGTGATTATATGGTATATCATCAATAAGACAACGCTTGGATATGAACTTAGAAGCGTTGGATTTAACAGTCACGCTGCTGAGTACGGCGGTATTAATTCTAGTGCATCCGTTATGAAGGCACTTGCTATCTCTGGTGCACTAGCAGGTCTTGGCGGTGCGGTACAGATTCTTGGAAATGCAATGCATATCGCACAGTTTGCCGGACAGGAAGGCTTTGGTTTCCAGGGAATTACAGTTGCGTTAATCGCAAGTTCTAACCCAATTGGCTGTATCTTTGCTGGACTTTTCTACGGTGCAATGAAGTACGGTGGTTCTAAGTTAAACCTTGTTGGTGCACCAAAGGAGGTTCTTGATATTATCATGGGTGCGATCGTTTTAATTATTGCGATCACACATGTATTCAAGGCATTTGCTCAGAAGAAGATGCAGAAGGGAGGAAAGTAAGTAAGATGAACGAATTTATAAAAGATCTCGGACTTTTAATTAACGCGATGCTGATCGCAACGCCTCCGCTTCTGTATGCGGCGCTTGGTTCTTGTATTTCAGAGCGAAGCGGTGTTGTAAATATTGGTATTGAGGGAATGATGACAGTAGGTGCATTTACAGGTGCAGCACTTTGCTATTTTGTTCCAGGAGCACCATGGCTAGCTTTTGTACTTGCTGGAGTAGCCGGTGCGCTTGTTGCAGTGATTCATGCATTTGCCTGCATCACCTGCAACGCAGATCAGACAATTTCTGGTACTGCTATTAACTTTTTGGCACCTGGTATTGCAATTTTTATCTGTCGTGTATTATTCGCAGACAGTACTGATACACCGGCAATTACTGATGACGCAAGCCGTCTTCCGAAGCTTCTTGACGGTGTATTTCCGTCAGGTTCCTTCTGGAATAATGTATTAAATATCCATGTGGCAGGCTACATTTGTTTTATCTGTGTGGCGATTGTCTGGTTCTTGTTCTACAAGACAAAGTTTGGTCTTCGCCTTCGCGCAGTAGGTGAGCATCCACAGGCTTGTGATACCCTTGGAATCAACGTAACAAAGACACGCTATATTGCCGTTATCTTATCAGGCTTTTTCTCAGGTCTTGGCGGTGCCTATATAACTATGGCAACTACAAACCAGTTTAAGCCGGCAGTTATCGTAGGTCAGGGCTTTATGGCAATTTCTGCTGTTATTTTTGGTAAATTTACACCTCACGGCGCCATGCTTGCATGTATGCTGTTTGGTCTTTGCAGCGGTGTAAAGGTTCTGGCAGGAACAAGCAATATTATTTCCCCAAACTTAATTTCCATGATTCCGTATATTGTAACAATTCTGGCACTTGTATTGTTTGTCGGAAAGGCAAGAGTTCCGGCTGCAAACGGAAAGCCATATATCAAATCTAAGTAATAGGAATATGTATATGAATATTGATGCAGAAGTTTTAATTAAGGAAGCAATTGAGGCTAGAAAAATGGCCTACACGCCGTATTCTCATTTTAAGGTAGGCGCTGCGCTTCTTACAGCTGATGGAAAAATTTATCGTGGCTGCAATATTGAAAATGCAGGCTATACGCCGAGCAACTGTGCGGAGCGTACTGCATTCTTTAAAGCTGTCAGTGAGGGAGAACGCTCTTTTGCGGCAATAGCAATTGTAGCAGGTCCAGAAAATGGCGATCTTGTGCTGACTGCACCATGTGGTGTATGCCGTCAGGTTATGATGGAATTTTGTGATTATGAGACCTTCCCAATAATTCTGGGAAGTTCACCGAAAGATTATAAAATCATGACCTTAAAAGAAATTCTTCCGCTTGGTTTTGGACCGAAGAATTTAAACATTGAGCTTTAACAAATGAAGAAATCAAAAAATGCTGACCTAGGGGAAAGACTTTAGGTTGGCATTTTTTATTGATTTTTATAACTTATTCAATGAAATTGGTAAAATTGAATTGAATTGTTTGAAATTTTGTGCTATGATAGGTGCAGAAATCACATAGAAAAAGCTGCACGGCAGCGAAAGAGAGGTAACAAATGGCAGAGGAAAAGATGCAGGCAGCAAAGGTTCTGCTTAAAAATCCATACAGACAGGTAATACTTCAGGATTATAATAAGACATTAGAGAGTCATAAATTCCGTAAAAAGGCAGAAGAAATTGAAAATGAGCTTTCATGGTTTACAGGAAAAAGCAGCCAGTACAGAGTAGAGGATCGTCAGGGCTTCTTTAAACATTTTCAGGAGCATTATGCAGGCAAAAAGCATGCACCATTAGCACCTATGTATCGCCCGCTTAGCTCCTACAAGTTTGGCGAGGAACCGCAGATTGTTTATTTCATGATGCTTTTTGTAAAGAAGGATGAGGATTTAAAGCAGTTCCAGAATGATCATCCGAATCGTCAGGAGGTGCTTTCTAGTGATGTGCTTCGTATTCGCTATCTGAAGCTTCGCAATGAATATCGTCTGCTTGGAGCTTTGCTTGACAGCTTAGATAAGGGTGTTGGTGCAATTGAGGTAACTATTGCAGAGCATTTTGTAACTGATTATACTCAGAATATGGATAAGTTAAGCATATCCCAGTTAAACAGTCGTTTCTTCCGCTCATTACGTGCACAAAAGACTGATCAGAGTTTTGCACTGTTAGAGCTTTTAAAGGAGAAGGATGCACCGGATACAGATTATATGGAGCTGCTTGCAACATATAATGCAAGAGACTTTGAAAAGTTAGTTGAGCTCGCAGATAAGTTCCCGAAGGAAAACAGAAACTATCAGCCAGTTATGGTACTTCGCACAGAGGCACAGGCTCGTCTTGGAAATATTCAGGGATTTATTGACAGCTTTAAGGCAGTTGATGATGAGGTAGTTGATACAGTTCATTTCCTGTTCTTATTGCAGGAACTGATCACTCATGCAGATTATAAGGAACTGGATAATGATGAATTTGATCTTTCTATTCAGGAGCTGTTAAAGAGCAAATTTAAGCAGGTAGAATCCTCCACATTTGCAGGTCCGGTTAGCAGAAACTTTGTAAACTTCCTGATTGAAGGTCTTCCGATTGCAGAGGAGCTTGCAGCAATTAAGAAGGAAAAGGGTGAGGATGCAATCCCACAGGATCGCTTAGATCGTCTGTATCAGCTACAGATGGCGCTCGATCTTTATCCAAATGAGGATGTGAGCAGCTTAATTGATATTGAAACTATTGAGGAAAATGGATCTGCAAAGAGCAGAGAGAAGATTGGCCGTCTGGCACTGAGTCTGCTTCTTGAGAAGAGCCAGGATAAGAGCTTTGATAATATTTATCTTGCATTCCAGGCACTGGCACGCATGGGACTTCAGAAGGCATTTGTAAGCAATGTTGAGAACAATTTGCCAGCGCTTGTTCAGTTTGGAAGAAGCGGACAAAGAAGAGCATTTGATCTTATTAAGGCCGCTTATATCGCAAAGAAAGGTGCAGGTCTTGATACAGCAGAGCTTGAGAAGATTCTGACAGAAAATAATATTAGTCTTGAGACTGAAGAGAAATAAATCCGCAGCTATGCTGCCGGAATGCAAAAAGGGGCAGCTGCTTTTTGAGCAGCCGCTCTTTTTGTTACCATGATCTATGGATAAACGCCTTTTGATTCGTTCCCGGGCACGGCAAAAGACGATATGAAGACAGTATGTACAGAATATCTTGTTTTATTCTGTTTGACACGAGATTTTTCACCGGCATTTGTGCCTGAAATAAAAGGCACAGGAAGATATGAGGATTTAAGAATGGAAGAACGATATTTGCAGCTTTTGGCAAGAGAATACCCAAACCGTCAGGCAGCTTTGTGCGAAATCGCAAATTTGACAGCAATGAGCAGCCTGCCAAAAGGAACAGAATATTTTTTTAGTGATCTACATGGGGAGCATAAGGGCTTTTCAGAGTTGATGAACGGTGCATCAGGAGTAATTCGTGAGAAGATTCGTATTCAATTTCAGGATGTACTGACTAATCCACAGCAAAATCAGCTTGCCAATTTGATTTATGATCCGGTTAAGGTACTTAGTTTGATGCATGAGTATGGCAGAGATACAAATGAATGGATGAAGAATACTATTTTTTATCTGACGCAGCTGTGCCGCAGTGTCAGTGCTAAATATTCACGTGTGCATGTGAGAAGCAAAATTCCGCATGAGTATGATTACCTTATGGAAGAACTTTTATATCCAGGTCAGGACGAGGGCCGTTTAGAATATGGAAGTAGCATTATTGAGGCAGTTGTGTCAAGTGGGCTTGCAGATACGTTTATTCCCCAGTTTTGCAAGTTGATCCGCAGTCTGACAATGGATTGGATTCATGTAATTGGTGATATTTTTGACAGAGGACCACGCCCAGACAGGATCATGGAGGAATTAATTGAATATGGCGATGTTGATATTCAGTGGGGAAATCATGATATTTCATGGATGGGTGCTGCATGCGGAAACCGTGTATTAATTGCAAATGTTGTGCGCATGGGAATTAGCTATAACAATTTTGACTGCCTTGAAGATGGTTATGGAATCAATTTGCGTCCTTTATCAGATTTTGCATCAGAGGTTTACCGCGATGATTTATGCGAGCGCTTTTTGCCAAAGGTATTAGATGAAAATGTTTATGATAAGGTGGCAAAGAGTCTGTCTGCTAAGATGCATAAAGCGATGGCTATTATCCAGCTAAAACTTATTGGCCAGATGGTGCACCGTCATCCAGAATATCATATGGAAGATAGAAATTTGCTTGAACATATTGATTACGAGAAAGGACTGTATAAGTATAATGGAATTACGTGCCCGTTAACTGATACGAATTTTCCAACGGTTGATCCTAAAAATCCGCTTGAGCTTACACAAAAGGAATCGCAGCTTATGGATGTGTTAGCTGCATCATTTGCACACAGCGAAGCTTTGCAGCGTCATGTGCGTTTTCTTTACAGCAGCGGAAGCATGTATTTATGTATGAATGGCAATTTGTTGTTTCATGGCTGTATTCCGATGAATGAAGATGGAAGCTTTGAAAAAGTAGAGGTCGATGGCGTCAGATATGCTGGCAGAGCATTGTTAGATCGCCTTGAGCGCTCAGCGAGAGAAGCCTATTTTCTTCCTAAGGATCACCCAGATAAGCAAAAGAATGTTGACAAGATGTGGCTTTTGTGGTGCAGTGCACAGTCACCTTTATTTGGTAAGAGCCGAATGTCTGCATTTGAACGATATTTTACAAAAGAGAAAGCACTGCATGAGGAGGTATATAATAGCTATTACCGTCTGAGTGCAGATTCACATGTGTGTGAGCAGATTTTAAATGAATTTGGTGTAGATCCTGTACATGGTCATATCATAAATGGTCACGTTCCTGTTCGTCAAAAAGATGGTGAAAATCCGGTTAAGGCAGATGGGAAGTTATACGTAATTGACGGAGGACTGTCCAAAGCATATCAGGCAAAAACAGGAATTGCAGGCTACACGCTGATTTTTAATTCACATTATCTTGCACTGGCACAGCATCATGATTATATTTCACATCCATTGTCTAAGCCAGAATCAGATGATATGCCAACTCTTCAGATTACACAGAAAATGGACAAAAGAATACTTGTATCAGACACAGATGCAGGCAAGAAGCTTTCTCAAAGAATTGAAGAACTGTGCCTTCTTGTAAAGGCATATGAAAATGGCAGTTTTGTAGAGCGGGCTATCGCTGCATATCCAAAAACGATTCAGAGTCTTCATATGGAAACTATGGAAATTGTACGATAACGTTAAAACAAACACGAATATTCATAGAGATATTGACGAAAAACATAAAAAGGTGTATGATATATCTGTCTATTCGTAATTTCAGAAAAGGTTTTGTAGGAACCGGAAAGGTAAGGAAAGTTATGAAGTACAAGATTATGGAATACGATGATGTGCTGAAGCTTTATGAGGCTGACCTAGATCTGCGCGTCAATGATTATCATAAAAAAAGGGAGGAACTTATTGGCGCAAATGGATCAATTGTGGATTTTGCCAATGGACATGAATACTTTGGTATACACAGAACATCGGAAGGGTGGGTTTACCGTGAGTGGGCACCGGGCGCTTCTAAGATGTATCTGGCAGGTGAGTTCAATGGCTGGAATCACAGAAAACATCCAATGGAGCGTTTAGAAAACGGCGTTTTCGAGATAAAGCTTTCTAAGGATACGCTGTGGAATGGGTGTAAGGTCTTAGCAATTGTAGAGCATGATGGTCAGGAGCTTGAGAGAATCCCGCTGTATGCACGCAGAGTTGTTCAGGATCCTACAACCTATCTTTGGAGTGCAGAGGTTTATGATCCAGAGACGCCATTTGCATGGACGGATCAGGATTTCCACAGTGAACTTCCGCCGTATATTTATGAGTGTCATGTTGGTATGGCTCAGGAGGAGAGAAAAGTTGGTTCTTATCTTGAATTTGCAGATAAGATACTTCCGCGCATACAAAATCTTGGATATAATACTATTCAGATTATGGCTATTATGGAGCATCCTTACTACGGTTCCTTTGGTTATCAGATCGGCAGCTTTTTCGCACCAGCTTCTCGAAGCGGTATGCCGGAAGATCTGAAATATCTTGTAAATAAAGCACACAGCATGGGTATTCGTGTGCTGCTTGATGTTGTACATTCTCATGCTGCAAAGAATACACGTGAGGGAATCAACGAATTCGATGGAACAGATTACCAGTTCTTCCACAGTGGCGCAAGAGGCTATCATCAGGCTTGGGATACCAGATTGTTTAATTATGGAAAGAATGAAGTTATTCATTTCCTGCTTTCAAATTTAAAGTACTGGATGAAGGAATTCCATTTTGATGGTTTCCGTTTTGATGGTGTTACAAGTATGCTATATCTTGATCATGGTCTTGGAACAAGCTTTGACAATTATGACAAGTATTTTTCCATGAACACAGATATTGAAGCAATTACTTATCTTACATTGGCAAATGAGCTTATTCATGAGGTAAATCCGAATGCAATGAGTATCGCAGAGGATATGTCTGGTATGCCAGGCATGTGTATTCCGATTGAAGAGGGTGGTATTGGCTTTGATTATCGTCTTGCAATGGGTATTCCAGATATGTGGATCAAGTTCTTAAAGGAATATAAGGATGAAGATTGGGATATGTGGAAGCTTTGGCATGAGCTTACCAGCCACAGACCACATGAGAAGGTAATTGCTTATGCAGAGTCTCATGACCAGGCACTTGTTGGTGATAAGACAATTATGTTCCGTTTATGTGATAAGGAAATGTATTGGTCTATGGAGAAGAATACCCAGAACTACATCATTGACAGAGGTGTAGCACTGCACAAGATGATTCGCTTTATTACGATGACACTTGGCGGCGAGGGCTATTTAAACTTCATGGGCAATGAATTTGGTCATCCAGAGTGGATTGATTTCCCGAGAGAGGGCAATGGCTGGAGTTATCATTATTGCAGACGTCAGTGGAGCTTAGTTGACAATCCAAACTTAAAGTACTGCTGGCTGAATGATTTTGATAAGGCAATGATTTCATTCACAAAAGAGCACCATATCTTAGAAGATGAGAACCCATACAATATGTGGGTACATCAGCAGGATGATATGATGATTTATGAGAAGGGAAATGTTGTATTTGCATTTAACTTCCATCCAAATCGTTCTTTTGAGGGCTATTTTGTTCCAGTATCTAAGGCTGGAAAGTATCATGCTGTATTGACATCAGATGAGAGCAGATTTGGTGGACAGGATCGTATTGCGAAGGACGTCGTCTATAATACGGTTGAACTTCCAGATGGAAGAACAGGCTTCTTTGCTTATCTGCCAAGCCGTACAGCAGCAGCATTTTGCAGAATCGAGGATGCAGTATCAAAAAAAGAGACTGCCGCAGCTAAGGATGCGGTAGAAAAACCAAAGAGAGGCCGTCCGAGAAAAGCAAAGACAGAAGAACTCACAGAGGCAGCAAAGACAGAAAAGCCAACTAGATCAAGAAGAGTAAAAAAGGAAGCTGCAGAAGAAGTACCAGCAGAGAAGCCAAAGAGAGGCCGCCCAAGAAAGGTTAAGGAACAAGAACCAGAAGTGACGCCAAAGAAAGAGGCAGCAGAGGTACCAGCAGAAAAACCAAAGAGAGGCCGTCCGAGAAAAAAGCCAGTTGAGGCAGCGGCACCTGAAAAATAATTATTATATAATGATATGAAAAAGAGGAACTGTTTTGCAGTTCCTCTTTTTGATGACAGAATTATCGTTCTGCTTCCATCCAACCATTAAATTTCATGATCTTAGATTTTTGCAATCGTTCATCCTGACTGTCACAGCAGCGATATTCTCGTGGTGACATGCCGATCATACGGCTGAAATAACGGTTAAAGCTGGAAATTGAGTGAAAACCAACATCCTCCGATATATTTAATATAGAATTTTCAGTTGAGCGAAGCAGATAGCACGCTTTATTGATACGTACAGTGTTTAAATATTCGAGTGGGCTGCGGCCCATCGCAAGATTGAAAATACGCCTAAAATGCGTTGGGCTTAATCCGCATAGCTCTGCTAAATAATCCATTGAAAAGGTTGTCATATAATTTTGCTTGATATACTCAAGTGCCGGGACGATTGAGAGCGTAGAGGCACTGTCTAACGTTTCTGGTGCAGCGTCCTGTTTAGGAAGAAAATTAACAGCGTCAATCAACAGTGAAAGAAAATCAGAACGAACCTTTAAGTGGTGATTCGACGGTTTTTCCTGCATTGAATAGCATATCTGATTAAAATAAAAGGAAACAGAAGGGCTTTGACCTGCAGGAATTAAAAAGGCAGAATTTATTTTTCGAAGCAATTCTGATGTTTGCTTAGCATATCCGCCAGTCAATGGGTCAAGAAGCTCCTGCGGATCGACAAACAGGTATGTCCATAGACTTTGTGTACCAGGTGCACTATATGTTGTGTGAGGAATGTTTCGTGCAATTATAGTAATATCTCCAGCCGAAAAATGGCGGCTTTCTTTTTGGATAATTAGTGTACCTTCTCCTTCGTGACAAAGACCAATTTCAAGACAGTTATGAAAGTGAAGATTGGCACTTGGAACATCAGAAATCCACCACTGGTTTCCTGCCAGCAACAGAATAGGAAATTCAACACGAAGCGGGTAATTACGAAATTCAGTAATAATATTTTTTTGTTTAGCCATAGTATACTCCATTAATGATATTGATTTTGTATAAAATCATGTGTTAGTGTTACTTCCATTCTAAACTGACTTAACCCAGCGGCAAGCCACTGGGGTTCCATTGACGGAGTTCTAGTGCCT